>Ga0160423_10002412_pt1 | contig 15626 bp, 29 predicted proteins | sample CRUFie14St8metaG_FD_108191 | JGI IMG/M metagenome (GOLD analysis project Ga0160423, IMG submission 108191) | Marine microbial communities from the Costa Rica Dome - CRUD Field 142mm St8 metaG | ecosystem: Environmental > Aquatic > Marine > Oceanic > Photic zone | place: Costa Rica: the Eastern... | reverse complement strand
CCTATTGATTTTTTATCAAACTGGTATGAAACGAGAGAGCCGACAGGGAAATCCTCTTTAACAGATTCTCTATAATTCTCTTCTCTTGCTCTAAGTATTTCTAGTATCCTTTTAGTTGACACATGAGTAAGTAGTTGCTTTTACCCACTTTTATTGTTGTCTATATTTTTCGGACCAGTCAAAGACTTCTTCACCGGGGTATACAGAGCGAAGTTGACTGTTCCAGTCGGAGCCATAAACCATGGCATCAAACTTATCTTCACCGGCTAGCCACCTTTGAAATATCCTATGATTGCCGTCATCTACGATCAACTGCTTCTTTGATGTATCGTACCACAACTCTGGCAATCCTTCTGTGCGACTGGGTTCCATCTTTACAAGGATGTCTCTTAAAACTGCCTCTCCTTGACTCTTGAGCATTGTTATAGCAGTCATAGGAATGTTCTTCACTAGTACAGGCTCATTGGCTCCCTTAAGGACTTCTTGTGGAAGTCTAAAAGGCAGCGGAAGTTCTAGCTGCTCTGGCTCTTCGGATAAGGCTCCAAAACCTGGAGGTGCTGACTTAGCTCTCTTCATACTTGCTTTCTTTGTGAAGGGTGCGGCTTTGGTTTTGTTCTTACCCTTGCCTACAAGCTTCTTCTTTCTTTTAGAGTGTGTCTTGATTGCTTCAGAATCTTTTTGATAGTTTCTTTCGTTGAGTTTATTCTTGTATACCACCAGCTTATTTTTAGACTCAAGCTCTCGCATAGTTACAGGGGGTTTCGTATACCTTTTACTGAGTGGAGACTCTCTCCATTCATTGCCGGGGTCACCGAAACGATCTTCCCAGCCAGCTATTTCTTGGTCACAATTATCTTGCCTCCCTGGAGTAAGTGAATCGATCTCATCATCCATCTGAATAACTGTTACATCTTTACGATTTATCATGTAATAATCCCACACCTTTTTTGCCGAGGGGGAAACAGAATTCCTGTCTGACATTAAACCGCCACCATTTTCAGTTGCATACTCCATTGCTAGATCATATAACAACGGACCCCAGCCTGGGGTAGCCTTAGAGAATACAACTTCCCAAGCATTGTCACATGGGGTCCGCTTAGTCGATCGGGGAACGATATCTATATAGCCTTCTATCTCGTTATCAACAGTGTTGGACGGACGATATGAGGTAACCCCCTGGGTGTCTGTGAGTTTTACGACATAGCTAAATCTTACTCCCGAAACGCTGCTATCGGATCTTACCATAACAAAAAGATCGTCAGGTAAATCTGAAGGGCTTTTTGCGTCTTCAGATAATAACTCGTTGAGTCTATTCTCAATTCCAACAACTTTAACTCTAGCGGGATCGAAGACAATCCAGTCATCATCTAGTTGAATGCTATCGTAGCCTTCGTCTTCAATTTGTTTTAGGAACTTCTTGTCGTAGTCTTGCCATCCGGTGGTGCGATCAACATTAAGTTCTACTTTCATAATATACTTGGAAGAGAGGGCTCCGCTTTCGCCTCTTATAATTTTGTCTCTGTCTTCTGAGAACCACATGACACCTTGTGCTCCGTGATCTCGACTGAAGTTTTTAATGGGCACATTACTTCCGTGATAAGCAGTAACAACTCGCTTATCTTCTTTCAGGAATCCTCGCCAATTTTCAAGTATTGTTTTCATAGTGCTCCTGCTTCATCTCTAGTCATCACCTGGACCTCTGACATTCCCAACTTATTATTGATAATGTCTTTAAAGCCTTTTATTCTGTCGGCAGGGCAAATAAAAGCTACGAGTTTCCAATTATCTACAAGTGCCTCGTTAGCTCGGCCTGATCTCTCTTTCGGATTCCAGTCGTCTTGATCAAACACAAAAATCTTGTCGATGGCATAATCTTCACAAGGGTTAACATAGCCCACACCCTTGTTTGTTCCTGAAGATTTTGTTCTATCTGGTGCGGCAACAGCGTAAGCCTCACCAGCACCACTGAACATAGAATTCATATCGTTTGCGAGCAAACTGACGTACCCTTTCACAACAAACCCGTAGTCTCCCGAAAAAGATTCATCAATGGCTTCACCGGGAAGATATGCTGCACAACTTAGCTCATCTCTAGTTGCAGCATTTGATTTTAAAAAAGTCTTTAAAATGTTAAAAGCGCCGGTCTTCTTTGTCCAGTGGATTGTTTTTAAACTTTGGAGGTACGGGCGATCAACATGTTTATTATATAGTTTTTTAATATCTCTTCCAAGTTTTAATTTTAAAATTTGCCCCTCGAACGAGTCGCCCTCGGCATCTGCCTGAGCTTGAACTGTTTTGTTGCTGATGTACTTTGACACTCTTGAGTCCTGAAGATCACACAATTCGTCAGAAAACTTCTGTCGTCGTGTCATCTCACCCTCAACGAGAAACTCTCGCCAATTTTCAAGTATTGGTTTCACTTACACTCTTCTTTGCACTTCAGACAGTTAGCAGCGCACTTTACAGCGTTCCAGCAGTCACAGCAACATGAGCAGCAGCATCGGAAAAAGTTCATTATTTTTTCTAGTAGTTTTTTCATAGTTTTCTTACCTGGCGTTGGTTGGCCAATTTTATATTAATTTTTTTAAGCTCTTTTTCGAGCATAACTTTTTGATCTTGTATGTTTGTGTTTAGTTTTCTCTGGTGCCAAGCCACCCATAAAACTGATGTTGTACATGCTCCTAGAGCTAGTATTTCTATTGTCATTTAAATATGTCCTTTATGTCTTGTTTTGGCTTTTCTTTTCTATTGCCCTTGAGTAGTTCTTCAACGTCCTTCTTAACTTCGTCAAACATTTTCTTTGCTTGAGAGATGACAGCATCGGGAGGCATCTTTCCATCAAGCCCTTGTCCAAAAACTCTGCCAGATTCGGTTGAGAAATCATACCATAGGTCTAGTCTTTCTGGTTCTGTTATAATCCCTTCTTCTTGAGCCTTTCTAAGGACTGCTTGAACCTGCTGTTTCTGTTCGTGGAATGTATAGTTGAACCAGGCTTTCATTATTTCTATTCTTGCCATCTCTTCTGCTCTGTTGAGAGTGTCGAGAGTAATCTTATGGTACTCTTTGTTATTGGGCTCTTCACGCATACGATCTGCTGCGACACGCTTGGCACCGTAGCCATCTAGATATTGATCGTAGAACTCAGCAAAGCTATGGCCGAAGTTAGTGCCCCAGATATCATATCTCTCGTTTTCATCCCAGAGCTTCTTGTAGAGAATGTCCATAACCATGGCAGCTAGCATTCCTATCTTAAGCTTGCCCGATGCGGTCGGAGAGCCTGTGAACCGTGGGTCGGTGCTAGATACCCAAGAGGAGTCTCGGCTCTGTGGGATGCGGGGGAGTCCGGTGACCTCCTTCCACAGTTCAGAGGTGCGACGCTGCGCTTTCAGTGTCTTTTCAGCTTCACCTCTTCTCATAATTGCGTCTGGAGTTTCAGTGTTTGGGATGATCTCTTGTAACTCAACCACCTTCTTGGAAAAGAATACACCTTGAACCTTTTCGCTTGGGTGGATCAATCCTTCGCCGGCAGCATCAACAATTCCATCAATGCCAAGAGTAACGAGAATCTTTCTCCAGGCGATCATTGACTTTGCCTTTCCATCGCCTTTGGCTGCGTTTCTTGTTATATTCCAGAACATTCCAAGGTTATGTTTGAATGCTGCGTCGCCTGCCCACTCTGCTTTAATTTCAGAATACTTTTCCATTAAGGCTACGTTGCCGTGCTTTGAAAACTTATTTGCTCTTTCAATGTCCTTGTCGGTTGCTTGGCGAACCTTGGCAGCACCGGCTTTGACTTCATCAAGGTATGGTTCGCATACAGATAAAACAACTTTGGCGTCATCCTCGGTTATTTGTCTTTTTTCAATACCCTCGTCGTCCCAATAATTCATCATTGCTCTTAGTTGTGTTTCTATTTCATCTAGAGTGCGAACCTCTCCATAAGGATAGGTAAGAAAGTCACGAATAATCGACTCTACTATATTTTCCGACAAGCCTTGATCATTCTCCTCTTCCTGTTTTGGGCTAAAGTCTCTGCCTTTCTCTTCTAATGTGGCTCTCGCTTTTCTTAGAATCTGCTGAAAAAAGTTTCTGCCGTTTCCATACTTTATGTCTTTGATATCCTCTACGAGGTCATAGAGTCCTGCCGCTTTTTCGTTCTTCTTAAGAAACTCATCAGTGGCCATCTCGTCTAAGTAGTTGTAGTATTGCTCGGTAGGGATACCCTTTTTGCCGTCATTATAAATGATGTTCTGATCGGGCTTCACTTTGAAAGTTACAATATACTTTCTGTTCTGAGCGAATGGGAGTTTGCCACGGCGAAACAAGTTTCTAATGTATGCTGTATTTGGATAAGCATAGATTCCAAGTGGAGTGTTGTAGTGAGACTGTGGGTTAATACCAAGCTTGTTGATATCTGAGAAGTGGAGAAAAGCGGTGGGCCTCATATCATCAGAACCCTCGGCTAGCTTCTCCAGCTTTTGAAAGTTTGTGTCAAGACTGACGCCTTCTTTATCGGCACGAGTCTTTTCATCCAACTCCATCTCTTCAAGATGTTGTCTCCAAGCTTTATCAAACACGTCGGGCATCAGTTGTTAACCTTTGCGCCTGCTCTCCACTGCCAGCAAGACCAGTAGCGTGCTTTCCACTTTGGTCCTGGGTCTGAACAGTTGTGTCTTGCTCTAAAAGACTTTCTTCTCTTTGGGTCGTCTCTCTTGATTTCCATGTTTGGATCTCCGAAGCGAACCATGACTACGTTGCCTTTTTCATTCTTAACGTAGACCTTAAACTTCTTACTCTCACCAGAGGTTCTGATTGGGTCGTTGAGTGTTACCTTCTTGCCCTTGTACTCTGCTTCTTCGATAACTTGCTGGTCATATCTTTCTTCGCAAAGTGCGTTATGAATCTCCTCTAGGATAATCTCTTTTAGTTGTTCTTTGTTAATCTTCATTTTAGACTCCGACTTCTTTCCCCATTTCTTGCCTTTACCTTTTGTTCCACATGCAGAGGGGGTTGGTCTACAGGAGGGATACTTGGATCTTTTCTCACCCTTCTCACGTCCACAGGCTTTACACTTCTTTCTGCCGGTTTTCTTATCTGTTCGGCAGGTGTTACAATCTACCCAGCCGGAGGAGCTACCCTTTCCGCCTTGCCTTGAGAACCATCCGTGCAAGCCGGACTTCTTCTCTTTAGAGTAGTCTGTCTTCTCTGCTAGTTGGTTTAGGGAGTCAGTGACAATTCTTGTGATAAGGTCGTTAAGCTCTTGCTCTTTAAGACCTTTCCAAATCTTTCCTTTACGACACTGAACTACAGCGCCGGAAGCGTATGCGGAAGGCCATACGTCATACTTTCTTTTTGCGATTCGTGTACAGCGATCGTCTTTCTTTTTTTTCTTTGCCATTTTTCTGCTCCTTGGACAATATAAATAGTTGATAATTTACATATCATCTGCTTTTGATAACACTTTTAGAAACCAATCGGGAACTTCCTCTGTTCTACCTTTTGCGGAACCGTGGAACCAGTATACCACAATTCTATCTCGATTTTTAAGATATTTTACATCTATTAGTGATTCATCTGACTTGTCTATTATTTCTAAGACAATGCCAATCCAACAGGAGGCAGGATCGGACGGTATTATTACTGTATCGGTTACTAAGTCTCCAATATTTATTTTTTCTGGATGTCCCAATCATGCCTCCTCCTCTTCGCCTTCTCTAGATATCACACGCAAGAACCAATCAGGTACGTTTTCAAATTCTCCCGCACGATCGCCAGCAAACCAATATACTTTGCACCTGTCCGGCTTGCGGAGCTTTTTTACAGGCTTTGTATGATTGCTTAAATTGATTGGCTGAAACTGTTCTTCGTATGCTTCTCTATCTACCTCTATAACTATTCCAATGTATCTGTCTGCTAGTGTTTCTGCTATTATAATCGTATCTCTTACAAGATCTCCAACCTCTATTCGGGGGAGATAATATTCAAGTTCATTAAACTCTTCAGTCTCTTCTTCTACTGACAAGCTCAACTTCCTCCAACTCAACTAACTCTGTGTGACCGTCTGAGATGAATTTGATTACATAAGCGCCCTCGTCACCGGGTCTGCCGCCTTTCACTGGTCCCAGCACAATTGCTGGCTCTCCTATTCTTCTTGCTAATGCGTACATCCAAACCCAGTCATCCTTACTCAACGACTTAACAATAACTAAGTCTCCAGTAAACAATTCCCACCTTGTTGTTTTGCCTTCACGGTGTGAAATTTCGTAAGAATTATGCATCACTTTCTATAGTAACTATTATTTAGTGTTATGAACGTACCACCAATAGCACAAAAATATTTAGATGAGGTTACGAGAACCAAGTATAATAAAGATTTCGTAATACTATCAAAGAGAAACCCTGACCTCCTCTTAAAGATTATAACACCAATCGTTATGCTTTTTAATAAGAAGTTTAACACTGGTTTTATTACCATCCTCTTCGGAAAGATGTGGATGCCTTATGATTTCGAGAAGGATGCCAATGATGAGAGGTGGTTGTCTATTCTCATTCACGAAACATTCCATGAGATGGACAGAAAGAAGTTTACAACTCCGCTATTCACGTTTATGTATTTGTTTCCTCAAGGACTTGCTCTTCTGTCTCTTCTTGCCATTGGCGCATTCTGGGGTGGGTCTGCTTGGCTATGGTGGCTGCTGTGCCTTTTATTCTTGGCACCTCTTCCAGCGCCATTCAGAATGTGGTTTGAGCTTAGAGCTTACCGTACAAACATTATGTTTGGTAAAAAGATATACAAGTATAACAATGTGCAATCCAGCTTTCAAAAGAAATACATTGCCTACAATTTCCTTGGACCCAACTACTACTGGTCTTGGCCTTTTAAGAATCACGTTCTCAAGATGTTAAACGATGAGTCTTATAGAGACAAGAAAGAGTATAAAGAAATAGAAGCTTGGCTCGATAGAAACTACGAGCTATAATAAAGAAAGAAGGCTAGTCATGAGAAAAGACAGACTAAATGCCAAGAAGAAAAGCTACAAATTAAGTAAGAAACACGTCGATATGATTCGCTCCCAAAAGGGTAAGATGTCTGTCAGACAAATCTGTGAGTGGTTTAAAAAGAAAACTCACAATGTCTATCGTGTTTCACCATCAACTGTTAGCAGGATACTTAATAATAAAATACATGTCCCCGACGAGGACAAGACTTCAATCTATGATATTATTGAAGCCGCACAGTCGGGAGACATTTCTTTAGAAGATATTGAGGCGAACAAGGTTAAGTATTAATAACCTTTTTTAGTTCATTAAGATCGTTGCTTGCGATCCACAGACAATACTCAGCAGCATTTACTGGAACCTTGTCTGTGACAAACTTCTCATATTCTCCTCGGAACCAACAATGCTTTGAAAACATTTGCTCTGTGTGCCAGGCGTGAATATGTATAACATCTTCATTTATTATTGTGGTTTGCCAGCAAACGGTATCAATAGCATAAGCAATGACATGTTGTCGGCTCAACAAATGGTTTACTGCAATTTGAACAGCATACATAGATGCCACACCCTTATACCACTTAAGATGTTCACCGGGCGAAGTAAGCCATTCATTTTTTAAAAGATATTCTGTCGTCGTGAACTGAAAGTTGACAACATCTACGACGAGGTTCGTTGGTCCAAAAAGAGAAGCGCCGACATGATTAATATGGTCATACCTACAGCCTAGTTTTTTTGCTACCTCTATTATTTTATTTGTAGTTTCGCCTGCATGGTTCTTATCGATGTCTTGGTGCCAGTGCATATATCCACCAAGTCCGAGAAGGACTTTAGCGGGCTTTCTTCCTAGCAAATGCTTGGTTAAAAAAACATCACAATCAGTTTTCATTATGTGAGTGTAATTTTTCTTAATCCATTCTTCTTCATCAAACGGGTAAAACATCGCAAAAGAATTGACAAACCGATATTCATCCCAAAAAGGGTGAGTTTCGTGTCGTGGAGCTTGCGGTCTTTTAATAAGATTAGGGTGGTCAGGTATTTTAGAGTCGGCTGTGGGGTTGTGATATGCCACAATGTCGAACTCTGACTCAAGTCCCCAAAGTAACCAGGACTTTAGAAGCCAAGAGAACTCTTCAAGGCAGCGTGGAGTGTCGTCTACATAAACAACTATTGCCTTGTCGTTCTCTGTCATCTTATTCCGTTGCTCTTCTTCTTTGTGTGCTTGTCTGCAATGGCATTAGCAGCATAAGAGTCTGGTTTAAGTAGGCACTCAAAACCTGAAGAGACAACATAACCTTTTAGTTGCTCAGAAAATTTAGATGTGAAGCTTTTTGTGTTTGCTTCCGGTGAAGCGTCGATGTGAATCTGAGGTGTGATGCCTTTCATTTCTCTTATTAACATGGCGATCTCAAGAGACTTGGTTACTTCCTCGAACATTCTCATTTTCTGATTGCTTATCATATGCTTCGAGGGTTTGCTTAGTTCTTGTTTGAAGTAATAAGTCCCACCTTTACCCTTTTTGTGAATAGAGATAACACTAACAAAGCAAAACTTGTTTCCAATGATCTGACTATCTGTGCCAACGGCAATTGTAAAGTCTTGATCGTCATCACTGTTTAACATTTTATTTTCAACAGACTCGGCAATAGAAAGCAAAGAGTGTCTACCGGGCTCGCCTGGGACTCTCCATGTTTCCTCTGTGTGTGTTGTTGGTTCCATTTCAGTTACTTGGCTTAATACCCGCACGAATTATCTCCATAACGTCTTCTCTTACCCTTGAGACTATGGGGTCATCGCCAGGAGCGATAGACGGGTCAGGTTCTAGGGAAACTATCTCACAGTCCCAGACCTCGGTCAAGACTTCTATGATTCTTTTCTTGTCATAGTCGGCCTTAAGAAACTTGCTTTCAACTTCTCCATCAGCGCATTTTGTTTTGATTATCCAATACATAATAAAAAAAGCCGAGCTTATACAAGCCCAGCTTCGCAAACAACAGAGTGTCTTTTCCGACTACACATATTAGTATATAGTCCTGAAGCAGGGCTAGTTCGCTATAAAGTTAGGCTTCGACCCTTTCTGGGAACATCCCACATTCATTGTGAACTACATTAAATAAGTATTCAAGTGCAATCGATCGAGTAGACTGATCTTGTGCTCCAGTGTCTCTGTATACTTTCATCACATGAAAAAGGTTACGTTGATATATTTTGAATACTAGATCTTTTAGTTCACTAGGATCTTCCAGATAGCCTGTAGAACATAAAATTCTTAACTCTTCGATGAGTTCTCTCTCGGCGACTCGCAGAGCCATGGTTAAGTCTACAGCCGCCATGGGAGATTCATCACTTTTGCAGAGTTTCCAGTCCGCAACTGTTGATGGGATGTCCATCCTCATCCGAAGGCTGCTTCCTCAGCAGAGAAAAAAAGATCTTCGGCTCTATTAGTATCTTTAACCTTGCTTCTAATTGTGAGATGAGAGCTTTCAAGGCGAGTGACAACAAACCATTCTACTATTTCTGGTGTGAAGTTTGTCTCTGGAGTTGTTGCTTCAATAATATCTACTATAGTTCCATAACCCATGGTCCTATGATAAACTCGATCGCCTACATTATATGTAATCATTTTTTGCCTTTCTTTTTTCTTGGTGGGTCAACTCGGACTTGAACCGAGAACAACCCGTTTATGAGACGGGGATTCTAACCAATTGAACTATTGACCCTGATGGTCGGGGCAGCAAGATTCGAACTTGCGACCTCTCGCTCCCAAAGCGAGCGCACTACCAGGCTGTGCTATGCCCCGGTAGGATGGGTGGGACTCGAACCCACAAGACATTACTGTCGGCGGATTTTAAGTCCGCTGCGTATACCAATTCCGCCACCATCCCAGAGAGCCCTCACGGGCTCATGCACCTACTGTGCTGCTGGCGCAGTATCATTTAGATACTGAACCACACGTTGCAGGGTGCGCTCGTTTCGATCGTACCTTTGCTCACGTTCGTGATCTCGAATCTGGCGTTGGCGAACATTCTCGGCAAGCATACCGCCAGCAAAACAAGAAACAAACAAAGAACCTACAAAAAACATTTCCATACTAACACTTCCTTTTCTAACTAAAACTAAAACACTGGTGGGCCGTCAGGGGTTCGAACCCTGGACCGTCGGGTTAAAAGCCCGCTGCTCTACCAACTGAGCTAACAGCCCTTGTTTGTATATCTAAGACTATCACAGACAGATAATTCTGTCAAGAACTTTTTACAGGATAATCCAAATAAATGCAAAACCGGCGAGAACGGAAAGGTATCCAAAGAACCAGCTTCCATATCTCATCTCTTGTGGATCTATGTCATAGCAGTCTGAAAAGACTTTTAGATCTGACGATTCTGCATTGCCTGCATTTGCGGCAGCTAGGAGATCTATAATACCTCCAAACCAGAAGGTGGACCACAAAAAGAATATGTAAAAGTGTTCTCTCATAAAATCGCCAATAAGAAATAATCCGCTACACATAAAACATAAACATGCAATAAACTCTACTATGTGAGGAGCAATAGCAATAAGACCGTGCTCTTTCATTGTTAAAGGTCTAGCCTTCCAACTAACGGAAGCTGAAACCCAGTCGTTTCCAAGAAAGTGTGGTCTTAAGTTTATGTCGTAGCTGTATAGTTCCTTTCCTACAATTAACTTTAATGCTGCTAGGTGTGTGTATTCGTGTATAACCTTCCATATGAAGTTGTACGAGAAAGCTAAAACAAGCACCACGAGGGGCATTAAGATAAAGTATGATATACTCACAGCATAGGCACCTATTAATAAATAGGGGTGCTATTCTGCTTCTACCAGTTTTTGCTCTTCTAAGAACTCTCTTGCGATGGCTTTAACTGCCATCCTTTGGTTTCTTGATAAGTTTTGGTATGTCTCTAAAGTCGCAGACTCATTAAAAGTAAATGGACGATTGCGAACCTTCGTCATGAACTCGGACTCTTCACCAAACTTTACATCGCCAACGCTGACTTTGCTTCCGTAACCGGGGAACTCGGCGTTATTCGTTCCAAACAGATAAGCTCCTTGGCCACCCTTTGGAATTATAAGAACTGAGTCTTGGCAGTACTTCTCTCCGAGGCGCTGGATTGTTGCGGCAAAGTTCTTGTCATCTTTTAGATTAACACAGAACAGGCTTGCTTCACTAACCTCTACAGCCTTTGGGGTATCGAAGTCTTCAATGTAGGATCCATCAACCTTTGTAACGCCTATACCCATAGCAAGAAGGGTTGCTTTTAAATCTCTATTACGAGACTTGTTTGACTCCCCCTCTTCTGGCTTATCAGTGTTTGCGGTACAGGCACTCAAATCGCTTATGTCATTTCTATAAGCGGTGAGTATGGCGCAGTCGTGCTCCATAATGTGCTGGTGCATTCTGCTAAGGCTTGATTCGTTTAGAAAACCTCTCCAGTTCTCAAGTATTGGTTTAATTGTCATAACAAGTTAAGTAGTGTTTAGCTTGTAAAAAAGCTGGTGTGCTGCCAGGAATCGAACCTGAATCTCCCCGATACCATCCGGGGGCTTTGCCATTAAGCTACAGCACTGATCTCAATTAGGAGATCTCAATGGTGCGAGTCTTGCTCTCTTCCTCGGCAGGCTTTACCTTCGGAAGCACTAAGGTGAGAATACCCTTGTTATATGAGCCAGAGATCGATTCAGGATCAAGGTTCTCGCCTAACCTGAAGGATCTCTTGAATGAAGACTTCTTGATCTCTCTCTTTACATATTGAGAGTCTTGAACTTCTCCATCCTGATTGCTGGCACCAGAGATGGTAAGAACGCCGTCAGTAACTTCTACTGTTACATCATCCTTTTCCATGCCAGGTATTGCTGCTTCGATTGTAACATCTTCAGCGTTGTTGATCACATTAACCTTTGGATATGAACCTTGGGCGAAGAAATCGCTCCCAACGTCCTTGGCAACCGCCGGGAATAGGCTTCCAAGCATGTCATCAAACATTCTATCAAAAGGGGTGAGCCACTCGTCTCTTGTGAGTGCTCGGGGTGTAAAGTTACGGTTATAAATTAGTTTTGTCATTTTATTATTCTCCTTATCTCAGCTTTTTAGCTTGAGTTAATGGGCGCTCCATTTGGATGCGCCCTCGACATCTGTACTTTAACCACTAACAGAGAATACGTCAACCCGCTTCATCTCATTTTTATTGTTCATCAGCCTCGTAATCTTTGCTGTTAAAAAATGAAAATGCTCATTGACACAGTTTGCGATCCTCTTGGGGTCTTCAATGTGAATAAGCGTGTCGCCACGATATTCAGTCACTTCGTTCTCTTTGTTATTGAGAGAATTTCTCCAGGCGATGGACTCTTTGTAGCTGGCGTCGTCATACCATTCAACTTCGTAATATGCCCAACCATCAGCTTTGATAATCTTCTTTGTTACCGTGCCGTATCTAATGATACCTTGGTAGTTGTTCATTACGAAACTGTTAACGTCTATCATGTATTCTTTGTTCATTCTCTCTCCTTTTGTAAGAGAATAACACAAAGCAATCCAAGAGTTAAAACTTATTTTGCTCTTGTGACTTCGATGGGCTTAAACCAAGCTACGACACCGATGTCACCATGAATCTTGTAGAATACGCCATCATACTTCTCGCTGACATCTTCATAGAACTCATCCCAGTATGTGGTTTTAGTTCCATACATTTCTTCTGTAGCGGCAGCAACAAGTCCATCCATGTCTTGCTCTGCGTTATAAATCTTTGAACCGTCAACAGTTACAGAGTAGAGGTTACCTTGAATAAGCTTCTCTTTGCTCTGAGGGTCTGTATAAAAGAAAACCCTCGGAGTTGGAGCGGTTTCAAATTCCCTCCGAGAGTGAGATGAGCGATATTTTGGATCTGGGTCTAATACAAAACTGTCCTGGTCAACATCGCTGTAGTGATACAATGTTACCGGACTGGCTTGTTCTGTTATAAACTTACGAAAGCTTTCTACAATAATCTTCATGTTTGTAAATAGTCACGCTTTCTTATAAACCTTAAGATCTTTTCTATCAAAGGTATCGCTCAGATAGTGGGCTCGTCCCTTTGGATGTGGACCTTTGCCCATCCACTTAATTTTGTATTGGGGAACGAATGCTGGTTCTTTAATTTGAACAACCATTCCGATTAATTGATCTCCAAGACCCAAGCGGCGTCGTCGTGTAAGAACACCTTCAATATATACTAGATTCTTCCCGTAGGAAGACATTGTAACCAAATCACCGACTTTCACTTAACACCTCCAAGCTCTTTGGCTTATACCAGTCGTCAGTAGGATCGTAGTAGGCTGTTTGGTAGTAAGGTGGATTTAAAAAACTAACCTTAACCAAGTCGCCGCCACCGGGGACAGCGCAGTCATAATCTACCACAACTCCAATATACATATTTGGGGCTGGATGTTCTCGGTTCATCCGTAGTCTTACTAAATCACCGACCTTCACTTAGTACCTCTAGATTCTTTGTATAAAACCAATCATCGTTGGGATCATGATAAGCCTCCTCATAAAAAGGAGGGTTTAGAAATGCAATCTTAGCCTGACCGTTTTTGCCAGCCTCAAGCTTTACCACAACCCCGACGGAATAGAGTGCGCCAGTGGTGTCATGACCCACCCGTAGCCTTACTAGATCACCGATCTTTACTGATGACTTCACATCTTCTGACATAACCTTCTCCATACCAGTGAGGGCGCTCTCCATTTGTGGCTGCGATGAGATACATTAAATCTCCAAAATTTGCCGGGGTCGGATCTCTCTGAATCTCCAAAACCACTCCGATATACCCAACGGAATCTTTAACCACGTCTCCAACTTTTGGTTGAACCTTACGCATCGCTAATCACTTCAATCTGAAAGTCTTTGTACCAGCTAGATCTTGATGCATTATCCTGCCACACAATCCTATAGAAAGTTTCGTCGTTCCTATACAGGGCAGGGCTAACCTCTACGATGACACCAGGGGTTCTCGACCAGTCAAGAGAGGCTTGGTTTGAATCAACGATCCTTGTAACTACGTCACCGACTTTCACTGACAACCTCCAACTCGTGGCTATGATGAGCCAAATACTTTTCATTACCATAAAGAGGATTGTCGAACCACCTAACAAAATAATAGTTAGGATTTACATTTGTTATAATCCCAAAAGAATTATTAGCTATGGCCATTTGTTCCTCATTAAGCCAGTCTGCATACTTCTTATAATGCTCTGGAACTAGTCTGACTAGATCACCGACTTTCACTGACTAACTCCATGTGACTATGACCGGAATCATACCAGCCTGAAAACTGAGGGTTGACCGTCCATACTATATGAAGGTCTGATCGTCGGTTTGGGTTTGTATTAACTACGAAACCAAAATCAGGCTCATGAGCATGATTCCATTTTACATAGTCCCCAACTTTATATTTATGGTCAGCCTTCATTTTTAATCTTTCTCAACTCTTCAAGTTCTTTTTCAAGTCGCTCAATCTTTGAGCCTACGTCAAAGTGCTTCCTTGTCATCTCTGCGATACACAATAGCACACAAGAACCAATTAGTAAACAAGTAATTATCAAACTTGTCAAAAACATTTTTGGGCTCACCAAAAGAAGCCCACCAGTAATAAACGTACTCACCTTGCCGAGGACAAAAAGAACACCAGCAACTTTATGAACTGTTTTGAGTTTACCTATATAATCTAAAACAGAGGGAGTCTCATCTAGTACTTCTGATTCGCTCATTAATCACGGACCTACAAGGAAAGGAAACACACACAAGAGAAACCAAATAGTAACGATAAGGCCAGTTGAATCAACTAGGAACTCTTTCAATTCTGGATCAATCATTCTGAAACTATCTCCAAATCCGCACAAGTAACAACTCGCAGTTTATTTTCAAACAGAACGCACACACAATATTTATCGTTGGGCATTGGTGCCTCTTCCCAGTGTGAAGGATCTGGGATAACAAGCATCGCCGTACCTTGATCATATGCCTTCTGAGCCCAATGGGTGAGCTTGGTATGAAGATGGAGGTCTTGCTTCTTAATTCTTACTAGATCACCGACCTTCATTTATCGAGTCCCATAAGGAGTTACAGAAAGAGACACATCTTGATCAAAGATGTACCCTCGGGCATAATTAAGCGCCGGAGCCTTCCAGCTAGCAGCCTTGAGGATCGCACCGTCGGACATACGGACAAAACAGAACACCGAGTCTCCCAATGAGTTGGCGCTGGTGTGGCGGACCACTCGGGCGTATTTACGACCAGGGCGAACTGTAAAGTCATAAAAGTTCACGTTGGGGAAATTCTTCCTCATGTGAGAACCAACAAACTCATTAAGGCGCTCAAGCCATAGAGGGAGTTCGACCTCAACCTCTTCTCGACCGAAACCCGTATAATCTTGACCACTTGGTGAAATACTCATCATTTCCTCGCTAACTTACCTAACAACAATACCATAAAAAAGGTCAAAAGTCAAGAAAAAAACGCATCAACCGGCAGAAAGTAACTCTAGATCACGGTCAGCAATATATCCGGCATTTCGGGCGGGATCGGTGGTCCACTGGATCTTACAGGACTTATTTCCGGTATTAGTGACAATGCCAGTAT
>Ga0160423_10002411_pt1 | contig 15633 bp, 10 predicted proteins | sample CRUFie14St8metaG_FD_108191 | JGI IMG/M metagenome (GOLD analysis project Ga0160423, IMG submission 108191) | Marine microbial communities from the Costa Rica Dome - CRUD Field 142mm St8 metaG | ecosystem: Environmental > Aquatic > Marine > Oceanic > Photic zone | place: Costa Rica: the Eastern... | reverse complement strand
GCGTACCTATCGCGCTCAACATACTCCTCCGAGCCGACGGATAGCCTTGAGTGTTACCGCTCAAACTGGTCGCCATTCGACGATTGATGTTTCACCAAGTTGCGCATCAGACATGCCGACAGGGCTTCGTTTTCCATCGATTGTGAATTCCCACCCATCTCCAGCTGACTCGTTGAATGCAACCATGTATGCGCCCAGATATTGTTGCTCGACTTGCGTTTGGATGTCCAACTCTTGACAGGCAAGCATGGTTAGTTCATACACAGTATCTTGTGGTTCCAAGCCTCCAATTACTCGCTCTTCTCCATCGATTTCAAACACAATAACTTGGGTCTGTTTCCATTCATTTGGCCAAGAAATATCCCATTTGATTTCACTCGCAGGCGTGGTCTTTTCTGCCAATTTAACCGATAATTCCGGCACAACAACAATTGCCAACACAAGGAAAAATGCGGACCCGATTTTCATCATTTGAGACCAGTCAAGCACAGAAAAAGAACGACATAGAAGAAGAAACAAGCCGAGGATTGCAAGATAATGGATGGTTTGAATGAGACTGCTATCTTCTGAACGTACTTTTCCATACGATGATTCTTGATGCGTAACTTGGAGAATACCAGCATCATTTCCAAGTGCAATTATCCCTTCAGAAAAACCCGGGGCCGCTGTTCCATACGTATCAAAAATCGTGTGCTCCATGCGGATCAATGACGTTTGATTGAAAACGCCCCACCCTCCATCAGCTGTATTCGATGGAGCCCATATCTCTACGGATGAATTGGATATTCTCAGACTCAATTCGCCATTCGAGCGGAAGGGTACTGTTGATTCAATGGAACACGTTCGCTCGTCACACAGTAATGAAATCCACACTTCACTTGTTGATGCATAAATTCGGTCTTCATGCATGAAAGGCATTGCTGGTGAACCCCCAGCACTTCCGATAAGTGACCCATTGAGATACATGGATGAGCCAGTATCTGCCTGCATATGCACGAACAAACCATGGCGTGTGTCGATTGGAGCATGACGAATCATTCCTTCTCCGAGATGGGTTGTAGAAACCGTTCCATTTCGAGCGATGGTATGGAGAGATCCTGATTCATCTCCGATCACGTAGCCTTTCTCGGTGATTGAAACGCCATTTCGCCATCCTACATTACCTGTATTGATATCAAGCAGTTGGTTTCCGTTTGCAAGACAGAAACTTGCTACACCGGTACGCGTTGGAACGATGATGTGATCATCTTCCTGAACCATTTGCCCAGTGATGCCAAAAAGTTCGACCTCTGTCTGATTCTCCCAAAGGATTGAGCCATCTTGTGGCGAATGTGCCGTCACTTTACCATCAACCCAGCCAACAATGAGAAGATCTTGCCAACCGCCACAGTCTCCAGTTCCTGACTCAACAAAGAGTAGAGGCGCCATATCGTGTTGAAGCGATGTTTGAGAAAAATAACTCCAGCGTTCTTCTCCCGTATGGACATCGAAGGCCGCCACAACAGGTCGGTCATCACTACCTGTCCAGAATCCCGAAGTTCTCACATACACTGTATCATCGATAATGAGTGGCTTAGTAGTAATGTAACCCGCATCAAACTCATGTGTCCAAGTGGTTTCTGTCGATGCTTGAGCAAGCGGCACACAAAGAATGAGAATGAAAAGAATCAATGGCACTCGCATCATGAATGCCTCTGGATGATTGTTCGTAAAACTGCACTAACCTGCTTTCCATCAACACCTGGACAAGCTCCCATCACGACGCCCATGAGAGGACCCATTGCACCCATGCCTCGTTCTTTCACAAAGTCAATTCGTTCAAGAACAATGCCTTCAACGATTGATTCGAGATCACCAATCTCGGCTGGAACGAGATCGTTTTCTTGAGCGAATGCCTCGACCTCTTCCATCGTAATGTGCTTGCTTTGAGCAAAATGTTCCACAACTTGTTCAATGCCCTCACGGGTGAGGGCATCGTTTTCTCGCACGGAAAGAATGCAAGATAGGACCGCAGGAACGACAGATTCGTGTTCAAGAAGAAGTGTAGCCCATGCCTTACTTTTTATTGAATGGTAATCAAAGAACGCATCATCCAATTCTCTTGAAAGAAGTTGTTTGCATTGATCTTCGGACAATTCTGTTTGCTTAAGTCGATCCATTCTTTCTTCCTGACGCATTGGAAGATTCTCAATGACATGTTGCCATTGGGAGTTGGTAATTTCGATTGCCGGTATATCCGTTTCAGGATACATTCGTGCGCCACCTGGTAACGGTCGCATTGGCGTTGTTGTACCGTCTTCAGGCGCGCCTTTCTTGACGACAACATTTCGAACCTCTTGGGGGAGCCGATGGTAGGCCAAACGAGCACGCAATCCAACCGATTCAAGCGCCAATTGTGCTTGCCATTCTGGAGCAAGACAGAGAACAAACGCATCGCTGGATGACAAGTTCAATTCATCCCGGACGGATTGAACATGCTCATCTTCAATACCATAAGCAGGAAGTTCGTCAGAATGGAAGACCCCTCTAACGCCTGCAAGTTTTGCAGCACCTGCCAATTCGCGACCAAGTCGTGGGAGTTGTGCACCCCCTGTATCCATTTCCTTTGAGCCAATTCTTCCTGCAAATCCAGGTAGTGGCAAAGCGAGCATGACATAGCCTGATTCGAGTCCTTGCTTCACCATACGACTGTCGCATGATGAAAACGAGGTTGTAACATCACTGCATTCCAACGGGATGTGTGATGCGACCGCTTCCGCTACATTGGATTCAACATCTGCATCATCGAGACGTCTGTCCTGTGAAAGTGGTGGCAAGGATTGTTCGGAGCGCAATTCATTCGCAAGGCGATACATGTGCACTTGCCGAACCATTTCCAATCGAACGATACGCGGAATCCATGCAAGATCCTGACATCCCTTGATTTCAACTCGGTCGCCACATGCGACACTCACATTCAGATCCTGACGAATCGAGCCAAGACCTCGACGAACACGTCGTGTATCCCTCAACGTTCGACCTAGGGCTTGCGCTGTTTCTTTTGCGTGTTCTGGAGACTGGATATCTGGAGATGTGGCAATTTCAATCAACGGAACTCCGAGGCGGTCGAGATTGTAGATGACTTGTTCCCCATAATCTGTGGAGAGACTGTCCAATTTGCGAGCACTGTCTTCTTCCAAACAGAGTACATCGATGCCAACATCCCCTGTTTGGGTTTTGAGAACACCATCCGTAGAAATGAGTGTTGTTCGCTGAAATCCACTTGTATTTGATCCATCAACGACCGTTTTTCGCATCGTTTGTAACGCGCCGAGAGGTTTTGCTTGAAGCATGGCAGAAACCGTCAAAGCGACATCGAGGGCATCTTCATCATGTGATAATGGCGGGCTTTCATCCAACTCAATCAAACCAGAATTTGGTGATTGAATATAGACAAATGAACGATTACGTCGCTTTTCAAATCGTGCAGCAACGTCGACTTTTCCACCTTCTCCACTTGCAAGACGAAGTCTACGTGCGTATCGAGGCCAGTCATTTGGAACGGTATCAATGGTTACGTCGTACAACATAGATGGCTGGCGCGAATGGAGTTTGCCCGTTGCGAGTTGCTGATGGACTTCGATACCGCACATGAACCCCAATTGTGCAGTATCAAAGGTCGATGCATCCGACACATCACCTACCGGTTCCTCACGGATGACATCTGCCATGAACATTCCAAGCATCTCCACTTCATGAGATGATTGCTTCACATCTAGACAATTTGCAAGGTATCATAACCCGTTGGGCGCATAAGACGGCCGTTTTGATTGAGTTTATCGATAACTTCCTCGGCTTTTTCTCTTGGAATATCGAGGCGTTCTGCTTCATTGAGAACGTCAATCAGTTGAGCGTAACCTTCACCATTGGCAGACAGGCGATCGACAATGTCGAGAATAGCTCGTTCGGCATGGCGAGCCTTTCCTTTTTGGTTGGAAGCGATCGCTGTTTCATCGAAATTTTCACCCATCAAATCGTATCTCCATGTCTTTGTCAGCCGCACAGCTCGCTCAGCATCTTCGATGGTTGCCGTTTCTGACAGCCGAATGCGAGCACTTGCTTCAGCTAATCGTGCGAGAGCTTCCAATGCTCGCGCCGTGATGGCGACTGAGTCCTGATATTCACCGGACTGTTTACGTGTTGAAACGTAGTAATCGATGATGTGCTTTTTGGCTTCTTCATCCAAATTTGGATGAACTGTTCGCTTAGCATATGCAACATACTTGCGGATAAATTCTCGATGAAGGTGCTCATCCGCATGGTTTGGCTTGGTCATGACATAGCTCAATTTACGTGGGTCGGGTCTTGATCCCTCATTGACCAATAATTCACTTGTACCTGAAAGTCTGTTGTCAACAATATGCCCTGCAATCTTAGCGTCTTTGTCTTCTGAAGGCTCATCTGTGAGTAACCAAATGACATCGAAACGAGAGATGAGTGGTGGAGCGAGATTGATTTGTCCAGTAAAAGGAACTTCTGAGACAGGTTGGAAACGCCCAGCCTTTGGGTTCGCAGCAGCCAATACGGCGCAGCGTGTTCGAAGGCTTGCATTAATTCCTGCTTTTGAAATTGAAATTGTTTGTTGCTCCATCGCCTCGTGCATACTAGAACGATCTGCTTGATTCATCTTGTCGAATTCGTCAATTGCGGCCAATCCCTGATCGGCGAGAACGAGGGCACCCGCTTCCAGCGTCCAACGTCCGTCAGCGCTTGCATCTTGAACTGCAGCTGCAGTCAAACCAGCGGCTGAAGCGGACATACCAGAGGTAAATCTTCCGCGAGGAGAAATATTGCCCATGTAGGCAAGGAGTTGCGATTTAGCAACACCAGGATCGCCCATCAAAAGGATGTGAATATCTCCACGGTTTCGTGTACCATCTGGATTGAGTCGCGCAACACCACCGAACAATTGCAACATGAGGGTTTCTTTGATCTTGTCCATCCCGAAAATGGAGGGGGCTATCGATTCAGAGATTCGCTTGTAGACATCTTGATCGGCTGCAAATGTTCTGATTTCTGCTTCTTCTTCATCGGAAACAACAATTTCTTCCAATGCAAGGTTTTGACGTTCAAGTGATTGGACGCGCATGAAAATATCGAATACGGGTGTGTCCTTTCCAAACTTGCGTTGTGAACGAATGAACAACACACCGTTGGCTTTGACTCGATCGCCAGGATTGACCTTTCCAGTAAGGTCGTGTTCTGCTACACATGAGATGCGTTCAGGCTGAACCCCTCCGCGAACCTGTTCAGGTAGTTCTTGCAATTCAATAAATTGTGAATTCGTTAGTGTTGAACGTTCTTGCAATAATTGAAATCGTGTTTGGCGATTGGTCAAGCCACATCCGCCATCGATTTGTGAACACTCCATTGGTGTGATGAGTTCCTGTTCGTTGGGTTGCTGAATGATGGTCAAATGTTCGCACGCTACACATTTGAACGTTGCAGAATACATACGGGGACGAACGCCAGAGATTTTTGTTACCACGGCATCAATGGAAATCATCAAACCAATATCATCCGAGCGAAGTTGGGAAACAGTACGAACCTGATCGCTTGGAAGGTGAATAATACGTACCCAAGGATTGATTGTACCATGGCCCACATCAGCAAGTAACTCTCGAAGAGCTCTGTTTGATGCATCATCATGCAAATCCGGTTGTAAGAGAATACTTTGGGCGAAGGTTGGATCAAATCCTTCGATGGTTCGGTATGAAACTTCAAGACTTTGGACATCCGGCCACAGTTGAGCGATGTTGTGAACATCCTCAGTAAAATGTGCATGCAGAAGTGTCGACCATCTCGCTGTCAAATCGAAGTCTTGAATCATGTCCGCACCACACCGAGGAATTGAATATGTATGGCTACCGTTCTTAATGGTTCCATTACAATTCATGCACCCCTTCATTTCCACTGGAAAACGCCATACATTCATACATGCTTTCACATCAAAAACATGGAGAAAGTGGAATGACGCCAACCTCAATAGATTCATATTAAATCAACAGGACGGTTTGCCATGATTATCTTCGCGCATGGGCTGGAAGGCTCTCCAAACGGAAGTAAAATCCGTGCATTACGAAATGCGGGTTTTGATGTTGTAGCTCCTGATTTCCAAGGAATGGCGCTCGCTGAACGTGTCGACCTGTTGGAAGAAATTTGTTTGGAATATACTTCGCAACAGCCTGTACTTGCTGGATCAAGTTATGGAGGATTGACTGCAGCAATTATCGCAATGCGGATACCGGATGCGTTTTGCGGACTTCTTTTATGCGCTCCGGCGCTCCATTTGACTGAGCCCCCATTGGATGAGAACACTGTTCTTGTTGCTCCAAATGGATTGAAGACGGTCATCATTCATGGTCTCGGAGACGATATTGTTCCCATTTCGTGCAGCATTGACTATGCAGCTCGCTCGGGGAATGATGTCGTCGCATTTCATCAGGTCAATGACGGTCATCGGCTTGCTGAGTCACATCAAGAAATTATCGACGCCGCTCATTTGTTGAGTGGCGAGACGATTGGTTCATGAATTGGCTTGCTTTGGAAAATATATGAGCGACCCTATGGACTACGCTTCAAGCGGTGTCGACATCGATCTCGAAGGGGTGGCTGTCGCTTCGCTCATCGGTTCGTTACAACGTTCGACGCGAAAGCCGGGAACACCTGGTGCACCTGTAGAATTACCCGGTGGATTTGGAGGCCTCATCGAATTCGGCAACCATCTCTTAGCCTTAGCAACAGATGGCGTAGGAAGTAAGTTGCAAATCGCAACTGAAGTCAAAGACTGGAGCAGTGTAGGCATTGATTGCATGGCCATGAATGTAAACGATTTACTATGTGTCGGTGCTGAACCCATCGCCTTTGTCGATTATATTGCAGTTCCAAAGCCCGACCCAGAGGTACATGCAGCAGTTGGTGCATCCCTAGCAAAAGCATGCAAATTAGCAAATGTTACACTTGCTGGCGGAGAGACTGCATCGCTTCCTGGAATCGTTACAGAGCTCGATCTTTCTGGAACTGCTCTCGGTTTCCTTGACAAGGATTCTGCCATCACGGGCGAGCGTCTGCAGGCAGGCGATGTTCTCATCGGCTTACCATCATCTGGTATCCATTCAAACGGATTCTCACTCGTTCGAAGTATCATCGGACGAGTTGGCCTTAACTATACAGATCAATGCCCCTTTGATGCACGTTTCGATGGACGGTCGCTTCAAGAACAACCTGTTCTTTCCGACATTTTGTTGATTCCGACCAAGATCTACTGCGAACCAGTCGTCAAGTTGCTTCAACACCTCAAATCAACACGAGGCTCCGTTCATGCGCTTCATGGTATCGCACACATCACCGGAGGGGGGCTCTCAAACCTCTTGCGATTACACGACCATCTCGGATGGCACATCGATGCGCCAATGCCGATTCCTCCTGAATTTACATGGCTTCAACAAGCAGGAAACGTTACAGATTTGGAAATGCATCGTACCTTCAATATGGGGCTTGGGATGGTCCTTGCTGTCGAAAAAGAACAAGCAGATTCGATCCTTGAGTTCATCAAGTCGTTTGAGCCGAATGCGACCATTATTGGTGCAGTTCATGACAATGGCCACAGGGTTACACATCAGAATCCTGATGTTTTCTTCGAGCATTATTGAAGCGGTGCGGTCAAGAAGAAGAGGCATCTCGTCCAAGCATGGGCGAGTGGTTTTCAGGACAGGGTGTTCCTGAGGATTGGCTTGGCCACGTATGGTGTGAAGGACGCACATTTGTTTACTTGAAATCAAGTCAAGAGCGCCCAACCCATATGCCTCGAGGACCTGGTGCAAAATCGGGAACTGGGTTCATGAATCCTGCAATGGCGCCTGCGCGTACACGTTCGGTTCTCTTGTTACAAGATGCACTCGAACATGGTTGGATCAATGGAGATCGCCCCGTTCGTGCTTTGGATGCGCTCTGTGCCACAGGAATTCGTGTACGCCGGTGGAGAAATGAAATCAAACCGCATCTGCAAAACCGTTTGCATATTACTGCCAATGATCTTGATCGTGAAGCACTCGACTGGGCTTTGAATTCAACCAATTCAGATGTTGAAATGCCAGTTCTCCAATCGATTGATGATGAACAATCTCAACCACAGTTCATCGAAAAGAATGGAATCAAGTTTCAAAATGAAGATGCGCGTTTAGCGATGATTCAAGGGTCGTTTCAATGGATTGACATCGATCCTTTCGGTTCTCCAGTGACGTTCATCGACGCCGCTTTACAGGCGCTCGGGCGAGTAGGTGTTCTTGAAGTGACGGCAACCGATACTGCTGCATTAACTGGTTCTTCATCAACTTCAGGTATGCGCCGATACGGTCACAAAGGTATCGTTGATTTGTACGCTCATGATGATGCTATTCGGGTTCTTCTTGGAACCATAGCAACGCGAGCTGCACAACTTGATCGAGCTATCGAGCCTATTCTTGCATTGTTCGATGGACATCATGTCCGAATTTCCGTACTCGTTCGGAAGAGCAAGCAGGGAGCAGACAAGACTCGAGAACAAATGGGCTGGCGAGTTCGTTGTGAAGAAATTCCATACAAATTCACGAAACAGCCGGCGATCGAAGAAATGACTCAATCGAGTGGCCCAATGTGGATTGGTCCGTTGTGGAACGGTGAAATCTGTTCTCGACTTACTGAAGAAAACGCAGTCAGAACATGTCTTGCTCAACCTTCTGATTTAGAACGAGGAATCCCCCTCGGGCTTGAATGGAGCGAGTCTGACCAACTGTATGCAGAACGTGAAATCCGACGTTCAGTGCGCTATATCGCCCAAGCAGCGCCTTTGCTATCATCAGAACACCTGTTGCTTGCATTCGATCAACTTCCTCGATTCGCAGGTGTGGGCTCATTACCATCGATGGAACGATTGCTCGATGTTCTCAATGAAGCAGGTCATTTGTCAGCAAGAGTTCCCGATATTCGACCATTTATCGCAACACATGCCCCGTTCGAAACGGTTCTTGAGGCCATACGATCTATCCTTTCAACCGAATGAGGGGTCATTGATTGTGTCGTCATCATCGGGCGAAGGCAACAACGGTGTAGCACTTTCGATAATCTCTTGCACCGATTGTTCAATGCTCCGAGCGTTTTCAAGCATCGTTGACAATGGAATTTCTTTCCCGGTCATTTCTGTAATGGCTTCGATAGCAACCGCTGCAGCACGGACATCAGGATACATTGGACTCGCTTCAGAGAGCAAGGCCGTAATATCGAGATTGAGCCGATCGCCTTCGCTCAAGAGGAATCCAGTAATTCCGGATACAATGCCACGTTGAATCGTCTGTAAATCAAGCGACTTGAGTCGATCTCGCGCTGATTGATTCGCCCCGACTGCGAACAAGCCTTCACCTTGAATTTGTTTTTCTGGCTTGAGAATTCCATCGATAATAATCAATTGGTCAAAACCTCCTACTCTAAACCATTCAAGAACCGTTGAACCAAAGGCAATATCTTGTTCCTTCTCAAATTGGATTTCGGCGGTGAAGACACCGATTCCATCGCCTTGGTAAACACGAACTGGGTGGCGAGGCACTTCATTTTGAATCAATGCGACGGCTGGAAAGTTCTCATCCATAACCGTCCCTAATTGTGTAAGATTGAGTGATTCAATGATGTGAGAAGCGGCAATAACGCCGACCATTCCAGCCGTAGTAAAGCCACAGATTGCAACTCCACCCGTAGTCGGATCAACACCTGAACGAAGAACAAGGTCATACGTTCCAAATTGCTGTTTCATACTCAGGCCTCGTTTTGCCGGTCGCCTCGTGTTTGAAAAAATTCTCGGCGGTCATTCGTGATATTCGGACCAGTCTTCTGCACCCTCTTCACGATACCACCACGTTCCGACTTCATCTTCGTACCACTCTGTTCCATACTCATCAACGGAAATACCATCCTCGTCCACAGGTGCTTCTTCAACAGCCACCTCGCTGTCTTCTGAAACTTCTTGCTCCGCATCGTCACCAGAATCGTCAACTTCCGAAATCAGAGCATCGCCAGGACGTTCGATGACTTCAGGCTCATCTGCGATTGTTTTGTCCTCAAACTCATCGAGAGGTTTCCCTTTAGGAATTTCGATTGGTTCTTCTTCCTCTTCAATGAAATCGTCCTCTTCATAGAACGACTCATCTTCAAACGCCGCAGATGCTCGCCGATTCAGAATCATGTAGCCAGCGATGGCAAGTATGACAATGCCCGCACCAATTCCACCGTAAAGAGTCGAATTGGACGAGCTCTTTTCTTCACTATCCGAGCTTGGTTCTTCGACATACAATGAGGCTGTCCACGTTACAGTATCGTCGTTGTATTGGTCATCGAGATCATACTCAGGGGAGCTTGTTCGTAATTGAATTGTAAATTCCTTTTCAACATCAACGTCTTTTTGTCGAGCCCATAGCGGGTCCTCATATTTTGGTACAAAGGCGACGGTATCAGACGCATTGGCTGCGATGCTCACCGTTCCAGGTGTTTTGAACAACGAAGGAGATGAGGTCACAGAGACAACAACGTTGACTGCAAACGGGTTTGGATTTGTGATAACACATTCAATCGAATCCTCAGCATTTTGTTGGTTGGTTAGAATGATTGAACTCTCACAGCCAATGGTTACCGATTCAATCGATGTCGGAGCCCAGACTTCTTCTGTTTGGTTGTCAGTTTCGTTTTCTTGGACTGGAACGGAATAAGCGTTCAGTTGCACACCTACCATCGTCGTACCAAACATTTCTCGATCGCCAGAATCAACTATGAATTCAATTTTTGTCATGTTTTCAAAACTGGAGACGATTCGAATTTTACCGCTGGAAATCGTTTCATTACCTTCCATCAGAGCAACTTGAGAACTGTCATCGAATGCTTGCCATTTGATCGTTGTACCTTCAAGTGATGCTTGATGTGCTGGATTTTGTTCAGCTGCACTCAATGTGACGTTGATGTCAATGGCGCTGTTTGCATCCATATCGACTGAAGATGGTCCTGAAAGTTGGACTGTTATGCCCGTGGCAAAGGAAGATTGGGTAGTTGCACTTGCGAAAGGTTGGGTGTTTGGAAGCTCAATGCTCTGCATTTCGACCTCAATATCCACTTGACCCTGACTTGTTGCAGAATAATCGAGCAGTGTTTGTGGAATCAATACATCATGCAAATCATCGACATCGACAGGAGTCCATTGGCCGCTTGAATCGGTTTGTCCATTCAACACAAATTCGTCATCTCCATAGGTCATTGTTAACTCGAGGTTTGCATTTTCGATCGCAATTGATTGCTGCGCTTCATCAAGATAGTACGCATCAACATGAATGTTCAATGGGCTTGTTGATTCCAGTACTGGGCTTGTTGCTCCGGAAGGACCGGATTCTACAACCACATCCAATTGACTACTAATGTACGAATTGTTGTATGCTATCGTTGGACCTGCAAATGGTAACGGTAATGATGCGTTATCATACTGATCAATTGTTGCTATAGCAACCCAGTATTGTTGCCCATCTTGTATCGCCTCTGAGCTTGTACTACCTGTGGCATCTGAATACTCACTGGTTTGAGTAAGTTCGAGTTCGGTTGTTGATGGAGAGAGGGTCGAAACTGGTTTGTAGGTAATACCTCCGATGGTATAGTCCTTCTCGCTGGTTAATTCAGTGGTAATGACCGTACCATCCAAGTCGGATTGCGCAACATAGACTCTGTACTCTTCAACACCCACGTGTGTACTTGCATCCCATGTTACCTTCATTGGTGCTGAGGCTGTCTCAATGTCCAAATCAATGAGTTGTACATTGGTCACTGCTGTAGGAGCCGCAGGGTATGGAATCGTCACTTCAAGCGATTGCGAAAGATTGCTGACAACACCAAATGAATGTATGGAGCGAACGATGTAGCCATAGGTTGAACCGATTTCAACATTGGAATCCGAATAGGAATTCTGTCCAATTACAACTTCATGTGGAGATGAGAATTCGTACGAAGAAGTTGATGACATTCGGAAGACTTGGAACTGTTGGAGATCGGAACCAAACTCGCTAAGAGCCTGCCACTCGATGGTAACGCCATTCTCTGTCAATGTCTGAACCGTTAGAATCGGCGTTGGAGGCAAGGCAAGATTTGGCGCACCAAGAGTGTAGTTCATGCTCAAGTACGTCGTATCAAATTGGCCTGCTTTGGTCGTCTCAACAGGCAGGGTGATTGTAAACGATCCTGAACCAGGTAGCATTTGTTGGTTCAGTGAATTACTCAAGGATCCAATGGTCCCTACACTTGTTTTTACTTGGAATTCAATATCATAAGCAATGTCAAGGTCGGTGAAATTAGCAGTTCCATTTGAGTTGCTTGATAGTGACATCATGTTCGTCACCATTTCAATACCATATCCGTCGGACAGACCTGGGTATGCTGGAATGAAGGGAGAGATCGAATCTCGTATTGTATCGCTTGAGTCCGTAACGGTGAGAACGCCAAGATGAGGGAGTGTCGTACTCGAGTAACCTTCGGCCCATAGGTCATCATCGCCGTCAACATCTGTATCCAATGAGAGATTGTGCCAAGCACCGATGAAGACGCCTTGAAGCCCTTCGCCTGCGAGAACGAATTGATCCATGAGTCCATCATGATCAATGTCGGCAAATTGTATGTCTCTCGGAACTGAGTATGGTGTCAATGGGGTAGTGCTTGGGAAGCCCAAACCTGAGACATCGATAGGACGATGCCTGATATCGCCTTCTATGGTCGAGGGGTTGCCATCTCCAAATTGAGGATTTGGCGTGAGCAATGATGCAGAGCCATCGTTGTCGTGGTCAACAATTGTTCCGTTCATCGTATCAAGCAAGTGAAGCATTGGGACCTGAATCCATGAAGATTGATTGTTGATGACAAGGACAGATCCTGTCTGTTTGGGCGTAAGGAAATCGATATCACCATCACCATCGATATCACCTGAGACGGATTCCATAGAGAGATTTCTAAATTTCTCAATGTTTGAATTAAGTTGTCTTGTTTGTGTATCATAGGTTATTTCTGTTGCATCATCCCATGCATCGGAGACAATGATGACATTCTCTCCTCGGTCGAAAAAGTCGCCAACCTGCAATGTTCGTAAACTAGTTCGTCCATCAAAGAAATTCCATCGATAAACGGGGATGTCATCTTCTGCTCGAGTATAATTGAGCTCGGCATTAAACGTCGTCAGAGCGACTTCGCCGTTGCCATTGTAACCGTGGATGGAGATAAAATCAGTATAATTATCTCCGTTCATGTCTGCAAGTTGTACATCGATAGGATTGCTGGTGACGTTCATCGTGAAAGAAGACTCGTAGATTTGCGTCGATGAATTGTAATAATGAATGCACATTACATTACTACCAGCTGAAAATGTGACGACATCGTCGTAAGAGTCGTTGTTCATGTCTGCAACGCGCATTTGATCTGAGTTGGTACATGTCGATGTCCATGCTGTCAAATTGTATTGCATCGTCGTTTGGTTGCTCTCAACAACAGCAAATGCTGTATTCACGCCAGTTGTTGAATTTTCAGTGGATAGAACGAATGCATCCGTTAGATTGTCGCCGTTCGAATCACCAAGTTCCATTCGAAGCACTGCGCCCACTGAAACATATTGTGCATCGATTTGCGGAGAATAGGTAATATTGGCATGACTCGATTGAAGAGAAGCATTCTTTGGAATAAGAATGGGGGAAGGCATGCCTGAACTGTTGTTTAGTTGGATGGTATCGTATGTGGCACCGGTTTGAAACTCATTTTGGTGAGAGAGATCGCCATAACCAAGGCCTGAATATGTCCAAATCACGTCCCCATTGCTACTATTGATCCAAACACTTCCGGGCGTATCGGCGGCTGATTGGCCTTCAACAACAAAAGATGCATCTTGGAAGGTGACATTTCGCTCAAGATCCAGTTGAAGCATTGTCGATGTGTTGTTTCCATCGGATGTCACCGTGAGGGATGTTGCTCCTCCTGTAAAGGAATTTACTTGGGTCGTACCGCTCGCAAATGACTGCGGAACAAAGAGAAGTGGAGCAACAAACAACACCACAAGAACGAGGGCTTTTTTATTCAATCGAGATTCTTGCATCATGCCACCTTATCACGGACACAACAAACTTCTACTTCAAATCGATGACTGAAACCGAGACGAAGTCCTATCTTGAAGCAGAGATGCACAAGACGGAATGCTAGGCGCTCATACAAACATTATCAATGAGAGGAACTATGGGATATAGTGATACGATGGTAACGCAAGCCAAAATTTTCATCTCCGCTGGTGACTTTGAAATTGACATTAGCGGAGCAACTGTCGAGGTTGATGCCCGCTTGATTCAGATGCGACATGACGATACGTGGTCAATTGTCCTGCACCGCCTGAGAGATGCCCGAGACGCTGCAATCGATGCTGCAATTGACGCGGCTCGAGAAGTTGGACTTCCTGAGCGCGGATTCGCATTTCGTTCATTGATTGATAACTGTTTTTTGGTCAAGAAACCAGATCAAGTCCTTGCGGCGATTCATTATCTTCGAGATGTAGAACGCGTCAACGACAGCCCTCCACGGGTTGTCAATCAATTGTTTACCGATGCAGGAATTGATCCACCCGGCAACCTCAGCTTGTACTTAAACAGGCTCAAAGAACGCGGCCTGTTGATGGTACCAATCGAATATGGAGATAAGAACAGATTTTCTCTCCTCACCGATGCCGGCAGGGCGCACCTTGACAAACAATCAACATCCTGAGTGAATTATGGTAATGTCTGGAGGAGGGGAGGGCGATCCCCGAGACGACCCCGATGAGTCGAAGACAGAACTCATCGATTGTTCCTACCAAAACCATGCGAAAGCCATCTTCAGAAAAGGGCGCCATCGTGGGTCAACCTTCCGAAGAGCCATTTTGGATGGTGCTGATCTTACAGAAGGAGACTTCTCTGAGTGCGACTTTCGAAGAGCTTCGATGGTTGAAGCCGATTTGATGAAATCAGCATTCGATGGTGCTGACTTTCGAGGAGCTGACCTCAAAAAAGCCCGATGCAATCTCTCAAATTTTCGAAATTGCAAATTGGAAGGAGCCGATTTACGGGGCATTCGTGGGAAATACGCTATTTGGCAGGGGAGCGATTGGTGGAATGCAATTCTAAACGATGACCTCGCCAAGGCTTTGGCGAAAAAATGGCCCCGGCCAACAGATCATTCAGACTCATCATGAACAAGAACGACCGTGTTCGCCTCTTGAAACGCCAAGCGTGCTCGAGCGTTAATGAGTGGAAGAAGCGCTAACGCTGCAAAAAAGAACGTGCAGATTCCGCAGACATATCCAAAATACTCAGCAGTATCTTGTATCGTTCCATTTAGGTGCTTCTGTGCGGCATCATGAAAGGCCATATTACCTACAATACCGCCAAAGAAAGAAATCAGTGCTCCTGAAAGCGCAATTTTACTTCCAATCGGTTTCATTCGAAAGAGAAGTATGCCCCCAACAAATCCAGCTACACTACCAAGGCCTAAGGACACTCCGCGAATGAGGTAGCCATTGTTTTCGTTCACCTC
>Ga0160423_10002410_pt1 | contig 15634 bp, 11 predicted proteins | sample CRUFie14St8metaG_FD_108191 | JGI IMG/M metagenome (GOLD analysis project Ga0160423, IMG submission 108191) | Marine microbial communities from the Costa Rica Dome - CRUD Field 142mm St8 metaG | ecosystem: Environmental > Aquatic > Marine > Oceanic > Photic zone | place: Costa Rica: the Eastern... | reverse complement strand
TAAACGTTGTTGGTAACTACCATGATTATGGACAATACACTGATCAATCGACTTTTCAAGTTATTCCTGCATGGCATAATAAATTACAGGCTGTCTCGTATGAGGATCACCTCTATACTAGAACTTCACACTTTTCTTATGAGATCATAGACAATAAGTTAAGAATATACCCAATACCTAGCAATGTATCGCCAACCAAGTTTTGGTTTAGGTTTTCCGTTGCACCGGGAGCTTTTGAATCAACATCAGATAACTCAATATCTGGTGTCAATAACATGAATACATTGCCATTTGAGAATATTCCATATGCTAATATAAATTCTATTGGAAAACAGTGGATTAGGAGATTTGCTTTGGCGCTTTCTAAAGAAACTCTGGGTCAAGTTAGAGGTAAGTTTGGCGGGAATGTACCAATCCCCGGGGACAACATTAGCTTGAACGCATCAGACCTGCTTTCTCAAGCAAAAGAAGAACAAAACACGCTAAGGACTGAATTAAAAGAGATTTTGGAATCGATGACCTACGACAAGTTGGCTGAAATGGACAAAAACATGACAGACGCCCAATCGGAGATTATCAACAATGTTCCTTTGAAGATATTTGTGGGGTAATATAAATGGCAGATGATAAATGGAACAAACCAGCAGCACCTCCTCCCCCAATGTTCTTTGGCAAGAAGGAAAAAGACCTTGTTAAGCAAGTAAACGACGAAATTATTGAAAGAGTCGTTGGTCAACAAGTTCTATACTTCCCTATTGACATCAAACACACAAATTTTCACGATTTATATGGAGAGGCTATAGAAAAAACTTTCTTACCGCCCATAAGAGTATATGCTAGAGTGGAATATGGCGGTATAGAGTCCAACTTTGTTGAAAATATCGGAATAGACAAAAATACTCCCTTAAAAATAATGTTTCACAAAAGAAGATTGACCGAGGATCAGAATTTATTTGTTAGAGAAGGTGATTTTGTTAGGTTCGGCACCATTTACTATGAAATAGTTAAATTAATAGAGCCAAAGCTTTTATTTGGACAAGAAGATACACAGTTTGAGATAATAGCTGAGTGTATTAAGTCAAGACAGGGTAATTTCGATGGATTATAATCAACAAACACAGGCCACACCAGCATGCACTCTTGAAACAATTGATGGTGCAATATACGACTTCATTGAAAGACTTAATTTGCATACGAAAACAAACAAAGGCCTTTCAAAAGCAAGAACGCTGTGGCTGGGTACTGAGAGGGTCTTTCAAATCAAGAATGACAAGAGAATAAGAGACAAAAATGGCGTCTTAATACTTCCTTTGGTCACAATAAACAGAACATCAATGAACAAAGACCCATCCTTTAAAGGTTCTTTTCAGGCGCATTACCCTGAAGGCACCGAAGGGTCCTCAACTGTGGCGAAAAGAACTGTCAATCAAGAAAAAACCTCAAACTTTCAAACAGCAAACCATGCCACAAGCACAAAGGGCTCTCAAATTGGCAAAGGAGACCAAACCGGAGCCATAGTGTACGACCATTACAACTCACCTGTTCCAGTTTACATTACAATAAATTATGATATAACCCTTAGATCCGAATATCAGCAGCAGATGAACGATTTGTTACAACCTTTTATCACAGTTACTGGTCAAATTAATTCTTTTTATTTTGGAAAAGATGGTCACACCTTTGAAGCCTTTGTACAACAAGAGTTCGCACAAAACAATACCATTACCAGTCTTGGAGAACAAGAAAGGGTCTTTGAGACCAAAGTAAGTATAAAAGTATTGGGCTATTTGGTTGGCGAGGGTCTAAATAGAAAGAGGCCTACGCTCTCTAGGAGAGAGAATAGGGCTAAGATCAGATTCTCAAGAGAGAGGACGATTGTTGGTGATAAAGTGCCATGGAAAGATAAAGATAATGATTATCGAGATTAATGGCTTTTACTAAAAGAAAACACTATTTATTGTGAGATACATTATTAAAGGAGAATTTTTTAATGCCGAAGAAATTTGATTTCATCTCCCCCGGAGTACAACTAAACGAAGTAGACCAGTCGCAATTACCGCAACCGGTCACAGATGCTGGTCCTGTGTTGATCGGCCGAGCCCGTTCGGGCCCCGGTATGAAGCCGGTAAGACTTAATAGCTATGAGGATTTCGTAACTATTTTCGGAGAGCCAGTTTCTGGCGAAGGAGCTTCCGATGCCGATGTATGGCGCGAAGGTAACGTCGTTGGACCTACCTATGCTGCTTACGCTGCACAGGCTCACCTTACCTCTGAAACTACCCCACTGACTTTTGTTAGACTCCTTGGAGAAAAGAATACTAACGCCGACACAAGCGCAAATGCTGCTCTTGCAGGTTGGAACTTGGGTGCCGAAGGTGCCGCTAACACAACTATTAGTAGTAACATTACTGCTTATGGTCTTTTTGTGTTCCCCGAGACAGGTGCTGGAACCTTCACCACTGGCTCTCTTGGAGCCATTATTTATGCCAACGGTGCTGCGGTAACGCTTTCTGGTGCTGTTGCTGGTGGAGCGCCTGCTGGAGGATATACTAATACCTCTTCTGCGGGTATCATGATTGACTCTATTTCGACTGGTGTGGCCAACGAATTCGTTCTTGAGCTTCACACAACTGAGCCAACACCCGGTGGTGCAAGTTCTCCAATCGTTAGAAAGACCATTAACTTCTCTAACAACAGTGCAAACTACATTCGAGACAAGCTGAACACCAACCCACAAAAGCTTTTGGCCTCTACCAACTTTGGTACAACCAACCAGAAGTATTTCTTGGGTGAAACCTATGAGCAAGCCATCAGAGACCAAACAAGTGGTTCTGATTCTGGCCGTCAAATGGGTATGATTTTGCCTCTTCAAAGTGGATCGTTTAACTTTGCAGACCACAAAAGAGACATGGCAGCAGCCAAGACTGGATGGTTTATTAACCGTAAGCCAGATGAGCAAAAGTTGTTCCGCTTGGTCTCTCTTCATGATGGAGAGTGGTTCCAAAACAACTACGAGATCTGCGTTGAAGATCTTAAGCTTGGAAACAGAAACACTCGATCCTCCTTCTCGCTTTCTCTTAGAAACTTGAAAGGAAACGTTGTTGAAAAGTTCTCCAACTTGAACCTTGATCCTGCTTCTGATGACTATATCGCAAAGCGTATTGGTAACCAAAGCTTTAATTGGAACGAGACTGATCTTAAGTATGATATCCGTGGACAGTATGTTAACATTTCTGACTACTTCCGAGTTGAAGTAGACTCAGCAGTTGAGAACAAAGAGATTGATGACACCTTGGCTCTCCCAATGGGATTCCTTGGGCCACTTCGTCCACAGTCATTCAAGTTGTTTGCTGATTCTGAAGTTCCTCACTTAAATATAGATGAGAAGCCTGTTGCTCGCATCGACTCTGAGATTACGCCTGCTGTTGGAAACACCACAGGTATTCAATTTGCTGCAAACATCGCAGGTGTTACAAACGGTGACGATGATGGTGCGGGTGATCAAGGAACGATCACGATTCGTGTCCCTGCTAGCTTGGCATCTTCTGGAACTCAAACTGATTACATTATTGAATTTATTGATAAAGACAGTAGCTTCTCCGGTGCATCCGCGGCGGCTGCAAATACCGTTCAGGTTGCAGCAACTGGGTTGGCTGCACTGGGTGGTACCCAAGTTCTTATCGCAGGGATTGTAGAGGCTTTGAGCGGAGGAACAATTTCAACTCCGACTCGGATTCGTAGACACGCTGGATTGGACTCAGGACAATCTGACATTGTAGTTTCTGCGGTTACGACGGATTCAGGTGCCACAACAGGTATCAAGATTGTTTCTGCGGCGTCAGCAGGAGAAGGCGCTATTACACTTATCACTGCCGCTGGTGGCGAAGGTGATATCACAAAGGCCGTGCCCGCTGGTGCTGGAACACAAACTGGAACTACAGCAGCTAACAAGGGGTCTGGTGACTCTAACGAGCACAAAAATGCTCCTATTATTGGACCAGACAAGTATCCTTTATCAGCAACTGAAGCTGACACTTCCGCACCGTTTGCTTACCTTCCTTCTGAAACTACAGCATCTGTTGTTTTCCCATCATTACGTCTTACGACTCAAGGGTCTAACAGAGGCGGAGACTACAAGAAGAGTGATATGTTTGGTATCAGGCACGTTATTGGTTCTGGTAAGGATCGTGACTCATCATACCTTGACATTATTCGGGCTCTTCCCGGTAATAACACGGTTGCAGTTACACACCATCAAGACTCTGTGCCAAGCTCACACGAAAGAGCATTTGTTTTCCACCTTGAAGATATTTGTGTTAAGGCTGCTTTAACACCTGCAACTGCAAACGGCTCAGACTTCTTCTTGATTTCTGGTTCATATGATGCAAGTAACGCTAAGAATGTTTCTTATACAGGTAACGGAGGTTCTGGTGCTAAAGACACTGGTGTTGCGTACCTTGCAGGAACGAAAAAGATTAAGCAATATAAAGCTGCATTCTTTGGTGGGTTTGATGGGCTTGATATTCGTCATGTAATGCCTTTCTCTAACGTTAACTTGGCTGACAAGACTGTTAGGAACAGTGCCCCATTCAACTCGATTATCAAAGCACTTGATATCTGCGCTGATGCAGAGACAGTTGAGATGGATCTGCTTTCTATCCCCGGTATCACAAACAAGACCTTGACAAACAAGATCCTTGATGTTGCGGAAGAAAGAGCAGACTCTTTAGCCATCATTGACCTTCCACAAGGTTACAGACCAAAGTGGGAGACCGGTGGTGCTGTCGATTATGGTAGTTTAAACACCACTGTCGCCGATCTTGAAGCAAGACAAATCAACAGCAGCTTTGGAGCTTGCTACTACCCTTGGGTTGTCGTCAAAGACAGCAACTCAGACGTTGTAGCTATGCCGCCATCAGTAGCTGCTATCGGTGCCTTGGCGTTCTCTAACGCTGACGCTGGTGCAGTATGGTTTGCTCCTGCTGGATTCAACCGAGGTGGTATTAAGAACCTTGGTGGTAGCCCAACCAAGTCTAGTGGCCTGATCGTGACTCACACTGTTGAGCACTTGACAAAAGACAACCGTGATGACTTGTACGCTGCTAACATCAACCCGATTGCTAGGTTCCCTGCTACAAACCAAATTGTGATCTTTGGACAAAAGACACTTCAACAGACTGCTTCTGCTCTTGACAGAATCAATGTTAGAAGATTGCTGTTGTTCCTCAAGAGACGTATTGGAAAGATTGCAGATACGATCCTGTTCGAGCCTAACGTCCAGACCACTTGGAATAACTTCAAGGGTGCCGCTGACACAGTTCTGTCTCAAGTACAAGCTGGGTTGGGTATCACTGAGTACAAGTTGGTTCTTGATGAGACTACTACAACTGCTGACCTTATCGATCGCAACGTTCTGTATGCTAAGATCTTTATTAAGCCAGCAAGAGCAATCGAATTCATCGTTGTTGACTTTGTTGTCACAAGAAGCGGTGTAGAATTTTAATAAAGACTAATTAATTTAAAGGAGTAACTAACTAATGAGTTTTTGGGTACAAGGAAGTTCAAATCCTAAAAGAAAATTTAGATTTCGAATAGAAATCAGTTCCACAAATTGGGACGGAGGGGCACAAATTTGGTACGCCAAGACTTGCACTGCTCCCGCAGCCGAGGTGAGTTCTGTTGAGCACATGTTCAGTGATCATGTCTTTAACTTCCCCGGTCGCGCTAAGTGGTCGGATGTGGAAATGGTTCTGGTTGATCCCGCTGGTTCTCCCGGGATTGCTGATGCCACACCTCATACGGTTGCAAACTTCAATGAGTTGTTAACACGGTTTGGGTATGATATTCCCGCTGATGGTACGAATGCTGCTAGTTACCAAACTATTTCTAGAGCACGGGTAACAGATGCAATCATCAATATTGTTGCATTGAACGAAGAGGGAGACCCAATTGAGACTTGGACCCTGAAGAATGCGTTCCCAATTGCATTTAAATATGGTGACTTTGATTACGCTTCGGATGATCTTAGAGAGTTCACCCTTACTTGGAAATACGACTACGCAGCTTGTAACCTTAAGGAGCCCGGTACTGCTGGTGCAGCAGCGGCAGGGGACTACTTCACAACTTAGGAGTAGCTTATGTCAGACAAGCCATTTTGGAATAGCCATCACGCCGCGCCGGTTCAGTCACACCACTTTAAGTGTGACTTTGGTGGCATTGATTCATTTGCTGTTAAATCTGTGACTTTGCCTAGCTTTGAAATAGGAAGTTCAGAGTTGCAGGTAGGCAATCAGATATTTAAGTATCCCGGTGTCGGTCAATGGAATGACGTGACCATGACGCTAGTGGAGACCAAATACACTCTCGGAACGCTACTGGATGAAATGATCCGGCAAAACTTTTATTCGGGTGGTGACGCCCGCATAACACAAGATGGAGTGATAAAAACAACAACAACCGGACCCGCCGCCGATGACAAGAACCGCAGATTTAATATTTATCAACACAAGACCTACACTAGAGCTATAGATAAACCTGAGAAGAAAAGAAATGGGTTTATGCGAGGGGTTAACAGTGCTTTAAACTTTCTTGGCGTCCGACCACAAGATAATGAAACATTAGCAGTCGGTGCGAGTGGGCCACCGCTTGTGCAGGACTCTCACTTTGGAATAGAGAGAGCAGCAGGAAAAGATGGCAACCCCGGCACGAAAGGGGTCAAGAACACTCAGATTGTAAACGATTTTGCTCTAATTAACCCGTGGATAAAATCTGTTAATTTTGGAACACATGATTATTCTAGCGACGAACTAATTACTATGGAAATTGTAATTACTTATGACTGGGCCGAGATTTTTGAGAACCATGCCCCCGGCGAGTATAGGTAAATATTTTTAAAAGAGGTGAAAATTGAGTAGAAACAACCAAGACCGTACTGGAGCACACGGTCAACAAAGCGCTCCGCCACCAGAGGTGTTAAAAGGATTAGATTTTGTAACACCAACAGAGTTTGTAGACCTACCTTCAAAAGGACAGTACCCAGAGGGACACCCTCTTAGTGGTAAAGATTCGGTTGAGATAAGGTTTATGACCGCAAAAGATGAAGACATCTTGACTAACCAGTCTCTCTTGAAAAAAGGATTGGCCATCGAGCGTTTTCTTCAAAACGTGCTTCTCGACAAGAGCATTGCAACTGAAGATCTTTTGATCGGAGACCGAAATGCCATTCTTGTTGCCGCAAGAAGGTCTGGCTATGGTGCTGATTACGACACAACAGTAAGCTGTCCTGCTTGTGGTGAAAAGAATCAAATAAACTTTAACTTAGGTGAGCCTAAGATAAAAGAGACATCTTATCCACAAGAGTACAACATTGAGTTGGTCGAAGGTGAAATATATGTAACCCCACCACTGACTGGTTTTAGGGTTGGGCTTCGTTTGTTAACCGGTCGAGATGAAACTTACATTGCAAAAAGAATGACAGACAAGAAAATTAAAAATGAAGATCTTGTAACTCAGCAGTTTCGTCTTATGATTACTTCAGTCCAAGGTGACTCATCAAGAAACACAATTGATTATTATGTTGACAGAATGCCAACACAAGACTCACGATATATCCGAGCGGCATACGGTTTTATCAACCCTACTGTGAAAATCTCAGAGGACTTTGAATGCCACTCTTGCGGCCATGAGCAGGAGATGGAGGTGCCTTTCGGGGCGGACTTTTTTTGGCCTGACCGATGAGTATATGGAGGCTGTTTATGAACAGTTCTTCGCTCTAAAACATCATGGTGGCTGGTCATTTATAGAGGCATATAATTTGCCTGTCGGATTGCGTAATTGGTTTATAAAAAGACTTAAAAAACAATTCGATGATGAGAAAAAAGCATATGAGAAAGCTAGTAGGAAAAGATAAGTACTACTAGCTTTTCTTTTATAAACTATTTATATTATCGGAGGATTAATACATGGTTGTAGATTTTACAAAAAAGAAAGAATTATTAACTGAATCATGGCTTAGGCAGTTTGGTGCATGGAATAAAATTCTATTAAAACAGATGTATGGCGACAACGTCAATATGATGGCTCCGTTGACAAGCGTAGCAGATATTGCCAACTTTCTAAAAGAAGAGGAAATAGATAATCAATTAAGTTTTGTTGTTCGTGGAGAACAAAAAGACGTTAAAGCATACGCCAACGCTTTGTTTTCGGAAAAAAACTATCTTGATAGATATTTACAACACGGAGAAGATCATCCACAAACACACAAAGCAAGAGAGGTGTTGCGGCAAGCAGTTAGCGAGTTTGAAAGTCAAACTGGTATAACTTGGCCGTTTGCAGACGAGGACTAATAAATGTCAGAAAAATCAGTAGAGGACAGACTGAAAGAGCTCGAGGCATCTCAAGAGTTGGCAAACACTCTCAGAGAACAGGCTAAGTACAAAAAAGAAATTGCCGCCATGGGGCCCGAAGAACTTCAGGCAGCTCAAAGCCTTTATGCAACCAACGCCAGCAACAACCTTATGTTAGCTGAGATGCTTTCTAGAACAGGAAAAATGAAAGATGCTGCCGAAGCTAGAATTCGAGCAGAGAAAGAGCACATGAGGGCCGTTGAGGCTTTTCAAGCGGCAGCATATTCCATGGAAGAGCAAATACTTGCTGTTAAAAAGGCGAAACAAGCTCTTGAAGACGCAGAAAAAGCAGGCATACCAGAGAAAATTGCACTCGCTGAAGCGACCCTTGCAGCAGCCCAGAAAGAACTTGAAGTTCATGAAAAAAGAATGAACACGTTCGAAGAAGAAAAGGATAACATGGAAAAGCGGTTGGCAATCCTAAAGGAAACTACCTCCGCTTATGAAGATTTAACAGAACTTGGTAAAGAAGCTTACGATGAAACAAGAGAAGCCGCCGAAGGTGTTGCTGAAGCCTTGTTTGGTGTTATAGATTACCAAAAAACTTCGATTGGTAGAGCCGCTGTCTTTGCCCAAAAGCTAATGGCAGGGGAAGGTGCTGCTCGCGGTATGGCGCTGGCACTTAAAGATGTGTTACACCCCGCTAATATAGGCGCTATGTTGTTCACAAAGGTCGCTGAGTCCTTTATGTTCATGTTTTTCGCAGTGGATAAGGCAGCAGCCTCACTGGCGAAAGCAACGGGCACAGGAAGGGAATATGTAGGCCTTATAGAAGACTCTGTAAAGCAAGGAAACAGACTAGGTGTCAACTTTGAGAATGCTGGTAAGGCGTTCGAAGGACTTTTTGAAGAGTTAATTGGTTTTGTGGCCATGGACGGCCAAATGATGCAAGCTTTGACAACGCAAGTGGCTGGATTCGAAAGATTAGGTATCGCATCAACTGATGTTGCCGATATGATGAACACATTTAGCAAAACAATGGGAACCAGCGCACAGGCGTCAGTAGACTTAACAAGAAAGATTGCGATGATGGGTAGCACAATCGGTGTTAGCTCCAAGAAGATGATTAAAAACTTTCAACTAGCCAACAAAACTCTTGCCGTGTATGGTAAAGGCTCCATCAAGGTGTTCTCAAACCTTACAGCAGCAGCAAAAGCAGCAGGAGTCGAAATGAGTGCACTTCTTGGGGTTGCTGAAAAGTTTGACACATTTGAATCAGCCGCTGACTCTGTTGGTAAATTAAATGCTTTGTTGGGTTCACAACTTTCTTCCACAAAGATGTTGATGATGACTGAGGATGAAAGAATTGAGACAGTTATTCAACAGATCAACGCCAGTGGTCAGACGTTTGCTCAAATGGATCGTTTCAAGCAAAAAGCAATTGCGAACGCTGTTGGGATTACAGACATGGCAGAGGCAAACCGCCTATTTGGCATGAGCATGAGCCAATACAGAGAACACGGCAGACAAATGAAAGAGGCAGAGACAAGCCAAAGAAAAATGGAAGAAGCATTAAAGGCAACTGTTCCTATCACTGAAATGTTCCAACAAATGATCATTGAGTTTGCTCCTAAAGTGACACCAGCACTAGAGTCTGTTAGGTTTGGAATCCAAACAATAATTGACGGCCTCGCCTTCCTTAATAAGATAAGTGGTGGCACCTTTCCCTACATAATAGCCGTTGGTGGCCTCATAACCTTGCTGTTCACTGTGCTATCAGTTCCCATAAAGGGGATTGCCATGGCATCAAAAGCCGCTGGTAAGGGACTTGGGGTCATGGGTAAAGGAATGGCCAGTACAAGCAAAAGCGGTAAGGGCTTTGGCCTGACAATGAAGCATATCGGAGGCGCAATAAGATCTGTAGGAAAAGGCGGTCTGAAAGCTGCTGCTGTGTTCTTATCTATGGGCGCAGCGGCGTTGATGATGGGAGCAGGTGTTGCTCTTGCTGCTTACGGAGTAGCCCAGTTAGTCATGGCGTTCGCAGGTCTTGGTGGAGCACAAATGTTCGCCGCAGTTCTTGTGGTTGGTTTACTAACTTATGCTTTTGTTGCGTTCTTTGGTGTTATGGCTGCTGCTCTTGCAACCGGGGTCGCTCCCGCAACGGCTGGAGTATTGTTAGCTATGGGCTTCGCTGCGTTGATGTTAGGGGCAGGTATTGCTCTCGCTGCGCTGGGTGTAGTCAAGATGATCGAGGCCCTTGGTGGGCTGGGTGTAAAAGCCATATACGTAGGCGCAGCATTCCTAATGATTTCTGCTGGCATTGCGATGATGGCATATTCTATTGCTGCCATCATTGCTCCTTTGGCAGGCTTTGCGGCAACGGCTCTTATGGCTGCTGGGCCCACCGCTGCATTCGCTGGAGCAGCATTAATGCTCGGAGTTGGGATTCTTATATTGGGTGCCGGACTTTACATGGTAGGTGAGATGTTGCCAATAATTGTTGATGGTATCAAATCACTTAGTGAGATGAGCACAGGTGCGGTAGCGGTAATTGGTGGTCTTGGAACTGCTTTTGGTGCTATGGCCTTGGGTCTGGCTGCGATGTTTGCCTTTATATCAAATCCACTTGGGTGGCTAGCAATTGGTGGTGCCATGGCTGTTATGGCTTCTGGTGTTGGTTTGCTTGTTGCAGGGATTGATTCTATTAATGAAGAGAAGCTTAAGGGCGTAGCGCAACTATCGACAGCAATTGCTCAACTTACAGGTCAGGAAATAGAGACCACAATTATTGGTAAGGTCAATCAGGATCTGCAAGACTTCAAGTCCACAATGGATTCCAACATGCAGACGCAGATTGCAGCGTTAAATACTTTTAACGATGTTCGTGCAATTAATGAGACCAGAGCGGAAACACAGATCCAACAACAAATAGTTCTTCCTCCAGTTAACGTTAATCTTAAGACTGAAGCGACGACAAACATTGGTGATACAAAGTTTGCCGAGCATGTTCATGAAGCTACAAAACAAATCAAGTGGAAGAACTCTGCCGGGGCAGAAAGTATTTATTTAGCTGGCTATGAAAAGGCCGTAGGGGGATAATTAAATAATGGCAATACCTTTTCACAATTTTACAACTGGTGGTAAGATCGGAGACGCTGATGGTGGGGCTGCTAGCTATGCAACGGCTCGACAAGAGTTATTAGAATTTACTGATGCTCGCGACCCGGCGAATGGTGTGACTTTCATAGCCTTCTTGGGATCGTTCTCACAATCTTTCACCTCCAATTGGAATCAAGAAGAAGTTATTGGAAGAATGGACGCCATTGCAACATTCAAGAACACAACAAGAAGCATCTCGGTTGAGTGGTCGGTGCCAGCACCAAACCCACAAACGGCAAGCGATAACCTCAACAGATGTAATGCTTTGGTGTCTCTGTTATACCCCACCTACACAAAGGCGGCAGCCACTGTTATGTCGAAGCCCCCATTAGTTAGACTTAGGTACTCTAATTTGATTAGGAATCAAACCGGAGGCGGGTTATTAGGTTATATAACGTCGCTGAACTGGAGTCCTGTTTTAGAAATGGGAAGCTATCACACAGACGGTAAGACTTACCCAAAAGTAATAACAATCTCTATTGAGTTTACGGTATTGCATGAGCCTACTTATGACACAGGTGGTCCCACGGGCTACTTCCCATCCGAGGCCAAGGAAAGTCTTCAGGCGGGTGGAACACTTACTCAGGATGTCTTTGGAACCAAGACCGAGACGGTTGATGGAAAGGAAGTCAAGAAAATAGTCAAGACCGGAACACGAACCAGTACGTGGCCATTTGGTATAGGCGATGATTAGGAGATAAACAATGGGAAGATATAAAGGAAGAGATGTTGGTACAAACAACGAAGAACAGTACCAAAAAGTTTTTAAAGACAGAGGTGTAAAAAGAATTGTGCAATATACCACACCTACGTTTAAAAGACCAAATCAAGCACAATTAGATAAAATACAATTTACTATTTATACATGGAGCAGTGGTGATAAATATTGGAGAGTAGCTGAGAGATTCTACGGTGATAAAAACATGTGGACAGTTATAGCAAAATTCAATAATAAACCCACTGAAGCCCATATAGAAGTTGGGGACGAGATAAAAATCCCTCAAGATATAGGGCGAGCAATTCAAATATTAGGATATTAAAGTGTCAGACGCAAAAAAAGCAAAACCCCTATCAAATGCTAACTTAAAAAATCTTGAAGAATACATGGATGATAACCGGGACTACTGGGATCCCGATAAAGGAGACCACTGGAACGCCGAGGGGGCTCCTGATGGCACCGATGCGTTTGGCAAGTGCCCAATCGATGTTGATAAATATTGCACCGCCAAAACATTTTGGGATTGGATGGGTGGAGCCGGCGCGTTCAGATTAGCTAAAGATGTATCAAAGTCAAAAGATGTATTAGAGTGGTTGATGTCTCCTGCGCCTGCTGAGTGGATTAGCCGTCTAAGTGCAGACCAAAAAGCCTCAAGACGAAGTAGAGACTGGAGTTTTAACTCAAGGTCTAAGCTTGACCATCCCGTATCAAGGTTGGAGTACTGGTCTTCCTTACATAGTTCATATAGTTTTATGCCGGGACAAAAACAAATCAACTATATGACAACCCAAACAATAGTGAAGCCGGAGCACGAGAAACCTGATGGCAGCAACGCGTCAGGGTGGTCCCAAGAACTCCACAACGCTTTAGTAATAGAGCGAAAGGCTGCAAAAGAGATTGTTCACTGGATGTGGGGTAGATTAAATGGCAAAAAGAAGGGTGGTTTCGGTAGTGATAAGGCTTATGCCTTAGCTTATAAAAATACTTCATGGGATGATACAGAAAGAAGATTTGCTGAAATGATTTCCCTGAACCAAGGCCACGGAAGTGGCGCAACTTCGGCGAGTGACTTTCCATGGCACGATGCCAACAAATGGCTTGATGATGAGGCTGTTGACGCTGGTTTATACGGCATGGTGTTTCGTTTAACAAAAAGTAAACCCTCGATTGAGCACCCATTCAATCCCGATTACATGAGCTTTTTTGAAAAAAATATCATGTCTGCTGGTAACTATTCAATAAAAGCCGTCAAGCAAGCAGATGGCACTATATCATATGATAGCTCTGGTAAATCTGGAGAGGCTAGCGTCGGTCAGGGCACTGACATGCTTAGATCACTAACCATTGGACAATTTGAAAAAACCGTTACTGGTGTTCTACAAAGGGCTTTTGACGCGGAAGGGAAATTTTTCAAGGTAAAAATGTGGGATGGAGTTATACCAAAAGATTCCTCTGCAAAACAAGGCCAAAAAGAAGTCAATCTATACAAAATGTGGGATTCGTTTACGGAAACCAAATTTGGTGGTGTAGTGCCCACTGGTGAGAGAAACAAAGATCGTGATAGTACAGATGTAATGAAAGGCTTTGGATACTCAGAAGAAAAGTTTGACGATCTTGGAGATTATGACGGTATTAAAAAAGCGGTCGCCATGGTTAGCCCTCGATATGGAAATGGATGGCTAGGTAAACGAGCAGACCTCGATAAGCAATATACAGATGTCTTAACAGCCATTTGGTCCGCTGGTAATGATGGGTATATAAAGGAAGCAGATAAAAACCCTGCTGTTAAAAGAACTGCGAACAACAGCCCTGTCAATCCGCTCAAAATCAGAGACTCTGGTTTTATTGATTGGTTTAACTTGGTGCAGAATGGTAATGTTAACCCCAAAAATTCAGGAGTTAATGGTGCCAATACAAAGTGGGGCGGAAAACTAAAAAAAGAAGCACGTACTTATATTCCAGATAAGCTTGAGATTTTGAGTGGCGGCAAGGTTGTGAATTCCGTTGATCTTAGTTCAACAAATGTAAAGCTAGTAGAAGATATTAAAAAAAATAAACAGGATGGTAATCCTGAGTTTACCGGCTTTAATGGGAAATTAAATTCAACTAATCCGGATGCACAAAAAGTCGCTGACGCCGCTTTAAAAGCTTTTTATAAATTTACTGGTGATGAGACCGTTGGATATGGGGCATTAAATCCACAAGATCCCGGGGCGTGGGTAAAAGCAAACCTTTCTACCGGTGTGCTACCAGCAACTGGGAATCAAACATTCACCAACACAATGCTAATAGACAATTTGAAGCTTGGGGATCCAAATGTTCCAACCACTTCAACAGAAATAGGAAAAATTCTTAAAGATGCCCTTGAAGGGGATCAAGTTAAATTTACAAAAACTGGAACTCCTTGGAACGGAATAAGCAGGGGTAGTAGCGGTGTCGCCCAGATTCCTTTTAAAGATTTGCTGAAGAAATATGTAGCTACTGCCTATGTTACCATTTTTTACTACAGAATGTATAAAAAACGATTAACCGCTGATGAGAAAGCAATCATTGGCAAACCAAGTCTTGAAGAGGGGCTGGTATGGCAGTGGGCCGCGACCCTCTGTGCTGCTCATATGCTCAAGATTTGGGCCAAGGTTGTTCACGACAATGAATGTGGTAACTTTTATGCATTGATTGTTGCCCTGTTGGCGACAGGCAAAATACCAAATAAAGACGCTGAAGCTTTAGCTGATGCGTTGGCTGCGTTGGCTGGTAAGTCGGCAGATGACATGGTCAAGGACCTCGGGACAGAAGATATACCTCCCCAAGCTACTGATCCGCCTGCTGTATCGGAAGCGGACAAGGCCGCGAGAGAAAGGTTTTATAAACAATGTGCTTTGTTGCTGAACATGCACACACTAAAAAACCACAAAGATAGAAGAGCGGGTGTTTATCAAGAACATTCAAGAAAAGAAGAGTTTACCAGCTATAATGGTCGGGTTCACTTGGTCTCAAATGAAGACAAGGCCGATGGTAAAAAGAACGCTATTATAAATAAATTAATTTCACCCAAACCATCACAGATGGATAGCTTTTTAAACATTACCCCAGCCCAAGCATCTCAGCTTTTGCCATATATAAGAATATATCAAGTTTGGAATGATACTGTCGAGGGTTTGCAAGAGATAGAATTTGACTTTCCAGTTTTGCCAGAAAGAGACGTTGCATCACAAGGTTTTGACAGAGGTGACGGAGTCGGAGTAAAAGAGTTTAGCTGGGAATATGATGGGGAAACGCCTGCAACAGCCAGTAAATACATAAAAGCCAACCTATCTTTGTACTTTCAAAGTTTTGAAGATTTTATCAAGGTGCGTACAAACAAAGATGCCAATCCCAAGACATTTCGTTGGGTAGATTTATTTGTAAGCCC
>Ga0160423_10002409_pt1 | contig 15635 bp, 12 predicted proteins | sample CRUFie14St8metaG_FD_108191 | JGI IMG/M metagenome (GOLD analysis project Ga0160423, IMG submission 108191) | Marine microbial communities from the Costa Rica Dome - CRUD Field 142mm St8 metaG | ecosystem: Environmental > Aquatic > Marine > Oceanic > Photic zone | place: Costa Rica: the Eastern... | reverse complement strand
GGTCTAGCTTGAGCTACACCTACCGAGGTGATTTCAAGCACCGTGTGTTTAACAACCCAACAACGGACAACGTTGCGTCATACCAGACCCTCGATGTCATGGTGAAACTCTCACCTGATGATGCGTCATGGCGGGTTGAGCTAATCGGTAAGAATATTACCGACGATGCAGGTATTAATGCGCGATTTACTGACGTGTTTGGTGTGGGTGCGACGGGTGACCAGTTCATCCAGCCACGCCAAATCATGGTCCGTGCGGGTGTCGACTTTTAACCAGCAATCTCTAAACCTCTCAAGGCTCTAAAATCGTACCTGGCTTTGAGACGTAACTGAGTTGATTGAGAATGGCAGCCTCACGCTGCCATTTTTCGTTTTCACTATGGGAAGAGCCGCCCGCGGGTGGCAATCGATCGCGCTCATCGGCAGACTGAGGCGCGACAATAATTAACTGGGGTAGGGCGCATGAGCGATTTTTTTAAGCTTCAGGAGCACGGTACATCGGTTGGACGCGAGATTATGGCCGGTGCGACCACGTTCGCTGCCATGGCCTACATCCTTGTCGTCAATCCGCAGATCATGGCTATCGCCGGGATCGACCAGGGCGCCAGCTTCGTCGCGACATGTCTGGCCGCAGCGGTGAGCTGCCTTCTGATGGGGCTCTATGCCAATTGGCCAGTGGGTTTGGCGCCTGGCATGGGCCTGAATGCGCTCTTCGCCTATACCATCGTCGGGGATATGGGCTACCCATGGCAGACCGCCTTGGGCGCCGTATTCATTGCGGGCGTCCTCTTCGTGATCATCAGTACAACGAGAATACGCGCGTGGATCATCATGAGCATCCCTGATGATTTGAAGATCGGTATGACCGCGGGTGTCGGATTGTTCATTGGCATCATCGGTCTTCAGAACGGCGGGATCATCGCCGATCATCCGGCCACACTCGTGACCATAGGCGACTTCAGTAAAATACCCACAGCCCTCGCCGCGCTTAGCTTTTTACTCGTTGCCATCTTGTCGGCGCGATTGGCAGCGGGCGGCCTGATTCTAGGTATTCTCGCCGTCACCTTGCTGGGTATTTTATTGGGCGAGGTGACCTATCAGGGCATTGTGTCTGCTCCCCCATCTATCGCACCTCTGGTCGGTCAAATCGACATCATGGCAGCGCTTAATGCCTCTCTAGTTAGCGTTATCTTCTCGATCCTAATCGTGAACTTATTCGACACCACTGGCACCTTGGTAGGCGTTGCGGCAAACGCGGGCCTGGTCGACGAGGAGGGTAATTACAAGAACTTCAGCAATGCCCTAAAAGCGGACAGCACGTCGAGTGTACTGGGTGCTCTGCTCGGTAATTCGCCGGTGACGTCTTATGTCGAGAGTGCCGCGGGCGTTGCCGCAGGCGGTCGAACCGGTCTGACAGCCTGTGCCGTCGGCTTCTTCTTCTTGTTGGCTATCTTCTTCGCGCCGCTGGCAATGATGATTCCAAGCTTTGCGGTCTCGGGCGCATTGATTTACGTGGCGCTGATCATGTGCTCAGGGCTCAGACGCTTAAGCTGGGACAACCCAGTCGTCCTGATCCCTGCGTTGCTCATCATGATCATGATCCCTCTGACGTTCTCGATTGCAGATGGCATCGGCATCGGGTTCATCAGCTATGTCGCGTTGAGCTTACTCGCGTCCGTGGAGCGCAAGGTGAGTTGGAGTGCGCTAGTGATCGCCGGCTTATTTGTTATCAAATTCGCTCTACTCTGAAACGAATAGTAGCGGGATCTTAGAGCTACGCTTTTATGTGGTTTTTTAAGATCTCAAATAGCGCAGGCTTATTCTCTCTAAGTTCGTCAGCAGTCAATCCGTGTATTTCATACGGATACACAAGCCAGTCTTCATTCTCGTAGAGGTAGTAGTCGGGGGTTAGGTCTACCTTTCGCCGACTGGGCTTGAAGTAGGGAGTGGCAACGCGAATATCGCGGGGGATGTTTTGGCGCAGTAGTTCGTGTAACCGGTCGATGACCGCGTCAATGGTGCGGCCGGTGTCGAAGACATCATCGACAATCAGGAGTTTGTCCTCGTGTGTGAGGCGCTTCACCAGATAACTCAAGCCATAGACCTCAACATGGCCTTTCTGTTGGTCTATGCCCTGTTTGTAGGAAGATGTCCGGATAGCAATGTTGTCAGTTTGAATGCCTGCGTAGGCAAGGATTTCCTGTACCGCGATGCCCACCGGCGCTCCGCCGCGCCAAATGCCCACAATGAAGGTGGGTTTGAAGCCGCTGTTGATGATTTGGGTACCCAATTGAAACGAATCGTTCAATAATTGATTAGCGGACAGGTATGTTTTCGTGGCGCTCATGACTGTGATCTTGGTAACCGCTAAAACCCTATGATATCAGCAAGCAACTCTCAGGAAATCAGCCCTTGGATCAAATGATCAAAAAAACGTTTGTTGAGGAAGAGGCCCTACTCAATGATGCATTCCGCATGGCAGTTTCCGTGTATGAAAGCGGTTTTGCCCCCACCTTCATTGTGGGCATTTGGCGTGGTGGTTCCTCTGTAGGCATTTACGTGCAGGAATGCCTACAGTTTCTGGGTGTTGAAAGCGACCACATCTCCATTCGTACGTCCTATGCGGGATTGCCCGAGTACCAAAAGTCTGTGGATGACCCTTCGAGTATTCGGGTGCACGGATTGCAATATTTGCTCGAGAACCTGAATGCAGATGATCGTTTGTTGTTAGTTGATGATGTCTTTAATTCTGGCTATAGCATTGAGGCAGTCATCACAGACCTTCAACAAAAGCTTCGATTGAATATGCCGTCTGAGGTCCGAGTCGCAACTCCGTATTTCAAACCCGCGAGAAACAAAACCGGCCGGTCTCCTGATTATTATGTTCACGAGGTCGATGAGTGGCTAGTACTACCTTATGAGCTACAGGGCTTAAGTCAGGATGAGATTGTGAATAACAAACTATCGATGGCGGGCATTTTGGAGCAACTACAAGGTTAGGTTGGGAGCTGCGCAGGTTAACTTCCTAAGCGCTGTGATTAGGCGACAAACCTAGGTAGATTCGGGCGGTATTTACTAATAGAGCGACGACGGCGCTAATTATAGGCTCGCGGCATCCTATCTAGATTGAGTTCATCCCAGACCTTCTCACTAAATATTCGCTGGGGTCTGTCCAAGGGAATGCCTGTGCTATCGGCGATTCTTACCATCCTTTGAAAGTTGGCAGCCACCGCGGCGGCGTCGACCACCACTTCCTGACTGGAAGCTGCGGCGAGGGATTCTCTTATGACGCTAAGCGCATTTTCTTCATCCCGTTTAGCGATTGACTCAGCAAAGGCAGCCAGCTCCGCTGACAGAGGGACGTCTCTTAGTGCAACGCGAGACTCCCCAGTGATAAGGTCCAGATCAGATGACGTTTCGTCGTTATTGACACTCAACCTGAGCATCATGGCGTGTGAGACCGTTCAGTAAAAGCAATCGTTGTATGAAGACACTCTTGCGGCGACAATTTCCATCTGCGCCCTGCTTAATGAGCGATCAAACTTTTGCTGCATGGTAGCGATGTCGGTCATGGACATATATTGGGCTTTCATAACAGCTACCCACTCTCGGACGGCGTTTGGCACGAGACTAAGAGCTCTGTGCACATTGGCTGTTTTGTTAGTCCAAAGGTCTTCTTCGTGCCCAACCGCTCCATCGGAGGGAAGCATGGCGACGAAGCCCGTTCCATGCACGGCTTGCGGTGGTGAATACATACTTGGCGGCAACGTCTCAGATGGTTCGGGTAGGGTTTCCAACGGCAGTCCCATTGCCCGATGAAACTCATCGATACTGAAGACTGTCACTGTGATACCAACGAGCTCTACATAGGCTGCCTCAGATAGTCCGCTTTTTTGAAGTTCCGTGACGTAGGACTTCGTGATCCGCGCCTGATCGGTAATGACTTTATGAATCGCCTCGACAATAACGGGCGGCAGATCCGTCACCGCCGTATGCGTTCCGGTTATTAAGCTTGGGGATAGCGCATTTTTGCGCCGTCGACAAAGAGAACAATCAAACGCGGCTCTTGATTCTGCCGCTATTGCAATTCTCTCGCTCGCCGTAAACCAGGTTCCAACAGCTGATAGTTGGCGCCAGTAAACATTAAAGCTATCGGCCAGATCCGAGCGTATTTCGATATCGCTCTCTGCGTAGTCAAAAAATGTATGGCTCAACACTGTCTCTCTTAACAATAAGGGTTATTGTCACGGATTAGCTTAATTTCCCTGTTGCAGTATTGTTGAGAAATTATTGATTTTCAAAAAAAGTTCCGGATGTGTGAGCGGATACTGTGCGTCAGATTAAGTTATATCGGGCCTGGAGCTCGTTCAGTGGCTGATACCAATGGTTCTCCCAGTGAACAGGTAGTAATGGCTGAGCCTTGCGACCTCTCATCCACCCTTCAGTAATAGCGTCCATTACGAAAGGAAGTAATTCAGGCTGATAAAGAACCATTTGCAGTGGACGGCTTGCAATAATCATGGCGGGATAGGGAGCCGGCGCTTGAGCGACTGTAAAGCTGACGACCTTTACCTCGCCCAAGGGCGTTGTATCGTAGCCGGTCAAGACATGAAATAAGTCATGAAGTTGAAAGCCGCGCTCGGCAAGATGCCCCTCGTCCGTGCCACGCACCTTGTGAGCGGGTATGAAATCGGACTGGCGGAGTAAATTTGCATCCAATTCGTTGTCTTCTAAATACTGCCAATACGCCCGTCCCAAGCTTCCATTTGGACATGTTTTTAACATCTCAATGTCGGGTGACTCGCTCAAAAACCGATCGGAGAGCATGGAGTCAGCGCCAGGGCTAGATGCCATCAGACGAGAAAATCCGTCGAGTGCAGTAGGGTCAGCATGCTCCATGAAAGTCAGTGTTAGTGGAACCGAGGCACGTGGATCCCAACTCGCTAAGCTCTCAAGAAGCGCCTCTATCAACTCAGGCTTAAGATCGGGAGATTTCTCCATTGTTTATCTCATTGAAAGATTCAAACGGTTACTGGCATTTATCAAAGTTAGCAGGTTGCCCGCACCAATATCGGCATGCAAGAGGAGATTTTTTACCTATGGTGGTGGAACACAGGCTTAATTGATTTCTGTGAGGGCCTATCTCGATCGGCGTCTTTTGTATGTGAAGATACTGTCGTACTCTAGGGCTATATATGGTGTTAGGCAATTTGATTGATATCGCAGTGCTCTTAGTCTTGAGCACTTTTCCTCGGCAATTCACTTGATATTGCTGCTTTCGTGAGCGCGGTCTCGGACATCACCAATAAACAGGCGATCACGTGCGTTCGCGCTTGGATCGAGCTGTTTGTAGTCGGTCTCAACTTATGCCCCTTTGCACGCCCTCTTGTCTCATCAGATGCACTGCGCATCGTTGCCTCTGAGTCGGCATCCTCCGAGGCCATTGCAACAGTGCTCATCACGGAGCTTGATCTGCTCAGCCAGTCAGAGGAGTCGGATATCGCCACGTCAGTGCTCGTCTTCCCAGAGGGTTTAGAGGATTTTGATAATTATCTAGGATTTCTCGATGACGCGCAGACGCTGCTCGAGGAGATGGGATTGGATGGCGAGATTCAGCTCGCCAGTTTTCATCCTGAATATCGCTTTGAGGGAGAGCCTGTAGGCGCGGTCAGTAACTTTACTAACCGTGCGCCATACCCACTTATTCATTTGCTCCGCGAGACGACGGTGACGAGCGCGCTGGACACCTACCCGAACCCGGAGCGGATCCCTGAGCGCAATATTCAGACGCTCGAGCGACTGGGATTAGCTGGCATTGAGCGCTTACTGTACTCACTCGATCGCTAAAAAGTTACCACTGTCAGGCTGCCTGCGCGGGATTGCGATCGACCATGTCCTTATCGAGACGCCGCCACGTTAAGAGGAAGAAGAAGGCACAGGCCGCATAGAGACTCGCGGTAATCAGCATGGCGGATCTGAGACTGTCGGCATAAACCGCACCGCAGACTTTCTGCAGCGGCTCACTGAGTTCGGCAATCACTCGTGGATGACACTGATTTCTGGCTAGTTCTTCGGCGGTGACGCCCAACTCCACAATCCCGTTGACGAAAAAGATGTCGGAGACGGCCCCAATGAAGAGCGGTCCGAAACCATAACCGATGAGGTTAACTACGAAGAGCAGTACAGCGGTCGCTGTCGCGCGCACGGGCATTGTGACCACGCCTTGACCAATCGTGTACTGGGCGGCCAGATAGCCGTACTTCACAAAGCCACCAATGCCCAAGCATATGCCTGCGTAGAGCAGATTCTCGGTGGTGAAAGCATATAGATAGAAAGGAACCGACAGCGCTAAACCAATGGCAGGTACCCAGGCGATGGCGCCCGGGTATTTCTTGTAGAGCCGGGTTGCCATCCAACCGGTAGCGAATGTGCCACTGGCGGCGACGAGTGCGACTGGCGTGTTAATCCATATGGCGGCCTCACCGGTGGTAATACCGTGAGCACGCACGAGAAAGATCGATTGGAAAGACGAGATGCCGTAGCCGCAAAAAGCCGCAATGGTGGCGCCTGCTGTCATCAACCAGAAGGCGGGTTTTGTCATTAACTCCCGAATGGCCTCACGCAGTTCAACACGCTCTTTAGGTGTTGTACCGACGGGATCGGTATAGCCGCGAGGTGGTTCCTTAACCGTCATCTTGAAGATAGCGGCGATGAGCAGACCGGGTAAGCCAACGACAAAAAATGCCGTTCGCCAATCGAAAGCGTCGGTGACCCAACCGCCAATCAGGTTGGCGAACATACCACCGAGTGTGACGCCCATGGCGTAAACGCCGAGCGCCTGGGAGCGCTCAGGCGGTGTGAAGTAATCGGCAATAAGAGAGTTTGCCGGGGGCGTACACCCGGCCTCACCAACACCAACCCCGACTCGGCACATTAGCAGGACCCAGAACGCCCCGATGGTTATCGAGCCAATGGTGACTTCAGTGGAAAGGCCGCACAGCGCGGTCATTAGCGACCAGAGGGCGATGCAGATGGTCATAATCCACACGCGATGTCCGGTATCGGCGAGTCGCGCCAGGGGGATGCCGACGATGGTGTAAAGCAGGGCAAAGCCAAAGCCCGTAAGCAAGCCGAACTGGGTGTCTGAAATCCCGAGCTCCGGTACCAGGTCAGGACCCACCACCGCGAGAAGTCCGCGATCGACAAAGTTCAAAATGTAAATGAGTGTCAGGGCTGAGAGAACGTAGGTTCGGTAGGACTTTGTGCCATACCCGACGTTTTCGACTAATGATTGCTGACCTTCGGTTTTGGATACTGCTGTCATTAAAAAATTTCCCTAGAGAAATTAACGTTCATTATTGTTTTTGGAGAGGGTGACTCGCATTAAAGAATGACGCGGCCACCCATCGAACGGTAAGCGATGCTGACCTGAGTATGCGTGTTCATCACCTGAGAAGTCACGTCTTGTATTTGCCATATCAGGCAAAAATCAAATCGACGCCTCTGGACAATGGGTACCTCCGATACGTCATATAAAAAGAGGCTTGATTAATCGAGCGGTGCGACGATATGCGCCAGATTATTCTCCCGCGCCCACTCATTTATTCGCTGTAGCTCATTTTCTGTGATGGCCAACAACTGAGCCTTTGCAACATGCCATTGCTCACTGAGGTCCGCTAGGCGTTGCAGCGACCCCTCTGAGACAGGTGCACCCGCGCGATCGATCACGTCAAACACGTGTCGGATATGTACATCTAACATGGGCGGCATACTGTCCTCGTCCTCATAGGTTTTATAGCCCGTTTGCGTCACGAGATTTTCCCACGCATTCAGCTTATTGATGGCCTGTGCAGAGAGCGCTTTGAGCGATTCGTTATCACCGCTGTCGAGCACAAGGGCCTCGATGCGGTCTCGCGCTGTTCGCGCATTATTCAGTGCCTGCAGCAGCTCATTGAGCATTGCCGCCGCCTCGGATCGTTTGGTATCTAAAAACGCATAGTCGTCTGGGCTCGCGTCTACCCGGGGATCGGCAGATAAGACGAAGTCTGTTGAGTCTGAGTGATCGCCAATACGCACAGATACCGAATACTGCCCGGGCGTTACCGTTGGTCCGCTGAAGCCAGCGAAGAGACGGATATCGTCAATACAGGTCAGGCCATCTTTACGCATATCCCAGGACCAGTTATTGATGCCCTGCTTCATGGTCGGGTAGCTCATTGTGTAGGCCAATCGAGGAGTCAGATTACCTATTACACACCGGTCAAACTCGCGCTCTTCACTCGAGTACGTTCTTACCAAATCACCATCTTTGTTAAGAATCTGTATGGATAGTGGACCCTCAATCTCGTCCCCGATGAAGTAGGAGAGAACCACGCCCGATAATGGGTTTTTCCCTTTGTTGGCACCGCCGCGCCCACTCCAGCGCATTAGCGTCGTCGGTTTTGGTTCGAAAACATGTACTTTTTTCTCTGTCAGCGACGCAGTGAGTTGGCGGATGACCGTGAGCTCATCCAATGCCCAAAACCCTCGGCCTTGGGTCGCCGCAACCAGTGTGTTTTGCCGAACCCTCAAGTCTGTGATTGGCACGGTGGGGAAATTCATGTCCAAGGACTGCCAGTGATCGCCGTCGTTAAAAGAGACAAATAGCCCGCCTTCGGATCCCGCGTATAGAAGCCCCTCTTTCTCGGGATCGGCGCGGACCACGCGCACAAAATTGTCGTCGGGGAGGTCGCCATCGAGTCTCGTCCAGCGCTTCCCGTAGTCGGTCAACTTGTAAATGTAGGGACGGAAATCATTCATCTTGTAGCCCGCCACCGCAATGTAGGCAACGCCCGGTTCATGTGGACTGACGTCGATAGCGTTAATTTGAGCGCCTTTCAAATTCCTCGGTGTTATATCTACCCATGACTCGCCGCCGTTCTGCGTGATTTGCAGCCGACCGTCGTCTGTTCCCACCCATATGACCCCTGCTTGATGGGTCGATTCGGCAATGTAGAAAATCGTGCCGTAGAACTCAGCACCCACATTTTCTGGCGTCAGCGGACCACCGTTTAAGCCCTGTTTGGATTTATCGTTGAAGGTTAAGTCGGGACTGATTTCTGTCCAGGTCACACCGCGGTTGTCACTGCGCAGTAACTTCTGGGTGCCGTAGTAGAGAATTTGGGGGTCGTGTGGCGACGCCACTACCGGGGCATTCCAGTTTGTGCGGTATTTGAGATCTTTCGATTGCTCGCCGAAAACGTATTCGGGATAAGGCTTGATCGGGCGAGTACGCTTGTTAACGTGGTCATACTCGGTCAGAGTACCGTTAATCGTGGTTGCGTAAATCAGTCGAGGATTGTCGGGATTAAAGGCGATGTGCGCGCTTTCACCACCGCCAACAGCGAAGTAGTCGCCGTGCCCAATACCGCCTCCAAATGTCCGGCTGGGAATGGAGACCGTGGAGTTATCTTGCTGTCCTGCGTAAATCCTGAAGGGTGTCTGGTTGTCGGTTATTACCCGATAAAACTGAGCGGTCGGCTGATTCATGATGCTGGACCACGATGCGCCGCCATCGAAGGTTACGGTGGCTCCTCCATCATTACCATTGATGAAGTTTGCACTGTTTCTAGGGTTGAACCACATGTCGTGGTGATCACCGTGGGGCGCCGATCGCGTTTCAAAGGTCTTCCCACCATCGATCGACTTCATGAGGGGTGCGTTAAGTACCCATACCGTATCGGCATTCTGTGGATCGGCTTTTATATGGATGTAATACCAAGCACGAGACCAAATGATTCGCTCGTTATTCAGCAGAGACCAGGTTTCGCCATAGTCGTCACTGCGCCACAAACCACCTTGATCGATCTCTGCTTCGACAATCGCATAAACGCGATTCGGACTGCTGGCAGATACATCGACTCCTGTTTTACCAATGAGCTCAGGAAGGCCGCCACCCAGCTTCTTCCAGCTATCACCCCCGTCCGTAGTTTTATAAAGCCCACCGGCTGTACCGCCTGATTTGATGAACCAGGGGGTTCGACCGTGTTCCCACATCGATGCGTACATGATTCGAGAGTTGGTAGGGTCCATTGAGAGATCTGTTGCGCCCGTCTCATCGTCAATCTGAAGCACCGGCTCCCACGTGTCCCCGCCGTTAGTCGATCGATATACACCACGCTCTTCATTTGGTCCCCAAATTTGTCCCTGGACGGCCACATAGACTAGGTCGGGATTAGATGGGTGGACAATGACCCGGGCAATTTGACCCGCGTCCTTAAGTCCTATGTGTTTCCAGGTTTTACCGGCATCGGTCGACTTGTACATGCCATCACCATGACTGGTGGTGACCCCGCGAATCGGAGCCTCGCCTGTTCCAACGTAGACAATGTTTTCATCTGATTCGGCAACCGCGATGGCACCAATAGTACCGACACCAAAGTAGCCATCTGACACGTTACTCCATGAGTTTCCAGCGTTATTGGTTTTCCATACGCCCCCGCCAGTGGCTCCCATGTAGTATGTTCGGTCGTTACTGAGCACACCCGACACAGCAGTGACTCGCCCACCTCGCCACGGGCCAATTTCTCGCCATTCAAGACCCTCATATAGCGCAGTGTCGATGATATCCTTGGCCTGAGAGGGTGTTGCTAGTGTTATACCTAGGAGTAGTAAGAAAAATAGCTGGAGTTTCAACTTGGACACAATGACTCCCTGTCACGTCGAAGTGACATTTGCTTCATATTAATTTCCTAAATCTAACGTATCACCGGCCAATGGCAAGTGTGGTCGCTTATGTCTGGCTAAGTCAGGCTATCGGTGTGTGACGCAACCATAAGGTTCTGGATCTTTGGTCGTTGTGGCGGAAGGTCGAGTCTTCGCTGCGCTTGACAGACCTTCGCTACGATGTACTTCCAGTTTTTTACCAGTTCCAATATCAGCAATCTGATCTTACTAGCGGCTTTTAAGCCCGTGCCGCCCGACTTGTGTCGATGCCAATATCAGGTTAGCCGCGCTCCGATCAGTCAACTTTGCGTATTCACTGTGAGAAACCGCGATGGGTCCGCGGTCAACAAGCATTTTTTTGCTGACATCTTCAAGGCTGCCATGTTCGAGCTCATCCACATTGATAAGTCATTTCGTGACCGGGACGAGATCATTTACGTTGCGCGGGATTTGTCGTGGTGTGTGGGGTCGGGCGATAGTGTCGCGCTCATGGGAGAAAGCGGTGCTGGTAAAACCACCCTGATGAATATCATTGCGGGCCTCGATACGGTCGATGCGGGCGCGGTATGGGTCGACGGGGTGCAAATCGCGGACCTCAGTCAGTCAGAGCTAACTGCTTTTCGCCGAGACCAAATTGGTTTGATCTTTCAAAAGTTTCACCTTGTTTCTTCGCTATCCGCGTGGGACAACGCGGCACTACAAGCCCGGCTAGCAGGTGTTTTCGACAAGCGTTTTGCGCTCAACCTGTTTGATATGTTGGGTATCGATCACCTAGCGCACCGACGCCCAAGCCAGTTGTCAGGCGGCCAACAACAGCGGGTCGCGATCGCGAGGGCACTTTTGCACCGACCCAAACTGGTCTTGGCGGATGAGCCCACGGGAAATCTGGATGAGGCAACCAGTAATGCCGTCATTGAACTGTTGGTGGGTGCTGCATCAGACGTGGGTGCAACGCTGGTGGTTGTGACGCATAGTTCAGAGATCGCCAGTCACCTAAGTCATGTTGTGCGCTTGGGCTCCGGCACTTTGACACCTGCCTAATGACTCGCGCTACGTTGGTGACACTGGCGACTACGCTCGCCTTTTATCGTCAAAATCCGCTGCAGGCGCTCTTTGTTTTAACCGGGCTGGTGCTGGGCTGCGGTCTTTACACAGCAGTTGCTCAGATCAACGCGAGCGCGAAAGCGAGTTACGCGCAAGCAGATGAAATTTTAGGGGCATCGGCCCAGTGGCGGATTACTGATCGTATCAGTACTGATGTCTCCGTTGACGATTACATTCAGCTTCGGCGAGCGGGTTTTACCGAGGTGTATCCAGTAATGGAAAAGCGCTTGGCCAGTCGCGATGGAGCGCTCATTTCGATCATTGCGACGGATTTACTGGCATTGCCGTTAACAAGGGGTGGTAGCGCCGATAACAGTGCTCTTGATGAGAGTACCTCTGACGAGGGTCCGTTTGACGAGAGTGCCTTCGGCGGCAGCGGCTGGAGTCGCTTGACGCAACCCCCTTACGAAGCGTGGTTCCCCGCTCAGACAGCCCGGCGCCTGGGCGTGGCCGAGGGTCAACAAGTCCAGCTCCGTGAGGGCACGTTATTGCCGCCTGCGGTCATCAGATCCCAGTCACAGCAGCGCGATCAAATATTTATCGACTTGGGGGCCGCGCTCTCAATATTCGAGGCTGACAGGGTGTCGTATCTGGCGGCGCCTCCACTAACGCCAAGCGAGCAGGCTCGCTTTGTCGATCAGTTCGGAGATCGCTTGGTGCTGTCTAATCAATCTGAGGCACTGGACCTCACTCAGCTCACCCAAAGCTTGCATACCAATCTCACTGCCTTAGGGCTTTTATCGTTTGTAGTGGGCACGTTTATTGTCTTCAACGCGGTGAATTTTTCGCTGCATGCGAGACAGCAAACCTTGCACGTATTAAAAGATTTGGGCGCCGTCAGACAGGCGATTGTCGCGGCGACTGTGATCGAATCGATTATTTGGGCGGCGACAGGTGCGTTACTGGGGACATTGCTCGCTCAGCCCTTGAGTTCGGCATTAATGCCCGCGGTGGCGGCAACTATGCAAAATATTTATGGGGCTTCGGTATCCAGTCTTCCCGTTTTTAACGTGGGACTGTTTTGGGAGTCCTTATTACTCGCGCTTGCGGGATTGATTCTGGCGCTCGTCTTACCGCTATTGCGGGCCACTTTCGTTAGTTCAGATGACTCGAGTGCACAGGCTTCGACCCTGCTCTCACGACGCGATATAGCCTTGGCTAGTGTAGGTATGGTGCTTCTTCTAATTACCTATCTCTGCTATCCGTTGGCGTCATCGGTAACGCAAGGATTTGCACTCCTCGCATTGGTTCTGTTTGCGGGGATCGCATTGCTGCCCGTCGCCGTGTTGTTGGTGGTAGCAATGGGGAGGGCAGCCGTACAGGATCATTGGCGCGCGCGCTGGGCCATTGCCGACGTTAGCCAACAGTTCCCGCATTTGCGGCTGGCGATGATGGCTTTATTACTGACTCTCATCGCTAATATCGGTGTTACCTCGTTAGTAGGCAGTTTCCGACTGGCGCTTACCGATTGGCTCGAGACCCGTTTATCGGCTGATTTTTACGTTACTGCCGGGGTCATGGACGCTGAATCTATAGCGAGCGAAGCATGGGTTCGTGCGGCTCACCGCCGTGTACTCGCGGAGACATCGTTCGCTAGTCGAACCATGACGGTAATTGGTATTGATGTCGATGCACCCGACTTCGGGCCTGAAAATGTGATCGATGGTGCGCCGGATGCCTTCATGGATTGGACCGCTGGCGATGATGAGATCGAGCGGGTATTCGCTAATGAACAGTTAAGGTACCTCGCTGGCATCGAGGTGGGTGATAGCATCGTGTTGGAGACCGAGCTCGGTGCGCGATCGTTTGAAGTACTTGGCTTTTTCCACGATTATGGGAACGTCAACTACTCGCTTCATTTGCCTAGTCACCGTTTCAATAAACTCTACCCAAGTGCAAAGCCTCAAGGTTGGGGTCTCTGGATAAAAGATGATGAGCAAGAAACGGCGGAGTTGGGTCTATCACAGCTTGGCCTTAAGCCAACCCAGTGGGTCTCACAGCGAGATGTGTTGGCATTATCGCTCGCTATTTTTGATCGTACATTTGCGATTACTCGCGCTCTGAACACGTTGACATTGCTGGTGGCCGCTGTTGCGATTTTTACGTCATTGCTCGCGATCTATCAATTTAGACGGCCTGAGTATGCGCTGTGGCGGTCTCTGGGCATGAGTTGGCCCGCTTTTTTTGCGGTGTCAGGGTTTCCGATTGTTTTGATGACGATTATGGTAATGGCGCTGGCTTTACCATTGGGAGTGGCCCTCTCTTGGCTCCTGATTCAAAAGATCAACGTGATTTCATTTGGCTGGACGATGCCTGTGATTGTCGCGAGAGAACCTATTATCTTTTTGTTTTGTGTTGTCGCCTCCGTTGTTATGGGCGCCTTTGTTTTAGCATCAGTCAGACAGCGAACAGCGGTCAACTCGGCGCTAAAAAGTCTTGCAGGTGAATGATGATGAGTAAGGCTCTATGGTACCAATGGTTTCTTGTTTTGCTCGTAACAATGAGCGGCGCCACCGGCGAGCAAGTCCAAGCGCAAGACCCTTACCAGCTGTTGCGCCAATCGGGAGAGGGTTTCGTTCAGGTGGAGCCCGGCCGGACATTTATTTTTCCAAAAGATCATTACCCGCATGAGCGCTTCAAGATTGAGTGGTGGTACCTCACTGCCAATCTGAGAGGAAGCGACGGAGAGGACTACGGCGTTCACTGGACGCTCTTTCGCCAAGCGATGAATGCAGCCCCTAATCCGGGCGGATGGCAGTCGAACCAAACCTGGATGGCGCATACTGCAATTTCAACACCGCTTCACTTTGAATTTTCGCAACGGTTCGCGCGTGGTGGTATTGGTCAAGCCGGCGTCGCGATCACAGAGCAAAACACCTTTGAAGCTTGGATGGACGACTGGCTCTGGCAGTCGGAGTCTTCGATGCCCTTTCCAGGTGAGTTGACAGCCAGCACTGATAATCAACGCTTCAAGCTAGCGCTTAGCGCATCTGATAACTGGGTTTTGCAAGGAAAGAACGGATTTAGTCAGAAAAGTGAACTTGGCCAAGCAAGTTATTATTACAGTCAGCCTTTTATCGATATTACCGGAACGATCTGGGTTGGCGATGAGCCTGTTGAGGTGACGGGGCAGGGGTGGCTGGACCGCGAATGGAGCTCCCAACCCCTAGCTGACAACCAGGACGGTTGGGATTGGGTATCGCTGCACTTAAGCGATGGCAGCGCACTGATGGTTTATCAGCTCCGCCATGATTCAGGTGAGCATTACATCAGTGGAAGCTGGGTCAGTGAGTCTGGCGACGTCACCGTGCTTGGGGCGGGCGATGTGACAATGATTCCGAAAAGCGAAACCCGTCTATCGATCCAAAGCGCTGAGGGCGATAATTTCCTGAGCAGTACTAAAGTGATACCACTTGAGTGGCGTTTAAAAGTACCCAATCTTGGCATTGATATCTCAGTCACGGCGGATAAGCCTGACAACTGGTTAGCCACCGCCTTTCCTTATTGGGAAGGGCCTGTCGCCGCAGATGGGAGCCATCAGGGTGTGGGTTATTTGGAATTGACTGGTTACTGAATATTCTACGGGCATTTGGCGAATATCCGACCGCAAAGCGAGGCGTCTGCGGCCACTCTTCCCTTTAGATGTGGGTTCAGCGGTGATTGCAGCGTAAATCAAAAAGGGCCACGTCGCTGCGACCCTTTTTTTGTTTTTGGTGGAGGCGGCGGGAGTTTTATTCTTCGCTTTCGCTCGATAGACCTTAAATTTGCGACTCGTATTTCCTATGGTTTCTTTCTGTAAAAAACTTTCTCCCCGGACTCGTTCTTCTT
>Ga0160423_10002408_pt1 | contig 15637 bp, 16 predicted proteins | sample CRUFie14St8metaG_FD_108191 | JGI IMG/M metagenome (GOLD analysis project Ga0160423, IMG submission 108191) | Marine microbial communities from the Costa Rica Dome - CRUD Field 142mm St8 metaG | ecosystem: Environmental > Aquatic > Marine > Oceanic > Photic zone | place: Costa Rica: the Eastern... | reverse complement strand
TATCCCGCCACCGCCGGCAGCCCTGAATTGCGCGCAGTCATTGCGCGATGGTTGGAACGGCGATTCACATTGCCCTGTATCGACCCAGACGAGCAAGTCCTGCCGCTCAATGGCACCAGAGAAGGCTTATTTGCTTTGGCGCAAGCGGTTGTGACCTATGGCACGCCCGGCGCGGTGATATCACCGAATCCGTTCTACCAAATTTACGAGGGGGCCGCGCTGTTGGCAGGCACTCAGCCAATATGGGTGAACTGCGATGAGGACACAGACTTTCTCCCGGATTTTGATGCCATCACCTCTGAGCAGTGGCAGGTCTGCGAACTGCTTTATATCTGTACTCCCGGCAACCCCGCTGGCGCAGTCATGCCACGTGAAGCGCTGCAGAAGTTGATACAGCTTGCCGAGGAGCACCATTTCCTTATTGCCAGCGACGAATGTTACAGCGAGATTTATCCAGATGAGGCGGCACCTCCACCCGGCTTACTGCAGGCTGCGGTCGATCTGGGGTATCACGATTACCGTCATTGCCTGTGCTTTCACAGCCTCTCCAAACGATCAAATCTGCCGGGCATGAGATCAGGCTTTGTTGCCGGCGACGCCCGATGGATAGAGCGCTTCAGGCGGTACCGCACCTACCACGGCTGCGCGATGCCGCCTCATCACCAGCTGGCCAGCCAATGGGCGTGGGCCGACGAATGTCACGTCATCGAGAACCGCGCACGGTATCGAGAAAAGTTTGCCGCTGTCTCGCCCATCCTCGCTGACGTCATGACCGTGCCCTCGCCCGAGGCGGGCTTCTACCTCTGGCCTGAGACGCCAATCGATGATGAGATCTTTGCAAAGCAACTATTAAAGCGCGCCGCAGTAAAAGTCCTACCCGGTCGTTACCTCGCAAGAGACACAGCGCTGGGGAATCCCGGCGAAAACAGGGTCCGTCTGGCCTTGGTCGCAGAACTGGCTCATTGTGTAGAAGCCGCAGAGCGGATAGCGCATGCAGTTCATCAGGGGTGGTAAGTTGACCGACGCGAACAACCTCAGCAAGGCCCAGCGCATCGTCTATATCGATGAGAGACTACAGGCACTCTACCCAGAGACGCCCATACCCCTGGATCATAGTGACCCCTATACGCTGCTCATCGCGGTTTTACTCAGCGCACAGTGTACTGACGAACGGGTGAATCAGGTGACACCGGCGTTATTCACTAAAGCCGATTGTCCGGAACAAATGATCCAACTGAGTGTCGAGGACATCAGATCAATCATCCGTCCCTGCGGTTTATCACCACAGAAATCAAAGGCCATACACCGCTTGAGTGAGCTGCTTTTGGCGGACCACAACGGCGCGGTGCCCGCGAATCTGGAAGCGCTGGAACAATTACCTGGGGTGGGCCACAAAACCGCCAGCGTTGTCATGGCGCAGGCATTTGGGATGCCCACTTTCCCGGTCGATACGCATATCCACCGTTTGGCTCAGCGCTGGGGACTGACCCGGGGCCGCAACGTCGTGGAGACGGAGCGGGATCTGAAACGGGCCTTCCCCAAGGAGCGCTGGAACGCACTCCACCTGCAAATCATTTATTACGGGCGGGAATACTGCACCGCCCGCGGTTGCGACGGACGTGTCTGCGAGATCTGTACTACCTGCTACCCCGCCCGAAAGCACCCCAAACGTTGCAACAAGGCCTGAGCATACAGGGCAACATCATCGCAATTCTGCTAATCTGCGCGGCCATCAAGCTAGAACGTTCGCGACCCGCCAGCCCGTGCCACTGCGGCAGCGTGAACGCGACACTACGCCCAGAGCTATGAGTCTGCCAACACTATTTGGAATTCCCAACTGCGACACCGTCCGCAAAACGAGAAAGTGGCTAGAGAGCCGCGGCATTGCGCATGACTTTGTTGACCTTCGTGAGAACACCCCGCCCTCAAGTCAGATAGAGGCATGGCTGACAACGCTTGGCGCAGATCGATTGATCAATCGCCGCAGCACAACGTATAAACAGTTAGACGACAGCCAGCGGGCTGCGCTCGATGGTGACGCTGCGGTGAGCGCGTTGCGCCAGCATCCGACGCTCATTAAACGCCCGGTGCTGGAATGGCAGCGCATCCTGCTGGTGGGATTCTCCGAGCAAGAATACGCGGCGGTTTTTAATGTTTGAGTCGATGTTCGAGTGGATATTTGAGGAAGAGACCGAATGAGCGCGCTGCATGGCTTTGGTCTGGGCGTGGTATCCACGAATGCTCAGGGCGCAACCCTCGATGCTTTTTATCCACGCCCCCTCACCCATGTGAACGGTGACGTTGCTGGCGTTCTGGAAGGTGTGGCGGGCAAGCTGGATGCCGCGCAGCTAAAAGCGTTGGCAAAGGCGCTTGCGCAGGCGGGTGACACAGGTCTGGCTGATCTCGCGACTAAGTTGATCGACACAGATCAACCCGTGGTGGCAACGCCATTAACAGATAACGCTCCACCTGCGTCGGTTGAAGAGGCTTACCTGAAGTTGCATCTGATCTCTCATCGACTGGTCAAGCCACACCAGACTGATCTCGCGGGATTATTTGGTCTGCTACCTAATGTAGCGTGGACAGATCAGGGACCCGTCGACCTGCAAGAGCTTTCGCAGCGGCAGCTGGACGCTCGGCTCAAAGGGTCGGTACTCGAAGTTTCCAGCGTCGATAAATTCCCGAAAATGACGAACTACGTTGTGCCGACTGGCGTGCGCATCGCCCACACCGCCCGGGTGCGACTGGGGGCCTATTTGGGCGAGGGCACCACCGTGATGCACGAAGGCTTCATCAACTTTAACGCGGGCACCGAGGGCCCGGGCATGATCGAAGGCCGCATCTCTGCCGGCGTCTGGGTGGGTGAAGGGTCCGATTTAGGGGGTGGCTGTTCGACGATGGGCACGCTCTCGGGTGGCGGCAATATTGTCATCTCGGTTGGCAAAGAGTGCCTCATTGGTGCGAACGCCGGCTTGGGTATTCCACTGGGCGATCGATGCACGATCGAGGCGGGTTTGTTTGTCACGGCCGGCACCAAGGTGAGCGTGCTGGATGAGCAGGGTGACACCATTGAAACGGTCTCTGCCCGAGCGCTGGCTGGCCGCGCAGATTTATTGTTTCGTCGACATTCCTCGACCGGCACAGTGCAATGTCTGACTAACAAAAGCGCCGTCGAGCTCAACGAGATGCTGCATGCCCATAACTGACTCTGATGACGCCACGCTAGCCCTCACCCGCGAGTTAATCGCCCGGCAATCTGTGACTCCGGACGACGCTGGATGTCAGGACGCGATGGTCTCGCGCCTCAAACAGGCCGGATTCTCGGTTGACGCGATGCGGTTTGGAGAGGTGGATAACTTTTGGGCAACGCATGGCAGATCGGGGCCGCTGTTGGTGTTTGCAGGACACACTGACGTCGTGCCCCCCGGTGACGAAGCCAGCTGGGATTCGGACCCATTTGAAGCCACGGTGATTGGCGACGAGCTTTTTGGGCGCGGTGCGGCAGACATGAAGGCCAGCCTCGCGGCGATGGTGGTGGCTTGTGAGCAATTTATCGAACAACGCCCTGATCATGCCGGCCGTATTGGCTTCCTCATCACCTCAGACGAGGAAGGTCCTGCCAAGAACGGCACAGTCAAGGTGATGGAGTCACTCAGCTCACAGGGGGAGCAGATTGACTGGTGCGTTGTGGGCGAACCCTCCAGCACCACAGTTTTGGGCGACCTCGTCAAAAACGGTCGCCGGGGCTCGCTCAATGCGCGGCTCATCGTAAATGGGACTCAGGGCCATATCGCCTACCCCCACCTTGCTGACAATCCTATTCATCATGCGATGCCTGCACTGGATGCCCTCGCCAAAGAAGCCTGGGATAACGGTAACGATTTCTTCGACCCAACGTCGTTACAGATTTCTACAATTCGCGCCGGTCAGGGGGTCACTAATGTCATCCCGGGCAGCTTGGAGGTGCTGTTTAATCTGCGATTCAGCACCGAGCTGACCGCCGAGGCTATCAAGTCCCGCTGTGAGGACATTCTCAAGGCGCACGGGCTGAGCTATGACATCGAATGGTCACTGAGCGGTGAGCCCTTTCTGACTGAGCCCGGAGCCCTGCTGGATGCGGTCATGCAAAGCATCGAGGCGGTAGCCGGATGCCGGCCCCAAGTCTCCACCGGGGGGGGTACATCGGATGGTCGTTTCATTGCCCCCAGTGGAGCGCAGGTCGTTGAGGTCGGTCATGTCAATGCAACCATTCACCAATGCAATGAGCGTGTGAAGCTGGCCGACATCCCCAAGCTGACCGAGATTTACAAAGGGATCTTGGAGCGTTTACTCGCCTGAGTGCGCGTGTTCAACGCTGAGCGAGAGACCCATCTCAGCCCATCGCTTTGACTCCGCCTGAGCAAACCGCGTAACAAAAGCCACCAGCCCCTCGGTCAGCGGCGTCACTGACTCACCGCAGTCCCCGAGCAGGATAGTCATACTTGCGTCAGTACCCGGGTCCATCACCGCCTCAGCGCCGCGGCTGATGACCAGCAAGGCTTCTACGACGTCACGAGCCTGTGGCAACAACCTGTCCAGTGGCGACGTTTTATGGGTGCCGTCATACCCGCTTGCCGAGACAGCCAATGACAAGACCACCCGATCAACCGGCAGGCGCTGGCGAAGAAGATCCAATAGGTAGCCCTGCCCAATCGGCGTGCCAAGCGCAACCTCGTGCCACTCTGCCCGCTCGCTCATGTTCCCCAGCTGAGTCTGCAGAACATTATCGGCAGGTAGGCGGCCGCAGAATATGGGCCGCTCATGCTGGAGCGCCGCGCGAAGCACTGACCGCGGCATCGACTCCACTCCGATCCAGAACCCACTCGCTGTCACACTACACCTCCGCCCCCACAGCAGGGTCGACATGACGCGGCCGTACAAACACATCAAAACGCACGGATTTGCCCGACAAAGTATGGGATGGCCTCTCAGGGCCCAATAACGGCGCACGCAGAGGCCGTTTCACTACGATCCGCTCGACCGGCTGTGCCCAGGCCCACGACCAAAGCTGGTCCACGTCATCGGTGGTGCCGGCCAATCGCTGCAGCATCACCGCATCCTTTTTGACCGCTGCAGCCTTCTTGCGCTCGGGGAACATGGGGTCCAGATACAAGACGGCGTCAGGGGGCACACCCGTCTGGCGACTGTCCCCTGTCATGACCGTCATCCGCGCTGCGGCCTCACGGACCTGCTGATAAGCGCTGACACTGGCGACATTGACAGCCTCATTGACCAACCAGGCCAGCACGGAAATACGCTCGGTCAGGGTCACGTGACAGCCGAGATCAGCCAGCACAAAGGCATCCCGCCCGAGGCCACCGGTCGCATCCCAAATCAGTGGCTTTCGTTCTGCCTTGACGCCGACCGCCCGGCCCAACAACTCATTCTGTCCGCCCCGACGGCGATGGCGCATGCTGGCAGAATCAAACGCGACGCGCACCTCAGTCCCGTCCAACTCTAGCCAGGCGTCGGTCTCACCCACCATTAGCAACGGCCCGGGAGGCCTCCGCCCCTCGGCCAGCGGCGAGCCCAATGCCAGCGCTGCCGCGCGAGCCCTCGCAGGCGACTCCCCCGGTACGGCCTGAATCGTGGGGCGACTAGGCGGGCCCGCGGGTTGATCAGTCATGCTGATTTGCATTGCATGATAGGCCGTGATTGACTGCATCGAAGATCATCTCAAACATTATATGAGCCAATTCCACACAGGGTTAGTCGTTACACTCGTCCTCACCGCTACCGCCCTGATGACGGCCTGCACGTCATGGCGTCAGTACGACATTACGGTCAACGAAGTGACAATTTATGCGCCCGCCACCCCTCTGCGAGTCGATGGCATCGAGGACCCTGCCCTGCGAGATTGCCTGCAACAAACAGCAATGGACACAGAAGCTCAAGGCGTCGCCGATCTGATTAATCTGAACTGCAGTGCGGCTGGCATTACTTCGCTCGCGGGTCTGGCACAATTTGACCAGATTCGTTCACTCAAATTAAGCGGCAACACCATCAGAAACCTTCTCGAATTGGCGCGTCTTGAAGACTTGGAACAGCTCTGGCTTGACGACAACGACATTGTCGACCCCGTCCCGGTTCTGAGAATGACGAGCCTGCGCGCGCTTAACCTTGACGGAAATCCGCAACTGCAATGCCCCTCATCCGATAAAATCCGATTAAATCTTCAACTCACCTTGCCGGATCACTGTAACGCGACATGATCTACTGGTTGTACAAGGCGCTGGCGTTACTGCCGCTGCCCCTTAAGTACGGTTTGGCGTGGCTCATAGCACTCCTGTTGCAGCGGGTGTTTCGATACCGGGCCAAAGTCATCGACACTAATCTTGCAAACGCCTTTCCAGAACGTGATGCAGCATGGCGAGCAGATACGACCAAACGTTTCTATCGTCAGTTCACCGACGTGACGATGGAGATACTGCACGCGTCGCGCATGCCACTTGCTGAATTCAAACGTCGCGTGACAATCGAGGGGCTCGATGAGCTTGAACGGTTAACTGAAAACCGCTCAAAGTCGGTGGTCGTGCTCACCATTCACTTGGGCAATTGGGAGTGGATGATGCACGCGGCTAACGCCCACGGCGGTATCCAGATTGATCCCGTGTACAAGCGCCTGCGTAACGAAGGCGCCGAACGGTTTGCCTATGAGGTCCGAAGTCGATTTGGCGGCGAGCCCATCCTGATGGAAAAGGTTGCCCGCAACGTGCTCAAGAACCGCCGGCGGTTTCGAGCGTTGGTGCTACTCGCTGATCAGTCTCCGGGTGGGCGGGATAATGTCTACTGGACCGAGTGGCTCAACCAGCCAACCGGATTTTTTCTGGGGCCCGCAACAATATCCCAGCTGACCGGCTTCCCCGTCATGTTTGCACGGTGCCGGAGAAAAGCGCGCGGGCGCTATCATCTCAGCTTGATACCGATTGCCGAAACGCCGGGGCAACTGACCGAAGAACAGATCATCGAGGCGTATATCCGCGCCGCAGAGCAAACGATTCGGGAAGAGCCCGAGAGTTACCTGTGGTCCAATCGCCGCTGGAAGCATCAGCCCCCGGAAGTCACATAGTATCGAGCCAAAGAGCGTACGAAGCGCTCAGGATTTGCTCGCCGACATGGTCAGGGCAAGGTCTTCGATCATATCTTCCTGCCCCCCTACGGTGCCACGGCGACCCAGTTCCACCAGCAGGTCTCTCGCGGGCACACCGTATTTCTCCCCGGCACGCTTGGCGAACAAGAGGAAAGAACTGTAAACGCCAGCATATCCCAGCGTTAGAGAGTCTCGATCCACCCGGATCGGCTGATCCATCATGGGCACCACCAGATCTTCTGCGACATCCATAATCTTGTAGAGATCGATGCCATCCTCGGCACCCATACGATGGAGGACCGCACAAAGCACCTCCAAAGGCGTATTGCCTGCACCCGCACCGAGGCCGGCCACTGAGCCGTCGATCCGATTTGCGCCCGCCTCGATAGCGGCCAGTGAATTGGCGACGCCCATTGCCAAATTGTGGTGGCCATGAAAGCCAATTTCTGTCTCGTCCTTGAGTGCTCGCCTTAGTGTCGAGATCTTTGCCGTGACCTCGTCGGGCAGCATGTAACCGGCGGAGTCCGTGCAGTAGATGCAGTTGGCACCGTAGGACTCCATCAACAACGCCTGTTGGAGAAACGCCGTTTCATCAATCATATGAGCCATCATCAAAAAGCCCACGGTGTCCATGCCGAGATCGCACCCCATACCAATGTGCTGCTCAGAGATATCAGCCTCCGTACAGTGCGTGGCAATCCGAATCGTGGAAGCACCCATATCAGCGGCCATGCGGATGTGATCCAGCGTGCCTATCCCCGGGACGTGTAGCACTGAAATCCGCGCCTGCTTCATTTTTGGTACCACAGCGGCGAGATACTCCTCATCGCTGTGGGCGGGAAAGCCATAATTCACTGACGCGCCGCCGAGACCATCCCCGTGCGTGACCTCAATCAACGGCATCCCCGCCTGATCAAGTCCACACGCTACTGCGACCATCTCATCAATTGATATTTGATGACGTTTTGCGTGCATCCCGTCACGCAGGCTCATGTCATGCAGGGTGACTTTTTTTCCATGCAGGTCCACTGTCAGTCTCCTCGTTATGCTCTCGCGGGTAACGCAAATCGGCCGTTCGCTACTTCCTCGGCGAGCATTTCAGCAGTCCGTAATCCGGCAGCGGTCATAATGTCGAGGTTGCCCGCGTATTTTGGTAAGAAATCACCGAGGCCTTCTACCTCCAGGAAGGTTGAGACGCGCTTGCCGTCGAACACTGGCCCGTTTACCAGCCGGTACCCCGGCACATACTTCTGAACCTCTTCAACCATGGCGTAAACAGATGCAATGATGGCATCTTGATCCGGTTCGTCGTCTACCAGACAGTGAACCGTGTCGCGCATGATCAGAGGTGGCTCCGCCGGGTTGATAATAATGATCGCCTTGCCTTCCCGCGCGCCGCCAATTTCAGCTACGGCAGCAGAAGTGGTCCGGGTGAACTCGTCGATATTTTTCCGGGTGCCGGGACCCACAGATTTTGAGCCTACCGTGGCCACGATTTCGCCGTAGGCCACCGACTGCACGCGTGACACCGCGTGCACCATGGGAATCGTGGCCTGACCTCCACAGGTGACCATATTGACATTCATGGCCAGTGACGCGGAGTGCTCTGCAAGGTTCACCGGCGGCACACAGAATGGACCAATTGCTGCGGGCGTCAGGTCGACCATGATGACGCCCAGGTCATTGAGTTTTTGGGCATGATCGGCGTGGGCGTAGGCGGACGTCGCATCAAACGCGATGCGAATGTCATCCTCTACGATATTCTGTAAAACGCCGTCGATGCCCGTTACGCAGGTTTTGACGCCCATATCCTGCGCCCGCTGGATACCCTCTGACTGTTCTACTCCCACGACCCATACGGGCTCGATCCATTCACTTCGACGGGCCTTCATCAGCAGGTCAGTGCCGATATTCCCCGGGCCAATCACCAATGCTTTGAGCTTGTCAGCCATCGCGGTTGAGTCCTTCAGGTGAAAGCGACGGCGCAGTCGCCCATGCCGTCAATATGTAGCGTCATCTCGTCACCCGGTACGACGGGCTCCAGCGGTACGAGACTGCCTGAGAGCACAATGTCGCCTCGCTCCAAGGTAATGCCGAATGCGCCCAATGTGTTGGCCAGCCACGTGATGCAGTTCACGGGGCTACCCATGGCAGCGGCGCCCGTACCGGTAGAAATGACGCTACCGTTTTTGCGCACTGTCATCTCGCAGTTCATCAGATCTACGGCTGCGGGATCGACGGCAGCCGCCTCGTTCAAAGCGAACCAGCCGCAGGAAGCGTTGTCGGCGATGGTATCCTGGATTTTGATCTGCCAATCCTTTACGCGGGAATCGACCACCTCAAAGCAAGGCATCACGGCCTCGGTGGCCGCCAGTACGTCGTCATTGGTCACGCCAGGTCCCTGCAAATCTTTATTGAGCAAGAAAGCGATCTCTCCCTCCGCTCGGGGTTGAATCAGTGCGCCGGAAATCGCCATCTCTTCATCGTGGCGCATTGCATCCGTCATAAAGCCGAAATCGGGCTGCCGGACCCCCAGCATGTCCATGACGGCTTCGCTGGTCACGCCAATTTTTTTTCCGATTAATTTCTCCCCGGCCTGCATCCGGTTAGCGAGGAAACGAAGCGAAATTGCGTAAGCATCCTCGATCGTCAACTCAGGATATGTCTCGGTCAATGGCGACAGCATGCGGCGCTCTCGCATCGCTAGATAGAGGGCATCTCCAAGGTCATCGATTTGCATTTGTTCCATCTGCAGCCTCTCAAATTTGGGGGTTGGCGAAAATGCAGAACAAACGTTATCGCATTCCCGCCTTGAACTCAGGTTGGCTATCTAATCCATCAAGGGTATACCAATCGAAGCCCGTCTCTTGCGTTGCGTGAATCACAGCGCAGTAGGACAAACCTGGCCAGCCAGTCAGCGCTGCCTCGGCGAGCTCGGGCGCGTTGTTTTGCTGACTGATGTGCGCCACGAAAAGCGTCTTCAATTTGTCAGTGCCTGCGTGATCGAGAAATTGTCGCGCCTGTTGATTGGTCAGGTGACCGAAAGCGCCGCCCACCCTGGCTTTAACAGAACGTGGGTAAGGGCCATCCGCCAGCATCCCGGGGTCGTGGTTAAACTCGAGCACCAAGGCATCGCAATCGGAGAACGCCTGCACGACGTGAGGCGTGATGGTGCCGAGGTCGGTAAGGATACCCAGCTTGACTACGCCTGCCTCCAAGCAGAACTGCACGGGCTCACGAGCATCATGGGGCACGGGCTCCGCTGCAATTCGGCAATCACCCACATCGAAACGGTCTCCAGGGCGGATAATCACACTTTGTTTCAGCCCATCGAGTTTAGGGCTACCTGCAGTGCCCGCGGTCAGGAAAACGGGGATTTCGTAGCTGCTTGAGAGCGCAACAACGCCTCGGCAGTGATCACCATGCTCGTGCGTCACCAGAATGGCATCTATCTCACCTGCGGACACACCTCTTGCGATCAGTCGCTCTTCAGCTTCTTTTCGCGTGAGACCGCAGTCAATGAGGAGGAGGGTCTCGCCTGTGTCGACCAGCGTCGCGTTCCCCTTGCTACCACTCCCGAGGGACGCGATTCGCATCAGGTGATGTTGCCTCGGAGAATAGTCAGTAGCGCCTGTTGCTCACGCCGTTCAACCTCTTCACCCTCACCTCCGCGCAATGTGATCAACATGACGCTGTCACCCGCAGCATCCAGATGGATTTGATAATGATGCCCGGCTAGCGGGTGGTCGTCCTCGCCGCCCCAAAGCCAATCAAACCAGCCGCTGTCCTCCTCGTCTTGAGGTCCCACGAAGGTGGCGTAGAGTACGCCTTCACTTCTGTTGCGGTCGTCGATGACAAAATCGGCTTCCTCAACACCCTTAACCAGAGATGCCCAGGCCCGGTCGAATGGCAACTCCAAGCGGATGCGGGTCTCTTGCTCTGAGTCCTCCAGAGTAATCCGCCCTGAATCACTCATTGATCGATCCGCCATCATCGAGATGGGCACAGACTCGGCGCTGTTGGCGAGATACTGTGCTACGTCCTGCAACATCTTACGCTCGAGATCCCGATCATTGGAATCTGGGGGCCAATCCACGTCCTCTGCACCACGAGACTGCTGCAGCACGTGCAACTCCGCCGTATTTCGCTGAACACCCGTGTCCACTCGAAAGCGAAAACGCGTTGCCAGCTCACGGTCCTCGAGTTTGAACCACTGCGTATCGATCAAACCGGCCTCAGCATCGACTGCCGCCACGCCAATCCCGCTGGTTGTCAGGAACCCGCGCACCTGGGGCCATAACTGACCTGGCGCGACGTTGACCAAGGCCCACCGCTCTCCCGATAGGCTCTGGATCCGCACCGCATCGGCCTGATTTTTTGCCGTTAGCGGTGTGGGTCGGGGGGTTTCGAACTGGGTTGCAAGCTGCGCACTCTCGGCAATGGGTGGCACGGGATAATCTGGCTGAATGGCATCCGTTGTCAGATGAGGCGGCACGTCAATCGGGGCAAGCTCTGGCGCGGTTTGATAACGACTGGCGTTGTCGGGAAACAGTCCATCCTCGCCAAATAACCAGCTACAACCCGGTAAAAAGCCAATTATCACGACAAAAAGTAGTGATCGAATCACGCGAAATACGTCTCCATTGCCTTCTCAAGAGGCGCGCGACATGCCTCAGAGAGCGGTGTCAGCGGCAACCGAATACCGCTGTCAATCATACCTCTGTGCGCCATGGCCCACTTTACCGGAATCGGGTTGGCTTCGCTGAAAAGTAAGTCGTTCAGCATTGCCAGTTTGGCATCGATATCTGCCGCTGCCTCCCACTCGCCAGACAGCGCTAGGTTACACATTGCTGCCATGTCGCTGGCAGCAATGTTCGCTGTCACCGATACATTACCTTTGGCGCCATGACGCATCAGTTCAAGCGCAGTTGCATCATCGCCCGAGAACACAGCAAAACCGTCTGGCACAGCCTCAATGAGGCGGGACCCACGCGCCACATCACCCGTTGCATCCTTGATGGCAACGATATTGTCAATTTGACTCAGCCGGACGACAGTCTCATTCAGCAAGTCACACCCCGTCCGTCCCGGCACGTTGTAGAGGATGATGGGTAGATTGACTGCCCGCGCAACGGCTTGAAAATGCTCAAAAAGGCCGTGCTGGGTGGGCCTGTTGTAGTACGGTGTTACAGACAGCGAGTAATCTGCTCCTGCCTCGGCCGCTGACACCGTCAGCTCAATCGCCTCATGCGTTGAATTGCCACCTGTGCCAGCCACCACGGGAATTCGCCCACCTGCTTGCTCAACGGCAAACCGGATGACTTCGCAGTGCTCGGGAACCGTCAGCGTTGGGCTCTCGCCTGTGGTACCTACCACCCCGAGTCCAGCGGTCCCCGACTCGATGTGGTGTTCAATAAGGCGCGCAAGCGCCTGCCAATCGATGGCACCGTCTGGGTGCATGGGCGTTACCAACGCAACAATGCTTCCGGTTATCATCGATTCACTCCGGGACGGACAAACAAGGGTTGGGGACAGAACAGCATGGTGACGCAATTATCCACTTCAGAGTGCGTTGCACAACCAGCGACGGTGGCCTTTTTTGGGATTGCGCTCCGGCACACTCAGATAGTGATCATGGCCACGGCGCTCATGCTCTGGCCGGCACTTGCGCAGGCGCAGGGCTCGAGCTTTGAGGTGTCGATCGAACCCCTGACCGCTATTGACCAACAGTTTATGGACGAGCAGCGTGGTCGTGTGGAGCAGCTCGCCAACCGCATCGGCCGAGGCCTTAGCGGCAATACAGACCGGGATCTGGATACCCTGCAGCGGATCCTAGACGAACGCATGGTGCCGCCCACTGACACACTGACCTTACAGGCCATGGGGGCTGTATTTGGCGATCTCTTGGGCGATACGTTGAGTATGTCCTGGGTGGTCTATCGAGACCGCAAAGGCCGATCACGGGCGTTGCGGTATCGGAGCATGGACATCTATCTGTTCCCGATGACCATGATCTCGCGCCGACAGGAAGGGGGCAGCGATAGGCGCCTCAAACCACTCTTTGATGAGACAGTCAGCGAAACACGCCGCCTTTTACCCGGCGGAAAGTGGTTCGAATAGTGCAGACGAGCCCTGACAACACCTAGTGGCCGTTCAGGCTCCGCTGATATTGAAATACGCCTCGATCGCCTACCGTACGATGGCGCTTGCCTTCTTGGGACAGATCTCCCGTCGCGTAGCTGACATCCCCCTCATAGAGGAACACCAGCTGTGGGTCGTCACGGATCACATTGGGAAAAAATCTAGGTGGCGTCCGAGCCTCAAGATCCGCAGCGGCAGACGATGACCAATCCAGTGCGTCCAAGTCATGCAGCGAAACCAAAGTGGGAGGAGTCATGGGAAGATCGCCCGCATGGTGAGCCGCAATGGCGTGCGCAGGTTGCCACCACTGATGCGCCGTGATCTCGCTTCCGTCCACCTGCACGGCCGTATCTGTGGGGACCTGCGCCCAGAAAAACCACGTTGCAAACCGGCGCTTGACCACCACCGGCGTCAGCCAATGCGAAAATGGGATCAGCAGGTCAGTCCGCAGGGCCACACCTGCCTCCTCGTGACACTCCCTCGCTGCCGCGCTGCGGGCCCGCTCAAAGTCACCCTCCCCCGGGTCGTCGGCTTCGACTTTTCCACCGGGAAAAACCCACAGGCCGGGCATGTGTTTCAGTGCCTCGCTCCGTTTGAGCAGCAGCACCTCAACACCTTCACCCGCGGGTCGTATCAGGATCACCGTTGCTGCGGGCTTGGCATCGGCCTCTTGATCTGAAAGCTCCAGCACTCAGTCAGTAACTCACGTCACAGGACGGGAGCACAGGCCAGGCACTGGACGTAAACGTGCATGGGGTCCCGCAAATCTGACACACCTTTCACCACCGGGCGGAAGCCCTCAATGAGAGATTCAAACCACCCGCCTTTGGGGAGGACCGAGGCGCTGAACGACCGGCTGAGTTCTTCCAGCAAGATACTTTCAAAGGATGGGGGCACTTGCGTCCGTCCCGTTCGCCATTGGTCAACACCGGCCAGCGCAGCGGCAGACTCTACCGCTTCCTGCAGGCCACCGAGTTGGTCGACCAGACCGATCTCGGCTGCGTCGGCGCCAATCCACACGATCCCCTCGGCAATTTCCGCAACATCTGCATCGCTCATATTGCGACCCGTCGCCACCAACTCGATGAAATCTTCATATGCCCCATAGGACAGTGCCTGCACGATATTGGACATCTCCGGGCTGAGGCCTCGATTCAGACTCGCCGCCCCCGCCAAGGGTGTTGTCCCTAAACCGTCGACTTTGACACCGATATAATCGATGACGCCCTCAATCGTCGGAAAAGCACTGAACGCGCCAATACTGCCCGTAATCGTTGTGGGTAGCGCCCAGATCTCATCTGCCTCTGCCGCAATCCAGTAACCTCCGGAGGCGGCAACACTTCCCATCGAGACCACCACGGGTATCTCGGCTGCTCTGACCTCGGCGAGTTTGCGCCGGATAAGATCTGATGCGAAGACGCTGCCACCGGGCGAGTTCACACGCAGCACCACCGCCGCAAGATCTTCCGCCTCCAGCACCATGTCGATATAGCCGGTGATGGTGTCACTACCCGCCATGCCCTCCTCGCTATCACCGGGCACGATAGTGCCCTCTACGGGGACGATCGCAATCAGCGGCAATCCTTCCAGTTCCAACGACAGACTGGCCTTGACGTCATCGACGTAGCGGCCCAGGCCGATCATCTCGGCGTGACCCTCGTCATCAGTGACTCCTACCCACTCAGCCAGCGCGTCCTCCATCTCGGAGTGATCAGCCAAAACATCGACCCAGCCGCCAGCGAGTATTGTCTCAGCGAGATCGTTATTGGAAGCCTGAAGCCGACCGCCGAAATCGGCGATAAAACGGTCCATCTCTCCCTCGGGCAGATCCCGTCCCGCTTCGGCGTGCTGTGTGTAAGTCGACCACAGCCCGCCAAGCCACTGTGTCACGATGCGCCGCTCGGTCTCTGACATGTCGTCCCGCAAGTAAGGCTCGACCGCTGACTTGCTCTCGCCGGCTCTGAACACGTGCATGGTGACGCGAATTTTTTCCAGAAAGGTCTTGAGGTAAGACCGATAGACTGAAAAGCCCTCGAGAAACATACCGCCCTCAGGGTGCAACAGGATGTGATCTGCCTGTGAAGCGAGAAGGTAGTGCGCTTGGGTATAGAAATCGCCTGCCGCAATAACCGGCTTGCCCGCGGCCTGAAACTCGGCCATTGCATCACTGATTTCCAACGTCTGGCTGGTTGATGGCCCGGCGAGGTTCTCAAGATCCAGTACCAGCGCTGTGATTCTGTCGTCTTCTGCCGCCCAGCGAATCGCGCGCACCAGATCGTTCAGCAGCGTTGGCTGATCATAATCCTGATTCAGGAAGGCCGAGACCGGATCCACCGGTGGCGCGTCCTCCACCAGCGGCCCGGAGGG
>Ga0160423_10002407_pt1 | contig 15638 bp, 9 predicted proteins | sample CRUFie14St8metaG_FD_108191 | JGI IMG/M metagenome (GOLD analysis project Ga0160423, IMG submission 108191) | Marine microbial communities from the Costa Rica Dome - CRUD Field 142mm St8 metaG | ecosystem: Environmental > Aquatic > Marine > Oceanic > Photic zone | place: Costa Rica: the Eastern... | reverse complement strand
CAGGCCAGCTCAGATGGATGAGGTCCAGCCGCAAGGCAGCCTTCCAGGAGCGCGTCCCGCTTCGTCGCTACCTGTGTCAGGAGGACACCGGTTGGTTTTGCGTTGGCTTCCGGGTGTCCGGACGTCCTCGTTGGTAGCGGTGACTGACGGACGGAGGTAGACGTTGAGCGCGGGAAAGGACCCCCTCTCCTCGGGGACCTGGATACCGCGAAGAACGCGAGTCCCGGCGCCTCGCGGTACCGGGTGTGGTTGTCTGAGTGTGAAGGGTTTTGGATATGGCCCTTGAGGAGGGGCATGGGGGCCGCTAACCAGGCTTTCGTACCTCATTCTTCATATTGAGGCATCCTTTCAGAAACGAACATGTTCCATAGCGGTGTCTGCGAGGTCTGCAAGGAGGGCGAAGGAAGGTACCGCTGCCCAGGTTGTCACTGTCGTTACTGCTCTGCTGCTTGCTATCGAGACCACTCCGCTGCGTGTGTCGATGTTTTCTACAAGGAACAGCTTAACTCGAACCTTCGCAACGTTCGAGCGGATGGAGACACCAAAGAGGCAATGGTAGAGATACTCAAGCGGTTTCACATTTCAGACGAGGTCGAAGAGGATGGCGACCACGACTGCCCTCCCTCGCCGAGTCGAAGCTTGCCTCAGCTGCTGAGTAAGAGGACCTTGGAGACTCTTAAAGACACTTTCTCTCAAAGTGAGGAGGCTGACGGGGGTGACGTAGGTCTCGAAGAGCTGCGGGGGATAATGAGCGAGCACGAGTTCAAGGCCTTCAGAGAGGCCGCCCTCTCAGGTCAGCTTAGTCATCTGCTCCTGGAGAAGGAGCCATGGTGGAGAACGAGGGCTGCACTCGAACTACGCTGTGGAGCAGATGGCACAAGCCTCGTGAAAGAGGTCGGGGAGCAATCGGAGGTTGCTGAGTCCCTGGATATTTTGATGCCTCCCCTACCTTCCGAGGCGATCCCCCCCCTTTCCCGGCTCAGTGGGAAGCCTCCCTCCCCACACCTATGCTGGCACCTTCTTGACTTGCTCTACTCATACTGTTTTGTTCACCGAATGAGAAATGGGGACTTTGTGTGCAAAGAAGCGAGGAGGGGTGCGGCAAACGAGATGCAAACACTCTCCAGCGTCCTGGGCCAACAAGGGGCGGGGCCCACGAGTGCAAGACAGGCAATCGCTGGATGCCAGGAGAGGAGCCGAGAGCTGTTCCAGGGGGTTCAGGGGGGACCCGTTGGGGTTGCTGACGACGTTGCCCAGGTGCTCCACTGTGGGAAGGCCGTGGTGTTGACAGCCCTTGAGGAAATAAGAGGGTGGATGGAGGCAGCCGGCAGGAGGCGCCTGGCCTTGAAGATAAAATACTTCCTTTCCTGGGCGAATGAGACGGGAAGTTTGGTGGCCATCGACCTCGCCTTAAATGTAACTTTGTAAACCAACTGTAGAACTTTCCTCCAAGCTTCATAGGTTGTGTGCGTCGACTCGCTGCCTTCGTTCCCCTTCGTTCAGAGACCTTACTCTTCCGTGGGAATTTTTTTTTCTCTCCCCGCCACGATGAGTTGCGACAAGCTACAAGCTTGGCGCGAGTTTCCGAGGGGGGAAAGGGGTGGCGGCCAGGGATTGAACTTTTCTTGTTCCCCCCGAGCGAAGGGGAAAGGTGGTGTCTCCGTCGGGAGTGTGTGTGGGAGAGTCGTGTCCGGCAACGCGTGGGGTCACGCGTGGGGAAGTCTTGCTGGAGACACAAGGCAAAAGAAACATTCTCGGACTATGACCTAGACATCGGAGAGCAAGGTGCACACGCACGCACACCACACATACTCGTGTCGATATGAGTGGGAGTCCAGGAAACGAGTCCTCGGCGCTCGAAAGCATGCCCATGTCGGAGCAGACCTTCGCAGAGGTTGCGGACGGCTTGTCGTGCTCTGCTGCTGACTTAGAGGGCGCGGAGAGGCTGAGCGCGGAGGCATCCGCTTCGGTCCGGCCCGAGTCCGCACTTGCCACTCAAAGCGAGGAGCGTTATGAGGAGTTCCTAAAGGGAGTTGCTGAGGATCTTGCAAGCCAGAGTATCTCTGACATGCAGTGGGAGATGATCCAAGACATGCTCCAGCGGAAGAAAGGCAACAAGGTCTCCGCCATTGCCTGGCTCTTCACGTTTTTCACAAGGGGCCAGGCGTACTTCTGGCTTGAGTTTTTGGAAGAACACCTGCTCCCGGAACTTACCCAGTGCTCGTGGCCCGACCGCTACGGTGGCGGCTTCGTATTCTCGAGTGCAGGGTGGACCAATGCGGCACCCCTGCAAGCGGCGAAGAGGCCAGCGAAGCCAAAGGCGAAGCGTGACAGAAACAAGGCCGGACAGCAAGCACAGTCCATTGAGCCAGAAACAATGGAGAATGGGCTTGGAATGAACATAAGGTCTTACCGCCGAAAGGAGGACACATCCGTGAGTGAGGCTAACGGTGTGGTCTCGGGCCATGGAGGGAACAGCAAAATGGTTGGCGGGGAGAGTAGGGATGCATTCTTGTTGTCAGCGTTTGGTACGCCAAATCACATCTCCTCCCAGTCTCCGTCACGCACAGGGGGTTTCAACACAAATGCAACAAGGCCCAGCTCTGTGCCGATGCCTCTCAGTGCAGCAAAGGCAACAAATACAAATGAGGCAACTTGTAAGGCGCGCACCTCAAGATCTTCCAGCCGGGCCTCTGGGAGGAGCACTTCTTATAGTGGACATTCACAACAGCAGGAGAGTCGTGGAGGAGCCTATCCGAATCGCACTGATAACGGGGATGACCTCTACCTCGCAACCGCTAGGAGGGCTTACGATGAGGAGAGGCTGTCCCTTCGCAGTGCCCCATGCTTGCCAAGGTCGCTTGAGAGGAGGATGAGCCCTAACCATCCGTTTCGGCCGAAGGGCAAGGCAGGCCAGGGTGACTGGAATCCCCGTCGACTCAATTTCACGGACTCTCTTGATGGCAGAACAACTTTCAGCAGAAGCTTGAGCAGTCTGGAATTCCTTCAAAGTCAATATCGCTCGAGTGAAGGGAAGGGGAAGAAAGGGGAGAGGGAAAAGCTCTACAAGACGGTAAATTCCTTGAGCGAGCTGCAGCTCAACTTCACACGAGACCTCATCAAAGGGTGCCTGAGGGACGAGGAGTATCTCTGAGGGGTCTCATTCAGATTACGTTCATTAAATGTATATATAAGGTCACTCACTTAACGTCTTCTTCTTCTTCGCAGAGCGTGCTGAACTAGACTCTGCTGTACTTGGCGGGGAGTGAACGGAGGTTGTAGAGCTTGCTCCTCTTTGCCTTGCCCTTCTCAACCACCTTGATATTCTGTATCAGAGGCGAGTGCGTGGGAAAGTGCAGCTCGAACGGCGAGTCCTTCACGACGTTTCTGATGATGAAGCTAGACCCCATGCCCCGGTTCCTCCTCGCGATGCATATGCCCCTGTAAGTGGCCTTCTTTCCCTGGTTCTCTGGAACAATGGTGGTCACCTCCAAGACGTCGCCAGCCCTGAAGTTAGGGACGGCCAGAATCTCGTTCGCTTTTGCGACCTGCTCCCGCTCGATCAGGTCCACCATATACTTTGCCGTCTTCGTCTGCCTCTTCCTCTTTGCCCTCTGGGAGCTTGGGGTCCACGGTTTGTCACTCACGTCGTGGCTGACAAACTTGGAGAGGTCCGACTGTTCCGTTTTCGGGCCCCTCGCGTAGAGTGGCACCTCTGACCCCTTCGCCTTTCCCCTTCCCTGGCCGCTCTGCGTCTTGATCGTCCGCATACTTCCCCAAAGGCAACCCAAGTCATGCATGCGGAACCCGTGCCCCGCCTTCAGGGCGGTATCCGAGGCGCTGGTGCTGGCGCCACACGTCGGTGACGACGCCCGTAGCGTGCACCTCGTCAGCGTCCAAAGCGTGTCTAACACAGCCAACCTCATCTCTCCTCCGTCTCCAGCTCGCGAAGCGCCCCCCTACCGCCGCCTCGGTCGCAAATAATGTCGGGGTGGTGACCTCTGGATCTCTGGATGACCACTCCGGAATTCCGTCGGGAAATTGGGGTGGGGTGGGGGGGGGGAAGGGCGGCAGAACAAGGTGGAGTTCTTCGAGATTACCTTGTTATTACAGCAAAGCAAGCTTATTCCAGCTTCTTTATGAATGGAGTACTTTTGCCCTGCAGAATGGAAGAGAGTTGGTCCACGGACGGAAGAGCTATCCTCTTTGCGATCTTTTTCAGCTCAACCTCCTCCACCTGGAACTGCCTCTGCAAAACAGCCAGGCAGTACTCGGCGTACGTTCCATATACATTGTGATCTTTGAAATAGACGAGAAAATTGATGAAGTGAAGCTCAAATTCTACAGAAGGGCAGAACAGGCTGATCCATACGCACAGCAAGAGCCAGCCCGCATACGTAGACTTTGGGTCCTGGTTGTTGTGAACCTGTTTCACTTGCTGGATGAGGATTTCGTCCCTGAGGGTTTCGTGCTTAAGGCAAGTCTTCAGCAGCTCGTGAGCATAGCCAGCGGGAAACGTTGTCTTCTTTACCCCAGTAGCTCCGAGAAGACATTTGAAGGAGCTTTGAGCAATCTTGTTCAGGCCGGACGGCTGCGAGGTCAGGGAGTTCGGGATATTCTCCCTCTGATGTTGTAGCATCAGGTTCATGAGCCTTTTCCTGCCCCTCCATTTCCCTTTCACAAAATCATCTCGGGATCTCAGCTTCACAAACTTGTCAAACCTCCATCGGCTGTTCTTTGCGATATCAATGATTTGGGAGGCTGAAGTCGGTGAGGCCGAGGAATTCTCAGATTCAGACCTCTGCAGATCCTGCTGAAGCTTCACGGCCTGCTCCGTGTAAGGGCTTTCTATTCCCAACCTTTCGACAGCCTCCAGGGCATCAATCAACTTGTCCAAATCCTTGGTGTAGACCGCAACTTTAAGACTTTCGTTGCACTCGGCGTTCTCCTTTGCTCGGCGGCACACATCCCTGATCTGTTCCAAGTGTTCACGCTGCATGTCTGTCAGATTCACACTTTCTGCGGCCGCGACGCAGGCCTGGAAGAAAGCAGACTCCTTGGGCATGACCACCGAATTCGTATTCAGCTTGGCTGCTAGAATGTCTGCCACCCCAGTCAGCGTTCTCCACTTCTCATTACTTGACAAATGGGACAACCCCATGGCTTTGAAATCCTTCTCAAGGCTAGCCCTTTCTTCTCCCCTTGTCTGAGCATCACCGCCAGCCATGCCGAACTCGGCTAGAATGCCATCATCCTTGTCAGAACCTGTTTCATCCGGTGTGAGCCTGAATTCAGACAGGAGGTCGTCGCCTTCCTCCATTGAAGTTTCACTTCCGCCGACGTTGCTTCCCCCCACTCCTGTGGATTCCACAGCAGACCTTTTCATGCTGGACGCCTTGCTCTTATTTTTACTCTCATGAGCATGGTTGTTGCCCATCTCCTGCAATTCCTGCTTCCCATCTTGAGGCTTTGAGCTAGCCGATCCTTGCTTTGTCGGAGATGACCTGCTTGGATCTTCCTTTGGCCTACTTAGTTCCTCAAGCAGTGCCTCCGCTGCCTTTACATTCTCGTCACCACTCAGTTCTAGGGACTTTGCTTTAGAAATCGCTCGCTGTAGCTCCGACTTGTCTTTGGATTCGATAGCCACCAAAAGGCCGGCCACTGCACCTTCCCTCAACATACCCTGAAGGAGTGAGCTAGCTTCCATGAAAACTTCCCTTTCATAACCAAGCTCAGTAGAAGTTTTTAGTGCGCTCTTCAGTGTTTGAATGTGTTTCGATTCAATTGCCTTCTTGAGGAGGCTAATTGCCTCAAACTCTCGTTTCAATCTTTCCGCCAAAACCTTTGCCTCCTTGAACGCTGGGAGTGCATGGTAGACACTGGGGAGTCTGTCCCTCAGAAAAGACATGCATGTTTGAATTTCGGAGAGGTTCATAGACTTCATTGCTGCCTTGAGGTTCTGCTTCATATGCACAATTTCAGCAAAACGTTTCCGAAATAGCCACACTTGGACTTGCTTTTCAATTTCTGTCACCGCCTTTCTTTTGATGATAACGAGTGCCTTTTCGAGTTTGCTGTGCTGCTCTGTCTTGAGCATAATTTTCGTGTGACCTTTGACCCAACCGTCTTTCTCTAGCAGAGACTTGCTACCAAGCCTCTCTAACACCTCCAGGATGTCTTTTCCACTTTTCGACGACTTCCCGCTGATGCAGGAGTACTTTGAGACAAAGGCATCAAAGGTGATCCTTTCACAGAATCCCACATTTCGCAGCTGACACAAAGATAAAATTCCTGCGCATCTCAACTGCTCGATCACATTCTCTACCATAAACATTTTTGGGGATGACTTATCATTTGGTTTCATACACTTCACAAAGTGTGGAGCTGCGGCATTGACAGTTTCCATCAGTGAGCTGAGCTGCTTGCAGAATTGCGTTCCAAGAGTGGCTTTGTTTGCCTTTCCCGGCGTCTTTGAGCCACGGTTGGCCCCTATAATCTCAGAAACCTCTCTCATCAGGTTGAAGGAGCTCTGGCAAATCATCTGCTTAATATCGGGATGCATTGTATCCCTGCTCTTCTCAAGCAGCCCAAACGAGTTGTACACAACAGCACCGGCGTAATGCAAGACCTTAAAGCACTGCCTAGAATCCCCCTCCTTTGGATGCGGCTTCGTCAAATGCTCCTTATCCTTCAAAAGGCCATACATGTTCTCCAGGAGCTTTCCTTCAGTTCCTCCAGGTGCGTGGACCTCGGCATCAATCAGGGCAAAGACACCAGGTGAGGACACTTTCCCGCTTGCCTCGAACATGTCAATGCACTCTGCGTTGTCAATATAGGGCACATTCTTAACTGAGACTCCTTCCGCTACATACTCTTGCTGCTCGATTCTGAAGCACTCCTCGTTAAAGTGGAAGTGAAGCTTTTCGTTGCAGTAATTGATGCAGATCTGCTCAAAGCTGTTTGTCTGCAAGCTTTCGAATCAAAAGATATCCAAAATGCCAATGACCCTTAACCTTGTGTCACCGCTAGCTTGCTGCGAGTCAATCCTCATCACCTTGTTTATATGAGACCCGATCCACTTGAACAAGCCCTCATAAACCCCCTTTGCAAGGGCGTCTCTGGCCCTGAAGGACTCCTCAACTGTGTTGGGCTTCTCAATAACATCTCGACCGGCCTTGACGCTGCTATAGCACATAGACCTCTCCAAAGCTGCTGCTGGAACGCCCATGAGCTCAGCAGCATTGGTTAAAGGGGACTCCGTTCTTCCGGGTGGGGGAGGAGCCGCAACAGAGCCTTGGACATCGCTGCTCTCGTTCTGAATCCTCTTCTTCGCAAACTTGACGTTTCCCAGGTGAAGAATCGCGGCCAGAATCTGCATTATGGCGTCAATTGCCTCACTGTTCAGGCCAAAGATGTTCAGAGAAGTGATGAGCTTGTCGAAATTGTCAGAGTCCGTGAAGGCGAGCTCTTTGTTTCCCGAATCCTCATCAGATCCCTCCTTGATGGACGTCAGGTACGAGAAAGTCTTCCATGTTGCATTCTGAAGTTTGAACCTTGACAACCTCTTGTCTCCAGCACCCTGTGGGCTATTCAGGTACGCGAGCATCTGGTAGAAGACATGGTAATTCCTCTCCCCGGGATCAACCCTTGTGAGTCTCGACTTTTCGAGCAGGTATGTCTTGATGTGGGCGCCGCTAATGTGGCCAGAGTGCCCGAACAAGACCTCAATCCACTTTCCAAATCGCGAAGAGTTGTTGTTGCGGACAGTCTTCGCATTCCCAAAGGACTCAAAGATTGTCTGAGCTTGCATGCACTGATTTTCAAGTCGGTCGAGACCATAGCCGTAGGCCTCCTCCACGGCCAACCCCTCTTCCCCAGGTTTCTCTTCCTTGACTTTGGGTGCCCTCGCACTCATCTCCATAAGGTACTCGAGCACAAGTTTGCAGGCTTCCGTCTTCCCAGCTCCCGACTCCCCGCTGATCAGAATAGCTTGGTCTTCCCACGACGACATGAGGCCATGGTAGGCCCCGCTTGCTATGGCAAAGATGTGAGGAGGCAAACCTCCTTGAACACTCTCCTGGGGCAAGCTTGCGTACGAATCCATGGTAGACGGCGTGTACAGATCATCAATGACGTGAAAGGGGTTGACCGAGATTAAGACCGTGCCAACTCGAGTGTAGATCACGTCTCTGTTGTATCGCTCCCGCAAACCACCGACAATGAAGCCTTCCTCAAGCTTGCTAAGCTTGATCAGGTCGTCGGGGCACTCTCCCTCCGCAAAAGTTTGAATTTGAACCTCCCCTACGGGGACGTGGAGGGGTCCGTTTCTATTCTCCCTGCCGCTTGCTCTCGCAAAGCTCTCCCTCCTCGTCGATCCGCGCTCATCGTGTTGCGCAGGCTGAGGTTGGGTTGGCTTCGGCTTCTGCTTTGGCGGGGGTGGTGGTGGCTTCTTCTTTTTCCCCTTCCCATCCTCCTTCCCCCCCTTTCCCCGAGACGTCTTCATTGCCCTTCCTCGCCTGTTCCAAAAGGAACGAGCTTGAAGCTGCGGAGGTGCAGGCCGTCCTCAATCCATCCTCCTTCTCCTCCTCACTCAGGTCGCTCGCTCAGGTCACTCGCTCAGGTCCCCTTGAGGTTGGCCCTCCATCTCCCCACCTGATCTCGTCTTTGAATCATCGCAAACCGCGGCCGAAAAGCGGTTTTACATCAAAAGCGCTAAACCGCGAGTGGTGAAGGTGACGGGGCCTAGAAGGTAACCTGAGCAGCTGAGCAGGACTCTATCCGAAGCCTGAAGCTTACAACCTGATTTACCACAAGTTTACGAAATTAGGAAAGCTCCAGCCGCGGCACAATGTTCATGCTCTGTAGCTCTTGAAACAGGAGCTTGCAAGCGTACGGTATTTTCACCGGCTTCACCTGCTCGCTCTTGCCGCACTTGGAGCACATTCCACTCTCCTCCCTATGATCGTAGTATCCTAGCAGGCCACACTTGCTGCAGACGTGGACGGTGAACTGGTCTGAGGAGTACATGAGCCTCTCCAGGATGAGCCTGCTCGCTCCATGAGCCACAAGGCAGTCTCTTTCCATCTCGCCAAGTCTCAGCCCTCCGTCCCTGCTCCTGCCCTCTGTGGGCTGTCTTGTGAGCACGACCCGGGGCCCCCTCGCCCGTGCGTGCATCTTGTCCATAACCATGTGTTTCAGCTTCTGGTAATACACTGGGCCCATGAAAATGTAAGCCTGCAGGGGCTCGCCGCTCTGGCCACAAGTGAGGTAGTCCTTGCCCGAGTAACTGAAGCCATGCTCTGTCAAGATTTTGCACAGACCCTCCACCGAGTTGCCTGCAAAACACGTGCCGTCCTTCAGCTTGCCGTCGAACACCGCGGCCTTGCCTCCCAGGAGCTCGATCATTTTCCCCACAGTCATCCTTGACGGGAATCCGTGAGGGTTCATCACCAAGTCTGGGCAGATCCCCATATCGCTGAAGGGCATGTCCTCCTGCGGAACAATCGCGCCAATCACGCCTTTCTGGCCATGCCGCGAAGAGAACTTGTCCCCCACCTCTGGTCGTCTTGTGTGCCTTATGAGTGCCTTGACCAAAAAGTGGTTCTCCTCATTGCTTGTCAGCAGGACTTTGTCAACCACTCCCGTCTCTCCCCTAGGCCCCTTGTAGTACTGGGGAGTCGGCTTGTAGAAGCTGTTCTGGCGCTGGATGCTCTCTGCCACAGGGTCCCTAATCTGTGTTGGAGTTTGCTTGTTAATGTACATGTCACCATCCGTAATTTTGGACCCAGGGGCTGCGATACCATCGTCATCGAGCAGCTTGTGCGATCTCATGAGATTTTTCTTGAGCTTGGCAAATTTTGGGTCGTCTGATGGGTCCATGGGACGGTGCACAGGCACAATCCTGTCACTGGTTCTGTTAGTGTATTTCTTTATGGTCGTTCCATACTTTCTCAACACTACACATCTGCCAAACCCACGATCCAAGCTAGCCTTGTTCACCACGATGGCGTCCTCTATGTCATACCCACTGTACGACATGACAGCAACAGTTGCGTTTTGGCCCGCCCCGAGCTGGTCGAAGTTGATCAGGTCCAGGATCTTTGTCTTCACGAGGGGTTTCTGAGGATACACGAGGAGGTACAACAGAGTGTCCATCCGCTTGTGCTGGTTGTAGGCCATGCTTCCCATGGCCTGTTTTCCCATGGCACACTGGTAGGTATTTCTCGGAGATTGATTGTGGTGAGGGTATGGAATCAGCCCAGCACAAACTCCCAAGATGGTGAATGGTTCTATCTCCAAATGCGTAGTCTCCTCATCAAGGTCACCCTCCCGGAGAGCAATGAGGCAATCATTCTCCTCATTCACATCAAGATACTCGACCAGTCCCATCGTCAGTAGGTCATCAAAGTTGAGCTCGTTTCTTTTCAGCATCTCTGTGTGCTCCTTCGTCACTCTTGCGGCACCCCTGTCACAAATGATGAGGGGCCGACAAACCCTACCCCCATCACTCGCAATGTTTACAGCAGAATCATCACACTGTACAGAAACATAGATTCCCACCCCCATCCCCTTCCTTCTGAGCTGCCTGAGAGTTGTGGCAAGCATCTCCGGCTTTCTGTGCACCCCAAGGATACTGCCATTCAAGTAAACAAGGCCCCTCTTCTGTCCCTCATGTTGTGTCGAATTGGTCACCAAATGAATGCTCTCACAACCCAAAGAGTAAATGAGCTGCTTCAATGAGCCTGGGTCCTCGTCGTCCGTGGTGACATGGGTCATGATGGCCAGATTTTTCACAAGACCGCAAGACTCTCCCTCAGGTGTGTCACAAGGGCAGAGCACTCCCCACTGGCTTGGCTGAAGGGCTCTCGGGCCAGATATCTTCCTTGTCTTTTCAAACTGTGACGTGATCCTCGTCATCATTCCAAGAGTTGCCACGTACGAGAGCCGGCTCAGGACCTGCGTAACACCCTTTCTTTCCATTCGGAACCTCTTCACTGTCCAATTGCCAGAAGCGATTGCATGTTCAAGCCCATTGGTAATTGTGTCGGGGCGGAAGCACTTGGCGATGTCAAACTGAGTTGCTCGGTTGGCCTTACTCAGTACAGCGTCAGCCTGCCTCTTCAAATCCGAGTTCAACCTCTTGAACAAGTCCTCAAAGAGCAAAGCGAGAAGCTGTCCTGCCAATTCGAGCCTCTTGTTGCCATAGTAGTCCTTGTCATCCACCTTCTCTGGGTCTATCAGAGCTTCAAGAAGCCTTCTGGTCATGGTGGAAAGATAAAAAGCCTTCTCCCTGAAGTTGTATCCTGGTGCCGGCACGTGAGACAAGATCACACCAGCAAGAACATCCCTTGCCTCATCCACCTTCGTCCTCAACGTGAAGGGGTGCTTATACCTATCTTCACCAGCGTCCTGGCCAGCAGATCCATTTGCATCGTTGTTGCGGGCTTTCTCATTGCCTTTCTTCTTCTTTCTCCCAGCATTGCCCTTGCTGTAAGTGTAGGTGTGCCTGCTAGATTTGAATTTGCTGGCACAGTACTCCAAGGCTTGCTTCTGGACGTGGATGCCAACCTCCATGCACTCCCTAATTGAAGGTACCATAAGATTCATGTGCTCTTTCGAAGTGCAGATCAGCTGAAGCATCTCTTGCTCGCTCTCAATGCCCATAGCTTTGAAGATGATGCATATCGGCACGTCCTCCGCAAACGTGTTGTGCTTAAGCATGATCCTGCCGTCAGACTTCACGATAAGATGGGTCTTAGACTTCCTTTCGTGTGTGGCACTGGCAACGCTGGCGCAGGGCAACCCGTGAGAGTCTAGGTCGATGATGACCCTGTTCTTGCTAAGCTGTTCCTGGATCAGAATCACCTTTTCTACGCCCTTGACCACAAAGTAGCCACCTGGATCCAAGGGGCATTCCTGCAATTCTGATAGCTCCTCTTCTGTTTTGTCCTGGAGGATGCACCGGCAGCAGCCGAGCATGAGAGGCAAGCGGCCGATGGAAATCGCACCCTTGGTCCTCTCCTTCCTCTCCACGCCACGGTCGCCGGAGTTTAGCATATTCTCGTCAGGCTCAGGGCCCCCTATTGACTCCGCAGCCCTCTTCACCACAGTTTCTTCACCTCTCGTGTACTCAATGTCTACTGAGATGGGTGCGGCATACGTCATGTCTCTCAATCTGCACTGGTGCGGAGTAATATCTGTGGCCACGTAGTCCTCCTCCACCACGGGGTCTCCCACGTAAATATTCAAGTACTTGAGGTAGAAGTTCGGGTCTGAGTCACAGGTCACTTTGACGTTCGCCTTGGCTTTGACGATCTTCCGTATCTCGTGCTGAATGAAGTAATTGAAGGAGTCGATGTGCTGCCGAACGAGCCCCCTGACCCGCAGGAAGGCCGGGAGGAGTTCATACTTGTCCTGCAGGTGCCTGATGGGTTGGCTGAGCTTCGAAGGATCTCTCGTGAGGCACTCCATGGCCTGGTCGTGGGAGCCTGCTGTTGGATGCCCCACGCCACCTTGCAACTCATCTTCCGCCTCCCCTTGCGCGAAACGCACGCTCTTTCTCTTCCTAACCATGGTTGCACCAGTCCCTTCTTCCCCCTCCCCCTCCCCTTCCCTCCCCCCCCCCTCTCAGCCCCGACGAAAAGCCGTTCGCCGGCTTCGAGCGCCCGATCAAGGTCCACCCAAGCCTAGCGGAGCCACCTCCCTTCCCGTGGCCTGGCTCGGCGACGCGACAGAGCTGTTGCGCGCGTCGTCCACAGCCGCCTCCCTCACTCTTTTTCGGCGATGATCTGCCCTGCTGGATTCGACGAGCTCGTCGAGGAGAACTCGTTCTCCACGGGGGCCGACAAAAAGACCGGAGAGATCAAAGGGGTGGTCTGGACCAGGAGGACGGGAAAGCCATCATCATGTCGTTCGCCGACACGCTTGCGACGTGGTTACAAGACTCAGAAATTGGCGAGGGCGACCCAGTTAAAGTGGTGGCGAAAGTTCTTCACCAGCTTGGGAAAACGACGGACTTGTGAGTGTTGTCGTCCTTGGACTCGATGCCTCGGTTCTATCTCAGATCGGTCTGCCTTACCGTGACAGCGGGACCAGAAGAGACCTTGAGGAGGACTACTTCCACTTGGTTCGCAATTGACGGCTACGTTGATCATGCACCTTGCTGACTCCGCGATTTGCTGTGCTCTCTCTCTCTCTGTCTCTCTCTCTCCTTCCATGCCCTGGTGTTAAGGTTTCTCGTGGAGGGCGTGGAGAAGCGTCTTTGGGAACTGATCAAAGTAAACAGAAGGAAAGCAAGGGAGGGCGCTGGTGTCAAGAAAGGTTTCTTCTCGCAGGCAAAGAAGGTAGACGGGGGATCCAAGCCCAGCAAGGACGTTGTGGAAGAGATCGTCAACCCTGGTCTGAGCTCCCTGGATCAAAAGCTCAAGGTAGATGCCGAGGAGGCTGAGAAGAAGGTCGTTTCTGGTTTGGCGGCGCAAGAGAGCGAGGGAAACGGAAAGGAAACCCAGCTGGAGGAAGTAGAAGAGGATGAAGGAAAAGGTCTGGTTCCAAATAGTGGCAACGGTTACAGCTATGAGAGCGGTCACACCTGGGTGCAAACTCTGCAGGACGTCACTTACACCATCCCAGTTCCTGCAGGGACAAAGGCAAGAGATCTTGTCGTGGATATCAGGAAGACCCGCCTCAAGGTCGTTCTGAAATCTCCGAGCGGCTTGGAACCCCTCGTCGACGACGATCTTCACAAGGAAATTGCTGTTGAGGACAGTTTCTGGAACATCAGTAAGTCGTTGTGCGGTTTCCTTCACCTCATCGCAATCTGACGTCGAGTTTTCTTTGGTTTCGTTCTCAACTTTCTCTCAGATGACGGAAAAGAGCTGGAGTTGTACCTTCAAAAGGTGGACACTATGTGCTGGTGGGACAAGGTTTGCAGCAAGCAGGAGGGCATCAACACGAAGAAGGTAGAGCCAGAGAACAGCAAGCTTAGTGACCTGGACGCCGAAACCAGGCAGACAGTGGAGAAGATGATGTTCGATCAGAAGCAAAAGGCAATGGGGATGCCCACAAGTGAGGAACAGCAGAAAGAAGATATGATGAAGAAGTTCATGGATGCCCATCCCGAGATGGACTTTTCTAAGGCCAAGTTCATGTAACAAAGATGATCGTGTCTCTTCTCATGCATCGTCTCGTATACCGAAGATTGGAGATGCGGTCTGGGCTTCGCTTGAGCTCGACCAGCGTAGCTGTCTGCTCACCGCTCACGTCTTCTTTCGCTTCAGTCAGGCAGGCGCAGAGAAAGCTGAAATGAAGGCAAACACATTCCAAAGGCTGTGGAGCACGACCGGGGCGAACAGGTTGTTTGTGCGCGTGAAGACAACACCCAGAAGGATCCCTAGAACAGTTAGGGGAGCCACCCTATTCAAGCTGAAATGCAGCAGGGCAAAGATCATGGCACTCAAAACAATGGACACCGTGCTGGGCAGATACCTTGCGAAGGACGGAATCAGAAAGCCTCTGAAAAGGATCTCCTCCCATATAGGTGACATGCACGTCGTCCAAAAGACATAAACTGATTGGGAGACCAGTTCTACCGGAGATAGCTTCAAAATCTCTCTCGGCAACCACTCAAATAGCGATAGTGCAAACACAGGGGAGCTGGACAGTTGCACTCCCTCACTCACGTTTGCAACGTACTGGACAAAGGGAAATAGACAACAGCCCAGAAGCACGGCAATCGGCCACTTTCCCTTCATCCTTAGGGGAAAAAAACCCCGTTTGAGTGGGCTATACCTACCAATGCAGGCTCTCAGTACCCCCAAACCGACGCACATCTCCACAACGTCGACCGTAACAGTGAACAGGGCTTGCTTCCAGTGCTCTGGCGGCAACCCAAGTCTTGCTTGTTCGTGGAACCCGAACCAGTGCGTGATAATAGGAATGCAGACTCCTCCTACAAGGACAAAGCCAATGAGCCACAGCGTTATCACTTGCACGAGCACCCCCACATCCCAAGGTGTCTCAGTCTCTACCTTATTATCTTCTCTGCCCTGCTGCCTTGCCGCCCTCAAGTGCGTTCTGAGCTGCTCATAACGCGATAGCAGAGGTCTTGAGGGGCGAGGGTCTGCCTGGACCCCCCTTGGTCCCAGCGTCTCCTCGCCGTTTATCTCCTCTCGTCCGGAGTCATCCTGTGCTGCAAAACAGGAGCATCGCGCTCTTGAGGCGTTACTCTCGGAGTCTCTTAGCCCCAAACCAATGGCTTGTCGTCGTCTTGCCTCTCGGAAGGACCCACCATAGCTACGGAGATGGCGCCGATCTCCGCTCCCTCCGCTCGCGGATCTCGCGGCCACGCGTGCCCTTCGGCACCTTGCGTCCGCCCTCACAACCATCAAAGTGGATGTGAAAAGGTACGAAAGCCTGGTTAGCGGCCCCCATGCCCCTCCTCAAGGGCCATATCCAAAGGTTCCTTTCCCGCGCTCAACGTCTACCTCCGTCCGTCCGTCACCGCTACCAACGAGGATGTCCGGACACCCGGAAGCCAACGCAAAACCAACCGGTGTCCTCCTGACACAGGTAGCGACGAAGCGGGACGCGCTCCTGGAAGGCTGCCTTGCGGCTGGACCTCATCCATCTGAGCTGGCCTG
>Ga0160423_10002406_pt1 | contig 15639 bp, 10 predicted proteins | sample CRUFie14St8metaG_FD_108191 | JGI IMG/M metagenome (GOLD analysis project Ga0160423, IMG submission 108191) | Marine microbial communities from the Costa Rica Dome - CRUD Field 142mm St8 metaG | ecosystem: Environmental > Aquatic > Marine > Oceanic > Photic zone | place: Costa Rica: the Eastern... | reverse complement strand
GGGAGGGGGGGGGCTCGAGGGTCAGGCGGAAGCCTGGCTCCGGCCCGGGCCGCGGGCCCCCCGAGCGACCGCCCCCCCCCGCCCTCTCCCTTCCCCCCCCCCCCCCCCCCCCCCCCCCCCCCCCCCCCCTCCCCCCCGGGCCCCCCCCCCCCCCCCCCACCCCTTCCGCTCCTCTCCGATCTACTTTCGTACACCACCCGCTCAGATCTCCCGCCCCTGGGTGCCGAGGCACATTCAGCGATTCGAGGCGCCGGATTTCGAGCTGCGCAGCTGGCTGCCAGGGAGGCCTCCTTTTCTCCGTCGCAGGAGGAAGCTGTGCTGTCAGACGAGGGGGCCGTTGCGACACCATGGCACCGCAAGAATCGAAGGAGAACCCGGCCCACTTTGATGGCGGCCACTTCACGCACGCCGAGGCTATGAGGCCTTACAAGCTCTTGTTTTCTGGAGCGATCGCCGGCGTTGTGAGCAGGACCTCAACCGCGCCGGTCGACCGGCTTAGGATGCTCTTCCAGGTCCACGAGTCTTCCAGAATGACGATCTCGCAGGGTGTGAGGAAGATGGCCGCGGAGGGGACGATCAAGTCCTTCTTCAGGGGGAACGGGGCCAACTGTTTGAAAATTGCGCCGGAGACTGCCCTCAAGTTCGCCATCAACGACCGGATCAAGAGGTTCGTTGCAGGGGACGACACCTCTCGGATGGGGTACTTTGAGAGGCTTCTGTCGGGAGGGATCTCTGGCGGGATAGCCCAGGTAAGTTCGGATCGTAGGAGGCTGCCGTATCCCTTCTTTAAAAACGCCAAAGTTACTAACTCACTCGCTTTCGTTCCTCCACCGGCTCTCCTCAGGGTTCGATTTACCCGCTAGAAATGATTAGAACGCGCCTAGGCGTTGCTCCTCCCGGCACTTACAAGGGCATCACGGACTGCGCCAGGCAGGTGTACACTAAGGAGGGAATGAGGGCTTTCTACCGAGGCCTGGGCCCTTCCATGTCAGGAATCATCCCATACGCAGGTACGGATATTGCTACCTTTGAGATCGTGAAGCAGAGGATGGTGGAGTACTACGGCGGGGAGCCCCCTGGGTACGCCCTCATCGCAAGCGGGATGTTCGCCTCGAGCGTGGCCCAGCTGGTGTCCTACCCCTTCGCACTGGTGAGGACCAGGCTGCAGGCCCAGGGAATGGGAGGGGAGCAGAACAGGTACAACGGCGCGATCGACGTCGTGGTGAAGACAGTGAGGAGGGAGGGGCCTACTGGCCTGTACAAGGGAATCATTCCGAACCTGCTCAAGCTGGCCCCGGCGGCAGGGATCAGCTGGTACACCTTCGAGAAGACCAAGATCCTCCTTGGAATCGATGTCAGGTCCTAGAAAAAATAAAGAAAGAAGAGCACATACCAACATACACATGTAACAGGCAATAGCTGGCAATTAATAATGCGAATGAAGCTCACGGACCGGTTGACTCGCACACCAAGTCGCTCGATTTTCTACCCGACCTGTTCAGCCGTGGTCACGGGGCATGGTCCCACCGGCCGCTTGCCGCTGCGCCCCCTGGTCTTGTGTGGCTTCGGCGCGCTCGCTAACCGAGGAGGCGGACCGCATCTCCCTGGCGTAGGGCAGGTCCAAGTCCTCGGCGAGAGCGGAGGCATTCGCGTCAAGTATTTCCCTGGGCAGGTTGCCCACCACGAAGCCCTTGGCCTGGCCCCTTGAGCTCAGGTACTCCCAGTGGGGGATGCCGTCCACCCTGTACTCAGAGACCTCCTCTGCCCACTTTGGGTTGTCGACGTTAAGCATCACGAAGTTGACACGCTCTCCGTACCGCTCTTTGATCTGGGCGGAGTCCTTGGCCGAAGACTTGCACACCTGCGGCCAGCGAGTTCAAGTCAGAATTGGAGAAGAGTGTTAGGTGTTGGTGTGTTTTCGGTCGCCAGGGATCGAGAAGCGGTAGGGGGGAGGGCCGCACCTCACACCAATCGGCGTAGAATTCGACGACCGAGGGGCGGTCGTTCGACAGAGCGACGTCGAGCGGGACCGACGAAGCGGCGAGGTCCGACAGGGTAGCCAGTCCCCCCCCGGCAGTCCTGCTGAGGATGAAGAGGGCCACGCCAAGACCCACGCCCGCGGGCGCCAGGAGGCCCGGCACCCCGCCCTTCTGCTGGGCTCTCGCGACCGCGAAGCCTCGGCCCGTGGCCCGGAACGCCGGCCTTCGCGCGGCGTGCGAAGTGCCTGCTCCCAGGCGAAGCGCCATTTTCATTTCATTTCTAACGTGCGCTGAAGTGGCCCGGCGTGAAGCGCTGGAGGGGATGAATACCACTGCAGCGCACAGGTAGAGGGCAGAACACGAAGAAGGAAAACAATTAATTGTTGTTCTTAATTACACTTCTCGTTGGGCTTCCGGGACGATAGCAGCCACGGCTTTGCCTTTGTCTTCCTCGTCGTGCTGTAGTACTCGAGATACCTGCGCGAAACACGCTGCAGGCACCATCCCAAAGCGAGCTTAACGCAGAAGAGCATGATCCAGAAGCAGAGAGCTCCGGCCACAAAGGTGAGCTTTCCTATCGTGCTCGCGCAACCCCGCCAGTACCTGCCAAGCAGCGGGATCACGATGCGCAGCAGGATGGAGGCCGGGACTAGAGGGTTGAACTTCACTATCCTGTAGCCGTTGATGGAGCTGGAGGCAACCGTCTTCTCGCACATGTCCTTCAGGTACTCCGAGTACACGCCCGGCTTGAGGTTCTGGAACTTTCCAACGAAGGCGTGCTTCATGATGTCGACCACGATCTCCGTTCCGAGGACCATGGCACACTGCCCGGCCAGCTGGTAGGACGGCAGGCTCGCGTTCGTTAGGAGCATGTTCTCGATGAGTACGAAGAGGAGGCAGACGGTGATGTGAAAGTGCTCCACAATATCCTGCATGGACAGGGTCCACAGCCTCGTCACGTTCATGTTCTTGAAAACGGTCCCCTTGAGCTCAGCAAAGTTGTTCGAGACGAGAAGGGCAAGGAGCGAGCTGCTCGCAGAGTTGAGCACGACATTGAAGGCCACGGCCTCGAGCATGATGATGAGACAGTGGAGGCACATCACCAGGAGGGTGACGAAGAAGTCGACCAGCACCCTCAGGCCGTCCTCCCTCGCGCCCCGCCGCGCGGGATACCCCTGGCCCCCCCTGGAGCTGCGGCCGCCCAGCAGCATCGAGCAGGAGGCGGCAAGGGTCTCAAGGCAGTCGAAACTCAAGGACCCGCAGATCTTGTCGAAAATCTCGAGCATGGTCAGCACCACGTAGAGCTTGATGACCTCCTGGGCGTGAATGTAGTGGAAGGCCTCGCTGGTCTTCCACTGCAGCAGGACATAGCAGGACAGGAAGATCAGCGAGAGCCACAGAACGTCGCACAAGTAGTCCGGCAGGGCCTGGGTCAGGTCTCCCGCGTCGTTTCCCCCTTTCGCTTCCCTCTCCTTCGATCCCTTTGTATTCTTCCTCGACCCCCCAGTCAGGTTGCCCCTTCTGCCCTCCTCCGCCATGCGGACCGCGCGCCTCAGGAGGGAGAAGATGTTCGCAGAGTCCTCCTGCCGCCAGCTGCAAATGGAGCGGTACCCGACATAAGCAGCCCTCACGGGCACTAGTGTGAACACGGAGAGGAAGGAGTCGAGGCACAGGAGCAGCCCGAAGAGGAGCATCCTCTCGTACTGCAGCGGCACATAAATCAGTGTGTTGTACACCCGTTCCCGCTCGTCCAAGTCCAGTATTCCCTCCTGTTCCGATATTGGCTTCACCAGCCCGAACTCGGAGGTGACGTAGTTCTCGAAGCCTGAGCCCGCCGACCCGGACTTCGGCTCCTCCTCCTCCGCGAGGTCCCGCGCGGAACCCGCGTTGGGGTCCAACTTGGTTTCCAACCTCGTCGGCAAGGGCTTCTCCAGTATGCTCGTGGAATACCGCTCGAGGGACACGCGTGAGCGATTGCGGGCTTCGCGCGAGCAAACGCTCTTCGACCGCGGCGATATCTCAGACAGCTCATCGTTGCTGTAGATCTTCTGCGGCGTCACCGGGGGATTGCTAGACCCGGCCTCGGCGGACGAGGCCTCCCTCTCCTTCTTCTGCTCCTCCGTGTCCAGTAGCACGTCGAGGCCCGATAACGAGCCCGTCCGAAGATGACCGTTCCCTTTCGACTTCGCCACCTCGGGGCTCTGCTTCGCCACCTCGGGCACCTCCATCGCCCCTTCCTCCATCCCCCTCGTTCGGTGTCCCCGCCCGTCCGTCCCCCGCTCGTCTCGCGATCCCTCGATGAAAAGTTGAAAATTTTCGAAGTCTCCCACTCCCAACGGTAGAAGCAGAGGAGGAGCAAGGTGGTAGCTTGGCAGGGGCCGAGGGGCAGCATGAGGTTGCGCGAGCGGAGTGAATGACGGGGTTACCATGCTGAAGGGCGGGGAGTCCGACGGGGTCGCCTTCGGGGACTCGTCATCGGACTTTCGAAGGCTGCGGGAGCACAACACCACGCTCGTGTACCGTGAACTCATACCAGAGCTGAGTCGGATATGCCTGAATCTGGGAGGCCAGGAGCTGGGCGGCACCCGGAGGGCTGACGTCGCAGGAGGGGACTTCGAGGTCCTTCGGAGATACCCGGTACTATTGGCTCCAAGGGAGACCCAGGAGGTTGCGGACGCCGACGAGAATGGGAACCAAGAAGGCTGCTCGGGCGTTCGGGGAGGTGAAGATGCTGAAGGGGTCATCGTCGAAACCGTGGTCGCTCCTGGGGCTCCGGACGTGGAAAAAGGGCGGGGCAGCTTGCAAGGCACAGGGGGTGCCGAGTCAACGAGCGAGCCCAGCGCGCCGAGCGGTGGGCTTGACGATTGGGTCGAGGACCAGCTGACCAAGGCCGCCAAGGCTGAGAGGGCGAGGGCACGAAAGCGGGCGGAGGCAGTGCTCGAGAAGAAGGTCCAGGAGATAACAAATTTCCTTGCGGACGAGAAAAGTGGGGAAAGGCGCAACGCCTCCATCTCGCAGGCTTCCCGGGCTGTGGGCACTCCTTCGGCCGTGAGAGAGGTTCGATTCAAGTCCGACTCGAGTCTGAGCCTCTCGTCAGAGCAGCTGAAGTTCATTAGGGGTCTGAGGAGCATGCGCCACTCGAAACTTTCGAATGCGCGGCGGAAGTTGTCGCCACTCCGTGAGCGATCAAAGGATGTGGGGAAGGAGCTCGCGTCAAACAGGGAGCAGATGCTGCTGGGAGAGGCAGCGAACGCCATCAGGCGAAGAGGGGACAACGCCAGGGTACGCCCAGCTTTGGAAGGTCAGGGCAGGCGGTGGCTGCCGGGAGACACACATGGGGACAGCAAGAACAAGTTTGCAGACTATCACTCCACAATAGGAGGCGGAAGGTACATGGTACCGGAGAAGACGGGGGTGGTCTGGGAAGGCAGCAAGTTCAAGGTAGCTCTTTTGCAGGAGCTAGACATGAAGCTCCGCCTGAAGGTCCACTTTCTAGTTTGGAAAGCAGCGAATGATGCCAAGGTCACCCTGAACTTGATGATTCAGGCCAGGATCAACAAGATCAACACTGCCATAAAGCACGCTGCTCTAAAGGAGCTGAAAAAGCTGCTGGCTCAACTTGGGGCGAGGACCGAAGCGGCCGTTAAATCCATTGAGGAATTTGTTCGTAGGAGATCCCTTCGACTGTGGCTGAGGTACGCAAAGAGAGAGTTGGACTTGCGGGAGAAGTTGGAGCAGTGCTCCAGAAAAAGAAAGACGGATGGTCTCCGGGGAATCCTGTGGGCTTGGAGGAAATACCGCGACAAAGAAGTCTTTCTGAGAAGAACCTACAGCACACTTTGCTCTAGGCACAAAGCCGCGGTCCAAAGGAGCGTGCTTCGCTACTGGATAGTGAGGGTCCAGAGGAAAATAGAGTTGCAAAGGAAATTCTTGCAATTATCGCAGGTGCATGAAGAGAGGATGAAAAGGTCAGTGATGCTCTACTGGAAGTTTCGGGTGCTGCGCAGGAGAATCAAAGATGTGAACGTTGGCCTGGCAACATCCTTCAATCGTATGAGGACAGTACACCTTGTGATCTTTGGGTGGTTAGGCGTCGTCTCAAAAATGAGGAATCTCAGGAGGGCTCTATACTCAGACATTGGTCGAGCGGGCACAGCACTTAGAGATGAAAGGGGCGTTTACGGAGCGCAGGCAAAAAAGAAATACAGAAAGGTCTTATCTGAAATGAAGAAGGCAAGGTCAGTGCTGATGCCAAAAGTGAAATTGCTTCAGGACATTCAACCTACACTGTGGGAGAGTGCATTGAGTGATGCACGTGAGGACCTAGAAAGGAGCACCCCAAGCCACCTTTCGGAGATTATCTTGCCTACAGAACCGCTGCCAGAAGCTCCGCCGCCAGACACAGTCAGTGATGAAGAATTCACACACCCCTTCGAGGAGAGGTATGGACCACACAGTTCACTCAAAGATATTGGAACAGCAACTGAAGATTTCCCTGAGGCAAGCGAGAAATGCAGTGCCGAATTAGTGGCGAAAGAGTTCAAACCGTCTGGACTGGTTGAAGAGACAGTTCTGACGACTCAGTGCTCAGTGCCTGCCAAAGCACCACCTTCAGGAGGAAGGACGATAGAAGATATTCGGACACAGTACGTGGCAGCAATGACTGGCATGTTTCCTCGTAGAAATTACAGAGCAAAATTGGAGACAAGCGCACTATCAACCTCTTCATTGGAAACCCAAAAAAGAGTCCACGCCACAAAGCAAGCAATTGAAGAGAAGACCGAGACTGAGGATGCTGGGACCAACACAAGCCATCTGGCTGTGGTTTCTTCTGGCACCTCCCCTGTGCGGGGCCCAGCGATGGTGGATGCAACGATCGAAGCAATTGAAGAGAAGACCGAGACTGAGGATGCTGGGACCACCACAAGCCATCTGGCTGTGGTTTCTTCTGGCACCTCCCCTGTGCGGGGTCCTGCCCTGGTTGATGCCACAATCCAAGTGATGGAAAAGAAGGCTAAGACTGAGAATGCAGCAACGAGTATGGAGATCATGACCCCCGTGAAGCATACTGTAGGCCAAGCAGCGCCGCTGGAATCAAGTTCCTCCGGCAAGGCCTTGGAGAAGAATGCCGAGAAGGCTTTCACAGCAGAGAAGGCTGTCCATGAACCACACTGCGTTGTGCAGGACGGAGAAATGGGGGTAGGGGAGCAATCAAACATTGATGAGAATGACTCCAAGCAAATGACACCGGCTCCTTCTGACCAAGTTGCAGTTACCAAAGTGGAAACGTTTGTGAACGAATTTCCCATAGCTATACCTTCGACGGAAGTCATACACAGTGGTGGTCTCAGTCCAGGCCGTGCTTCTCGCATGGCAATTAAGAGTGTGAAGGAGTTGGCAGATGACTTTTATCACCGAATTGTGTACAGAAGAGTAATTCGTGCTGTGAAGATGGAGATTGCAAGGTCAAAGCAAGTATCATGTTTGGCTGACGAAAGCTACAAGTGGCATGTGTTCCGCTACTATCTGAACATCTGGTTCCACAACATTGTGATTGTGGGAAGGATTGCCGAGGAAAGAGGCAACCGCACGGTCTTATCCCTGCACTTGCGAACCTGGCAAAGATTTGCGGCTGCACAGAAGGACTTGAAGGGCCGATCAGATGAGGTTGCAAAGTTGCAGGATTTCGGCATTGCTTTGGCTGCTTTTAAGTTCATGAAGGAGAGCTACAAAGAGTCAGTGTTGCTCAAGGGTCAGCTAGAGAAGTTCAGGGGCATGAGGCACAGGAGGCTGTGTCAGAAAACAATGCATGTTTGGAGACTTTGGTCTAACCTTCACATTACCCGCAGGGTCGCTGTCCTGAGAGTGAACTACATGATCAAGCTCCGAGTGAAGAGGAGGTGTCTCATGGCTTGGTGGCAAGTGCAGCAGTCGAACAAGTTGCTGAGAAAAGTTTTGACGCAAACCAGGCAGTTGTATGGCTGTGTGTCCAACGTTGAGAACACTCTCGGAAAAACTTTCTCTCTCCTTATGCGCATTCTTTACGCTTGGAGGCGAGTGGTTTTTCTGACAAGAGGAGAGCCACCGAGAAGCCAAAATCCTGCCTTAGTCTTGCAAAAGTCGCTCGGGGATCTCGTTCGATCCACTCCAGGAGCCTCAGAGGATGTGAAGGAAAAGCAGAAAACCGGCAATGCAATGTCAAAAGATACTTGCCACAAGATGTTCCTGCTGTGGTATCTCCTCGCAAAAAATCTCAGCAAAGATTCGCGGCGCTGGAGGGCAAAGCTGAAGAGGATGACTGCCTTTCGCACAGAATTCCAATACCGCAGGCACAGGATCGCCTCAAACCACATGAACCTCTGGGGCAAGGTGATTGCGGCCAAAAGGACTTTAGTGCAGTTGCACTTTGCCACAATGCTGTGCAGGAGGAGCGTCACAGCCTGGCACCTTGCCATTGTCGCTGCGAGAAAGAAGGAGCTCGCCCGAACTGTCCGGAAGCTCCGGTTCATCTTTAATCGCTGGAAAAGACAAGTTTTGGCGTCCGCGAAAATGCGCTGGCGTCTGACTGCTGGCGAGGCCTTTGAGGAGGCGGTAGATAGAAAGCAAACGGCCGCGGTGGACTTGCAATCGAAAGAATCCAATGATTCGTGGCTAGACAGAAGGCGCTTGGTGCAAACAACGGAGTTTCAGGACATCCCCACCTATGTTCGCAACTTTTCTTCCGATGGCATCGCTTCAGATACAGTGGGTCAGCTAGAGGAGCTGAGGTGCCAGTGGAAATTGCAGCGCATGCTTAAGGTCGAGGTGAGGAGCAAGTTTCTTTGATAATGTAAAGTGTACGAGTATTTCACATGTGATACACGCCTACCGAGTGTGTTTGTGCTCTCTTCTGAGGCGCTCGTCGAGCGCCAAAAGCTTATCCTCCCTCACGTTGCAAAGGAGGTCTGTGCGGTGGTGCGGCATGGCGCCACGCCTGTAACACAGCGTTAGGCCGCTCAAAGCGTAGCAAGTGTGGTAGTAGTCAGGGCTCGCTCCAGGCTTGTCTCGCAGTCCGCCACTTTTGGGGGGTAGTTGGCAGCACAAGAGGATCCAATCTTGCAGGGCCCCAGAGTGGAAGACCGTGTCCTCGCGCTCCCCCAGGTCGATCTCCTTGCAAAGGTGCTCCTCGATCAAGCAGAGCAGCGCACCCTGCCACCAGCTGTAACAGCTGTCCACCAGCTTGTTGGTCCTCCCGTTAAACCCGCCTTCCATGGACTGCTGGCGGCCCGAGGCCCACTCCAGGAGTTGGTAGATGTCCACCTCTCCATGCCTTCCAGCGAGCGCGAGCGCTGCGAAGGCGCAGTACGAGTACCCACCGTGGGCCTCGTTCCCGGGCTCGCCGCCAAACCCCCCCTCGTAAGTCTGACAACTCCTGATGTACTCCACCATCGCATCCAGGTCCAGGAAGGTCGCCGGGTCCAGGCCAATCATCCTGGAAACGGCCATAACGAGGTAGCACGCGCGCATGTCCACCTCTCCGCCCACGTGGACGGTGAACGCGCCCTTCCTTTTGCCGTTCTTGACTTGCATCCTCCCCAGGAACGAGGCGAGCGCCTCCCTGTCCACCTGCTCCAGGGCGTCCCGGCCCCCCACAACGACCAGAGCCGCGACCGCGGCGTACGTTGTCGCTACGTGAGAGAGCTGCTGAGGTCCGCCGCCGTACCCCCCCGACGAGTTCTGGCAGCTCGCCACGAAACCTAGGCACGAAGTTTTGGACGGGGCACCGCCCAGTGTTCTCGCAAGCTCTTCCGTCACTGGGCTGAAAGGGTACCACGACGCTGGTGTTAGGTTCTCCCCCGTTCCCTCGTACTCGATGCCCAACAGGCTCAGGCCATGTACGATCCAAAACAGCAGCCAAGGACGCGAGGCGTCCAGGCTCCGGAAACCGGGCTTGAGTAGCGACAGGCCGGACATAAGGAACCGAGCGTGCCCCTCGACCTCTGCCTTGTCAAAGCACGATAAGAAGGAGTCCGTTGAAGTTGCGGTCGACCCGTCGTCTCCGCGACGCAAAGCCCTTCCTTCATCGAGGAGGGCGACCACCTTCTTCCTCAGCGACGACGTCTCGATCTCCGTGGGCGTCATGGCGCTTTTGCTGACAGCTCCCGAGGCCGATCGCGCTCGCGCTCGCCCCCCGGGAAAATCGGAAATCGGAAATTCCGAGTGCCGATCGGCAATCCAGCCCCCCCCCCTGGCGGCTTCAGAGCGCTGCAGAGCAGCCTGCAGGGCGGCGAACGTGCAGTTCGTCGGGACCGGCGCGTAAGGCGAATAGAGGAAGGAGCGAGAGGCGGTAGCCGAGGTGTAGGTGTAGGGGCCATCGATCATGGTGAAGGACAAGAAGAAGAGGTCGGCACCGGGGCGGCATGAGTTCGACCTTGGGGAGCAGATGAACCCCTCGGACGACACTCTGTCGATGATGTCGGAGAAGCGGAAGCGCTCGAGAGGGTCGAAGAGGTCCGGGGGCGCGGGGGGCGAGGACCCTGGGGAGACCCAGGACCTCGATTTCGAGCAGGCCATGGGGCAGAAGATCCTGAAGGAGGCCAAGCTTCAGAGGTTGGAGCTGGAGAGGGAGGCGGAGGAGAGTGCGGGGGTGAGCCGCAAGGGGTCCTCGTCGTACACCGTCAAGTCCGCCATATCGAGCGCCGCGAAGAAGTCGCACGGGGACGACTCGGGGAGCGAGAGCGAGGAGGAAGCGAGGGACGGTTTCCTCGAGGAGTACGACTACGAGGTCTCGGCGGAGGACGAGAGGATTCTCAAAACGTTCCTGGACCCGAACGCGGAGAGCAAGAGCACCCGGACCCTCGCGGACATCATCGAGGAGAAGCTCAGGGAGCGCGACCTGGTGCAGGAGGACGTGGACTTCAGGGTGGACTCGCAGCAGGCCGCGGTAGCCACCGGCCTAAGTGAGAAGGCTGTCCTGGTGTACAAGCAGGTTGGGAGCTTCCTACAGCGCTACAAGAGCGGCTCGGTGCCAAAGGCCTTCAAGATCATCCCCAACTTGTCCAACTGGGAGGAGATCCTTTACATCACAGATTACGGCAACTGGTCCGTCCACGCGATGTACCAGGCCACGAGGATCTTCGCGTCGAACCTGAACGCCAAGATGGCACAGAGGTTCTACAGCCTCGTGCTCCTGCCGAGGGTGAGGGAGGAGATCTGGGCTAACAAAAAGCTGCACTTCGCGCTCTTCCAGGCCCTAAAGAAGGCGGCCTACAAGCCGGGCGCCTTCTTCAAGGGACTCCTCCTGCCGCTCTGCCAGTCCGGAACCTGCACTGTCCTGGAGGCCGTGATCTTCAGCGCGGTCATCAACAGGATATCCATCCCCGTGCTCCACTCGAGTGCAGCCCTGCTGCGGTTAGCCGAGATGAGATACTCGGGAATCAACAGCTTCTTCATCAAGGTGCTGCTCGAGAAGAAGTATGCGCTGCCCTTCAAGGTCATTGACGTGCTGGTAGACAGCTTTGTGGCGTTTGAGGGTGAGGAGAGGGAGCTCCCTGTGGTCTGGCACCAGTCGCTGCTCACATTTGTCCAGAGGTACAAGCACGCCATCACAAAGGACGACAAGGCGAGGCTTAGGAAGCTCGCCACGAGGAAGGGACACTACCTCGTGGGCCCAGAGGTTCTGCGGGAGATTGACCACAGCCACTCGAGGGGGGAGAAGGCGCCAGGTGGCCCAGGACAGCAATTCACGTCAGCCAAGATTGTGGAGGACGTCAAAGACTTTCCCCCCGTTCTGCTCATGGACGAAGACTAGACAGGGTTCATTAATTTGCAAAGTCTTACGACTCGTTGATCACGCCGTTGTACATGCCTTTTCGCCCTTGGATCGTGCAACCTGCCGCCGCGACGTCCACCCGTACATCCTGGCCCCGCGCCTGGATGCCATAACCCCTCACCCCAGAGATAACAGTGTCCCTGACAGAGACCTCGCTCCCCTCGCCCGTCTCTATGTCATCGTACACGGCCACCCCGTGCTCCGCGCAGTCCAAAATTTTGCAGCGCTCGATTTCGCAGCTTCCCCCCTGTACGCAGACGCCCGAGCCGGTCGAGGACGTTACGGTCGTGTTCCGGAGAACCAGCTTTGCGCCGAGCCCGACTTCTATGGCGTAGTTCGACGCCACGCTAGGGCTGGAGTGGCGAACGGTGAGTCCACCTCCGCCCTCGATGACCAGCTTTGCGCCCGGAAGCACGCGGATCACTGGCTGGTACGGTTCACTCGTCACGTGTTCCAGGACGCAATTGGCGGAAACCCTGATCAAGAGGGACTCGCCCTCGCGCACCACGATTTGGCCTCGTCTCTCCTCGCCTTCGGTAAGCTCCAAGAGTCTGTCTGTCGCCGGGGCGGGTGCCGCGCCAGCGGAGAGTCTTTGGACCGCGCCTAGGCAGAGCCCGACGACGGCGTGCAGGAACCCTCTGCGCCGCATATCCCACTCTTGAACGTCCGTGGCCGTCATCGCGGTGCCAAACCTCCCGGACGACGAGACCTGGAACTTGTTCCAGGAACTTTTGGCACGGATCGGCGGTGGGAGCATCGTCGACCCCCGACGCAGGGTGGCGCGGGCGGGCATGGCGGGCGAGACCGAAGCCATCGTGGTCGACTCCACGGGGCGACGGCGGACCTGGCCACCCCAGGCCCCCACCCCACACTGTCCCTGCGGTCCAGACGGGAAGGTTCCGATCGGGAAGGTGCCGAACGGAAGCAACGCCAGCCTGGATGAATTCCGCGAACGAACAGTCCTTTTATGGATCCATTAATGGAAACAAAGCGAACAAGCTTAAATGGCTTAGCTTGGAGGATGGCGTGCGAGGATGGCTCCAAGGCGGGTGGGGCTGATGGGGGCAAAGGGGTCGAGAAGGCAGGGGCCAGACGCGACAAGAGGCAAGTCAGCCGCGACGTCATGGAAAAGTTCGGCCACTTGTCCCAGGAAGAGGCCTGCAAGCACCTAAAGATGAGCACGAGGACACTTCGGAAGAGGTGCCGTGAGCTTGGTTTGAAACGCTGGCCCTACCAGCCAAAGAAGAAGGTCGGTAGGAAGAGGTTAGAGGTGCAGGTGAACGCGCAATCTGCTTTCACTACGGTCGCCAAGGCGTCAGCGGAGGAGCAGGATGGCAAGCCCTGCCCTACCTCGCAAGTTCTTAGAGTTCCTAGATTGAAGGACAACTCGGAAGCCTTTAAGGGGCCTGCAAGGACGGCGGGTCCCGCGACCTCCAACTTGGTGCTGAGTGTAGCAGAGAAGCTTCAGCTTTCGGTGCTGCTCGAAGAATCCAAAAAATTCTTCGAAGCTGAATCGAAGGCCCGAGAGCTGGAAAAGATGGCTGAGATCGAGGGCAAGTCCAAAGAGGAGCTGTTGATGTTTTGCATAGAGCTGCAGAACGTCATGTTGGGTGACGACGCTTTGAAGTGCATTCGTGCGATCGATGTGCCGACTATCCTCAAGATAATCAATGAAGCACAGCTCAGGCTTGTACATGAGGCATATTTGTGAGGGGTAGGGAAAAGGTGTCCTCTGAGGAGTATGCCAGAGTGTTGTCCATTCTGTCATGTTTGGGGCCTGAACTGGCTTGAACGATCGTTGAAAGGCATGATTAGGGAACATGCGTTGCTGACGTGGTATGGAGTCCAAGCGGAGTTAGCAGAGGGAAGGACGTGTGCGACTTTTGGATAAGTTGTTGTAGTATTATTTAGCTTCTTCTGCCGCCCATAGCTTACGCCGGCCCCATCCCGAGGGTCCAATGCGTCTTCGCCTCACACAGCAATACATGGAGGCCCACCGCAGGCCCCCAAGGCAAGACGAAGCCCCTGAAGCAAACTTCCTTCTGAAGAACTCATGAGTGTCCGTGGTACGTTGGACACAATGAACTCAAGCAGGTCGCGTACTGACATCAGAGCTTTCTTTGAAAGAAGGTTCAGGTTGTGCTTGCCAGCCATCTGAGTGTCTAGAAGGATCTTGTACAGGTACAAGCTCTTCTCCAGTACCCAGACATCGACCTCCTCCACGAGATTTTTGAGATCCCCAACCATGTGCGGCCCTCGCTCCTCCTCCACCTCATAGATCGCGATCAGAGTGTCGTAGTTCTCCTGACCTTCCATGGAGAAGGTGCCTACCTTTGAACCCCCCATGAGGGACGGTTGGAACTCAGAAGTGCCTCCGACCCCCCGTATTGGTTTCCTCATCCACTGAGCGGAGAAGTTCTCGGCCTCGAACAGACTGTATGTTGCCTTGAGACCACCAAGGCAAAGCTCCTCTTGGAAGTTTGTATCACCCGCCAAGTGTTCCACCACCCGAAAGAGTGATACCTCATACAGGTTGATCAGGGAGATGGGAACTTCGTCGGACTGGCTTGCGCCCCTGGTTGCAATTGCACAGCATGCCAGACAGTACAGGTCCTGAATCCTTTTGACGACGAGCCTCATCACGCTCGCTGTTTCGGGCGTTTCCATGGCCACGTCCTGAAAGGTGCGGTCGTCGTCCACCGACTCAAACTCCACCAAAACCTGAAGCAGGTCCAGGACTCTCACAAGGAGGTAAAGATTATTCCTCGAGCCATACATCTTGGAGCTCAGGCCCGCAAAGTTGTCTGCCTCGAGCATCACTTCTTCGAGCGCCACGAGCAAGAAATCCAGGAGCGAACGAAGGCTGCTCGGATTGTGGACGAATCTTGAGTAGAACGCCCCACAGAGGAAGTACTTTGTGAAGAATGACAGCGATCCCGTGATTTTTTCCAAGGACGGTTCCGCATGCCTTGACTGCCCCTTCCACACCCATCCCAGCTCCCGCAGTACGAAAGCCATCCCATGAAAAGTCCTCTGGAACAGGCAGTCCAGCTGCTTGTATGCGAGGAGCTCCGTTGTGTGTGGGTACAGCACGGCCAGGTTGTTGGTGTCCAGCCCGAAGAAGTTCGCCAAAAGTGAGACGACCTCCAGCACCATTCGACAAAGAAACTCCCTGTCGCAGCCCTCCTTACGCGAGTCACCCAACTCCTCTGTTATGTAGAGCAAGGACAGCAAGGCGCTGTCCAGCACGTCGTTCCGGTACGGGGCGGAGGAGGGCCTAATTGTCCCATCTCCTTTCATGGGTCTGGTTGGGTAGGAGGGGGCGAGGGAGGTGGGGTGGCTTCAGTCAGAACGGGGTTGGTGGACGAGCAAGGAAAAGTGTAGAGAGCGCCCACCTGTTCCTGATCTTGCAGACTTGGGCTTGGCATTGGATAAGCTCGTTTAGCAGCGTGAACCCGTGCATCAGATCCTCATCGTACTTTACGCCACTCTTCACCGGAAACACCGCGGCCTCTCCCTCCTGCAGCTCCCGCCCAATTAATAGCCCGAGGAGATACTTTGGCAACTCGCGGGTGAGAAGCACGAGGTCGATCTTGCCCTCTTCCTTGCCCTCTTCGTTGTCGCACAGAAGGCGCCAATTTGACGTTCGCCGAACTTCATCCACGACCTTCACGAGTGAGAAAAACGGGTGGTTCGAGTTTGGCTCCCTAACGAACCTTGCCAACTCCTTGCTCCCCCACAAGGCCTTGACGACATCCCTCAGGCGGGCCCGATCCCGGTCCCCGCTGTGCAGGTGGCTCCCGGGGACGCCCTCGCGGCGCGTGACGGACGGATCGTCAGCGTCGTTCC
>Ga0160423_10002405_pt1 | contig 15645 bp, 16 predicted proteins | sample CRUFie14St8metaG_FD_108191 | JGI IMG/M metagenome (GOLD analysis project Ga0160423, IMG submission 108191) | Marine microbial communities from the Costa Rica Dome - CRUD Field 142mm St8 metaG | ecosystem: Environmental > Aquatic > Marine > Oceanic > Photic zone | place: Costa Rica: the Eastern... | reverse complement strand
CTTCCCCCACCCATTCCTTTCCTTCTCCTCCCCTTGCGCGTGCACCCTCCTCGTGCGCGCGCCTCGCAGAGCCCAAACGAAAGGTTTTCTTGGGCAGAGGCAGCACGTCCAAGCGAAGCTCGCCGCGATCGCGGAGTATGGGCAGCGATGGAAGGACTTGGCGACTTCTGGGCCTCCTGAAACCTCTCCGCGCTACACTGGCAGGGAGAAGTGCGCGATGGACTGTATCACCGCCGCAGGCAAGCTGAACTCGGCCTCGCTGCGCTGGATACCCGAAGATGCTGTGTCAGGGCTGGGAAGTGGGGATGGAGAGGAGCGCGACCTGGCCCTCCTCCTCAAGTCACGGCTGCCGCTGGAGGAGTCGAAGTTCAAGAGGAAGCACGAGGTGGTAGCCAGGGCGAGGGGTCTGCTGCAGCAGAAGATCCTACAGGTCGGAATCGAGAAGGACTTCCTCGCGGGCTTGCTGAGTGAGGTGTGCGCCCTTGCGAAGGTCCAGGTGACGGCAAACATGACCATGGAGGACGCCGTGGCCCTTGAGCGTCTGGTGGCTCTCGCCCGCCTCAGCCAGCAACTCTACCTGGACCCCATATCGAATGACGCCTCGGGTTTCTTCTTCAGGGTGGCCAGCCAAAACGAAAGCACAAACTTGGAGATCAGCTGATTCAGGTGTACAAGTATCACTTTTTATGACATTACCCCTCGAGCGACACAATCCCAATCTCACCAAAGCTCTTTAAGATCGCCTGACGCGTGGCATTCTGTTGTGGGCCACAAAAGATAGTGAAACAGAGGGGGACAAGGTGACCTGCGGAGGGCTTGCCAGGACGACCCTTGCGCGGGGCGTCCGCGTTGAGCAGGGCGATGCTGAAGACGTTTTTCAACGGCGCCCTCCTGGGAGCGAGGGAAAAAGGAGAGGAGCTCTCGTACGTGTCTCGACTTTGGGTGCGAAGCTCCGTGACCAAAGCTTTTTCCGCAGAGCAAAGGCTTCTGGACCGTTTCCTCGGCGCGTTCAAGTGCAGTAAAGTGTACGTCGAGCTCGAAAGGTACGGCGTGCAGTACATCAATACCTACTCTCTCAACAAACAAGTCTCTCAACAACAACACGACGACGGGGGGGAAAGGAGTTCAGCTGTCGTCTTCACCCACGGCTTTGGCGGTGGCTCTGGGATGTTCTACCACATTCTGAACGAGCTGGCGGCACTGGAGTATAGCAACGTCTTCGCAATCGACTGGCTCGGGATGGGCCGAAGCTCGAGACCTACGAGCGGCCTCATGTCAGGCCAAGGGTACCCGCAGAGGTCCCTATTCTCCCTCAGGAGGCAGAAGCAGGAGGTCGCCGATGAGTGCATTGATTACTTTGTGGAGAGCCTCGAGAAGTGGAGGGAGGAGATGAAGGTAAGGGTCAACGTGATAACCGTCGCAGAGTTTCGGAGTCACCCACTTAATTCCCCTGCTGTCGCTGACGATGAACGTTAGATCTCAAAGTTGCAGCTGGTCGGCCACTCTCTGGGTGGCTACCTGAGCGCAAGGTACGCGATCGCGTACCCGGACAGGGTCGAGAAGCTGGTGTTACTTTCGCCCGTGGGCGTCCCAGAGCTCCCTGAGGAGGTGGATGACGACAAGGTCCCCGAGTTCGTGAAGAGGAACAAGCTCGTCACGGGAATCATCGGGGCCTTCTGGAGCCTGAATGTCACCCCACAGTCCTTTGTTCGTTTCATCGGCCCGTGGGGCCTGGACGCCGTACAGTCCATGGTGAAGCGGCGCTTCAGCGTGAGGGGGATGAGCGAGGAGGAGATGGAGATCATTGCCGGTAGGATTTCCTCGCGCCGTTTGTGTTTGCAGCCGATTGCTGGATCTGCTGACCCTTCCCCCCCCCCTCTACCTCTATCTCTCTCGCAGACTACCTCTACCACATCAACGTGCAGAGGGCGAGCGGGGAGTACGCACTGAACGCCCTCCTGGTGCCGGTCATGAAGGCCGAGAACCCTGGGGTGTACGCGAGGCGCAGTCTGGCCCAGGACCTGGTGGAGAAGCTCCCGAGGAGTATCCCCCTGGTTTTTCTCTACGGCGACAGGGACTGGATGTTCCATCCAGAGGTGAAAGACATCGTGTCCAGGATGCCGAATGCGGAGCTCCAGTTTGTCTCGAATTCTGGCCACCACGTGTACCTTGACCACCCGGCGGAGTTTAAAAGGATCATGGCCGGATCGACTGGCATACTCGAGCGCACGTGAGTAGACAAAGGCGCAAAAAGATAGTGTAGATTTGTAATATAGGCGTACCAGGTGGTGCGGAAGATAAGAAAGAGGAGACAAAAGAAAGACTATGTATTACAAAGCGTTCACCTGGGCCTCCGCGGCCTCCGGCTCGAAACCCTTCACTTTCAGAAAGTCCATGCCCTCTGCGATCTGGGCCTTGGTCTTGGTGTCGCAAGAATCGATCAGCTCCTGCAGCCTGTCCGCGGAGCACTCCACGGTGTCCACCTTCTTGGTGACATCGTCCAGCCCAAAGAGCTGCCTCACCGTCTTCCCCCTGAGCTGGGCGACCTGGGCTGGGCTTCTGAGCTTGGCGAGCGCGTTGACAGTCGCCCTGGCGTTGTTCAGCAAAGAGTCGCTGCCGAGCTGCTTGCTGAGCACGTTCTCCACCCCGGCGAGCTCGAGGACGGTCCTGGTGGCTCCGCCGGCGATGACTCCGGTTCCCTCGCCAGCAGGCTTGAGGATGACGGATGCAGAGGTAGCGGAGCCCACGGTGGTGTGGGGGATGGAATCGTTCTTCGCGACCGGGAACTCCACAATGTCGCGCAGGGCCTCCGCTACAGCCTTGGTGGTGGCGGGCATGACCTCCTTGCCCTTCCCGACTCCAACGGCAATCTTTCCCTTCTTGTTTCCCACCGCGACGATGGCACGGAAGCTCAGGATATTTCCTCCCTTGACGACCTTCGTCACCCTCCTGACCTCGATGAGCCTCTCCTCGAGCCCGAGGGACTTCACCTTGTTCCTCATGATCTCCGCGTGCTTCTCGTAGTCCTCCCCGTCGACGCCCGAGTCCAGGAAAGCGGGGTCCAGCTGGTCCGCGAACTTCTGCTCGATGACCGACATGAGGGAGGCGACGCTGGCGCTCTTGTCCAGGCTGTAGATGACCTCCTCGAGATCCGCAGCGCTCGAACCGTAGTCCTGGGAGAAGGAAGCGGGAATAGCGAAAGGGGAGGCACGTGTCGTGTTAGCCCGGCGTCCACAAGGGAGAGAGGGAAGAAAAAAAAACAGGACAGAGGGTGGAGGAGGAGGAGGAGGGCGTAATCTTTGGTACTCACCTCATCCTCCTCAACGGCATCGACGACCTCGATGTTCTCCATGTCGACGCCATCCTCCGCGGCGGCCCAAACGCGCGTCGCGAGCCTCTCCCTTCTAAGCATCTCCACCGTCCTGGTGCTCTCCACTCCTCGCGTGTTGGGCACGGGACCCGCCCTCACTGGCCTCGCCAGACGAAGAGGGGCACCCCTGATCGCGCCCCCAGCAACCTTGCCGCTCAACCCACTCATGGTCTTCACGTCGTCCTCGTTCTCTGGCGACGAATCCTGGCACTCGTGTCTCTCGCACTCCTCGCCTTCGGCAGCCCTGGACCTCGCGCTATGCCAAAAAGCTCGGCCACAATTTTCTAAGCACCTCGCCGAAGAACACCGGTTTTCTACACGGCATCCTTCCCTTATCCGGAGCCCAAGCCTTGGGCGGCCGCATCAAACTTTTCCAAAGGGAAATCTTTTCGCGAAACTAGTTGAAACTGCTGAGCTCACTGCCGCGTCCTTCACCAGGGGGGCCAGGGCCCCGAAGCCAACTCCGCGCGCGCCACCGGTCGACGCGGGATCGAGACCGTCGTCGGTGGGCGGTGTTAGGAGGACCGATCGGGCGATCGATCAGGAGGACCCCGGAGGCGGGCGGGCCGCGACAAAAGGATGAAGAGGAGGAAGAAGAGGCAGAGGCGCCAGGAGCAGCAGGGGGAGGATGGGGAGGCCCTTCTCCAGCGGGGGCGGGGGAGGAGGTCGGGAGAGGTCGATTCCGGCGGGGACTCTGCCGGTCGCGGCGGCGACGACAGCAGCCGCAGCGATCTCGAGTGCGAGAACGGGGACCGGTCCGGCTCGGACCCTCGCTCCGAGTTCGAGCTGAGGGAGGGCGAGGAGCTGTCGCTGGAAGGTATAGCGACGATTGCGGTGGCGCAGGGGTGCCTCGCGGTCCAGGGATACCTGATCACTCCCGAAAGGGGCGGCGTCACGGTGTGCGGCAACGCGTCGGTGGGGTGGCCGCTTCGGTGCCGGCCGGTGTTCCACGGCCGGTATAGCACCAAGGGACCCGAGCGCCCTGAGAGGTGCGTGGTTCGCCTGGAGGACGCCTCGGTCGACGGGGTTTCCGGCCTCGCTTATGATGCGGGAGACCAGGCATCCACATCGTCGTCTGGGATCTCGCGGAGCAGGACCTACCAGCACGACGTGTCGCCCGCGCCGGATGCTGAGGCCGCGCCGGGCGGCTGGTCCACCTGCCTCGAGGCGGTGGTGGAGGACTTGTGCGACTCTCGCTCGTCTTCTGCGCCCCTGTCAGAGATCACAGCACTCGTGTGCGGACCCAGGAACGCGGGAAAGTCCTCCTTCTGCCGGCAGCTCGTCAACTCGCTGCTCAACTCCAACCCGGTCGTTGCGTACCTGGAGGGGGACTGCGGGCAGCCCGAGTTCACGCCCCCCGGGTCCGTATCCCTAGTCTTCGTGGACTCCGTGGTCGTGGGTCCCCCCTTCATGCACCCGCGCAGGCCCGTCCGGGCGTGCTTCGTCGGGGACACCACCCCCAAAACCGACCCAGCTCTCTACTTGAGTTCTGTGGAGGACCTGGTGGGGTGGTACAGCAATGAGGGCCGTGCCGCTCTGGCGCGCCACCTCGCGTCGACGGGGCGGCGCGGGGGGGAGGAGCTCGCCCCGCTGGTGATCAATACCCCCGGCTGGGTCAAGGGTCTCGGCTTCGAGGTCCTTGACCGGCTCGTGAGGAGAGTCCGGCCCAAACACTTGGTGCAGCTCACCACGGGGACCGCGAGAGACCTGCCCGGCCCCGCAGAGTCCGGTTGGGAGGAGCTCGGCCTCGCCGTCCGCCTTCCTCCCGCGCACTCTCACGGTCCGCCCAGCGGCGTGAGCGCGGCCGATACGAGGTCTCTCATGTGGCTCTCGTTCTGCCACCAGTGCTCGGGCACTGCGCTGGACCTGCGCGGTACCCTGGCGCAGCTCCACTCCAAGGCCGCCGCCGGGCTGTGCCGCACGCCGCCGTTTCGCGCCAGCCTCGGGTCTCTGACCGTAATGTCCCCCTCTCCGCTGGAGTTCCCGAGCTCCCTTCTACCCGCCGTGCTCAATGCCTCCCTGGTGGGCCTGGCCAGGAAGGAGGACATCGGAGGCGGGGCCTGCTACCCTTTCCTCGGATTTGGGATCGTGAGATCCGTGGACGTCGGCAGCGGCGACGTTTTTCTGCTGACGAACGTCGGCGAGGAGGAGCTCCAGGAGGTCGGCGTGCTCGTGTTGGGCTCCGTGAGGCTTCCACAGCAGCTGCTGCAGAACGAGACGTTCCAGGCGCCTTACGTCGCGCGGGGCGCCGTCACCGCGGAGGGGGTTGGCGCGGGAGCCATCAAGGGGAGGAACAACATGAGGAGGGGGAGGCTCGAGGGCTGAGGCTTGGCTTGGTGGTGGTGAGGGGGTGAACAGTAATAGGAAAAAACCGCGTGAAGTGTGCGCTTGAAAAGAAAAAGAATCCGAAGATTTATTCCGGCCAGACCACCATGTGTGGTAAGCCCGAACACCGACGCTTCTATCTCTATCTCGCGCGGACAAGACGCCGGTCGCCCAGTCGCGGGTCCTCGCCCCACAAAACCGCACAAGAGAAAAGTGGGTTTTGTTTACTCGCCCTGCATCTGCTTGACAATGTCGGAATCACCAGGATCGGTGATCGACAGGCAGCTGACCCTGAAGTACTTACCGCAAGCGGTACCCAAGTCGATGTTGGTTCCAGAGTAGTGGTGGACTCCGGTCTTGCTAAGCATGGCGTAGTACTCGATCTCGCTCTTCCTCACTGGAGGAACGTTGTTGCTGATGAGAATGAGCTTGGACTTGCCGCTGCGCAAGCTCTTGAGCACGGTCTTGTAGCCCAAGGTGTACTTGCCGCTCTTCATGACGAGCGCAAGGCGACTGTAGAGAGGGCGCAGAAAAAGGATCGGAACCGAGGGTCAGTACACACTGAACGGGGTGACTCCTGCTGGAAACCAAGCTGCACTCTCCACCCGAGCGCTCGGGGTTTACCGCCGCGCGACGACGAGACGTACCTGTTGATGTTATCCTGTCCCTTCTTCGACTTCTTGGCCATGGTGCCTTTCCTTTTTTTTTTTTTAACTAGCTTCTTCCTTCGTTGCTTCTTAGGCGGGGTCACCTCCACAACGCGCTCCGCTTTCTTTTTGTTGATGGCTCGCTTCCCCCCCGCCCGGCTCGCTGGCGGCCGTGGGGAGAAGGTAGGAAAATCGATGTAGAAAACCGGTGTTACGGTCCGCGGCACCCCCCCAAAGTCCAAATTTGAAGAAGAAAATTCACGAGTTTTCACGGAGAAGGCCGCCGCCGGCGGAAGCCCCCCTCGAGCCTTTTCCGTCAGAAATCCGCCCAGGCGCAACACGCGTTTTGCACAGGGCGCGCAAAGGAAGTGTCCTGTCGAGCACAGGGAGAGCCCGGGCTGGCAAAACGGGGAGAGCGGAGCTGCTGAGCGCCAGTAGCTGATCGTCTCGAGAGCGAAGGAACGAAGGAACCATGGTTATCAAGTAAGTCAAGGCCTCTGCAGGGCCTTCGGCGCGAGGGAGCGGAGCGGTCCCGTGCGAAGCGTCGAGGGAGGGAGGGAGGGAGGGGGACCTTTGCCCGGGTTTCCCGGCACTCGCCAAGGCGGGTGCCGTGGCCCGGTCCCCCTCCCTCCCTGGGACACACTCCCCGGCGCTCTACCGGCGCTCTACCGGAGGGCGCCGCTGTCGTGCCGCGCTGGCCTGCGCCCCGCTCGCTCCCCGCGCCGATCGGTTCCGCGGTCGCACCTCGTTCGGACTCTCCTCGGCGTCCCGGGGATCCCTCTTTGTTTTGTTTGTTTCGTGTCGCTGACCCGATTGGAAACCCTCTGCCACCCCTTCCTCGCGCGCTCGCAGGACGGAGACGTGCCGTTTCAGCGGCCTCAGGATCTACCCTGGGCGCGCCGTTAAGTTCGTGCGCACGGACACCCAGATCTTCACCTTCTTGAAGTCCAAGTGCCGTACCCTGTTCAACCAGAGGAAGAAGCCCGCCAAGCTCGCGTGGACCTCCCTGTACCGTAAGCAGCACAAGAAGGACTTGACCACCGAGGTTACGAAGAGGAAGAAGAGGGGAGGAAAGGCCACCCTTTCCCGTGCCATTGCCGGCGCCTCCCTTGAGGTGATCCAGAAGAAGCGTGCTGAGAAGCCTGAGGTCAGGCAGGCCGCCCGTGACTCTGCTCTTCGTGAGGTGAAGGAGAGGATGAAGAAGGATAAGGCCGCCAAGAAGGCCGCCGCTAAGGCCTCCTACAAGGGCAAGAGGTAAGGCGCCCACTGCGTTTGAATATATAGATTAAGTCGAAAAAAAAAAAAAAGCGAATTTCCCGCTTTCCTCTCTTAGCGCCTCGAGTTCGTCCTCGCTACGTCACTGCGTGAGCCGATCTGTTCTCCAGCCTGCAAAAGTTCTCCCACACGCTTTGTAGGGTCTCCAGCTCCAGAATTCCCATCCGCATCAGCTCGACCTCAAGGTACTCCGCCCAAATGAGGCCCTCGCTTGTGGTTGCGGTGGCCCTGATCTGACTGGCGCTCCTGCCACGCTTCTCCCTCGGCACGGAGACCGTCACGAAGTTGCCGTTGTACATGTCGGGCTCCTGCAGCGCCGCCGCGGGCTGCTGCCGGCCCCCGCCCCCGTAGGCCGTATCACCCCCCTGGGGGAAGCCTATCCGCGGGTTGCTGTTGATGCGGTTCGACCGGATCGACTGCAGCAAGGAGTTGTCGTGCGAGGCGAGGCGGTGCCTCATCATCTTTCTCCGCAGCCTCGTCGTGTAAGGCCTCACGATCCTCTCGAGCAGCAGGCTACAGAAGGCGGCGTAGGTGGGAACCCCCACGACCACCAGCAGTGTGCACATCACCTCGGACTTTGGCTTCTCCTTGGGTGCTGCCAGGCCAGACGTCTGCACTGTGCTCACAGTGAAGTAGAGCGCCTCGTGGAAGTCGAGTCCCTCGTAGCCGACCCCGATGCCGACGCCCATCGCGAGGACCAGGATCATCGCGATAGAGGCATACGCGACGGCGGGGAGCTGCAAGCCCAGAAGGTCGTTCATCCAGCCCAGGCAGACCCAGTGGAAGGACCTGCTCACGTACGCCGCCATTTTCTTCTTCTTGTTACAGCGCGCCTGGAAGGCGGACTTGCTCTCCTTGTCCAGGTGGGACTGGAACGCGTGGAGCTGAAACTCGTGAAAGAAGAAGGCGTAGAGGCTGAACACGGACAAAGACCCGATAAGGCAAACCACAACAGTGGTGAAGTACAAGACGTCGATCGAGATGCGGTCATTGTCACCCCGGTTCAGAACCAGGGGACCGCCAAACCCGACGCCGTAGCCAGCCTGGAACATGAAGTAAACAGCCCCGTCGAAGCTCCAGTCCTGAGGAAGCGAGAGATTGCGGGGGTGTGGGGGACGTCAGCAAGTCCACGCTTTGAAGGGCGCGCAGGGCGAAACAGAGAGAGATGGAGGGGGTTAGTCTGCCGTTCCACTCACCAGACGCCACATGTAGTAAAACGCGCCCAGGATCGCCCAAAGAGCCGTCAGACACACGTGGAAGGACAACAGAGCGACCGTGCCCCTCGACTTGGTCGACTCGAGCACGGACTGTGCCCCGTCTCTAGCGAGGGAAACGATGGATTGCGACCTCTTCATGCGGGTCCTGCTGGTGCCGCTGGTCCCTTCGGCGGGTTGAAGCCCCTCCGACCGCCTCCTCAGGTCCTCCTCCAAGCCGCCTCCGTCTCGGGTCATGCCCACAAGGAAGTTGTTCTGCATGTCCCGTATTTGCTCGCCAATATCGCTAGAACTCGGGTCGGCGTTGCCCTCCCTAGAGCTCGAGACCACGTTCTTCATCCGCTTCCCCATCTCATGGTCTCCATCCTCCCCCGCGCCGCTCGACCGAGCGGCGTCCCTGTCGAGGAGAGGCTCCTCCATTGTCGCTCTATCCTGCTGGTTTGCGACCTCCGGTGATTTCCGTCGGCCGTCCGCTGCTGTGGCAATCTCGAGCTCGTTTCGAACCAAATTTTGTCCTGACAGGTGGAGAACGGTGCAAGGTCCTGTCTTTGGAGCGAGAGAGAGAGAGAGGGAGAGGGAGTCCCGCAGGAGGCGCGAGTCCATCCCGCGTGACGTGATGTTTGGGGACGCGGGGAGAGGTGTCCAGGCGAAGCGCGAGCCCGACGGCAGGGACTGGGAGGAGATCGTCCACCTGCTCGAGATCGTGAGCCGCGAGTCGCTCAAAAAGATGACCAAGTCTCAGCTCGTGGGGACCGTCCTCGACCTTCTCGCGATCACATCGCAACTCCAGGCCGAGAAGGAGAAGCAGTTCAAAGTGGCGGTGGAGAACATTCTGAACAGAAACTGCCAGAGCGGACAGGAAGAGTCGAAGAGACACGCCCAAATCGAAAAGGACAAGGCTTGGTGCGTGACCCTTCCTTTACGCCCACTCCACTCGAAAGTCGTTTTTTCTGACCTTGACCGTTTTTATTCTCCATCCTTCCTCCCCCAACCCACCACGCAGGATTGAAGAGAGGCAAAAGCTTTTGCCGTGAGGTGCTCTTTCGTACGCGTATATTACAAGCAAAAAAAATTATGTGACCGGAAAGGGAGAGTCACCTTGCAGAGGCGTCACTCAAGCTTGCCCTCCTCGTCCTCGTCCGAGTCGTCGAGGGAGAAGACTTCCTTTCGGTGCTCATTGGTCTTCTCGCAAAGCTCCAGGTTCGCCTCGCCTGCATTCGAGATGAGAACTTGTCAGGATTTTTATTGAGGGCTCGTGAGAGTGACAGCTCCCAGCTGCATACTTACCGTCGAGTTGTTCCGAGTACGCAAATCTGGCGGAGATCTTGTTTGGGGCCCACAAGAAGCAAACGACCACAGTGAGGAAGAGGGTCATGGACTTCCAAAAGCAGGTCGATATCCACTCACTCTTCCACTGGATGTTGGATGCGTCGGCCACCCTAAAGTACATCTCGTAGAGCATCCAAGTCACAGAGACTCCGGCGGTGAAGAGCAGGGCCTTGTACAAGGAGCGGTACATGGAAAGCTTCACCATCTGGTTGCGGCTGCTGAGCTTGTTGATGAGCTTGGTCAGAGAGCTGAAAACCCAAACAATGATGAGGCCGTCAAGAGCCGCGACTGGAACCAGAATCGTGACTCTGCCAAAGTCTGAAATGTCGTCCACTGTCCCAACGTTCGAAAGCATATCGAGCAGCAGGGTCGCGCCGAGATAGGCCGTCGTGAGCCAAATAATCTTTTTTCGGGGGTCAGTTCACAATTCTGTAAAAGAAAGACAGGGAAGTGAATCGCCCGTGGTTTGCGTGTGTCTTACCTTCTGCTTGTCCTGCCCCAGGGTAGGCTTCACAACACCGTAGCCCATGCAAACTAAGAGCAGGACGACCTTCGAGATCACCTTTCGGAGCGCGCCGAACAAGACAGCCCAGATCGTTATCGCGGCCGGCCTAGTGCCGGTGTTGTTGAAGTTCACGTAATCAAAATACCACAGGCTTGTCTCGAGCATGCTGAGCAGGATCACCACAGAAATGTAAATTTGAAGCATGATAACGTCCTTGAAGTTCCTGAACAGGACCACCACCCACACAAAGCCCAGGCCCAGGTACAGCAAGCACAGCACCCCGTAGAGCGGGATCATGGGAAGCATCATCCCAGGAAGGAAACCTGTCGGGTTCTTCCACACGCTGGAGCCGCTGACCAAGAGCTTCGTTCCCTGGAATTCGGGGTCGCACGAAAGGAACCACAGGTTGTACAGCCCGGTGTCTTCTATCTCGATCACCATGTCCTGCATGTGCGCCACCTCCTGGGCCTCTTTGAAGTTAACATCGAAAAGCTTTGGCCAAGTTTGCTCTTCGTCGTCCGTCTGCAGTATGATTGAATTCCTATCGCAGCCAATCGTCTTGGAAAGCTCCTTGGTGCAGCACAGCGTGTGTTTTTTGCTGTCCGGGTCGAAGTGCCCCACGTCGTACAGGTTCGTCACCTCGAAGATGAGGATCTGCACCAAGCCCGTCTTTTTCTTCTTGTACTTGTCCTTCTTGTACTTTTGCGCCACCTCCTTGCTCCGAATGAACTTCAGGTTCTCGAACCTTATGTAAGACAAGCCGTCCGTGCTGTGCATAGACATTCCCGAGGCCGGGTGCTCCACCCACCGCTCGATGATCTCCTTCGTTTCGTTGCTGTTGATTCTCGTCCCCCGGATTCCCTCCTTGGCCCCGCCGTACACGAGGGCATCGAGGTAAGGCTGAAAGGGCTCTCGGTTGTAGCTGTGCACGGCGGCGTCGGCGCGATGAAGCGCCCCGAGCGCCGCGACGAGCCAGACGCCCCAGAAGGCCAAGCACTTCATGACGACCCCCTGCTCGCCCAAGGCGAGATCTTGCTCTGATCGTTGGCCTCCGTCCACGTCCAGTCCTGGCTCTTTGATCGAAAAAAAAAAGTTGTTGTTTTTTGGGGGGGGGAGGGGGGAATAGCAAAGAGGTCAGCTTGGACCGGCCTGGAAGCGCCGTAGTGTATTGTGCCCGTTTCAGAGACTGTAACCGTAATGGCGGAGACGAAGCCCGCATGCTATCTGACCTTTGACCCTGCGAGCGGTGGGGCTTTCTTTATGCACTGGAGTGAGACGATGGTGGACGGCGCCCTTGCTTGCTTTGTGCCCGCGAAGCCCATTCCAAAGTTCAAGTTCAATCACCGTGGGGGTCGCTCGGAGTTTTGCCGTGGAATTGCCGGGGGGAACAAGAAGCCTTTCCACAACGGATGGTGTAGTTTCGTGAGGGAGGCATACAAGAACAACGCCGACTTGACGTTCATCCAAAACGGGGAAGAGAACCCAGTGGGCCTATACCTCGTCAAAAAGGACACCACTGTCGTCAAAGTCAACTTCAACGAACCTGTGCACGTCTCCAAGGACAGTGGCGAGTTCGCCGTCGTCGGCGTGATCCCATCTGTGAACAACAGCTTCGATGTGCAGAAAATGCTTCCATCGCTGTTCACTTCCGTGGGAGAGGAGCACGGCGCTGCCCTTTCGCTAGAGTAGGTGTTTGGCGCACAGAGGGGGTGGTGGTGGTGGGGGGAGGACAATGCAAGTCTGGACCGAACTGGCCTGATCTTCCTTAAGACAACGTAACGCTACATTACAAATTCGAGGACCCAATCAGCTTAGCTAGGGAATAAATCTCCCTCGTGATCTCCTGCACCCCGGCCCCTGTCCTGCAGCTGCACATGTGAACCCTGTGCACAGCGTTCGGGAGCCGCTTTATCTCCTCATTCACGTGCCACCACCGCTTGGCCAGGTCCGAGGGCTTGCACGCGTCTGTCTTGTTCATCACCACCTGGAACTTCACCTTGGCCTTGGAGAGCATGTGCAGAAATTCCCTGTCGTTCTGCTTGATGCCATGCCTGGCGTCAATAACGACGTACACCCTCCTGAGCCTCTTTTTCCCCCTCGACACGAGGTAAGTGTCCACGAGGTCATTCCACTTCTCCACTCTGTCATACCCAGCAGATGCGTAACCGTAACCCGGCATGTCCACAAGGGACAGGTGGTCCTTCAGGGAGTAGAAGTGTAGGGACTGGGTGTAGCCCGGGACGTTTGCGCTCTTTGCACAGGTAGCAAGACTGAGAGCATTAATCAGGCTGCTCTTGCCGACGTTCGAGCGCCCGGCAAAGGCGACCTCAAAGTTGGAGGGAAGCCTGGGCCCCGCCTCCTCAACCTGTCTCACGGTGCTGCAGGTGGCCACGAGCCGCAGCTTATCCCTCCTCGCCACGCCGAGAAACTTCGTGATCTCCGGCTCCACGTCGCCAAAGAAGGGGTAGAACCGCATCTGGACAGGGACCTTGTGCGTGGGGCTCACGTCCCGCTTGAACGCCCTCATCTTTCCCTTGGCCACCCGCTGGGCGGCCCTGTTCTCGTCGCAAAGGCGGAGCGACTTAATCTTCTCCATGACCTTGGCATCGACGGGCGTCTGGCGGAATAGCGCCCTGTTGCTGACCTCCTTCGCCCCGACCGCCGCCGCGCGGGCGCCCCGGCCCGGGCTGCCTGTCTTCTCGTCCAAGAGGTCGAAGGTGTCCACCCGAGACTTTCGAAGGTGCTCCCTCCTCCGCAGCGCTATCTTGTCGTAACGACTCTTACCAGCGTCTCTAACGTCGCGTTGGGGCCCCGCGTCGCCCGACCCTTCCGTCGGCGGGGCCTGCGCCCGCGGGGGCTCCTCCTCTTCACGGGTTCCGGGCCCCGACGCACTGGAGAAGGAGAACAGGTCCTCGTCAGCGGGTTCTTGGACCCGGCCCCGGCGCCGAGGCTGGGCGCGCGCTGCCGCTACAGGCGCTAGCCTTGGCCGCAGGGCACAACGGCCCGCGACAAGGCTCCCGACCGAGAGCCGACAGCGGCAGCCCAACATGCTGCGCTCTTTCTTTCGGACTGACGCTTTTTGACAGCCGGCCTTTGCCGTGGATTTGGTGGACGCAGAGGTGGACGCAGCGAAAGGCGAGGGAGAACGAGATGGTGATGGTGACGACTTGTCGTGGTATCTGAGAGCAGAACGCTGTTCTTAAATGACAACGGGAATTCATGGCCTGCCGCACAGGTCTCTGCTTAAACCCGCATCCGCTTCTTCTGTTGGCTCTGCGTTCCACTCACCTGGGTGTCCAGCTGGTGGCCAGAACCCAAGTTGTTGCTCGCGCTGACGGCAGCGTTCGGCACTGCTCCTGCGGCGCTGTTCAGCTTGTTGTTGATCTCCTCCCACCGCTTTGTTGGAGTCTCGTTCTGATCGAGCGGGGAGCCGATGAACGTGAAGAGCGAGTGACTCGAGGGCGAGGCTAGGAGATACTCTTGGCGGGCACTGTCCGGCAGGGTCCTCACCCTCAGCGGACTGCTCATAGCCGCCTTAGGGTGGTGGTGGATCGGCGTCTTAGGGGAGTCATCGCCTCCGTTGGTGGTCTGCGCCCTTTTCCGGTCGTCCCCTCCGGCCCCGTTGGATGCCCGGCCACCGTTGGATTCTGCCGCGGGCTCCCTCTCACTCTCCCTCTTGCTCGTCGAGGCGAGGTTCAGGAGCTCGTTCTGCACCACAGGGACAAAGCAGCGGTTGTAGAATTGGATGATGTCTCCAGTCTCCTCGATCTGAAGGTCCGGGTAAGTCTGCTTCAACACCACTGCCCTGTAAACCTCTTGCTTGCACTGGGTCTGCTTGCTGTAATGATGAACAATCTCCCGGAACGTCACAAGACACTGGTTGACCTTTGCGACGCCGTACAATGTGCAAAGCACGATCTGGTCCACGTGCCGGTTGTACATGAGCCTGGTCTGCTCGTAAATCACGAACTCAACGATGCTCACCGACTGCTCGAGGATCAGGCCGGCGTCCACCATGTCGCCGTCCTTGTTCCTGAACTTGAGGTCCCTCTCCAGCCTGTTGCACAGGTCAATTAGTCGGAAAGTTGAGAGCTTGTGCACCTTCCTCAGGAATTCCCCCAGGGCCTTCTCGGAGGACGAGGACTTGGCGCCACCCTTGGATCCCGCGTCGCTCGTTCCAGGCCGTCCAAACGCCTTCGGGAGCGGGTGGACCTTCTGGAAGGCCGATCCGCCACCCTCCTCCTGGGCCAGCTCGTTATTCCTGCAGGCCACCAGCTCCTTGTAGAAGGGGGATCCCTTCTCCCAAGACAGGGATTCCAGCCCAGTCTCCTCGATCGCGTACAGGTGCCTCTTCACCTCCTTTGGCAGATTGAGGTTGACCTCAGGCCTGACAAGGGGCTCGATGACCTTGCAAAGGTCGAAGGCAGAGATGCCAAGGCGGTTCAGTACAGTGGGGAAGCCCAGGGCAGTCATCTTGTAGCAGTCCGACAGGACCTCGAAGGCAAAGGCGACCAGGGAGACGTGGAGGTCCTTGTTCAGCACGAGAGCGAGGAGGACCTCCGTCCCTGCCCTCTTCTCCTCCGCAGCAAGCATGGCCTCCAGGACGTGGAAGTACAGCGCGATTCCCTCATTCTTCCTCTTCTCCGCCTCAGAGGTGAACGAGTTGGTGGCGCTGGACTTGCGTTTCCCAAGCGGGGACCCCACCGCCGGCAAGATCTTGTTCGCCAGCTCCTGCACGTAAGCCTCGATCTTTCCCTTGATGTCCTTGTTGGCCTTGGAGCTGCAGAGCCCGAAGATCCTGTTCAGGTCAGGGGAGCTCCTCTCCATGTGCTTGGACACGGCCTTCCTCAGCCACTGCGAGGCGGCAAGAGCCTCTGAGATGGGCGTGGACGGGGTCAACCGGTTCGGGAAGAGGGCAGGGCTCTGGGGCACCCCGACTGGGTGCCTCCTGAAGGGTGAGGGGTATGACCAGCCCCTCTG
>Ga0160423_10002404_pt1 | contig 15645 bp, 8 predicted proteins | sample CRUFie14St8metaG_FD_108191 | JGI IMG/M metagenome (GOLD analysis project Ga0160423, IMG submission 108191) | Marine microbial communities from the Costa Rica Dome - CRUD Field 142mm St8 metaG | ecosystem: Environmental > Aquatic > Marine > Oceanic > Photic zone | place: Costa Rica: the Eastern... | reverse complement strand
CAACTCTGACATTTCTGGTCAGAATGAAGACTTTGGTGTAATCAGAGTAGATTGCGCATTTTAATTAAGATTGGGGTGGTCTTCGGACCACCTCTTTCTACTAAACAGGAGTTTTAAATGGAAAGAAAAACTATGAAAGTTATCTCAGAAACAGATTTATATGTATCACTAAAAACTGGTGATGCTGTTCGTTTATACGCAGGAGAAGCAAGAGAATTCCCAGAGTATATTGGGTATGCTTGTATACAAGCTGGGGCTAAAGAAGTAAGAGAAGAACCTAAGCCCAAGCCTGAACCTAAAGCAAAGCCAAAACCCGTTAAAAAAACAGAGAAAAAAGAAGAGAAAAAAGAAGAGGAATAAATGGCCGGTACCCTAACAGCTGCGAATATATTAACTAGAGTAAATAATATACTCCAGAACACTGGTAATATACGTTGGTCAAGCTCAGAACAACTTGAATATCTAAGTGATGGTCAAAGAGAAATCGCTATGATTAGACCTTCAGCAACTGCAACCCATGCAAATATACAGTTAGCTACTGGTACAGAACAATCTATACCAGCTGATGGTCTACGTTTATTTAGTGTAAATAGGAATATGGCTAGTACCGATTTAAATGCTGCTGGCGCTAGAGCTATTTCAAAAGTAAATTTAGACGTAATAAATAGTGAAGAGCCAAGTTGGCATGATCCTACTGTTACAGGTAGGGCAGCGCACGGCACTGTAGTTAAGCACTATATGTTTGATGACAGAGATCCGCGTAAATTTTTTGTATATCCCGGAGTTTCTGGTAATGCGTATGTAGAAGTAGTGTATTCTAAAAACCCTACTACTCTTACAGCAACGTTAGATACAATACAAGTAGACGACATGTTTGTTAATGCTTTAATAAACTTTGTACTTTATAGGTCGTATTTAAAAGAAGGGGAGTTTGCTGCTAATTTTCAACGTGCAGGTTCTCACTATCAATTGTTTACTCAAGCTTTAGGTCTTACTGCTCAAGCAGATGCAGGGGACTTACCAAAACAGGAGGCGACCGTTGGCTAGTTTTGAGTCCTTAGTAAAAGAAGTTGCTCCTTATGTTCCGGGGTGTTCTGAGTCTTTAATAGAAACTAATTTACGTTCTGCAACTATAGAGCTTTGTGAAAAAAGTAAAGCTTATACTTATGATCTAGACCCGATAACTACTATATCGGGAGTTTATGAGTATGAGTTTGACCAACCAAGCGGTACAGACGTTCATCAAATACTATGGGCTACTTATGATGGTAATGATTTAGATCCAATAAGCCCAAGAAGTTTAGAGTTAAATTACCCTGACTGGCGAGATAAATCAGGCATACCAACAGTATATTTACAAAAAACAGCAGATACTTTTTGGTTAGTACCTGTGCCAAATGCGAAAACAGTTAATGGGTTATTGTTGAATGTAGCTCTAAAACCAACTAGAACTACCAACAATATAGATACAGAATTTAGTAATACTTATAGAGATGGCATTATTTATGGTGCTATTTATAGGTTACTGAGAATCCCGGGCAAAGAGTGGACTGATCCCGCAGCTGCTGGCGACTACTTTAATTTATTTCAGGGTCAAGTTTCTGACGCGGAATTAAGAGGTAGGGGCGGCAACATCGGTGTGAAGCGAACTGTTAAATATAAAAGCGCAGGATTGTCCCCAAGGAAAAGGTATGGACGTTATGGAAAGGAACTCGACTATTAGATGGATCAATTTATAGAACCCAAACTAACTGATGTTCGGTTATGTTGGGAGGAAATAAGAGGCCCGATATGTTCGATATTAAATGGAATCCCTCATTGTGAGGTTATACCAGAGGACATTTATAGCGAATGTGTAAATGGAAGAGCACAATTATATATGTCTTCTATCGGCTTCATGGTCTTAACAATAGAAGTAGACCCTTTTTCAAAAACAAGGAGTTTGTTAATTTGGATTGCGTACGTGCATGAAACTGGTAAACACAATTGGGTTTCGCATGTACAATGGTTAAACCAGTTAGCAAAAGCTTCGGATTGTGTTTATATAAAAGCAAAATCCGTAGTTCCTGAAATGGAACAATATGCTTTAGATAACGGGTGGGAAATAACAGAAAGAGTATATAGTATAGAGGTATAAATATGGGTGGTAGTTCTAAACCAAAACCGGAAGATTACGCTCCAACCGAGATGGAGAAGTTTAATGCAGCGATAGCTGTAGATGCTAGTAATTACTTCAAAAAATTGGAACCCTTAATTGTAAAAGATATCCAATCCGCTAGTGATTTAAAACTTACTCAAATGGGTAAAGGTAGAGCACAAGCTGATTTTGCACAAGCACTAACTAAAAATTTAGATATGAAGCTAGAATCAGACTTTGCGACTACCGCAAATAGAATGTTGGCAGGAGTATATAATCAGACCGAAGCTAACCTCGCTGGAGTAAAAGCAAAAAATGCAGATATTGAGAACGCTTTAAATATAGGATTAGGTTTAGAGTCTACTGCTGCTAGTGCTGTGGGGCAAGTAGCTACAGGACAGACAGGTCTAGCAATTAAAAAAACTGATAATTATTTTGCAGATAAAAGAGCTAAAGAGCGGTTAGTAGGAAAAGCACTACAAACTGCTGCTACGTTTGGTACGGCAAATATTGCTAGTCACATGGCTGCAAATAAGATTGATCCAAGCTATCAAGGTATGAACCCTTTTACAAGAGCTAGATTTGAAGTAGGCGATGATAAACAAATGAGTGCATATGAAACGGCTTTTGGACCGTTTGGGAGAAGAGCATAGATGTACATGGGAGCAAGCTGGGCTTGGACTGAAATAAGTAAAACTTTAGGTTCTTTAGGGTATGGCTCTGGTGGGTTTGAACTTGATTTTAGTAACTATAATTTTGCCGGGGTAGATAATAAAGTAGAACAAGCAAAAAAAGAGTTAGAAGACTCAATAGCAGCTGCTCAGGGATCAGACCCTATGGCTGAGGTACAAGGTAGTACCTCTCTGGGTGTGGCAAACACGGGTTCAGCTAGAAACCCTGATGGCACTCCTGCTAATCCCGGAGCAAACGCTCCTTCAGCTCCGCCGCCTATTGCAGAAGTTCCAATAGAAACAGCAGAGGGAGTTGGTACACAAGAAATTTCGGAAATTGGAGACGTCGAATATGGCGGTCCGCAAGCTGCAGGACCACTTGCTGAAGTAAAGGACCCTGATAAAGCTTATGCAGACGTAGCTAAAGATAGATATGATTTTATAAGAACAACTATTAGACCATTTCAAGAAGGTTTAGTTGACCAATTAGAAGATGACTCTTTAATTAGACAAGCTCCTGCTGATGCTTTAACTCAAACAAGACTTGCTGAAGATATCTCAACAAGAAATTTAAGTAGGTATGGTGTAAGAGAAACTGCTGCAGCTAGAAGACAAAGGGGTATGGGACAACAATTTGTAAGAACTGTTGCAGTTACTGACGCTATTAACAACGCTAGGGTTGGGCAACTAGATAAAAACCAAGCTTTACTTAACACTTTAGTTAATGCGGCTAGCGCTATTAACAGAACTTCTATGGGTCAATTAGGTACTGCGGCTGGTTTACAACAACAAAGAGAGGCAGCATATAGCAATGCTAGATCGGCTGCTAGACAAAACAAGTATGGAATTATCGGAAGCCTTATAGGAAGTATTTAAAATGGCAAATCTTTTTGACACATTCGAAAAAAATTATAACCAAACTACGTATGCCGCTGCGCAAACTCAAAAATTGTCTGAACAAATGTACGACAATGTTATTGAGCATGTAAATAACAAGATAGACACGGAGTATGAAAAGTTTTATCAAGACAATCCCGACGCAGAAAAAACTTTTGCATTGGATATGACAACTATACTAGGTACAAACGAGTTAGATTTAGATAAGTTGAATTCTCCAAAAGCCTTAGCGTATATGAACTCCACTTTGTTTACTCAATACATAACAGGTAAAAATGTATTTCTTACGGGGTTTGAACAAGATGCAGATGACCCAAGTAGGGTTAAACCTATGTTTGCTGAGTATGAACAAGGTAGTAACGCCCGTTCCGGAACTCCACCTAAGCTACGTATGAGTAGACCAATGGACCCCACTAAAGAAGATGGTGAGGTTAGTTTTGGTTTGGATGAGATAAACAGATTGCATCGTGACTATGTCTACAATGTAAAAAGATCTTTCGACCCTATGAATGTTGCAAGCACTTTCAACTACATGACTAGTGTAGGTAATAAAGATGGCACTGTAGAAAATGTTGCAGTTTCAAAAGATGTTAAAGATCAGGAGCTTGGACCAGAAGGAACAGGGTATGGGTCAGATGGTGATAGCTCTAAAAGAGGTTGGAGTGGAGAACCTGAATGGAGAAAACAAGCCGCAGAGTTTCTTTTTAACACTTTTAATAAAGCTCCTACGATACCCGATGAGATAAAAACTATAGATAATCTTTTAGAAGTAGATGATGAAGAATTACTTACTCTTGAATCTAAATACCCTGCGTTACAAAGATTTGGACTTATAAATACCAAAAACAATGCAGCTAAAACAAAAACTCGATTATCTGAGCTGAAAGAAGAAGAAAAAACCTTAAGTGGACCTGATTTAGACAAAAACAAAAACCAACAAAAATTACTTGAAACTAGATTAACAAGGCTGCAGGGTAAGTTTAATACTGAATTTGCTCAAGATACAGGACAACCAGAAGAGAAAAGTGCGTTATCTAGAGCTCTTAGTGGTGGTCTTTCTTCTGCTGTAGATGCAGCAAATGCAGAACTAGCGACCACAAAACGAAGAATAGACCAACAAGTAAAACAAGACCCATTTATACAAGGTAAAGACAGAGAGATTAAAAACCTAGAAGACCGAATTCCATCTCTTACAGGAGACGCTAGAGAACAAGCCGAAGAAAATTTAATAACTTTAGAAGCAGAAAGAAATGCGCGAGAAAATGAATTAAGAGAAAAAGAAGGTCTAGCTGAAAAGCTTACTATGCCAGAAATACAGGGACTTCTAGATAATGCTATAGATTTAGATAACTACAGTGGTAAACCATATAAAGAAATTTTAAGGTATATACAAAAAGATAAAAACATACCTGTAAGTTTGGCGAATAGAACTGCAATACGAACTTTAGTAGAAGGTATTACTAACCGTAAAAAGGGCACTATAGATTTTTCTGAAAATGTAGATAAGAATGCAAATAATTCTCCCGCGATTAGAAACGGTACTCCAACTGCTGGAGGAGGAGAACACAGTGTAAGAAGTCCGGCAGCTAAATTTGCTTATAGAAATGCTACTACAAACAAAGCAGCTGTGGTTATGATGAATATGATTAAGTCGCCAAACGTTTCTATGACTGGTAAACAACTTGGAACTATGTTAGATACTGTAAGATTTACTGGTACTTTATCAGCACCACTACTTAAAGCTCAAATAGACGCTCAATTTAGTGATAAACAAAATAAATATATCTCAGATACAACAAAATATCTGCAAGGCTTTATTGACGATAAGATTTCGAAGCTTTCTGATTTAGCACAAGAGGCATTGGGTGCTGATCCAAGTGACGACTCTTATAAAAAGTATATAAACGCATTAAATAAATTACCTCTTCAAATTTTTAATGATATAGAAGTTTCACGTGTTTTAAGTAACAAAAAGAACCCGTTAAATCCTGAACTTTCTAGGATAATACAAAGAAACCAGTGGGCTGCATTAGCGCCGATATTAACAGTAGCTGGAAAGCAAGTTAGTAATGCGGAAGAGTGGTTTTATAATTTAATTGGTAGAACTCAAGATCTTAGCCAGGCTTTTGATCCAACGCGAGTTAATCAATACAGTATAAAATCAATTTACAATGGTAGAGCTTTAAGCAGCGACGAATTTGCAAATAGGTTTATAGCAGGCACTAGGAGGACCAAACAAGACATAAGTGCTTTAGACGGATTTCAATTGTACGGTCCAGATGGAGAACCAGTAGGTAATTTAATAGATAGAGAGGATATAGAAAAAGCTATTGAAGTAGGAGGTGCGACTGATACTACCGGTATTCTTAGAATACTTGAAACCTATGGTAATTTAGGAACTATCCAAGAGGAAATCACAGCGGAGTTTAATAGAAACGGTTCTGTTAGTTATGAATTTCCAGTAAGTTCATTACCTTCTACAGATGCCCTAGGCAGGAACTAAGTGAGGCATGGCAGCAGACGATATCTACACCACACTTCTAGGTGAATCCGAACCTACTCCTAACGACAGCGAAACTCCTGTAGCAGATGCGATAGGCCAAGACATAAGACAAGCGGCAAGAGATACTCAAATTGCTAGTGAATATATAGACTTATTAGGTGAAACAGATTATGGGCCTCCTAATGTAGTTTTTGGTACTGGAGATTACTTTGAAAAAGGACTAGAAGCTGGAGTAGAACAAGTAGTAGGTTCTGTTTATGGTATGGGTGCCATAGGTAATTTAATTTTAGGGAATGAAGAAGCTGCCGAAACTAATTTAAACGAAATGGCAAGAAGGGACCAGAACCTTCAAGCTATTCTTGCTCCTTTAGACGATTTCCCAGACTTTTTAGAAAACCCTTCTTTTGAAGATGCTCTTAACCAAGCAGCTAGAGGAGTAGGTCAATTTGTAGCTCCAGCAGCTCTAACTATAGGAGGGGCGTTTGCTGGTGGTATCACAACGGGAATAGCCAATACAGCGTTTACTTCTGCAGGACGAGCCGCTTTAAGAGATACTCTATCCAGTGTTACACGTAAATTTGCTACTTTTGGAAGAGGTAGACAAGTTAAAGATTTACCAGCTATTCCCCCTGATCCAACTATCCCTCTACTAACTGGTCCGGGCAATATATACAAAGAGCTGTGGTATAAAAACCTACGTAATAAAGGAGTTGATAATTTAACTGCTGCAGAAAAAGTAACAATGAGTGGAGCCCATAATTTTTTACGAGACGTAAAAGCGGGTGCAGCTGCGGGTGCTTTCGCATCTTCTGAAGTAATGATAGCTCCTGAAGTTTTAAGAGAATATCAGGAGGCAGGTTTACCTTTAGGAGCGGATGAAGCTTTAGCAGCTCTGGTGGTTGGTGCTCCTGCAGCAGCTGTAGATGTATTAGGTGAAGCAGTATTCTTTGGGTCACTTTTTAAAGTTGCTCATGGTAAAACTCGTTTAGCTAGAACAAGAAGAAGAGCTGCGCTTGGTTACCCTTTAAGTGAGCAAGACAAAAAAGTACTTGCCCTATCAGCTCTGGCAGAAGCGAAAGGTTTAAAGAGTATAGGTGAGGTTGGAAAAAGGTATCTTAGGAAGTACGAGAACCCATCTCGATTAGCTTTGTTAGGAGATATTACAAGAGCTGCGTTAGCGAGTGCTGGAGTTGAAGGTGGTACAGAAGCACTACAAGAAGAAATTATTATGTCTCAAGCTACTCTATTTAATACTGATTTCGATAACCAAGGTGTAGAAGCTAACTTACGTAGAGGCCAAGCTTTTTTTGACGGGTTTGTAGCTGGTGGAGCTCGTGGTGCAATTGGTGGAGTCAGTGCAGGTATTTTTAAACAAGCTCGAGATTTTTATAACCAAACCAAAGAGGATGCTCTATTTGGGTTTGTACAACGTAAGACAGTAAGAGATGTAGAAAAGTTAGGTGGGCTACCAGAAGTAAAAGAGGATATACAAGCTCAACTAGGTACTTTGGTAAACCCTAAACACAAAAGAACTTCTTTGTGGCTAAGCGAAGAAAATTTAAAAAGTTTAGAGTTAATAGACAAAGACCGTAAACTTATTGATATTTTAAATGAAGGCACTATAGACCTTACTAAAATACAAGATTTTTTAAGAGAGTCCTATGTCAAGTTAGGTATTCCTGAAAGTGATGTCCCTGCTATAAGTGTTACTTTGGATAAAGATGGCTATGGAATTTTGCTAACTGTTGATCCGTCGGTAATAAAAAAATTCAATAAAGAAAGAATGGATGGTAGGTCTTTAAGAGATGTATTACAAGAAATATTAGATTTTACTGAAACTCCTACAAGTAGTAATGGTGATGAAGTAGTTGTGTCTTTGTTAGAGAACGATCGAGTAGTTTGGGAGCAAACCGTTCCAAATGAAGAAAGCGCCATTGAAGAGGTGATTGAAAAAGCAGATTCTCAAGTACAGGGAGGAGTATTAAAACCCGAAGATCAACTGGAGTTAGACTTTGGTAATCCCGGAGAGGCTGTAAGTGTAGAGCCAATCAGCAATGAAGAAATTGTAAACAAAGCTAAAACAGAAACTTCCGAACCTGAGGAAGATTTTAGTAATTTAACTGATGAAGAACTAGAAGAGACTATATTAGATAGTTTAGAAGAAGATAATGAAACACGTACTGATAAGTTATTAGCAGAACACGCTAAAAGAAAGGGAGAACCAAAAAGAGAAATAATTGTTCAAACTGTAGAAGACGTAGCTGAGTATCGTTTAGATAATAACCCTGAAACAGACGACGATGATCCAATTGTTAAAAAAATGTCTGAAGAGTTGGGAGATACTCCAGAAGACGTTAATGCCATATTAAATGACTACGTAACCGAAGCCGTAGAAGAAGGTATTGTAGATGTAGACGGGGGTAGGGGCTATGAAGTAGCGGGCACCGATCAAGCTATTGATGCAGAAATTATAGAAGATGCTACAAATATTACTCAAGTTGGTAATGAAACTCTTCTAGGTGGTAAGTATGCTGCGGCTTTTAAGAAAGCTAATATAGAAAATATACCAGAAGAGGGGCTAGCTGAGATAAGAAGACTGCAATCTGAAATTATGTCTTTAACAGTTGCTGCTGAATTAGCCTACAGTAGTGTTTTTAAAAGCAGCGATGCTACTAAAGAAATGGAGCGTATAAATGGATTGTTAGCTGAAAAGAATGAAGCCTACCAAGATATTTTAAATAAATTAGAAACATACGAACAAAACGAAACATCTCAATTATTAAACAATTTAATTACAAAAGTTATAAAAGAAAACCCAAATAAAAAGAACGTTCCAACTGCTGCGTTTAATAAGGCCCTAAATGCGTTACCTCCTAAAGATGTTGCTTTAATAAGAATAAACCAAAAGACAAAAAAACGTTTAAAAGGACGATTAGCTGCAATAGCCAACGAAACAGCTGAACTAGTAGCTATAAACAAAGAAAATAGGGAACAAGCTGAACTTGCAACCACACCAGAAAAACCTACTCAAACTCAAGTTGAACAATTGTTTTTAAATGAGTTAGGGGCGGGTCCTACAGAAACACAAGAATTGATAAAAGGAACTTCTGCAGATTATTTAAGACGTGTTAGAGAGTTATTAGACGAACAGGAGATTAGAATATCTTCTGGTGATAACCAAGTAATTTTAACTAGAGATATTTTAGACCAATTACGTTCTGCTGTACTAGCTGAAGAAAGAGAACTACAACCTATATTTTTAGATAAAGCAGACCAAGAAGTCAAAAGAGCAATTGATAGGATAGATAGAAAAACGAAAGGACAGAGAACATTTACTGATGCTAGTTTAGAGGACATAAAAGACCAAAAAGAAAAACAAGCTTTGAGAGAAGCAAGACAACAAGCTATAGAAAAAGTAGTAGCAAAAGCAGATTTATTTGGAGTTCCTTTACGTAGTTTTGGTATAAATGGTGGGCCTACAATTAGCTCACACTTAGCTGATTACATGGATGGTGCTGAGATTAGTTTAATAGACCCAGAGCTTATTCAAGCGAACGCTTCCATATTAAGAAATTTATTAGAGGCACAAAGAGCAGACCCATCCAGTATTTTTAAGTTAAAAACCACAGATATTATTTTTGGAGAAAAATCTGAGCAAACTATTTTTGACCCAAGTGCAAACCCACAGAAAATAAAAAGTGATTTGTTTAGGTCTGATGCTGATTTAGCCAATAAATTACAAAAGAAAGGTTATACCGTAAATATGGTTGGTGACATGATAGATGCCTTGTTTGGTATTGTGAAACTACAAGGTGGTAAAAATATGGTAGCGCCTGTAATTGGATTACAAGACAGGTTTGGTAAAGCACAAACAAGAAGACTAATAAAGTTTGTTGAAGATGTAGGAGATTTACTAGGCCTAAGAGTTGAAAAAAACTACCAAGTAATTATAAAAGAAACTACTCCAGAGTCTTTACCTGAGTTATACAACGATAGTTTTAGGGGTATGACACCTATAGAGGCAGTACAAAGTGCAGTAACTCAAGCCATGCAGACTGCTCAAAACAATAACAAAAATAATCCTCTTAATTTTAAAGATGCCGAAAAGTATTCTGGAGACGATGGGTCTATGCGTTTTATGTGGATAAAAAAGACCACAGACTCAGAAAACGTCCTTTCTTTTAATGAAGTATTAAAAGCGGGTGTAGCTATATTCGATAGTGGTTTAGATAGTTTGGAACGTGCCAACCTTAGTTACGGATATAAAGTAGCCATGGGATATGCCAAACTTTTATCAAATAAATTTTTAACAGAGTTCAAAGATAAAAATGGTAAACCAGCTGAAATAATATTTAGATACAGTTTTAAAGATGGAAAAACTTATAAAACACACGACATACCGTTGAAGACTATGATGCAAGACACTGTTATCCCTGCAGGACTTGTAAAAAAATCTGAAAAACTACCTTTCTTTAATTCTTCTGTAATAAACAAAATGGAAAACGGAGTATACATAAATGATTTAGACGCAATTATAAAAGGTTTAAAAACAAAAGATGGTTTTGAAGACCCTATAAGTGTTAAATCAAAATTAGAAACTAAACCTGATCTATTTAGCTTACCTATTTATTACAATCGTACAACAGGTAAATTTCAATCGGCTAGAGAACTAGCAGAAAGCATAACTGAAACTCCTTTCTATAAAGAGAATAAATTAACAAAACCTTCTTTGGTTTCTGCAATTTTGACTTTAGAACAACAAATTTTAAATCCAACTTTTGAAACTGCTAAAGACAAGATTAGAGGGATAGAAGAGAGCTTTACATCTTTAGAAGAATTAAAACAAGAAGTCATTGATAGACATAGGGCTAACTATAGGCTACATGGATATGATGAAGATTTTCTTTCTTCAATAGCTCCTTTAGGCGAGTTAGAGTTAGATAGGTTACAACTGACTGAAATAACTTCTGGTCTACAAGACGGTGTAGATTATTGGGGATATAAATTAGGTTCTAAATTAGGTTATAAAGTTTTAGGGCTTGCTGCTTCTGAACAAGTAGGTTTTGGTGATGAGGCGAGAGTAATACCAAAAACAGAGTTTGGAAAACAGATACTATTATTAGAAGACGAAGCTAAGACTAACCCTGCACAATTTAAAGATTTAGCTGAGGCAGAAGTAGAACTAATCAATTTAATTTCTGGGGAAACTGAAAGAAGAGGCGTTACTGCGGGCTCCCTTGATGAACCCCTAAGTTACGCAAGAAGAACTGAGTTAGTTGTTAGGTACTCTGACGGAGTAGTTATATTTTCTCAAACAGAACCCGGTACTAATAAAGTCAATACTCCGGGAAGTGCTTTAACTATACGTTTAGCAGAACAGTTTGATAAACCAGTTTTGATAAACCCAAAGAGTAAAGAAGAAATATTAAGTTTCTTAATGCGCCACAATATAAAAAGGTTGAATATTGCAGGAGCGGGGGCAAGTGAGCCGTCTTATTTTGCAAACAACCCAGACTATAGAAGTATCATAGAAGGTGCTTTAGAAGACGTAAAAGATTTAACTAGTGGAGATGCTAAATCTGAATTAAGAAAACAAGCATTAGCAAACCCTGAGATTTACCGTTTCCCTACTTTAGAAGAACAATATGCACACTTACAAGCGATCGCCCAAGAAAACAATATATTAACTGAAAACGACTATGCAAAATTAGCTGATGATTCAGATGATATATCTAGAGCTGAATTTAGTGAGGCTATAAATGATCCAGATGGGTATTCTTCTACTTTTAAAGATGACCAGTATGAAGCTCCATACTTTACTAAAAAAGCAGCTGCTCCATATAGGCAACTCTCTCAAAATATTAATGGTGCAGTTTCAGGTAAGGTAAGAGATACTGAAACTCCGGGAGTTTATATAGCTGATGATGTTAGTGACACTTTTAACATAGCATCTTTGACAGGAGAAACTAGAGAAACTATAAATAAATTACTTGTTTTAAGAAGTCGAGATAAAGATCCAAAAGATACCCTTAGCGCAGATGAAAGAGCAGCACTTCGTGAGTTAGAAAAAAATGCTGATAACCTTTTTAAAGGACCAGATTTAAATTCAGTTTATCAAACCAGAAGAAATATAGCTCAAGACCTAAACCTTGATTTAGGTAAGACTACTTATACCAACACATTTAAAGAAATATCTGAGTTAGCTGCCAACATTTTAAAATTAGATAAAAAAAGAAAGATATTTGTTATGTATGAAAACAACCCTATTGTTTTTGAAGATAATCAAATAAATAAAGTAATACACAGGATGATACATGGTAAAAAAGATACTTTAAAAAGTTTTGTTGAAGACATCGGTAATCCAGAACGTATTGTTACAAGTTACAAAGGCATAGACTTAGTTATATTAAAAAACCCAGAAATTTATAAAGCTACTTTAGACCAAGAAATTATCAAAAGAGGATTAACTAGTGAGATTACTCTGCAAGAAGTAGAGGGGGTAATTTTATCTTCTTACTTCCATTCTTTTGGACACATATTCTTTGATGAGTATATGAAAGGTAAGTTAGATATAAACAGTGGTGTAGGTAAACTTCTTTTAGAAGAGTTTGAAAAAGCAAAAGCTAACCCGAAAGCTCCCGCTCAGTACAAACAAAAAGGTGGTTTTGAAGAGTTCGTATCTGACCAAGCGGGAAGGGGAGCTTTAGATAAGATGGCTAGATTTGATAGAAGAAACAAAGCTATAAAAGAAGCAGACAAAACTATGCACCCTAGAACTAAAGCTTTTACAACAAACCTACAGAAAACTTTACGTAAGTATTACAACACTACTAAAGTAAAATTTGCTCAAGATATTCTAGGTAGAGCTGCAGGAGATCCGGGAGATGCAATAATTCTTTTCTTGAATGAAACTTCTAAAACAAAAAACCCTGAAAACTACAGAGGGGGTCTAGCTGAGATAGCTAAACGAAGATTAGACTTTAAAAAAGATGTTAAGAAAATGTCATCTGATGCTTTTGAAAAAGCGTATAAAGACATAGAGCAACAAGATGTAAAAAAATTAATTGAAGATTCAGCAGACTTTCTTAAAAAACTTGTTTTTTCTAGTATTGATTATTTAAACACACAAAATGTTAACCCTGCGTTTACTAGAATGTTATATAGACAAACACAACAAAAAGGGGATCTAGGTTTTGTACAAGAAAAAGATGATCTATTTAATCAAATAATAAATGAATTAATCGAACCTTTAGCAAAAGCAAAAGGGCTTACGATTGGAGGATTCTTCGATGATAATGAAATAGGAGAAGCAGCTAGAGCTGAAATAAATGAAAGTTTAAAACGTTTTAGTAATCATATAGTTTCTTTTGGAGACAAAGAATTTTTAAAACAATTAAGAGACCCTAATTATGTTGGCCCAGATAATAGAAGAATACCAGAAGAAAGTTTATTAATTTACGATGTAATTAATAGAAGGTTAGGAAAACTTATGTCCCAAGCTGACATAGCAAAAATGCCTAACTTTGATTTATCTAGGAATTTAGATATTGAAAAACTTTCTTTTGATGAGTCTGTTAGGAACAAAGTAATACTGCTAATCGTACACCACAACAAAGATAAAAAAATTAGTAGGGCTAGAGCAGAACGTGAAGTAGACGATATTATTGCACAAGGAGAGTCAGACCTATATGTCAATAAAGACGCAGAAGAGTTACACGAAATGGTGGCTTCTGTAGCAGTAGGGGCGAGTCCAGAAAGGTCTAAGTTATTTAGAAAAATACCTACCGCAGACTTAGAACGTGCAGGAGCCCTAAGAGATAGGCTAACTAGTCAAATACATTCAATCAGAAGTTTAACTTCTAAAATTGTGTATAACAGAAAAGTAGTAAATGTAATTAGCGATGATGAAATATTAAGAGCACGAGAACTAATGCAACAAAAACAATTCACTACTCCTAGTGGTGTGGTAGAAGATATGTCTTTCCTTGCGTATTTTGGTGCTTTAGATACTAGAGCTGAACAAAAAGCTAAGGTTAAGAAAAGTGGTGGTGAGTTAAGTTTTAATGAAAATATATACAACGTGAGAGGTTGGAAAGCTGCGGTTAGTTTTATTTGGTTAGACCCTAAAGTAAAAGACCCAATTATAGCTACGCAAGCTGCCGAAGCTATATTAGGTAGAGCGGGTATGGCTATTAACAAACTACCTAACTTTAGAAATCTACAATCAGGTTTAGCTTTGTTAAACCAAGTTACGTTTTTAACATTTAGTGCTTTATCAACAATACCAGAGTTTGCTGGACCTATGGTACAACGAGGAGATTTAGAAGGAGTAGCCATGACTTTTAGAGCTACTATGAAAAATTTTAAAAACACAGAAGAAGCTAACAACATGTTAAGAGCGGTCGGCTTGATGGGTATTTCGCAATCTGTAGAGGCGAGTATATATGCTGGTGACTTAGGTTGGGCTACAAATACTACACAGAACTTATCTAAATTTTTCTTTAAGAGTATTTTTATAACAAAGATGATGAACTTCTTAAGTAGAAACTCTGGAATCGTAGCGTATATGGCTATAGAAAGTGATGCTAAACGTGGTTTACAAGGTGACGCACAAGCCATAGAAAGGTTGGCTTTGTTAAATTTAACACCTGAAGAAGCTACCTATGCTCTAAACAAAGTTAATTTCTTAGATGAAAGTAACCCTAAGACTATGTCAGAGTATAGTAAATTATTTAGAACTGACAATAGGACTGTTAAACTAAGGCAAGGTATTAGTATTCTTTCAAAAGAAATGATGTTGAAACCTAATTCTGCGCAACGAACTATTTGGATGAATAACCCATTCTTTGCGTTGTTATCACAGTTAAAACCTTTCTACTATTCTTATGGAAAAGTGTTTATATCTAATGTTATAAATAATGTTAGGCGCCAATACAAATACAATGGTCCGATTGCTTCTATAATTCCTCTTATCATATTAATTGGTATGATGTTACCACTAGCAGCGTTAGGGCTTGAGTTAAGAGAACTAGTAAAATATGTCCTTAAAGGAGGGGATCCCGAAGTGTTCCGTTCTGATGATATGACTATGCCTTCTTATTTGGTAGAACTAATTGATAGGTCAGGTATAACAGGTCAAGCGGGTTTATTAATACCAACTTTTGAAGCAGAACTATATGGAGATGCTTTCTTTACTCCTCTGTTAGGCCCCACAGCTGAAAGAGGGTTTGACATAATCGAAGGAGAAGGAAACGTTTGGGATTACGTACCATGGTTAGGGGCAGTTGGGTACGATAATTAAATACTATATAATGAGGTAAATTATGGCTTATTCATCAACAATTAAATTAGTAGTAGGTGACACTCTACCTGAGTTGAACTTTACTTTAAAAGACAGTAACACCGCAGCTGCCGGTAAAACGTTGGACGCAGATGAT
>Ga0160423_10002403_pt1 | contig 15650 bp, 10 predicted proteins | sample CRUFie14St8metaG_FD_108191 | JGI IMG/M metagenome (GOLD analysis project Ga0160423, IMG submission 108191) | Marine microbial communities from the Costa Rica Dome - CRUD Field 142mm St8 metaG | ecosystem: Environmental > Aquatic > Marine > Oceanic > Photic zone | place: Costa Rica: the Eastern... | reverse complement strand
CTCCTACTGGATTTTCTTTTGGTACTTTGCCTAGAATATATATTGCTGATTGTAGAAATGGAAGAGAAGCAGGTAAGTATACATCTGGTGGAGGAACAGTATATGGAGCAGGACATTTAAATTTTACTTCTTATACTACTGCTATGATTGGTAATAATTATGAAACTAAATCAGTTACAACGCCAGCAAGAGATTATAGTAGATATGTTAAAGTAGGAGTATATACTTATGCAGCAGCAGATCATGCAGGCTTTTATATGAAAGATATAGAAATAGGATTAAGTAAGTCTTATGAAAGTATACATATAGCTGGACAGAATTTAGCAGACAGTGTAAACTTTGTACCAGAAGAAAGAATAAATTTTACAACAGTAAAGAAAAGATTAGGAGGGAGGATTAGATAATGTCAGATGATGTATTAATTACTCCAGCTAGTCGAAAGATTGAATTCAAAGATAACAGTGGAAACATTGATGGAAAGATTGAGTTAGATTCTTCTGGTAATTTAAAAATAACTTCGCCTGGAGGTGGATTAGAACTTGGAGATGCTGCTTCTGATATTTATGTTGGCAATGGTTCTGCAAACATTGATATTATATTTGAACAAAATGGTGAGATAAGAGGAACTACTGGTAGAACTGTTACATTAGGACAGAGTGATAGCAATATTACAGTTAATGCTTTAAATTTTAATACATCAACTTCTACACTATTTAAATCACAAAATGGTATCACGTCAACTAGAATTGTAACTGATACAAATGCTACTGGTGGTGCAACTAATATATCAAGTTTTACTGCACCTCATACAATTCAAGGTATTAATAATGGTAGTACTCAATATGCTCTTTTAGCAACACTACCAGCAACTGGTAATGGTACACTTGACCATGTTCTTATTGAAGGTAGCATGGGTGGTTGGACAAATAACCAAACTTTCAGAATTAAGTTTAAAAGAAGAGATAATTTTGGTTATGAATATACTTTATTTTCAGCTATACCAGAATATAATAGAGCAGGAATTGTTGCTTATCAAGCATCTAATGGTACAGTAACAGTTCATGCAAAACTTACTGCATCTACATATGGTAAATTAACTTATACTATTTCTCACTCCTTTCAAGTAACTGTTGTTGATAAACCATCTTTAACAACAAGTACACCAGCAGGAACTTTAGTATTTGATTCAAACGATACTAGCACATATCCACCTACTATGAAATTTCCAGATAATCAAAAATTAGAGTTTGGTGCAGATGGTGATTTACAAATTTATCACGATAGTAGTAATTCTATAATTAAAGATAATGGAACAGGTAATATAGAGATTACTGGAAGAACTCTAATGAAGACTACCAACGGCGAAACCATGGCTGATTTTATTCAGAATGGTAGAGTTGATTTATATTATGATAACAGTAAAAAATTTGAAACCAAATCTAGTGGTATAGAAGTTACTGGTAATGTTACAGTAAACAATGGAACAAACAAACAAGTTTTTTTAAATGCTAATGATGGGAATATTGAAATAACAAGATCTTCTGGAGGTGCTTTTATTGATTTTAAAAATTCTACATCTGAAGATTTTGATGCTAGGCTACAAGAATCTAGTGGTCATATAAATCTTAATGGAAATGCGATTATTACAACAGGAAATGCTTCTACACCATCAACCACAACATCTTCTAGTGATGCTGATCATGTATTAATTAATGATGGTGGAGTAATGAAAAAAATTACTCCTGCTAATTTAGGTATTGGTGGTGGAGGTGGTGCATCTAGTTTAAATGGATTATCAGATGTAACTATTAGCTCTGTTCAAAACAATGATTTGCTTAAATATAATAGTACAGCAAGTCGTTGGGAAAATACAAATTTAGGAATATCATTAGATCCTACTTTAGCTTTTGTTCACCCAAATTCTGCAATTTATGGTGGGGGTACTGTATTAATTAACGTAACAAACAATGCGTATGGTAATAATGTTTATCAAGATCCTCACTTTTTTTGCGAATTAAGAAATTCAAGCAATACTATAGTAATTTCTAATGATAATATAACATATGAATATAGTAATAATCAAGGAAGATTAAGTTTTTCAGCACCTTTAACCTCTGGTACATATACATTTAAAGCTAAAGTACAAGATTTTGGAGACTTAGAAAGTGAGTTTACTACATTATCTGTTACTGTTAGTGCAATACCATCAATGAGATATTGGAGATTGAAAGGAGATGGAGGAAGTAATCATACGTATGTTCAAGAATTTAGACTTTATCAAAATGCAAATTTAGGAGGAACAAAATATCCTCCAGATTTAAGTAGTTCTAATCAAGGAAGTAGTGAAACTATTAATGGAGTTACTTATATTGCTGATAGCTCTGGAAATTATTCTACTACAAGTTACCATGATTATAAAGCATTTGATAACTCTCCTACTTCAAGTGGATTTTGGAATATTGGTTTTAGTAATACTTATTCTAATTGGTTTTTAAGTATTGATATGGGTCAAGCAATATCAATATCAAGTGTACTTGTTGGTATAAATTCAAGTTTTAAAGGAGGTCAACAAGGAGCTATAATTAAAATACAAGGAAGTAGTACTGGTAGTTTTAGTGGAGAAGAAATAACTCTTGATTCTTTTGATTCATATGTAGGTATGACACAAGGACCTTCTAATTTACAATATCAATATGGATAGGAGTTAATATGAGTTTAAAATCAGAATGTCAAGAATCAATTTTTTCTTTTGCACCATTACATAAACAATTAAATGCTGAATTATTTGATGAACATAAAGATTATATTAAAGTTGTTATTACATTACATAAAGATGAATATGAAATTCAAAAAGCAAATAATAATAGTAATTTTGTATTATCAGAATCAAATAAAAATTTTTTAAATAATAATAAACCATATTAGGAGGACTAATGGAAAACAAAACTATAACTATAGATAATAAAGAATACGAAGTAGATAAGCTATCTGATAAAGCTAAATCAATGATTAATGGTTTAGTTAATAATCAAAATAAAAAAGCTAATCTAGATATTGAAATAAATAATGTTAATATTTGTATAGAACATTATACTAAAGAATTAAATAAAGAACTTAAAGAGATAAATGGCATAGCAGATGATTAAACTTATTGGTGATAATGACGTATTCGAAGTCTTAACACTTATGAATAAATCAGTAGAGCAAAATAAATATCCGTTTAAAAGAAATGAATCTCGTTGGATTACTTTTTTATTAACTGTAATTAAAGAACAAGCCGATGCTAATCCAAACTATTTAGCTATTGGAGATTACGTAGATAATAAACTCAAAGGTTTTTTATTAGCTAACTCTTTTACTAATCATTATACGAGTGATGTTATAATGGATGTTAAAGATTGTATAGTTGATTTAGAAAATAATAATGCTTACACAACAATTAGACTCTATAATTATTTAATGGAGCATATTAAAAAACATAATGGCAATCGCTGGCGAGCAGATTCTGTTAGGGCATATGAGGATACGTTTAAATACGCTAAACTTTTAAAACTTAAATATAATGCAGAGTTATTTTATTCTGCACACGGAACTATAGGAGATTAATTATGGGTTTTGGTGGAGGAGGTGGTGGTACAACACAGACTACTGGTATCGATAAAGAATTTAAACCACAATTAAAACGAGGTCTTGACATATCTTTACAAAGATTAGAAGATCAAGTTAAAGGAGATCAAGATATTGTAGCTGGTCTTACACCAGAACAAGAAGCTAGTCTTGGTGCTAAAACAAAGTTAGCTGAAGATGCAATATCTGGTCGTGGAATATATGATATAAGAAAAAGTCAAGAAAGAGATTTAAAAAATCTTTTAGGAAAAGCACAAGGTGCTTCAAGTAGAAGTGGTAATCTCGGTTCTTCTCGTTCTATGCGTTCTATTGCTGGTGGTTTAGGTGATTTGTCATCTAAACAAGCTAAAGATAGAATAGCTATTTCTGAGGGTGGAGTAAGAAGTTTAGGCGATGTAGGCTCTACTCGTCAAGAACAAGCTCAAAGAGAATTAGATGGAATGAGTACTGCTCTTAATCAATTCTTTGGTAGACTTCAAGGAGCACCAAAAACTACTACAACTAGTGGAGGTGGAAAATGAAGTTAGCAAAGATGCAAGATGAAAAAGAATTAGTACCTTATAATCAAGCAGCTCCTCAAGGGGTTATGCCAGAACAAGGTATGGGGCAACAATTTATGGATATGGCTAAACAAAAAGCTATGTCTACTGCTCTTAATAAAGGAACAGAGACAGCAATGGGAGCATTAGGTTCATCAGGTGCTATGACTGGAGCAGCTACAGCTATGCCATATGTAGGTATGGGTCTTATGGGTGCTAAGTTATTAGGTTTATTTAATCATGGTGGTCATATTGGTCCATTATCTCCTCAATATAATGTTGAAGGAGAAAATGTTATGCCAACATTTAATTCACCTTATAATTATTATACAATGCCATTAGCAGAGCCATCTAATGAACTACCTCCAAAACCAGTAATGCCTATGCCTGTGCCGATGCAACCAAATCAATTACCTGCTATGCCAGTACCTATGCAAACAATGCCACCAACACAGTCAATGAGTCCTGTAATGTCTGAAATAGATAAAATGAGAGCAGAGTATTTAAAATCACTAGGAGTTTAAAATGAGTAAGCCATATCAACCTTCTTTTTCTATACAACCTTCTTATGGATTTAGATATTTTTCTCAGCCATTTGCAGATAATATAGGTACAGTAAAAGATATTAGTGTTAAGCCTGATTATGAACCTAATTATAAAGTACCTGATAAACCTATAACTAGCACTACTCCTGCTGTTATGGATTCTAATGATGATAACCAAAACATGAATGCTAATCTTACTCAAGATAGAATAGATGTAGCTAATACTCTTACAGATAAAGGTGTTTATGGTCCTGATAATCCAGCATCTATAATTCCTGGATATGGAATGTTATCAAGCATTAGTGGACCAGCAGTTCCAGAGACTGGTTTTGGAAGTCCAGGATCTATTAGCTCTGTTACAGGTGGTATATTTGATGATGACAGTCGTTCATACAATCCTATTACAGGTGAATATAATCAAGAGTACGGAACAACAAAAGCATTTACAGATTATATGTTAGATGATCCGATGGGAAATATTTTTGGTGATACAAAAAATGCTTTTAATTATAGTAAAAATAATCTTCAAGCTCAAGGGTTTGAAAAAGCCATGATAGATAGTCCATTAGCGACTGATGCTGATGGATTAACTGAAGCTGATAAAGTATTAATAGCTAAAGATCTTGGTAGAGATATGGGTTTTTCTGAACCAACAATAAGAGATGATGGTCCTACTGTAACTGCAATACAAGGTAAAGGCTATACAAATACTGGAGCAGCACCAGTTGGATCTCAATTTAGTAGCACAGGAATATTCTCATCAAGTAATAGTGATAACTCTGGAGATAGCTATGATGCTGGTTCTGATACAGGAAGTTATACAGGTGATGATAGTTTTGAAGATGCATTTAGTAAAGGAGGGGAAGTAGCTCCTTTAAAAATGAATCAAGGTGGTTACGTAGGTGGAGGTAAATAATGAACCTAAAAAAGTTTACACAGAAAGATAGATTTGGGAATATGTTATCTTATGAATTTGAAGCTAATGTTCCTGAGATGAATAAGATACCTCCAGCATTTCAGCCTGGACCTAAAGGCACAGATACAGTTCCAGCATGGTTAACTCCTGGAGAGAATGTTATTAATGCTGAAGCATCTAGGATGCCTGGAGTTCAGCCGATGCTTGATAAGCTTAATGATATGGGTAGAGCTATTCAAAAAGAACAAGGTGGAAGTATACCTAGCTATGCTCAAGAAGGTTCTAAAGTAACTTCTTCTTTATTAGATGGAATACTACAAACAGAGTCAGGAGGAGACCCAACTAAAGTATCGCCTGTAGGAGCTAGTGGTCCATACCAAATAATGAAAGATACAGCTTTAAATCCTGGATTTGGAGTACAACCTATTTCTCTTGAAGATAGATTTGATCCTACAAAATCTAGAGCATTTGCTGAAGCTTATCTTAAAGGGATTGAAAAAGCAAATCCTGATTTTACTACAGAGCAATTACTTCAGGCTTATCATTCAGGTGTAGGCAATGTTAAGAAAGGAAACATTGGACCTATTGGTCAAGCTTATCCTGATAAAGTAATAAACTATGGTAAAGAATCTATAAAGCCTGATGCTATGTCTGCTATGGCTTCTACAAATAATAAAGAAGTTCCAAAAGAAAATAAACCTTTGTTTAATTTATTTGGAGATAAATATACTGAGGCTAATAAACGAAGAGAAGAAAATAAAAATAAATATGGACCTGATGTAATATTAGATTCACTTGGTAACGTACAACAAGTTAATCCTAATAGAATATCTGAAAATATACCTCAAGATTTAGCTAATAAACTTGCTAATAAAGAAATAACTCAACAGCAATATAATAACCAAATCAATGACTATAATAAAGCTGTTAAACAAAATGAAGCTTTTAAAGATCAAGAATCATCTCAACAAGAAGTAACACAAGAGATTGAAAATGATAAAAATAAAAATAGAATAGATGAAATTAATGAGTTAATAAAAGCAAATCCAAATGATAAAGTTCTTATTAAAACTTTAGAAGAAGAAAAAGCAAAGCTTAAAAAGAACATAATTGAAAAAGAAGATTCAAAACAAACAGTTATAAGTAAAACTGTAGCTAATAATATTGTTAATAGAGTTGGGAATGATCCTAGTGGAGCTGATTTAGTTGCTGAATTATATGCCCAAGATGAATCTTCTATTGCTCAAAAAGGTTTTGAACAAACTAAAGAAGTGTTAGATAAAGTTGGTGGCTGGTTTGAACAAACATTTAAAGATATGTTTAGTGGACCAGAGCTAGCTCGCATGGCTATTATGTACGCTGGTTCTAGAGCATTAGGTTATAATCATAATGCGTCTTTAAAGTATTCAGCTAAAAATTACTTAGATAGAGTTGATAAAGCAGCTGCAGCTAGAAAGAAATTTGCTCTTCAAGATTCTTCTCGTGATGATTTTACTATGGAATCATTAAAGAAATATTCTGAGACTGGAAATATAAATGATTTAGAACTTAAACCAGTAGATTCTTCAATGGTCAAAATGACAGGTAGAGGTTATCTAAGAGGTTATGGTCAAGTTACTTTATTCGAAGGTAAAGATAAAAACCAGTATGCTCAAATTGGTAACAAGTATATTAGAACATCTAAGCTTCCAATAGAACAATACGATGATAAAGTAATGGGTGATGTTGCTGTTGCAAAAAGATTCGATGACTTTGAAGATAATTTAATTAAATCTATTAATAGAAATATTGATGATGATGACAAGAAAATTAGCAGAGATTTAGTAGGCACTCGATTAAATTCATTATATAGAGATATTCTTAGAAGAAATGGAGTATCTATTAATGATGCACCTCAAACAGAAATAGCTATGCAACAAGCAATTAGAGCTTATTATCAAGATAAAGCAGAAGGTAAAGAACCTAAATCAATAGAAGCATATGTTAATAAGCAAGTATTTACTCCTCTTTCTGGTATTTCTCAAACTATGATTGGAGATGCAAGTGCTGAAACATTACAAAAACTTTCTAATATGGTTAGAAGAGGCATGGATAATCAAGACCCTAAGACTAGAGCATATGCAGAAGAATTTAAATTAGAATGGCAAAGTGTATTAGAAGCATTTAAAAAATCACCTGAAAGTGAAAGAGCTAAATATGTTAGACAAGCTGCTGAAACAAAAGGTCATTCTGCTCTTACTCTTTTCTTTGAAGATAAAGGGGTTGATGGAATAGAAGCAATATTAAAAGGAAATTAAAATTAATCCCTAGAGATTCTAATACACCCTTATAGGGGAGAATCCCTAGGGATACTTTATTTATAGGAGACCTATATGGCAGATATAGTTACTGATGATGGTAGAAGTTTTACTTTAATAGATGCTGATACTATTTCTGATGGTAAGCAACGCTATCGTATTGATGGATATAATGCTCCTGAAGAATCAAAAGTATTTGAAGATGATGATAAAGGTCTTGTATTTAAAAGAGGTCAAGTCGGAGGATCTGAAAGCACTAAAGCTGTACAGCGAATAATTAAAGCTGGTGGATTTAATAAAATAGAGGATTTAGATCGAACAGATTCTTTTGGTCGTAAAAGAATAAGAATTAAAAATGAACTAGGAGATGACTTAACAAATACTCTTTATGAATCAGGTGCGATTGATGTTACTTTATTTACAGATAAAGATGGATTAGAAGCAGTTGATAGAGGTCGATTACAAAAAGAATTAAAAGGTAAAAGAGCTTATGAAGAAATTGTTAATGAAGAATTAGGAGATATTAAATCTAGACCTGTTACTTTTAAAGACATGGCAACTAACGAAAGAGAATATGCTGAATCTGTGATGAAAGTAGTTGCTGATCAACAAGGTTTAAATCTCGGAGATCCAGATGATCTTAGAAAGGCTATTGAGATAACTCAAACAGGTATTTATGATACTCGTAGTGTTCCTTTTGAAGGTATTGAATTTAGAAAGTCAGATAGAACTATTGAGAATGTAGCTACAAATCAATTTGGTGCTGCATGGAATCAAGGTTGGAAAGGTATGACTACTGGCTTAGCAGGATTTGCTGAGTTATTAGGTGTTGGAATAGAAAGTGAAACATTAAAAGAGTGGGGAGCTGATAATGTTGATATAGCTAAAAGAGATTTACTACAAGCACCTGAATTAAAGAACATAGACTATCGTGATGTTGATGGGGTATGGGATGCATTTCAATTTATGACTAATAATGTTGCTATGTCTGCTCCTTATCTTATTACATTAATAGGTGGTACAGCATTAGCTCCATTTACAGGAGGTGCATCTGCCTATGCAGCATATGGCTCTGTTGGTGCTTCTTATGCTGGACAAGTTTGGAATGATATTAAAGGTCCAAAAGGAAAGGCAGAAGCAGCAGGGTCTATATTAGCAGGTACTGGAATGGCAGTGCTTGATCGATTAGGTTTAGCTGGAATAATGAAACCTTCGTTATTACTCACTAAACAAGGTCGCTTAGAAGTAGCTGAAGCAATAAAAGCTGGTACTCCAGGAATGACTCTTAATCAAGCTAAAGCTGAACTTGCAAAGAAAACTAAAGCAGAAATTAAAGATGTTATTAAAGGCATGGGTAACTTTAGTTCTGCTCATATTAATAATAGTTCTGTATTAAAAAATATTTTAAAGCAAAGTGGTCGTGGTACTGTTGCTGAGGGTGTAACTGAAGCAGCACAAGAGGGATTAGGTTATTTATCTTCTTCTTCAATGTCTGAAGGTGGGCTTAAAAAGAATTTTAATCCTAATGAATTTCAAAATCTTTTATTACAATCAGCTATTGCTGGTGGTACTCTTGGTTTTGGTTTTGGTGGTGCTGGAGCTGCTATAGATTATGGTGATAGATTTGCTTTAAAGAAAGGACTAGAAAGAGGTAATCGAGGTAAACTTTCTGAAGAAGAAAGAGTATCACAAGAGATAATTGATGCTGAGGGTCAAGGAACTCTTGATGATGTTATAAATGAATTACAAGCATCAACTATAAATGATAAACCAACTTCAGGCTCAAGTAAAATAGCTGGTGCTGCAAAGACAGGTGAAGTAAATGAAGGAGGATTTTGGCAGAAAGCAAAGAATCCTATACAATCATTTCCTAGATTATACAGAGCATCTAGTCGTATAGCATATACAGCTGATTTACTAAGAAGATCTAAGAATGTTAGAAAGTTAGCTGGTTTAGTTGGAATGGTTACTGGTAAAATATATTCTGGAGTTGATGTTCAGGGTAAAGAAGCACAAATAAGAGCTGATCTTATTGAAACTATTAATCCTAAAAGAATATTTAGAAGGTTTGGTTTAAGAGATAGTGTAAGTAATTCTCAAAAGATATCTGATATGATTAGAAGATATATGAATGGAGATACTTCTAATATGACTGACAATGATATTAGAGCTATTCAAACAACAATAGAAGAATTAAATACTTTTACAGATAAAGAGTATTTTTATAAGAATAGTACTTTTAAATCTCAAGGTAAAGATAGAAAAGATTTAAATCAAGTATCTGATTATTGGTTTAAACATCAAAATTGGGATTGGCAAAAGATTAGACAGTATAGAGATGAATGGTATACTTGGATGCGAGCTAATACTAATATTCAAAGCCAAAAAGAGTTAGATCAGTTATATAATAAGCTATCAAATAACGAAGATGCAACTGATTTCTCTGTAGTAGAAGGAATAGAGTATCTTCCAGGAACTTTTAAAGGTTCTACAGATCAGGTGTCTAGTAAAGCTGGATTTGAAAAGTTTGCTAATACTAATATACTTCAAAACATGATTAATCTTGCTAATCAAACAGCTAAATACACAGCATATACTCAATACTTTGGTGCTGGAGGTAAATATATTGATAAGCTTTTAAGAGATATGGCTAAACCTATTAGTGAGGGTGGTGATGGTTTGTCTACAGATGAAGTAGCTCATGTTGCTTTCCATACTAAAAATATTATTGATGCAGGCACAGGTAATTATAATTCAATTAGCAATAAAAAGCTAGCTGCTTTTCAAAGAGTAGCTACATTCTACGCTACATTAATTGGTTTACCTTTATCAGCAATAAGTTCATTTCCAGAATTTGCTATGATGATGTATCAAGCTAAAGATATGGCTGAAGCTAGAAAAGGAATACTATCAGGTATTAAACAAGCTAAAGAAGTATTTAAAAATATTGCTAAAATGAAAATGAATCCAGCCTTAGCCAATGTTCCTTTCTCTCAGATAGATACAGATGCTCAAAAAAGATTAACTGAAGGTGGTTTATTTAATGATGATGCTGCAGTTGCCACACGATTTGGTTTAGGAGAGACTGATGTTAGTAAAGCATGGTGGCAAAAACAATTCTTTAAATATACAGGTATTGCTGGGATAACTCAGTTTCAAAGAGCTATGGCTGCATCGTTAGTATCTAATTTTGTAGGCGATAGAATAAAAATACTTGCTGCAAAACCAAATAATGTAGACTATAATCAAACACAATTAGAGATATATAGACAACTAGTTGGGTTAGGAATTAATGTAGATACATTTATTCGTATTTATAAAAAGTATAATGATCCAGTTATATTCAATACTTTATTTGATAGAAATGCAGATCAAAGTGATTTAAATGAAATAGATGAGCAGATGAGAAACGCTACTTGGTCATTTGTAAATGATAGAGTACAGAATCCTCAAGCATTTAATAGACCTTTATTCTTTCAAGATCCACATTTTCAAATGTTTGTACAGTTTAATGGATTCATATCTACATTTACTGCAAATATTATACCTAAGATTTGGAATGATTACCTTAAAAATGGTAGTCCACGAATGAAATATAATACATTTGCTTTAATGGTTACTATGCTTGCATTGGGAGGTGCATCACAGTGGCTTAAAGACTTTATTAAATTTAAAGGAAGTACACCTTATTTATCTGATGCTCAATTATTTCAAAGAGCATTAATGTCTGCTGGATTATTAGGTTCAGGTGAAAGATTATTACAGGGTGCTTTACCTCTTTATAAGAGCAGAGATGAAAGTGTTCTTGATAGATTCTTTGGAGAGACAGTTGGAGCATCACCTACAGTAAGAACTGTTGGTACAGCTATGAAAGGAATTAGTGCATTAGGAAGTGGTGATACAAATAGATTTGTAGGTCATACTACTAAATTAATTCCTGGAGTTGGTCCAATAACACCAGTAAGAAATATAATAAATGATTTGGTTCATGGCAGAGATCCTGATCCATATCCGTTTGCAAAGGAGAATTAATATGGGAAAATTTGGAAGAGCAAGGGGATTAAACTTTTATGAGATGCAACGACAAAAAGCAGAGAAGTTTAAACAACAAGCTCAACAAGAATTAAAAGATACACCATCGCAAGATACAGAAGCGATTGCAGATTCTTTTACTCCAATTCAATTACCAACAGAACAATTACAAGAGATGACACCTCAAACTGCTCCTATATCTGAGGATTCAGAGCAATCAACAGAACAATTACCTGATATTGCAAATCTTAGAGGTCGTGAAGAGATAGTTGGTAAGGTAGGTGAAGATCAAGAAGTCGGAGCTACTCCAGAAAAAGTTACAGAGTCTATTGCAGGTACAGCGATACCATCGTTAAGTACAGAAATGTATGGAGGTGTTGCAGGTAATATTCCAGGAAAAGATAAAGTAGAACTTTATAAAGAACAATTAAAAGATGAATCAGTAATGAGAATGAATCTTGATGATCAAGGTGCTCAAGCATTTGGTGAGGCTGTAGATTTAGTTGCTGCTCAAGATTTTTCTAAACGAAAAAGAAATGATGAAGATGAAGAAACTACAACTACTATGACAAATCTTTTAAACGTTGGAGCAAAATCTTTTCAAACTAAAAATCAAGAGTTTAATTTATTTGGTAAAAAGATAGATGTTACATCTGCTGGAAATGAATTAACAACTGATCCTCATGGTTTCTTAAAAAGAAATTCTGATGAAATAAACTATGCTATTAAAGGAACAGATAAACTTAATATGTTAGAAGATCCAGCTGATTTAACTTCAGATATTAGACCTGAAGTTGGTCGAGCAGCTATGATAGCTACTATATTAGAATTAACTGATAGATTAAGTAAACAAGCAGATGAAGTAGATAAAGAAGTTAATCGTAGACAATTTGATAATGCACTAGACAGATCAGATATAGGAAAAGCAGTAGGCTCTCGATTAGAAAGATTATTATATCCAAGTGCAGATGCAGATCCTAATAGACCTTATACAGGTGAATCAGAAGGATTTGGTTTTAAATACAGAACAACAGAGAGAGAACGTTCTTTATTAGGTCAGGCTGTCGTTCAAGGTTTTGCTGATGCTCCATTTTTAGATTTCATGGAATCATTTGATGTAAAAACTCCTGGAGAAAAAAAATCAAAGATTTCTTTTAGATTAACTAGACAAGGAAATCAAGAGATTCATAAGATAAGACGAGCATTAAAAAGAGTATTAGGTGTTGAAGGCTATGATAGACCTGTATCTTTAGTTCCTCCAACAAGTGAAGGGAGATTAATAGGAGAAGGTGCTCAAACTCAAAAGCAAATAACTTCTCAATTAAAGAAAAATGAGTTACCACCTAAAGTATTACAAGCTATTGATAAGCTAAGACGAGTACCACATGCTGTTTCATTACATAAAATATTACTCATGCAAGGCGTTATGTCAGCAGGTAAAGATAATCTAGTTCCTTTCTTTAGTAAAGTTACTAAACAAGATAGTGCTTACCTTGAAAAGAAAAAGAATGAATTCTTAAATGAATATTTAGCTAGAGCAGAAAGAGATCCTGATTTTAAACCTCAAGAACTAGGGCAGTTCGATACATTTGAACAAGCAGCTATTTATAATGCAACGCAAGTTGCAGATAGACATAGAGAGATGCGTGAAGATGTTATATCTGATGCTATAAATCGTATGGATAGATCTTTCTTTTATGGTTATACTGCTATTAATAATTCTTCTCGTCTTATGATATCTAATACAGAGCTTAATTATCAAGCAGATAAAGTAGCTAGATTTTTAGTGGATGGTGCTAATCCTTCTACATTTAAAAAGAACTCTAATGATGAAATAGAGAATGGTTTCTTTAGTGTTCTTGCAAGATCTATTTTACCTAATGCAGATAAGATGACTCCTGAAGGTCAAGTAGCTGAATTAAAAAAGAAAGAAACCTTAGAGTATTATACAGACTTAGGTAAACAATTACTTGCATTTACAGAAGCTAATAAACAAGTTATAGGTAATCTTAGAACTGTAAAAGCAGATCCATCAACTATAGATGCTGCTCTTCAATCAGATGTTCCATTATCAGCTCCTGCTTTAGAGATATCTGAAGAATTAGAAAAATATTTAAATGAAATGGGTAAAGATAATTTTTATTTTGCTATGGATGCGTTACATGAATTAGCTAGGTGGGATGCTACACAACCTGGAAATGACTTTGTTACAAGAGTTAAAGCTGAGGCAGATGGTAATGCTAATGGAGCTACTATTCAAGCTTTTCAAATGGGTGAAAAGAATATTTTAGAAAAAGGTGGTGTATTATATAGTAAAGAAAGATTAAGTTTATTAAACCAAGGCTTATCACAAGAAGAAGCTTCATTGATTGAAGATGATATTCGAGATGATGTATTTAGAGTATTACAATCAAATGAAAAATTAGTTAAAGAACAAAGAAATTGGGCTAATATTTTTAATGATATTAAAGCTCAAAATAAAGTTAAAGAACTTATGAAACAACCTATTATGACTTCTATATATGGAAAAGATGCTAAGTATCATGGTGATACAGCTAAAAAATTTATTACAGATAATCCAGATATATTTTCTTCCTTTGATGATACAAATCTAGCTATAAAAGAATTAACTGAATATATACAATTTGGTTTAGAAAGAGGGTTAGGTGGAGCTATAGAACATTCTAAGATAGCTAAACGCTTAGGTCGATTATTTAATTTTGCAAATGAAATGGCTGAGATTGAAGGTCCAAATGGGTTTATGAGTCAGGCAGGTGGTTATGAGTATATTAAAGATACTGCTGAACCTACTATATTTGATTTTGGAAAAGCAATGGAGAGAAGTAAGACTAGAAAATTTCCAATAATGAAAATCGATACTTATAAAAGAAAATTTAGTGCTCAAGCGATGGCTGGAGGTGTAAAATTAGATACTGGATTTAAGAGTATAACTGATAACGGAAGTAAACTTAGAAATCAACTTGCAGTTAATAGCACTCAAAATATAGATGCTGCTATTGCTCAACAAACAGCTATAGATTATTTAGAAGAAGATTCACAAGGAACATTCATGCAAGTATATGATGCATTTATGGGAGATTCAAAATCATTTAGTAGAATAAGAGAAATAGCAAATAAAAATTTTAATGATATTAATAGTAATTATAATTTAGTTGATCAAGAAGTAATTGCTCTAAAGAACTTAGAACAAAGAGTGGCAGATGAAGTGGCTAGACGAATTCAAAGTGGCGAAAAGTTTGATATCGGTTTAGAAGGTGAATTTAAATCGTTAGGAGATTTTGTATTTAATCCTCAAAGAATTGTAATGAGAGATATGCCTAATGCAACAGACGAACAAATAGATGCAAAAAATAAAGCATTAAGGGAAGCAAGATCTAATAGAATTCCATATCTATTTAAAACCATAGATCAAATTACTTATGATACTGATGGAGAGAAAAAACTTTTAATCTCACCTAAATTATTTCTTGAATTATTTAATTATGCAAATGAAACTCTTAATATTAAAACTGATTTAAATAGATTTGCAGATAATATAAAGAAAAGAAAGGATGAAATTACAAGTAAATATAAACTAAGAGAAGGGCAGTATTCTTAAAATACTAGCCCATTATCTTTAGCTGCTTTAATTGCTTTTGATTTTTGTTCATCAGCTTTAAATCTAGCTTGTGAT
>Ga0160423_10002402_pt1 | contig 15651 bp, 18 predicted proteins | sample CRUFie14St8metaG_FD_108191 | JGI IMG/M metagenome (GOLD analysis project Ga0160423, IMG submission 108191) | Marine microbial communities from the Costa Rica Dome - CRUD Field 142mm St8 metaG | ecosystem: Environmental > Aquatic > Marine > Oceanic > Photic zone | place: Costa Rica: the Eastern... | reverse complement strand
GATATCGCAGATGCGGTAGTTGTTGCAAAAGCAGGACACTATTTATTGCAGGAGAATTTAGAAAATGTCTGAAATGAAGTTGATTATGGAAAGTTGGAGAAAGTTTGAGAAAGAAGATAGCTCAACACTTATCTTGAGAGAGGTAAAACAACACCTTGAAATTCATTCAGTTATTCAAGAAAGTTTTTTTGATAACTTAGCCGAAAAGATTCCCGGAGGAAAAAATGCGCTCTCTTTGGCCCTAGCCGGAATGATTGCCGCCGGCGGCATACTGACCCCAGACGTAGCAGCAGCTGCCGAAAAATATGTAGATGATAGTGGAGTGAATGTTGAACAGGCCATGGAAGTATCTAGTGATTTTTCTGAAGAAGATGCCGAAGCAGTACTGGGATACCTCCATAAATACCAACAAAAGAAAAGACAATCTGGTGGAAGAGACGCCCTCCGAGCGAATGCTGATTTAGCTGAAAAATTAGCACCACTATTTAAATATTTTGGAGAATTAAAAAAAGGAAATTCTCCAGAGATCCCCGATGATGCAATGACTGACTTTGTTGATTTTGTCAAGAACAAAATATTAAACTTGAAACAGAATGACGCTCCGCTTTATAAAGAATTTGTTGAGGCAGGAAAAAACATTAGTGTAAGATAAAATAATCCTTGACACAGAGAACATAGCATGCTATATTAATACTATGCAAAAGAAGTTGAATATTTTAGTAGGTATTCTTGGGTCGTGTTACGCGTCCGGAGATGAGCACCTTTTTAAATGCCCATATTGTAAGCACCATAAGCGAAAACTCTCAATTAACGTTGAGAAAGGAGTTTACAAGTGTTGGATTTGTGATGCTCGTGGTAAAAAGCTTTCTAGGATCGTCCGACGCTTTGGATCGTTTAACGATCAAGAAGAATGGAAGTTAGTTTCTGGCGAGGTTACAAACTTAAATGATTTCGATGATATTTTCAACGAAGAACAAGAAATTGAAAGAGAGGAGATCATAAATCTGCCAGATTTCTTTCACAGTTTATGTAATTCGAAAAAGCACCCTAGACCAATGAAGTATCTTAGGTCCAGAGGTCTAGATGAAGCTGACGTTTTGAAGTGGAAAATGGGTTTTTGCAGCGATGGTCCTTATAAAAATAGAATTATCATCCCTTCATTTAATATGAATGGAGATTTAAATTATTTCATTGCTAGAACCTTTACAGACGATTGGCGCAGGTATACTAATCCATCAGTAAGCCGCAATATCGTATTTAACGAGCTATATGTTGACTTTGATGAAGAAATTGTTTTAGTAGAGGGAGTGTTTGATGCACTAAAAGCTAATAACGCCGTCCCTCTCTTGGGGTCAACCCTTAGAGAGGGGTCAAAGCTTTTTAACAAAATAGTAAAAAACGATACTGCTGTTTTATTGGCTTTGGACCCCGATGCCCAAAGAAAATCGAATAATATTAAAAATTTGTTATTGAAATACGGAATAGAAGTTAGAGAAGTGAAGTATAAAGATCGCCGTGACCTTGGAGACATGGCTAAAGATGAAGTTAAGCAGATGAGCATTGACGCGACTTTTGTAAGACAGGAAGATACCTTGCTGTCAGCAATTGTCGCTTTATAGGAGACACTAATTTGAAGTTCGCACACATTGCAGATACCCATATTAAAAACTTAAAATATCATTATGAATATAAAATAATTTTTGATAAAATCTATGCTAAATTGAGAGAAGAAGAAGTAGATTTTATTATCCATTGTGGAGACATTGCTCACACGAAAACACAAATCTCACCAGAGTTTGTAGAAATGTGTTCAGCATTCTTTAATAATTTGGCAAATATTGCGCCCACATACGTTATTTTAGGAAATCATGATGGAAACCTAAGAAACTCTAATCGTCAAGATGCTTTGACTCCAATCGCAGAAGCACTAAATCATCCGAATCTTCATTTGTTGAAGAATTCTGGCGAAACTGAAATCTCTGAAGATTTTACCTTAAATGTTCTGTCAGTTTTTGACGAAGATAATTGGGTCAAACCTTCCGATACTAGCAAAATTAACATTGCTTTGTATCATGGGTCTATTTCTGGTGTGGTGACTGATACTGGATGGGTTATGGACCATGGTGAACACCCAGTTAGCATTTTTGATGGCCATGATTATGCGTTTTTGGGAGATATCCACAAGACAAATCAATGTTTAGATTCGGAAGGAAGGATTAGGTATTCAGGTTCAACTGTTCAACAAAATCACGGAGAGACCAACGATAAAGGATTCTTGCTCTGGAATATCGAAAATAAAGATGATTTTACATGTGAACATCACATGATTCCTAACCCAAGACCTTTCGTTACGGTCAATCTTACTCCAAAAGGAAAGATGCCAAAGGGAGTGCAGGTACCGCCCACGGCCCGTTTGAGGCTTGTATCTAACAATAACTTGCCAATTGGTGTTATGAGAAAGGCTATGGATGTCGCCCAGCGCCGATGGCAACCAGAAACTATTACATTTTTAAACCGAGCAGCAGGTCAAAGAGGTAATGTAGAGGATTCTACTCAAGGGCTACAAACAGAAGACTTACGAAACATTGAAATTCAAGAGAAATTGATACGTGAGTACTTGACTGACTATGAAGTCGATGAAGACTTGATGAGCCGCGTGCTAAATTTGAATCTTAGATACAATAAGATAGCCGAAGAAAAAGAAGAGATTTCTCGAAATGTTAACTGGAGATTGAGGTCCTTGGAATGGGACAATCTTTTCAATTATGGGCCCGGTAATAGTATCAATTTTGATAACTTAGAAGGAATTGTTGGCATTTTTGGCAAAAACTTTTCTGGAAAATCTAGCATTATTGACTCCCTTTTGTACACGCTGTATAACTCTACATCAAAAAATGACAGAAAGAACCTGAACATTATCAATCAGAATCTGCCAGCCGGCTCTGGTAGAGCCAAAATTTCAGTGGGTGATGCAGATTACTATATTGAGAGAGATTCCGAAAAATATGTCAAAAAACTAAAAGGTGAAGTAACGACAGAAGCTAAAACAAATGTAGAATTTAACTGCTATGACCCGATTACAGATAATTTGGAAAGCAAGAATGGCTTGACTCGTAATGAGACAGATAAAAACATTCGAAAGATCTTTGGAACATTGGATGATTTCCTTTATTCTTCGATGGCAAGTCAGCTAGATTCCCTAACTTTTATTAAAGAGGGTTCTACTAAAAGAAAAGAGATTTTAGCCAAATTTTTAGACCTAGAGTTTTTTGAAAGGAAGTTTAAGCTTGCCAAAGAAGAAGCCGCCGACACAAAAGGTGCTCTACGCAAGCTAGAAGGCAAGAATTTTGATGAAGATATCGAAGAAGCTCAAGAGCAGCTGGACACTGCTAACAGTAATTTGTCAAAAAAGAAGATTGCCTGTGAATCTTTAGTAGCAAAAATGGAGTCTTGCAGTTCTCACATTAAAGAGCTAGAAGAAAAAATCAAATCCATTCCAGCTGAATTGATAGACGTAATGAAGGTTCGAACAGAGCTTCAAGACAAGAAGAATCAAGTTATATGCGTTTCGGATGAAAGCGCAGAAATGGCAAAACTAAGAGATGCAGATAGGACATCTTATCAAAAGATCGTAGAATTTGAAGAAAACTATGATGAAAAGTCTCTCTTTGAAAAGCAAGAGCTTGCAAGCGAGCTTTTGGACAACCTCATCTCGTTAGAGAACTTACTAAGCTCAGAAGAACAAGATTTACAAAGAAACCAGCAAAAAACTAAGTTATTAAGCGGTATCCCTTGTGGAGATTCTTTTCCGAAATGCAAATTTATCAAAGATGCTTATATCTCTAAGGCAAATTTGCCAAAAAACAAAAAAGAAGTAGAAAGATTATCTGGAATGATCGACGATCTCAATGACGAGATAAAAGAAATCGATCCTGAAGAGGTAGAATCAGACATTTATAAATACAATGCACTGATAAACAAAAAGAATGCACTTTCTAACCAGATTACAAACTATGACCTCAAGATAGAAAAGAATGATTCTATTATCAAAACTCTAATGGTAGAAATTAGTCAAATTGAGCAAGAGTTGGCGGAATACGAGCTTAATAAAGAAACGATTGATAATCTTGAGAACTTGAACAAGGAAATGAAAAACTTGAAGTTTCAAGAAAAGAGTTTAAAATCAAATTATGAAAACTGCAATAATGCAGTTCTTAATTTGTATAAGAATGTTGGTTCTCTAGAACAGCAGCTTATCCACTTAGAAACTCAAAAAAGAGAGTTTCAAGATCTTCAAGAAGAATTTTCTGCTGCTGATCTCTATATGCGATGCATGCACCCTAATGGGATTGCATACGATATTATCAAGAAAAAGCTACCAGTAATCAATGAAGAGATTGCTAAAATTCTAGCTAACATTGTAGACTTTGAGGTATTTTTTGAAGACGACGGCAAGAAACTGAACATCTTCATCAAGCATCCTCTTTATGATCCTCGCCCCTTAGAGATGGGTTCCGGAGCAGAAAAAACAATTGCAGCCATGGCAATCAGACTCTCACTATTAAGTGTTTCTAGCTTGCCCAAGTCTGATATTTTTATTCTAGACGAGCCGGGAACGGCATTAGATGAAGAAAACATGCAAGGGTTCATCGACATTCTTGACTTAATCAAGTCCTACTTTAAGACTGTTTTGCTTATCTCTCACTTGGATAGTCTTAAGGATTGTGTAGATATGCAGATTACAATCGACAAGAAAAAAGGATACGCTTCTGTTAACGTATAACTATTTAGGTCGAAATACATGGCGTACCATGTAAAGATACAGCGAGGAAAAAAATGACAACTTTACAAAACTTTCAGACATCAGTAGATAGCACAATTATTGCATCAGATAATCCATCAGGGGCTGTAGGCCTAGCAAAAGAGGTAGGAGATATTGGAATATTTGTATATTCAGAATTGCCTTATTCAATTTGGTTTAAGGAGGCTGGAGTTTGGTCTTTGCACCAATCTTTTACTTCTGAAAACTTGGTCAATGGCAGTTCTTTTCGTTGGTCAGCTGATTCAACACACGTATACTTTCAGACTTCTGAACCTCAACATAAAATCTATGTAACCGGTCGCTCTAGTAATATCCTTGTAGATGGGACACCTTCTGATGGTGACAACTCCGTAGATACAATTGTTCTTGATGCTGATACTACATTGAGAATTTTAGGATCTTCAGACACTACAACCACAACAGCAACAACTCATGTCATTTCGGACGCAGCACCCGTAACAATTGAAACCTCGAATGAAGGCACTATTCAAGTTATTGAAGACACTTCCGATTATGCAGATTCTCTATCTTCAAAGTTAGCTGCGTACTACAGCTTTGACGACGAGACCTCTAGCGACTTAACAATAGGTGAAAATCATGGAACTCCATCAGTCGACTGCACATACGTCGACGGGAAGTCTGGCTTAGGTAAGGCTATCCATCAGACTACTGCCGACGCACACGTATCTTTGAATAACGCCGATTTGATGAATCTGGGCCCAGATTTCACCGTATCTGCATGGATATATATACCTTCAGTCCAATCCGCCACTGATGCAGTAGATAATCCCTATAATGATATCGCAATTTTCACCAATATTGATTCCTATGGTGATTGGACCTATTTAGATGGATTTATTCTCGCCGTCCCAAAACCCGGTTATGCCGGCGGCTGGGGCTTGCCTTCTAACTGTTTGGCACTCTACTCCGGCATCGGACAGGGTAATGGGATCTACTCTTGGGCATACTATGCAGTGGCTTCACCGCAAGATTCTTTTCCATTTGATGAATGGGTGCATGTCGCCCTGACATTTTCGGGATCCGATCAGGCAAACTGGGGAGGTAATGAAAAACTATTCATCAATGGGCAGCTTCAATCCTTGACACCAAGAACTAATCAGCCTGCCCAAAATGCTATGGAATGGACTTCTGATCCTCTCAATGTCCTCTTGGGAGCCTCATTGCGAACAAGTCACCCGAAGCCTTTAGCCGGCTCCGGCGAATTGATGTATGATGAGATTGCCATCTGGAAACGAGAATTATCGGAATCCGAAATATCAGACTTATATAACGAAGGAAACGGCGTACAATTAAACACAACATATGTAGAATCAGAAGCCATAAGAGAAGATTTTACAATAACCACAACAATAGCTGTTGAGGCCCCTGAAGGGACCGAAGAAACAAATATTAAAGTTAGAATTACCAAATAGGAGGGTTTATGACAATGACACAAATGGCAAAAGGCGCAATTGATAAAGCGCTAGAAAAGGCAGTATCTAGAAAGCTATTAGTATGGGGAATGGCAACAGGACTCTTATTTACTGGAAATCTAGAAAGTGAACACTGGCTCTATCTAAGTGCTCTATACATCGGCGGCCAATCGGTTATCGATGCAATCGTTAAACTGAAGGGTGCATAGTGATAAACATTGATGTAGGAGACTTATTTAAGTCTCTCGGCTCTTTTTTAGCTAAAAATTGGCAAGGAGTAGGACTAGTTATTATGTTAGTCCTATTCTTTGTTACAAAAAATGACTACGCTGCACTCAAAAAATCAAAGGATGTAATGAGTCAATCTTATGAAGAACAACTTTCTTTAATTAAAGAGCTTCACCAAGAAGAAATCAATCGTCGCGATGATGTTATTGCTTCTTATGAACAACTTGTAGAAAAACTTAAAGAAGAGCACCTACAAGACCTAGAAGATCTCGCCGAAGAAAAAGAAAAAGAAGTAGAAGAAAGCATTAAAGACTTCGAAGAACAGCCAGAAGAATTGGCTCAAGAAATAGAAGATTTATTTGGATTTAAATATGTGGAATAAAATCATAATTCTTTTCTTGCTGACAACAGCAACAGCAAGTGCCTCGGAAGGTAAATTTACTTTTTTACAGGAAAAGCAGTGCGCTCCGTTTTCCGGCACATTGTTTGATCCTACGGCTACTGCAAAGATCTTGGCCCAAAAAAAGTTCTTTGAAGAAGAATACGACTTAAAACTTGCTTATCAAATGTCTATTTTGCAAGCCAAACATGACTTAGAAATAGAACAATTTAAAATTTCACTTGACATTCAAGAGAAAAAATGTAATAATATTATATCAATCAAGGATAAAGAGATCCAAGGTTTGAATAAGATTATTGCTAAAAAGCCCGGAACAAATGCTTTAGTTTGGGGCATCGTCGGTGGATTCGTAGTAGGCGTTGCAGCGACGGTAGGTATAGTTCAGGCAGCAAACAAATGAAAAAAGACTTAAATGAAATTGCAAAATATGAAGTCGCCATTTCAAAGAAATATGGCAAAGAAGCGATCCAGCATCCTAAAGCTGAATGGTCAGACGAAAAAGAAAAAGATTACCAACAGCAAATGCGCGATTTGTACGAAAAAGAAAAAAAGCAACAAGAAAAAAATGAAAAAATTGAAATCGATGGTTTTTTAATATCTAAAAAACTATTTAATAAAGATAACAATAGGAATTGTCCTGTTTGTCACGCTTATTCTTTTGATTCTCGTGACGATGTTTATATGACAAAATTTGATTGTTGCTATAAATGCTACATACAATGGGTCGAAGGCCGCGAAGACAGATGGTCGACAGGTTGGCGCCCGGGAGATAAAAAATGAAAATCACTAAATCAAGATTGGTACAAATTATCAAAGAAGAAATTGATTCAATTTCTGAAGAAAGATGGGAAGCTACCGGAAATCGCTATTCACGCGCCCCTGTTCCGGGAGGGAAAACTCCAAACGAGAAAGCTCTCAAGGACAAACATGCCAGTTTACCACCTGACTTTCATGCCAGATTGCAAAATCGACTTGATAGGATGGATAGAGAACGTCAACGACGACTTGCTGGAGAAATAGAAGAAGCATACGGCCCATCAGATGAAGACTATGGATATTATCCTGATCATCACCCTTTTGCTGGATTACCATATCTAGAGACCTCTCCGGAAGAAGCATACGAATTTTATGCAATCACTCTTAAGAAAATCGCCAACGCAATGGGGGAAAAGAAGACTTTCCAAGACGCCTTGAATGCAGTCGAAGCCACTCGAAAAAGCGGAAAAGGCTTAGATGTACCTAATTTAGAAGAAGGAAAAGAATAACATGGCAACAACACTAGAAATCATTCAAGGAATTAATCAGGCCGCAGCTAATGCTTATGACGGTGCTCACGATAAAAGATTTGTTACTGGAGATGCTAAAGACGTTGGTCTTAGTAGAGAAGAAGGTTGTCCAATCGTAGATAGTCGCGTTTCTGATGGCTTTGGTGTAAAGATCATTGGAGATAAACTACAGATCAACTACGAATCAAACATTAAATTGAGCGATGTCTATGCTCGCGGTTTCGAAGAAGAGTGCGACCGCCGAGTTGAAGGTATTGCTAACTTCCTCAAGAAAGAATTTAAAGTAATCACAGGAAAATCCCTGTCTCTCAATGCATGCAGCGACATTTATTGTATTGTTCAGAAGACTTCTCGTGTTAGAACTTTTGTTATGTGCCACAAGTTGTTCAATATTGGCGGCATGTCTGATGTAGGAACACTTGGAGAAGCAGTGACTGATCCTATGGATGTTAAATATCAAAAATTCCTAAAAGAAGGCACTTTTAAATAAGTGGTAAATGTCTTATAAATTAACCAAAAAACAGATCGTAGCCGAGATCTTGAAATGTGGAAAAGATCCGGTATATTTTACGAACAACTATGCTAGGATATCGCACCCGATCAAAGGTTTGATTCCTTTCAAGACCTACCCATACCAGCAAGACTTGCTGAACGATTTTAATGACTATCGTTTTAACGTCATATTGAAGGCGCGCCAGTTAGGCATTTCAACAATCGCAGCAGCTTATATTGTATGGTTGATGTTATTTTACAGAGATAAAAATATCTTAGTTATGGCGACTAAGTTTGCAACAGCGGCAAACCTAGTTAAAAAAGTGAAAGCAATTATGAAAAACTTGCCAGAATGGCTCGTTTTAGCAGAAATTTCCATTGATAATAGAGCCTCTTTTGAGCTTTCCAACGGATCCCAGATCAAAGCAGCCTCTACTTCTGGAGATGCGGGTCGTTCTGAAGCTCTTTCTTTGCTAGTTCTTGATGAGGCCGCCCATATTGACAATTTAGATGAACTATGGGCTGGCTTATATCCTACAATCTCTACAGGTGGGCGTTGTATTGCCCTAAGTACCCCAAACGGTGTAGGAAATTGGTTTCACAAGACTTATGCAGAGGCAGAAGAAGCCGCAAACGACTTTCATCCTATAATTTTACCATGGGATGTACATCCAGACCGAGATCAACAGTGGTTTGAAAAAGAAACGCGAAATATGTCGCGCCGAGAGATCGCCCAAGAGCTAGAATGTAACTTTAATACTTCTGGTGAGAGCGTAATTCATCCGGATGACATTGCTTGGGTGGAGTCTATCGTTCGTGACCCTAAACACCGAGCCGGCTTCGATAGGAATATGTGGATTTGGGAAGATTATAGCCCAGAATGTTCTTATTTGTTGGTAGCAGACGTGGCCAGAGGTGATGGAGCAGACTTTTCTGTATTTCATATCATTAAATTGGAGACCATGGAGGTCGTTGCAGAGTATCAAGGCAAGCCTAATCTAGATATGTATGCTACGGTATTACAGCAAGCTGGAAAACAATACGGAAATTGTTTATTGGTGGTGGAAAATGTTGGAATTGGAATATCTGTATTGGAAAAGCTTGTTGATTTGGATTACCCAAACATATACTATTCTGTAAAGAGTACACACGAATATATAGACAGCCATCAAGGTGCTACTCACAGTGGTGCAGTCCCCGGATTTACAACTTCTTCTAAAACTCGCCCACTTATTGTTGCAAAATTGGAAGAATTCATCCGTAACAGACTAATTAAAGTATATTCGGTTCGTTTTTCTAATGAATTACGCACTTTTATTTGGCATAATGGCAAACCCCAAGCTATGAGGGGATATAACGATGACTTAACAATGGCACTAGCTATTGCATGCTGGATCAGAGACACAGCTCTAGCTGTTAACAGTAGAGAGGTCGAGTACAAAAAGGCATGTTTAGGATCGATTGTTAAAGTAGATACCAGAATTAGCACAACAATTCCCGGAATGGCAAATCACGATAGAAAAAAAGCTTTAGATGAGAAAATGTTTCAGGCCCAAGATGATTACACCAAATATTCTTGGCTTATAAAAGGATAGAAAATGGCAGATAAAAAAAATAATCCAAATAATCCGCAATCTGAATTATTTAGAAGATTGACTAGGCTCTTCTCGGGGCCCATTATTAATTGGAGAACCCAACAAAATCGTAAAATCCGTCGCACCGCGCTGGATAAATACGCAACACAATTTAAATCTGCATCTGGACAGCAGTTTAAGAAAGCAGAATATAGTCCGTTCGATGTCATGCATTCTAAGATTATGGCACAGCAGAACCGAGCGGAAAGATATGTGGACTATGAGCAAATGGAATATATGCCAGAGATTGCTTCAGCGATGGACATTTATGCGGATGAGATGACAACACACTCTTCTTTAAGTCCTATGTTAAATATTGAATGTCATAATGAAGAAATCAAAGCTGTCTTGCAGTCCCTCTATACAAACGTTTTAAACTTAGAGCATAATCTTTTTGGTTGGTGTCGCTCCATGTGCAAATTTGGTGATTTTCTTCTTTATTTAGATATCGATGAAAGGATTGGCATCAAGTCAGTAGTCTCTTTACCCTTGAGAGAAGTCGAAAGACTTGAAGGCGAAGACCCGACTAACCCAAATTACATCCAGTATCAATGGAACTCTGCCGGAATGACTTTTGAAAACTGGCAGGTTGCACATTTTCGTATTTTAGGTAACGATAAGTACGCCCCATACGGAACTTCAGTCTTGGATGCATCCAGAAGAATCTGGCGCCAGTTGGTTTTAATGGAAGACGCTATGATGGCATATCGAATTGTCAGATCTTCCGAACGCCGCGTCTTTTACATTGACGTAGGAAATATTGCTCCTACTGATGTTGAACAATTCGTTCAAAAAACCATTACTTCTATGAAAAGAAATCAAGTTGTTGATGCAAATACTGGCCGTGTTGACTTGAGATATAATCCTTTATCTGTAGAAGAAGATTATTTTATCCCAACTCGCGGAGGAGAAAACTCTAAAATTGAAACCCTTCCCGGTGGTCAATTTACGGGAGACATTGATGATGTTAAGTATCTTAGAGATAAGATGTTTGCAGCCCTCAAAATTCCGCCCGCATATCTTTCTAGTGACTCGGAAGTTACAGAAGATAAAACGACATTAGCGCAGAAAGATGTTCGCTTTGCTAGAACCATTCAGAGATTGCAGCGCGCCGTTGTGACTGAACTTGAAAAAATTGGTATTATTCACCTTTACACCCTAGGTTTTCGTGGTGACGATTTAGTGAGCTTTAGGTTGCGACTAAATAATCCATCAAAAATTGCAGAACTGCAAGATTTGGAAGAATGGAAAACTCGTTTTGAAATCGCATCAGGGGCAACTGAAAACTTTTTCTCTCGCCGATGGATTTCTCAAAACATTTTCAACTTATCAGAAGAAGAATTTGTCAGAAATCAGAGAGAAATGTTCCATGATAGAAAGTTTGAGTCCGAACTGAATGCTACCGCCGAAGCAGCTGCAGAGCAAGCCTCAAGTGCATTAGGAATTGGATCTTCTGATAGTCTCGATGTAGGATTAGAGGGCGGCGAAGGAGGAGGTCTAGAAGCACCAACCCCTGAAGAACCCGCAGCCACTCCGGAAACTCCGGAACCCGAAGCTCCAGCCTCTGATGAACCTGCACCAGACACAGGCCCTCTCTTGGATGCGCCCGCATCAAAGCGTGATGATCGAGATAGAAAAACTACCCCTAATTCACGTACTACAAAAGCTAAAGGCAAAAAGTATGTTTCTACCTCTCGAAAAGGTGGCGACGGCAGAAACGGAAGAATTCAAAACTACACAGGAATTGCAATCCCTCGACCTAAAGATGTCATCCCGGGATTCTCGGACCTAAAAAGCTATTCTCGTGGCATTTATGAAAATAAACAAACTAATTACACCAAAGAAGAGAGTCTTTTATTCGAAGTTAGATCTGAAGTCAGAGATCTGATAAGTGATTTAGAAAAATCGGAGATTAAATTAAATGAAGATGAAGCATAACAAAAAGCGCAATACTGCTTTTATTTTTGAAGTTCTGATTAGAGAACTAACAAAAGCGATTATGGAGCAGGACGATAATAAAAAGAAGTATATTATCAAGCTTGTGAAAGAAAACTTTAAAGGAAATAACCTTCTTGCCAAAGATCTAGAAATTTACAAAATGGTTTTGGATACGACCAACGTTGAGAGGATCGTAGCTGAAAAACTTATTTATGAAGCCAGAATTTTGAAATCTTCGATTGATCATCGAAAGCTTTTTGCCGAACAAGGTGCTCTAATTGAAACAATCAACAAAACCTTATCTCCCGGAGTATTTAACAACTTTGTTCCAAACTATAAAGATCTAGCCACAGTATTCCAGATTTTCCACCCCAAGACTCGCGTAAAAGATCGCGTTTTGCTAGAAAGCAGAGTTGTTGAGAAGATGCTTTCCGAAGAAGAGCAGCAAAAAGAATTCTTAAAACCTATCGATAACCTGACTTATAAGTCTTTTGTCAAAGCGTTTAACGAGAAATACGATAATTCTTTGCTGTCTGAACAAAAAGACTTATTAAAGGTGTATATCAATTCTTTTACTGATAATGGGATTGATTTAAAGATCTTTCTAAATGAAGAGATCTCAAGATTAAAGGATATTATCGAAGAATCTAAGAGCCTTGAAGATATTCGTAAAGACCCGCAGATGCTAGAATCAACCAATCGGGTTCTTGATGTGCTTGACTCACTAAAAGAAAGAGAGATTGATCAAGATTATGTTCACGAAGTACTAAAGATTCAAAATCTGGCAAAGGAGATTGGAAGCTAATGGCTGATATCGTCGTCACAATTGGTGCAAAACAAAAAACTCGACTCAATCTAGAATTGCAAGCTCGTAAATCTTTAGACGGCAATATTCTTATTTTCGATCATAAAGAAATTGATATTGTGATCATGCCGTTGAAGCGTAAGATTGTTACGTTCGCAAAAGCCGAAATCAACGATTCTGTGTACGAGGTACAAAATCGCTTTTTCAACTTTCTAAAAAGAAAAGGCGTTGTTGATTATGAATCAATTCGCGGAGGTAATGTGTATGGCTCCATCGAAGGATTAATCCCAGAAGCCGCCGATCCAGAAATCAATGTATATGATTACGCTCTCTATGGCGTATACAGCTTCCTTAAAGAAGAAACTCCATATTACAATTACATGGATGAATATGAAAAAATGCTTGACGATTATTTTGTCAATCCTACAGAAGCAGATTCTACAGAGCTTGGCGAAGTCCCTCAAGCTGTGGAAAAAGGCTCAATCCGACCGGGATATAATCATGAGCCATATTGGATGAGCTACATGCTCGAAGGAAAAGAAAAATGAAAATAACAAAAACACAGTTAACTCGAATTATTAAAGAAGAGGTTGAAATTGTCGTCACGGAAGAAGTAGGCACTCTTGCAAATCTGGAAAAAATCTATGGAGATTTGGCTCACCTGTTTCAGAGGGTAGATCAGCAGACCGTAGATCAAAACAATCGCAATCTTAAGGGCATGCTCAATGACGATCAGAAAACTTTTACGAATCGTTTTGGAGTAAGTAGAACCAAAATGGAAACAGACCAGAAGCTTTATGGGTTCTACAATATGAATAATAGTAATATTATAATTTATATCTTTGCAAAACCAATGGACGCATTTCAGGAATCTGAAGGGATCCCTTCTGGGCGCTATCTTGTATTACATCCAACAGCTGGTATTGAGGCCCATTATAAGGGAGACTTGAACGCAGATGCTGTGCTACGCAAGGCCCTAGAATTGACAAAAGCCAACTTTGAAGAAGCAGGTCTTTCAGTACCGGTAGATCCAGTTGCTTTTAAACAAATGTATGGATATGCACCCGGCGAGAGTAGATAATGTCACTTTTATTTTTTATTTTAGCCGCTCACGGCTTGACTCAATTGTTATGCCATGGCAAGATTTTTGACAGAATTAGACCAAGAGGCTATTTTTGGACATGTTCTATGTGCATGGGATTTTGGGTAGGTGTATTTTTATGTGCCATTAGCCCCCTGACCGAACTATTTACATTTGATATGAAAGTTTTAAACTTGTTTGTTTGTGGATGGATAAGCTCTGGAACTTCATATGCTCTGGACAAGCTCTTCGGAGATAACGGTCTTAGAGTAAATACAGGTGGAGGTAGTTGTGATGTCTAGAAGATGGATGTTAAGAGGCGTAAGACGCTGCAAAAATGGTTGTTGACTGCTTTAAAAGGAAAGAAACAAATGAAAATTAAAAAATCTCAATTGTTAAAGATGATAAAAGAAGAGGTCGCCAAGATGTATCCAAATGACAGTGCTAAGATAGCGCAAGAAATACAAAAACGGCTCGAACAGGCTCAAATGTCTAAGAGCTATGGTCTCACAGGTCCCCCCCATGAATGGTTTGAAGGCATCGCAGCCCTCGCTAAAAAGGGCATGGCCTTGACACCAAAGGTGACACAAAAGTTAAATGAAGATACGTTGGATGACCTAGAAGATGAAGATGCTAAAAATATAATAAACTCTGCACAAGGAATAAGAAGATGAGTAAGATATTACTAAGAGAGTATTACGCTCTGTGTGAAGGCGGCGTATGTCAAGATCTTCTTACAGAAGCCGAAAAAAGAGATATTAAAGAAAATAACGCAATGTATTTAACCGGACTTATGCAGCAGTGCGAAGTCAAAAACGGAAATGGTAGAATTTATCCTGAAAATGTTCTGATGAGAGAAGTAAAGAACTATCAGAAGCTCGTAAAAGAGCGCAGAGCACTTGGCGAGCTAGATCACCCAGATGAAGCTGTTATTAATTTAAAGAACGCAAGTCACATGGTGACAAATATTTGGATCGATGGTCCAAGAGTTATGGGTACCGTTAAGGTATTGAACACCCCTGCAGGAGATATCTTGAGAGGGCTTGTTGATAGTGGATGCCAGCTAGGCATTTCATCAAGAGGATTAGGATCAGTTAGAGAATCAATGAACAGTGTTGTTGTTGAGGATGATTTTCAGCTTATTTGCTTTGATTTCGTTTCAGAACCAAGCACACCAAACGCATTTATGAACTTGCAAGAAGGCAAGCAATATAAAGAACCAAACATTTTTACCAAAGCCGATAGAATTAATCGAGCTTTGAACGATATTTTAGGAGATAAATAACATGAGCAAGAAATGGGCAAGCAATAAAAAAGACCAACTTCTCGTTGAAAATTTTAAGAAGTTTATGGAAGGTGGAGATTTTTCTTCAACACTGAATGAGCTTGGTGACCCCGGCGAAGCGACGGAGAGGGGGTCTAAAATGCTAATACTTCAAAGATTAAGAAACGCGCTTGAGCCTATGTATATGGAATGGTTAATAGCGACTGAAGAGGAGATGAAAAAAGGTTATTATAGCGATGACGATGAT
>Ga0160423_10002401_pt1 | contig 15652 bp, 12 predicted proteins | sample CRUFie14St8metaG_FD_108191 | JGI IMG/M metagenome (GOLD analysis project Ga0160423, IMG submission 108191) | Marine microbial communities from the Costa Rica Dome - CRUD Field 142mm St8 metaG | ecosystem: Environmental > Aquatic > Marine > Oceanic > Photic zone | place: Costa Rica: the Eastern... | reverse complement strand
TTTTATTGCTTTGTTTAACGACTTAATGAAAAAATCAATTTCTTTTTCTGTATTATAAAAGCATAAAGATACGCGTATCAACCCACTGACATTTAATTTAGAAATGGCTGTTTGCGCACAAAGTTTTCCGGTTCTAACGCAGATGTTCATTTCATCTAGTATGCTTCCAACATCATAATGATGTTTATTCTTAACATTAAATGAACATATAGGTTTATTAGGACAGTCTTTTGCGCTTAAAACAATGTGCTTATTTGAACTTAACCCGTCCCATAATTTTTTAGCCAATATTTTTTCTAAATTAGATATGTTTTCCATTCCTATATCATTTATATATTTGATTGCTGCGCCTAGGCCAATTACGCCAGCAATATTAGGCGTTCCTGCTTCTAGTTTTTGTGGAAGCTCCCCAAAAGTGGTTTTAGAAAAAGAGACAGTATTTATCATATTACCACCAAAATTAACAGGATCCATTATATCTAATAAGTGTTTTTTACCAAACAACACCCCCACGCCGTTAGGGCCAAATAATTTGTGCCCAGAAAAACAATAAAAGTCGCAGTTTAAATTTTGAACGTCAGTGATTTGGTTTGAGACCGCTTGGGCGCCGTCTACAAAAACAATCGAATTATTTTTTTTACATAAATCACCAATTTTTTTAACATTGTTTTTATGACCAGTTATATTTGACACATGTTGAATGGCAACAAGTTTTACATTTTGGTTAAGTTTTTTTTTAAAATCTACAAGGTCAAGTTTCCCATTTTCACAACATTTAATAGTGGTTAATTTTAAACCCATTTTAGCACAGGCCACTTGCCAAGGAACAATATTAGCATGATGTTCCATTTCTCCAATTAGAACTTCGTCGCCGGCTGAGGCGAGTTGTTTTAGATATCCAAATGCAACCATGTTTATTGATTGTGTGGTTCCGCTTGTAAAAATTATTTCTTCGGTGTGAGATGCATTTAAAAAATCGCCAATTAATTTTCTACTATTTTCAAACTCAGAACCAGCCTTATCAGCGAAGAAATATAATCCTCGCTGAATATTACTGTTGTATTTTGTGTAAAAATTATAAATACTATCAACGACCGTCTTTGGTTTTTGAGTTGTTGCGGCGTTATCAAAATATATAAATGGATTATTGTTTCTCAGCTGAGAAAATATTGGAAAATCAGAACGTATTTTTTTTATATCAATCATTATTCTTTGAAAAATAGTTTTTTAACCTCATCTCTAATTCTTTCTATTTTAATCATTGAAATAGAATCTGTTAAAAACCCATTAATCAATAACTTAATAGCCTCTTTTTCAGGAACCCCCCTTGATCTAAGATAAAATAAACTTTTTTCATCTATTGCGCCAATTGTACAACCATGGGAACAAACCACATCATCTGCAAAAATTTCTAATTGAGGTTTTGCGTTAACGCTAGCTTTTTTTGAAATCATTAAGTTGTTATTTTGCTGTAAGGCTTCGGTTTGTTGTGCATTTTTTTCAACATAAATTTTACCACAAAATGAACCCGTAGTTTCTCCGCCATATACAGACTTAAACAACTGATTGCTTTTACAGTTTTCTACTAAGTGTGAAATTACAATAAAATTATCTAGGTGTTCCTTGTTTTCTAGTAGTGATGTGCCGTAAACACTTGAGTTGCAATTTTCATTCATCAAATTTACTAACACATTGTTTCTAATTAACTTACCATTAACTGAAAAAATATTAAAATTGCTTTCACTATTTTTTTCTTGGGTGCAAAAGATAGTATTGATAATTGAAGAGTTAGTTGAGTCATTTTGCCCCATATACATATTTAAATTTGCTTCTTCTTTGCAAATTATTTCCGAAACTATATTAAATACAGAATCATGTTTTCCGAAATTAACAACTTCTTGTTGTATATACACTTCGCAACCACTTTCTATAAAATATAAACAACGATCTTGATTAAACCACCCCCCTTCGTTAGTAAAACCATGAATAATTTTAATATTATTTTTACTATCAAATGTACGATCAAAGTGAATGATATAAGGTGAGCTTGTTAATAAAGTATTTAACTCAATAATTTTGTTTTTTTCAAGAAAACTAGAGAATCCCGTATATGAGTTTTTTTCATCAGCGCTAAATTCGCTAGCCACCTTATTCATATATAACGTTCTATTGTTGTTGGTTTTGTCATTAATTTTCTTTATTAAAACACCTTGAGGAATATCAGAAATTGTTTCTTGCAGAGAACCGTTCAAGAAAAAAATGCAATTTTTTTCAGGTATTTTAAACTTATTTGAATGAATAATTTTGTCTAAATTTTCCTGCTCAATATAACCCGTTAGAGGTTGCACTTCAGTGTTCTCTGGAATAAATTTTTTTAAATTAGTGTACTTCCAGTCTTCATTTTTTATACTTGGTAAAAAATCAGAAATAAAGTTTGATTTTTTATCAAAATTAAATTGTGGTTGATTTTTTTTAGATCCAATCATATCCTTTTTCTTCAAGCATTTTTGCAATTTCCGGCCCACCTGACTTAATGATTTTACCGTCAGATAAAACATGTACAAAGTCTGGCTTTATGTAGTCTAATAACCTTTGGTAGTGAGTAATAATAATAAAAGAGTTATTTTTACTTCTCAATTTATTAACTCCGCTTGCTACAATTTTCAAGGCATCGATATCTAACCCAGAATCTGTTTCGTCTAAAATAGATAGCTTTGGGTTTAACATTAACATTTGAAAAATTTCAGCTCTTTTTTTTTCACCTCCAGAAAAACCAACATTCACAGAACGTTTAATAAAATCCAAGTTAATTTTTAAAGCATTTGCGTTTTCCTTTATTCTTGTAAGAATTTCTTTAGCGCTAAATGGCTCTAAGCCTAAAGATTTTTGCTTTTGATTTAGGGCTGTTTTAATAAAATTATTTAAAGAAATCCCAGGAATTTCAACAGGGTATTGAAATGACAAAAATAAACCAATAGCCGCCCTTTCTTCCGGATCCATTTCAGAAACATCTTCTCCTAAAAATTCAAGCACCCCATCTTTAATAACATACTTTGGGTCACCAGAAATTACTGATGCCAGGGTGCTTTTTCCTGATCCATTTGGCCCCATGATTGCATGTACTTCTCCCTCATTAACATCTAAGTTTAATCCCTTCAGAATGGATATTTCTGTTTCGGTGTTAACTTTTAAATTTTTTATTTTTAACATATTTAATAAATTTTATCCAACACTTCCTTCCAAGGAAATTTCTAATAATTTTTGCGCCTCAACTGCAAATTCCATTGGTAGTTTTTTTAGCACATCTTTACAATAACCGTTAACTATTAAACCAATAGCCTCTTCTTCAGGTATACCTCTTTGTTTGCAGTAAAATAACTGGTCGTCACTAATTTTGGATGTTGTTGCTTCATGTTCAATAATAGCGCTTTTATTATTTGATTCTATATATGGAAAGGTGTGTGCTCCGCAGTTTTGCCCCATTAAAAGAGAGTCGCACTGAGAAAAGTTTCTTGCATTATCAGCGGACTTAGATATTTTCACCAAACCCCTATAACTTCCATTACTTTTGCCAGCACACACACCCTTACTTATGATGGTGCTTTTTGTATTTTTACCCAAATGAATCATTTTAGTTCCAGTATCAGCTTGTTGAAAGTTATTAGTGACAGCAACTGAAAAAAACTCACCGATAGAATTTTCCCCTTTCAGAACACATGACGGGTATTTCCAAGTTATTGCCGACCCCGTTTCTATCTGTGTCCAAGAGATTTTAGAATTTTTGTAGCAAACCCCACGCTTAGTCACAAAATTATATACCCCACCATTACCCTTATCATCTCCTGGATACCAGTTTTGCACAGTGGAGTATTTAATTTCCGCCCCATCTAAAGCAACCAACTCTACTACTGCTGCATGAAGTTGATTTTCGTCTCTCATTGGGGCTGTGCACCCCTCCAAATAGCTAACATAACTTCCTTTTTGTGCAATTAGTAATGTTCTTTCAAATTGACCAGTTCCAGCCTCATTGATTCTGAAGTAAGTTGATAATTCCATTGGGCATTTAACGCCCTCTGGAATATAACAAAAAGAACCATCAGTAAATACAGCGGCATTTAAGGCAGCAAAATAATTATCATTACTAGGAACCACGCTACCTAAATATTTTTTTACTAAGTCGGGATGATTTTTTATTGCTTCAGACATTGAGCAAAAAATTATCCCTAATTTTTTTAGTGTATCTTGAAATGTTGTGGCTACGGAAACACTATCTACCACAACGTCAATAGCTACTCCAGCAATTTTTTTTTGCTCATCAATAGAAATACCAAGTTTGTTAAATGTTTTTAATAACTCAGGATCAACCTCATCGAGTGATTTATATTGATTTTTTTTAGGTGCGGCAAAATAAATTATTTTTTGTAAATCAATGGGCTTTATATTAAGGTTTGCCCAATCGGGAACCTTCATGTTTTGCAGGATTTTATAAGCTTTAAGACGGTAGTCCAACATCCACTTAGGTTCATTTCTTTTTTTTGAAATTAAAGAAATTATCTTTTCATTCAAGCCGGCCTCAAACTTTTCTGTTTCAATTTTTGATACAAAACCGTATTGGTATTTGTTTTTTGTAATTTCTTTTAAGGTTTTATTTTTTTCTTCGCTCATTTTCTATTTTGAATTAAACTGAAAAACTTTCCCCACAACCGCATGTTCTATTAGCATTAGGGTTTTCAAAAACAAACCCCTTTCCGTTAAGTCCGCCAAAATAATTTAAAGTTGTGCCAATTAGATACAAAAAGCTTTTTTTATCAATTATCACCTTGATTCCATTCTTTTCAATTAATTTATCACCATCGTTTTTATTTTTATCAAAATTTAATTTATATGATAAACCAGAACAACCCCCCGTCTCAACCCCAATTCTAACGAAACAATTATCATTAAATCCCTCGTCTGACATTAGAGAAAGTAATTTGTTTTTCGCGATGTCGGTAATTTCAAACATTTTTATATTTAATTAAATGCAAATATACCAAAGAAATACTTAAAACAATTCATTAATTTTAACAAAGAATAATTAAAATTTTTAACTAATGAATGCGCCATATAAAGCAACTAAAATTTCAGAGATAGGGGAATTCGGTTTAATAGACAAGTTGAAAAATAAAATTTCTCTTTACAACAATTTAACTTTAAAGGGTATTGGAGATGATTGTGCTGTTATAAAATGTCAGGAAAAAAAAGAGATATTAATTAGTTCAGACCTACTAGTTGAGGGTGTTCACTTTGACACAACATACATGTCGTTAGCACATATTGGCTATAAGGCCGTAATAGTTAATTTATCAGACGTTTATTCTATGAATGCTAACCCTTCACAAATCACAATTAGTTTAGCGGTTTCTAACAAATACTCCGTGGAAGATCTAGAAAAACTATATGAGGGCGTAAACTTAGCGGCTAAAAATTATAAAATAAATGTAGTTGGTGGAGACGTTAGTGCTTCATTTTCTGGTTTGATTATAAGTATAACTGTCTTGGGATTTCAGAAAAAAGAAAAAATTATTTATAGAAATGGTGCTAAAAAAAACGATTTAATTGTAGTTTCGGGCGACTTGGGCGCCTCTTATTTAGGTCTACAACTTCTACAAAGAGAAAAGACAATCTTAGACGAACACAAGCTACCCAAATTAGCCCTGAATGATATAGAAGATAAGTTAAAAGATTACAAATATTTAATTCAAAGACAGGTAAAGCCAGAGGTGAATTTAAGCGCTATTAATTTTTTAAAACTTAATAATATAAAACCTCACGCTATGATTGATGTTTCTGATGGGCTCTTTGCTGATTTAAATCATATATGTAATGAATCTAAACTAGGCTTTACCCTTTTTGAAGAGGAATTACCAATACATCAACAAACAAAAAATGCGTCATTAGACTTTAATATTGATCATGTTTTAGCAGCGCTACATGGAGGGGAAGATTATGAGTTATTATTTACGATAGATAAAAAAAATAAAGACATTATCTTAAAAGAAAAAAACTTAAAAATTATAGGTGAAATTATTCCAGATAATAATCAAAGAAATATGATAAAAAAAAGTGGCGAAGAGATCTCGCTTGGCAAATTGGGCTGGGATCATTTTGGGAAAACTAATTAATTATTCATTGTTTCTTCAATTTCTTCGGCCTCAATAATTATATCTTCCATTAAATCTTGTGTTCCGTTTTTTGTAATAAATACATCATTCTCCAACCTGACACCCAAACTTTCTTCAGGTATATATATACCAGGCTCACATGTAAAAACCATACCTTCACTTATTGGCTGTTGTACATCTGATACATCATGTACATCAAGACCTAAATGATGAGAGGTTCCGTGCATAAAATATTTTTTGTATGCGGGCGTATTGGAGTTTTTTCTTATGTCGTTCATCGAAATTAGATTTAATTTTACAAGCTCTTTTTCCATTAATAAGCCAACACTTTCTTCATATTCTGATAAATAGACACCGGGCTTTAATAATTTTTTTGCCTCATTCATTACCGTCAAAACAGAGTTATATACTTTTTTTTGTCTATCTGTAAACCTTCCGTTTACCGGGACGCACCTAGTTAGATCAGAAGCATAATTGTTATATTCAGCCCCAAAATCCATTAGAATCAATTCTCCTGGATTTAACAACTTGTTGTTGTCCGTGTAATGTAAAATACAAGCATTTTTTCCAGATGCAATAATGGGCTCGTATGCAAATCCTTTTGAATTATTATTTATGAATTCGTGAATTAACTCTGCCTGAATATTATATTCAAAAATACCTGGTTTAATAAATTTTAATATTCTATCTAATCCTTTTTTTGTAATGTTACATGCTTTTTTTATACAATTTAATTCTTGGTTTTCTTTAACTGATCTTATTTGATGTAAAATATTAGCAGATTTTTTAAATTTTTTATCTGGGTATTTGGATTTTAGTTTTTTATTTAATCTAGCATTTCTTGTTTCAACAATTACCTTGGCCCTAGGGTGTTCATTAGTGTTTATATAAATACAAGAAGCATCCGGAATTAAATTATTTAAAATTCTATCAAATTCATCATTCCAAATAACTGATTCTATACCCGACTTTTCTTTAGCCTCTTCTTTTGTAAGCTTGTGGCCCTCCCAAACTCTAATTAAATCGTTAGTTTTTTTAATAAATAAAATTTCTTTAAATATATTTTTTTTCGTGTCATGATATATAATTAAAGAACTTTCTTCTTGGTCAATTCCCGTTAAGTAGAACAGATCATTATTTTGACGAAATGGCATTAAGCCATCAGCATTGGTTGGCATTTGGTCATTTGAGTGAAACAAAGCAAGCCCCCCTGCGCTCATTTTTTTAAAAAACTTGTTTCTGTTTTGTTTAAATAAATCTTGGCTTAACATTATTTGTATATTTAATTTTAAAGATAACTATTTATTAAATGAAATTACTAATTCACAAAATAGTTGTTTTATATTTGTTGTGGAATAAATTTCTTTAAATAACTATTTGTATGTTAAATTCATCAATTGGTAGAAAATTAATTATGGCCCTATCAGGTGCTTTTTTAATAATTTTTTTGACCCAACACCTATTAATTAATTTAACATCACTCATTCCTGATAATGGTAGGCTGTTTAATATAATATCTCATTTTATGGGAAACAACCCGCTCGTTCAATTTGTATTACAACCTGTTTTAATAGCAGGGGTTATAATTCATTTTACAATGGGGATGTATTTAGAAATATTAAATCAAAGAACCCGCCAGGTTTCCTATGTTGCCCCTTCTGGAAAAAGTGGCGCCAGTTGGGCGTCTAGAAATATGATTATTTCCGGTTTAGTTATCTTGGCTTTTTTAATTATGCATTTTTATGATTTCTGGGTTCCTGAAATGGTATACAAATATGTTGAGTTTAAGCCGCTAGACGAAAACAGATATTTTCATGAGCTTCAGGAAAAGTTTTATAATGGTGGGGTAGTTAAAGTAATCATGTATTGCGCTTCATTCATTTTGCTTGGCCTTCATCTTGCTCATGGTTTTTCGTCTTCGCTTCAGTCCATGGGTATAACAAGGGGCCCAATTCAGGTGGTCACAAGGCTTTTTTCTATCATAGTTCCTCTTGGTTTTATTACTATAGCAATTTTTCATTATATAGTTACTCTTTATAACCACTAATAAAAGCAAAATAGACAAACAAAGACAAAAATAGACAAAGGGGGACAAAAAATTTTTTTTAAACTAAATTGATTATATTTGTGATATGTTAGACAAAAAATGACAAATATGGACAAAGACGTTAAAATGTTTAGTATAGGTGAGTTGGCCGATTTTTTGAATGTTTCCAAGAAAACAATTAGAAGACACATAGCTTCTGGAAAAATAGAATCAAAAAAGGTAGGTGGAGTTCACCGAATACATCTTCACTCTGTAAATAATTTCCTTAATCCTGACAGTGATGTGATTGAGAGGCCGCCGGATGTTGGTAAAGATTTATTAAAAGAAATTTTAAGGCCTAGTCAAAATGGAAATATTGAATTTCCTTTTGATAGTAAGGTTCCTGATGGTGAAATGGAAAAGAAGTGGAGTAATCACAAAAGAAATATAAATTTAGTAAGCCCCGCTAATAAGAGGTTAATTGATGTAATAGTTGTGGGTACTGGTCTTGCTGGTGCGTCCGCCTCTGCCACTTTGGCCGAACTTGGCTACAATGTCAAGTCCTTTTGTTTTCAGGACTCATCCAGAAGGGCTCATTCAATTGCTGCCCAAGGCGGAATAAATGCTGCAAAAAACTATCAAGGCGACGGGGACTCCGTTCATAGATTATTTTATGATACTGTTAAGGGTGGTGATTATAGGTCAAGAGAAGCGAATGTTCATAGGTTGGCTGAGGTTTCTACAAATATTATTGATCAATGTGTCGCGCAAGGCGTCCCATTTGCTAGAGATTATGGTGGTCTATTAGATAATAGATCTTTTGGTGGTGTTTTAGTTTCAAGAACATTTTATGCTAAAGGCCAAACGGGCCAGCAACTATTATTAGGTGCCTATTCCGCTATGAACAGACAAGTTAACAGAGGTAAAATAAAAATGTATGCCCGACACGAGATGCTTGAATTAGTTGTTGTTAATGGTAAGGCAAGGGGTATAATTGCTCGAAACTTGGTAACCGGGAAATTAGAAAGGCACTCTGCTCACGCAGTAGTAGTGGCTAGTGGTGGTTATGGTAACGTGTTTTTTCTTTCTACTAATGCTATGGGGAGTAATGTTACTGCGGCTTGGAAAATTCACAAGAAGGGGGCGTACTTCGCTAATCCGTGCTTTACTCAAATACACCCCACGTGTATTCCTGTTTCTGGAGAAAATCAGTCTAAATTAACCCTTATGTCAGAATCATTAAGGAATGATGGGAGAATTTGGGTACCAAAAAATAAAAATGATGTTAAAAAGCTAATTAGTAAAGAGCTGAGACCTGTAGATATTAAAGAGGAGGATAGGGATTATTATCTTGAGAGAAGATATCCTGCTTTTGGAAATTTAGTTCCAAGAGACGTCGCATCAAGAGCAGCTAAGGAAAGGTGTGATGCTGGTTATGGTGTTAATAAGACTGGAGAGGCTGTATATTTAGATTTTTCTTCCGCAATAATAAGGTATGGTAAAGAGCATGCTTATTCAAAGGGAATGAATGTAAATGATATTAATTTAGTTGAAAAATTAGGAAAGGAAATAATTAAGCAGAAATATGGTAATTTATTTGAAATGTACGAAAAAATCACAGATGAAAATCCATACGAGACCCCGATGATGATTTATCCTGCGGTTCATTATACTATGGGTGGCGTTTGGGTTGATTATAACCTTATGACTACAATACCGGGTTGTTATGCAATTGGTGAGGCTAATTTTTCTGATCATGGCGCCAATAGATTGGGTGCGTCCGCGTTGATGCAAGGTTTGGCAGATGGTTATTTTGTTTTACCATATACAATTGGAGATTATTTATCTTCAGATATTAGAACAGGAAAAATTTCAACTGATTTACCAGAATTTGAAGTTGCGGAAAAAGAAGCCTTCGATAAATTAAATTACTTTATTCAAAACAAGGGCTCTAAACCTGTTGATTTTTACCATAAAAAATTAGGTAGAATTATGTGGGATAAATGTGGCATGTCAAGAAACAAAGAGGAGTTATTAGAGGCTATTGATGAGATAAAAAAATTAAAAAAGGATTTTTATAAAAATGTTTTCGTTCCCGGAGAGTTATATGATTTTAATGAAGAGCTTGCTAAAGCGGGTCGGGTTGCTGATTTTTTTGAATTAGGTGAGTTGTTTGCAAGAGACGCATTGAATAGAGAAGAGTCTTGCGGTGGTCACTTTAGGGAAGAGCACCAGACTAAGGATGGTGAGGCGTTAAGGGATGATGAGAATTATAACTTTGTTTCAGTGTGGCAATTTAATGAAGACGAGGAGCCTATATTACACAAAGAAATGTTAAAATTTGAATCAGTGAAATTAAAATCAAGAAGTTATAAATAAAAAAAATGAAACTTAATTTAAAGATTTGGAGGCAAAAAAACAATAATTCAAAAGGTGGAATACATGACTACGTTTTGGATGGTGTTGAGGAAGATATGTCTTTTTTAGAAATGTTAGATCACTTAAATAATAAACTTTTATATGAGGGAAAAGAGCCTGTTGCTTTTGATCATGATTGTAGAGAGGGTATATGCGGCTCTTGCTCATTGTTTATTAACGGAGTTGCACACGGCCCTGAAAAAGGAACTACAACATGTCAACTTCACATGAGAAAGTTTAAAGACGGCGAAACTGTATATATTGAGCCATTTAGAGCAAAAGCCTTTCCTGTAATAAAGGATTTAATTGTAGACCGATCTTCATTTGATAGAATTCAACAGGCTGGTGCATACATTTCAGTTAACACTTCTGGAAACACTCAAGATGCGAATTCGATTCCAATTCCAAAACAAAACGCAGATGAAGCTTTTAACGCTGCAACATGCATTGGTTGTGGTGCTTGTGTTGCGTCTTGTAAAAATTCTTCTGCTATGCTATTTACCTCAGCTAAGGTTTCTCAATTTTCTTTACTTCCTCAAGGTCAGGTAGAAAGAGAGAGCAGAGTTTTAAATATGGTAAATCAAATGGATTTAGAGGGTTTTGGGGCATGCACTAATACTGGTGCTTGTGAGGCTCAGTGTCCAAAGGGTATTTCTGTAAAAAATATCGCAAGAATGAATAGAGAATATATAATGGCCAATGTAAAAAAATAAACATATATATAAAACTATATATTTATTTTATCACAAGGTCAACTTCCCAGTTCTCCTTAATAAAAACTGTGTCTTCATAAAATAAAATTTCTTCAGGTTGCTTTAGTAACTTAACACTTCCACTATCCCAGTAATTATTTTTATTTTCGTCTCTAAACATTCTAAATTGATACACTCCAACAGGAATACTATCAATTTTAGTAATTTTATTTAAAATCTTTAAACATAGAAAGGTTGTGTCATTAGTTATTAACTCACCGATATAATTTTTGTTTTTTATCAAATTTTCATCAAACATTAGATTCAATCTGCCAGTCGGAACAGAATCTAATCTTATATTTTTAGTAAAACACTCAAGAGTGACATTTTTTTGGACATCGTTATCAGTGAACAGATAAATATTTTTTTGAGTGACGGTCGATAAATTAATTTTAGTAGGAATAGAAATAGGCTCTTTTAATTCATATGTTGTGTTTTTATTTAAGTCTTTATGACCATATAAATAATAATTACCATTTTCAAGATTTGAAAGGCTGAATTCTCCATCATCATCTGAAAAAACAAAATAATCAGGTTTTGTTGTTTTAATTATTGAGTCAAAGTCTGATAATATTATATTTTTAAATAGACCAACTCTTACCCCAGATTGAGGTATATTTGTTTTTAAGTCAATTATTTTACCTATTATTTTACAGCTGTCAATTTTTTCGCCTGTTGCAAAAATATATTTTAAATTCTTAAAAACATTACCTTCATTTAAATCAACAATTGAATTATTAAAATTTATAGAATAAGTGGTATTGTTTTTTAATCGTTCGGTTAATTCTACAACAACAGATTTCTTCTCAGTTTTAATTATAGGAGGGGGTTCGATATTAGGAAAGAAATTGATGGAACTTGCATTATTTATTTTTACATATTCATCAAACGTAATAACAATTTTATTCGAATTAAAATTTAAAGAATTATTTTCTGGTAAAATACTAATAACTTTAGGTGCAGTTTTATCAATTTCCCCACCTGATGGCATTATAATATTTGCACACGAAGAAGTGAGAAAGATAAAACATATATAGAAAACTATATTTATCATGTCAAAAGTGCTAAATCAAGTTCGTATTTCATAAGATCTATGTTTTCAATTTCGACAGAAATATTTTTTCCTAAAAACAAACTTTCTCCATTTTTTTTATTAATAATTTCATTTTTAGTATTGTTATAGTAGTAATTACCTGATTTTTTAAGAGAAGAAAGTGGTATTAATCCCTCACAAAGATATTCATTTAACTCTGCATATACACCCCACTCTTTAATAGAGGTGATTGTTGCTTGTGTTTTTGTGTCTTTTTTATCTTTAATTAACCAAAGTAACAAGAATTTCATGTAATCTCTTTCTGCCTTTATAGCGTTTCTTTCTTTTCTTGAAGAAATTTTGCACAAATTTTCGAGATTCGTTGTGATGGCTTTTTCTTTTTTTATAATATAATTTAGTTGTCTGTGAGCCAATAAATCTGGGTATCTTCTAATTGGAGAGGTGAAGTGACTATATTTTTCAAAACCTAAACCAAAATGACCAATGTTTTTGGTTGAATACTCCGCTTTACTCATTGAATTCAAAACAAGTTGATTAATCATATATTTACAATTTTCAGATTTAACTTTTTTCAATAAACTATTTATTTTGCTAGCTAAATTTTTGTTATTATAATTAAAAGTTATTTCCATAGTTGTTAAAAACTTTTTTACATATTCTAGTTTTTCCATATCTGGGTAATCATGAATTCTATAAATACCTATAAATCTTTTGTTATAATATTCACATACATATTTATTGGCCAGAAGCATGAATTCTTCAACTAATTTATTAGTGCTTAAAGGTTCTTTGTAGTACGGTTTTATAGGTTTGTCATTTTCGAAAGCAATTCTAATTTCTTTTTTTTCAATAATAACTGACCCATTTTTTATTCTTTCAGCTCTTAATTTTTTTGAAATACAGTTTAATGTAAACAATTCGTTATAAAACTCGCCCCCTTTAATATTTAATGTTTCTTGCGCATCTTCGTATGTAAATCTTTTTTTGGAGTTTATAACTGTTTTTCCAATCCAGTTTGATAAAACATTTCCATTTAAATCAATATTGAATACTATAGAAAAACATAATTTATCCTCTTTAGGTCTAAGTGAGCAAATCTCATTTGCTATTTTTTCAGGCAACATTGGAATCACTTTATTTGCTAAATAAACTGAACACCCCCTTTCGCCCGCCTCTTTATCAATAGTTGTGTTTGGTTGTATATAATGACTCACATCGGCAATATGAACTCCAACTTCAAAAATATTTTCTTTAATTTTTTTTACTGACAACGCATCATCAAAGTCTTTTGCGTCTATAGGATCAATAGTAAAACAAATATGATCACGAAAGTCTTTTCTTCCTTTTATGTCATCAGTTTTTATACTTTGTTTAAGTTTATTTACATATTTGATGGTTTCAGTACTAAAATTCTCTTTAATATTGTGTCGAATAGTTATTGATTTTATTTCTGAATTTAGGTCTCCACTTGTACCAAGAACTTTTGTTATTTCTCCAAAAGGGCTTTTTGCCGCTTCAGGCCAGTCTAATAATTTAACAATGACTCTATCATTATGATTAGCCTTTAGGCATTTTCCCCTAGGAATATAAAAATCTGTTTTTAAATATTTTTCAATTGGTACTACAAAAGATGTATTATTTTTTTTATATAAAGTTCCCACAAAAAACTCTTTCGATCTATTTACAATTTCAACTACTTTTCCTATAATACTTTTTTTAATTTTATATAGTTTAATTACTACCTTATCGTTAATTAACGCACCCTTTAAAAATTTTTTAGGGACGGGAATCGTTTTGTTTGTCAGGTCGCATTTACAGAAAAATTCTTTTCTGCCACCATGTGTCAACATGCCGGTCACTAAATTTTCTTTTTCTTTCTCTTTATAAAAAAATTTAAAGTTTTCGGTTTTTATTATTTTTTTTTTGTCACAAAGTTTATTTAGAACTTCAACTAAATCTATATTTTCATCAAAATTAAAATTTAATTTTTTTCTTATTTGTTTATAGTTAAGCGGTGTTTTTGAATCAGATAAAATCTGAAATATTTCAGATTTTAATAATTTTATTTTTTTATCCTTAAAGTTCTTCATGATTAAGTTAAACAATATAGTTAAATTTGTGATATAAATTTATGCTGACGTAGCTCAGGGGTAGAGCACTTCCTTGGTAAGGAAGAGGTCGGGAGTTCAAATCTCCTCGTTAGCTCACAACGTTTTTATGAAAAAGTTTATTTTTATTTTTTTAATTTTTACTCAAATTTCATGCGAAAAAGATGAATCGGTAGAAATTTCTGACAATAATGAAACAAATAGTTTGATTGAGGTTACAGTATTTATGTTTGAGCTCTGCCCAGTTGCGCAATACATGACCCTCCCTTTAAGGAATTTACATGAAGAATTTGCATCTAAAAATATTATATTTAGAGCAATTTTCCCAAATCTAATATCTACTCAAGAAACGGTCCTTAATTTCTCAAATAAATACTCTTTTCCTTTTAATTGTATTCTCGACGAGAATCAAGAAATGGTAAATCAATTTAATGCAAGTGTTTATTCTGAGGTTTTTGTACATTTTTCAGGTAATTTAGTTTATAAAGGCATGGTTAATGATAGTTATTCAGCTCTTGGGCAGTGGAGTCCGCCTGAGAATCACTATCTTTATGATGTTTTAAGTCAGCTAGTACAGGGCGAGAAGGTTAAATATTTTGAAAATAATGCAATTGGGTGCAACATTTAAAAATAAAAAAATGGAATTAAGAAAGAAAATAAAGAAAAAAAAGTCATATATAGAAATCTATATGTGTTTTTTTTGTTTTTTAGTTTGCTCAGTTGTTTTTTCTCAAGGGGCCCTTCAAACATCACCAACTGTAGTTGCTGGTTGTTCAGGCTCACTACAGGGTTATTCGTTAGTTAGTCTAAAGTCAGAATTTACTTTGGGTCAAATTGCTATTAATTATTTAGCCTCTGATGATTTTATTTTAACTCAAGGTTTTCACCAGCCGAATTTGGGTGTAATTTCTATATTTGAAGATAAAATGACTAATATCAGTGTATATCCAAACCCAACTATTGATATATTGAACATAGATTTATTTGGTTTTGATGATTCTCACGTTCAAATTAAGTTAGTTGATTTAAGTGGAAAAATTATTGTCTCAGACTTTCTTTCAACAGCCACAAAAAAACATCAAATAAAAACTGATAATTTAAGAATAGGCTCTTATGTCTTAGAAATAATA
>Ga0160423_10002400_pt1 | contig 15652 bp, 25 predicted proteins | sample CRUFie14St8metaG_FD_108191 | JGI IMG/M metagenome (GOLD analysis project Ga0160423, IMG submission 108191) | Marine microbial communities from the Costa Rica Dome - CRUD Field 142mm St8 metaG | ecosystem: Environmental > Aquatic > Marine > Oceanic > Photic zone | place: Costa Rica: the Eastern... | reverse complement strand
CGAACCCGTGTTTTCGGCTTAGAAGGCCGAAGTGATATCCAAACTACACTAATTGCCCATAGTATCAATCCAAAGTAGATATCCAAGTCAAAAGACCTAGTTTATTTTTGGATTGAATTTGTTGGTCTAAAGCATCACCGCTATTCTTTTGATATGCGGCATGAATGATTGCGATAGAGGCATAACGAGCAAGCATTTGTGGACTTGCAGAAGCCAAAAGAATTTGCATTCTTGAAAGCAATTCTTCTTTTTCTCTTTCAATGAGCATACAATCCACACAACGCTCTCGCACGATTACATCATGAACATGGTCTTCCTTATTTACATATCCTGTTCCATTACAATTCATACATTCCATTTTTATTCCCCCATATATTCTTGATGATAAAATTCATACCCGCATTTAGGACAATGGCACTTGTGTAGGCCAATTTTAACTGTTGCGGCTAAGACTATTGCATTACATTTACTACATTCTATCATTTTTATTCCTCCATTAATTTTAAATTTGCATTGTTTCGCTCGTTGAAACTACGAACTTCTTTGTTGAATTGAACAGCATACCAATTTTCAGGATACCATTCGGGACGACGATTCTTACGCCAAGCGGCAAAACGCCACTTACCTTGAAGATAATAGTGGCGATAAGACTTTATTACATAGTCCCAATTATGAACCTCCATGTCGTTTGGAATGCGATATTTATCAAACATGGCAATATCAACAGGGGTAGCCCTTTCCCAAGAAGCAGATTCAATATAGAAATTTTTCATATCTTTGATTCTTGACTCGCTACCATGTTTTTTTCCATATCTGTATGTGTATTCTTCACATAGTGCCAAACCATGTTCATATAGCCATTTGGCATTGTGCATTGACTTTCTAGCCCAAATAGTTGAAGGATGATTCAACATAGCAGGTTTCATTAGATTACTGTTCATGTCTTTATGATATTGCTTCAATTCTTTGAGAGAAGGCTCATATCCATATAACTCAACAAATCCAAAGAACAAATGGTTAGTATGCAACATTTGGCAGGTTTCAGTCGGCATTTTGACAATATGTTTATCAAGCATTTGTTGTGCTGATTCAATTGGGCTTCGTGATAGTGCAAAAATATTCATGCTTTCACCTTAAATCTAACATCTCCACAGTCAGGACAATTTGCTTCAATTATTCCTTTTGGGACATCTACCTTGAAATTAAAAAGCACATATTTGCAACATTTAGGAATAAGCCCCAACAAGGGTTTCGTTCTTTCATTTATTTGTTCTGTATTCATTTTATCACCATTCTTTTTATTGATATTTGGTATGCTTTCCAAGAGGGCATACCTAGTCCTCTCAATTCTTTATAAATCTCTCTTCGCCGCATTTCGTGTTCAATCGGTCTTTTCAAATACTCCGGTTTGAACAGGTGCAGGGAGTCTTTGCGGATTATATCTTTCATATACTTCTTCATAGCAATCACTACATATTCTTATTATTATTTTGTCATTTAGCGGTTTTTCGCCAAATGGCTGAAACCTAATTTGCATATGATAGTCGGCTCGTAGCCAACAAACTTCACAGCGAATTGTCTTTTTTTCTTTTACATTATATTTTTTCAACCATTTAAACATATTATCACCTCAAAGGGTGGGGATGGGAGAAAACTCCCAAAAAGGAAGCGACTAAAACACAAAGCCGTGTGCGGGAGTGAGCCCTTTTTCCTTTTTACTACACAAACCCCGTTGTAGGAAAAGCATCTCAAAAATGAAACCCTTGACACTTTTTATTTTTTAAACCTACTTCCCAAAAGCGGTAGATACAACAACGCCCGCTATTTGAGTTTATTCCTCCAACAAATACTTGCTGATAAGATTAGATGCTTCTGACTTTGAAAGGTGTTGAACACCATCATAGCCCAAATCTCGCAAGTATGACATCTGCTTTTCGGTGGCTTGGTTGCCCCGAATAATTTTTAACAAATTGTTCTGTTGAGGTTGCGTTAAATCCCTTCCAAGCGTCATTAAACGCTTTATGTCGGCAAGGAATGACCTTGACCAGTCGTTGTACCCCCAAGACGAATCAAAGGCAGGGATTCCAAAATAAGCACAGCGTTCCTCGAAGGTTGTCTGTTGCTTTTCTTGGAAGGTTGTGGACTGATTTTCAAGAACCCTTTGTGTCATTTCTTCCAGTTTTTTGTCCTCTGAAAGCAACTCATCTTTCATCATTTGAACTTTTGCCCAAAAGATTGCCAAATCCATTTGAAGTTTTTCATTTGGATAACCTCGTCCATCTCGCTGATTGCGTGAATTATCAGGATGATTCCAACGCCAAACAATAGAAGCCATTTCATAATCTTCATCTGTTGGTTCACCTGAACCCTTTTTACGAAGAACAGTATCATAAACATACTTTCCTTTGCTATGGTCCCAAATAATGTTCTTTTCACGGACATTCATACGAAGGTCATATTCACGAACATCTTCAAATTGCTTTGTAAACCATTCACCGTTTGTTTTCCACCAAGCGTCTGCTTTCATAGATTCAATACGAATATTCATCCATTCCTTGATTTGTTCTTCGGTAATGAGTTCTTCACTAACACCCGTAGATAAAGAGATTTCACGGCGAATCATGTAAGTATTGATATGGTCGCTACCAACAACATCTTCATTTCCATTTTCAGTATTTAGAATATGAAAGTGATACTTAACTCGGTGTCCACATAGACAAGAACCAGAATGCTTCATCCAATCAGGAGTATCAGACATTCCTTCCCACCAAACCTTTCCAGTGGCAATCCATTCATCTTTCGCTTCGTTGTAATTATCTGCAACAGACAATTCAACTAAATTTTTCATTAGTTTCCTGTCCCAATGTCCAGTCCCTAATTCTCTTCGTGCTTGTATTTCAATTTCCATTTTTATTCCTCCGGTAGTTTTGTTTGGTTTCCGTTCCAAGTAATTTCGATAGGCATCCGATATGTTCGTTCACCAATTGCACCGCATTCTAAGCAAACAAAGTGCTGATGAATCACATTATATGGTTCTTCAACAAAAAGGTCTTCTGCTGTCAATTCATAATCATTGTGTTGGCAAATCATTCTTCCACCTCTGGCAAATTTGTGTGTTCCATGATATTGTTATCATTAGCATACCATTCAATATTTTCTGCTTCAACAACTCCATCACGCCACTTATGCATAATAAAACGCATAATCATTTCGTTCCACAATGGAAAATCCATCAAGAAACAAACTGTGTCGTTGTCTGACCACTTATCTGTGATTTCCATGAATTCTTCATATTTCATTCTTCTTCCTCCGAAAGTCTCTTAAATTCTTCAGTGGCTTGCTTTGCCCAAGATTCAACACATAGCATTTCACGGTAGGCTCGGAGAGAATTTCCCTCTCTAAACGCTTTTAGAGCATCTCTCATACAAAGTGCCATTACATGAAGTTTTCTTTCTGGTTCAGAAAGAACCTCTTCTTTTGCTTTTGCATATTTGCTTTTAATTTCAATTTCAAATTCTTCTGTTATTAACATTTTTATTTCTCCTATGTTTTTTAGGGCTTCGCACCCATTTGAGCATCAATTTCTCCTGAAGTCATACTTACCTTCAACACAGGATGTCTGGAGTATCAATTTCCCGGCTTTGGGCCACAATAGAACAAATTCTTTTTTGCTCTAGTAATAGCCACATAACAAATGTTTCGTTCCTCCCGTGGATTTGTTGCCTTTGGGTGTGGCATTCTTTCCGTAGCAAGAATATAAACATTGTCTGCTTCAAGTCCCTTTGCTTTGTGGACTGTGGATAGCATAATTTCACCCTTTTCGTTGTTATCAAACACACGACGAATTTCTTCAAGGATTCCACCCACAGTATCGGCTCTTGCGGCAAAAATCTTTACACAATTATATTTGTCTTCAAGAGTATTTGCTTGATTGATTTTATCAGCCTTCATCAAACGGTTGTAAGATACATTGAAGTCATTTTCAAGCAACTGCACAAATTCCTTTGTTCCCATGTTTTTGTTTCGGGTAATCTTGTTCACATAATTAACAAGCCCCTTCGTCATATCTCGCCCAAGAACATAAGCCGACTTTCCTTGAAGAATCAAGTCGTAGAAAGCACCGACCAAAGGCGCATTGTATCGGCAAAGAACCATGTCGCCTTCAACGGGCTTAAACGGTGCATTGACCTTAACGGCTCCCTGTTCTGCGGTTTCCAAGCAATTGAAATCCTTCACATATCGGTTGGCTTCTGCAACAACCGATTTAGGACACCGCCAAGTTAAACTTAGCGGGAACTCAGAAACCCCTCGGTTAGTTTTCAACAATTGTTCCTTGAAGATATTCATTGAATTGCTGTCAGCACCTCGAAAACCATAAATGGCTTGATTTGGGTCGCCAACAACAATACAACGACCGTTCTTGACACAACGGAAAATAAGTTCTCGTTGCATTTCATTGAAGTCTTGAGCCTCATCAACAAACAATACATCAAATGATGGGAATGGCAAATTCTTTTGAAGAGGAAGCCAAATCATATCATCAAAGTCAATGACATGGGTTTGCTTGAGACATTCATCCATAATGTCAGGAATGGAATCAATTGCCATATCTTCTTCTCTTGATGATTCAAACTCAATGTTATACTTATCAATGAGGAAACGAATGCTTCGCAAATCGTGAGCATCAACCATTGAACCCTTCATTAATCCGATTAGTTTTGCCAATGGGAAAGAGTTAAAATCTTTTCCGTGGTAATCATCAATGATGTTCTTTGTCTTGTAATTGTTCACTTTTGTGCGAATACCTGCCGCACGAATGGCCGCAAAACCAAGTGCGTGAAAGGTCTTTGCCTCTACATTTGCTGGAAGTCGGTCGGATAATTCCTTTTGGATGGACTTATTAAAGCACAAAAATCCAATCTTTGTAGCATCAATGCGGTTAGAACCTTCTACAATTGTAAAGGTCTTCCCTACACCTGCACCTGCTTCAATAACCATGTGGTTATCTCCTTCTTCCATTTCTTTCCATATTTCTTCTTGTTGTTTTGTTCCTGTTATCATTTTTATTCCTCCTGTGTTTAATTAAAATCGTTCTATAGTAATCTCTTTTAAACAGTTTACCATCTATGCCATAGTAGTTAGTATATTGAATTATCTTAGTCTCCCAATTATTGTTTCTCAAGACCCTAACACAATAGTTTCTAAGAGACTCTATGGACGATGTTTCACCTTTTTGGGCCTTATAAATTCCATTTACCTCCAAAAGCGTACAAAGCACTTCTAAAAATTCTTGTAGTTCTGTCTCATTGGGCACTGTTTGGCTTAGTGCCAAAATATACTTTTTAATCATAGGATAATTCTTTTTTCTTCTCATTTATATTTCTCCTGTGTGTGTGAATAGGAGGTCGGGGAGACAAAACCTCCGAAGAGGTCATTTTGCTGTTTGCCCCCTTGTCTCAACCCGACCATGAATAAAGTGCTAAGGGCAGGATTTGAACCTGCGAACCGTTAAGGACAGGAGTTTAAGCCCTGCGCGTTTAACCATGCTCCGCCACCTTAGCGTTTAATTAAATATTTTTCAATGAATGAAAAATACCGTGTGCTTGAGCAATTGATGAACAATTGCCACCGGCATAGAGGGGGGCGGGGCGTGGCTATAAGCCGTCCCCCACCTCACGCCCCTCCCCTGAAAATTTCAGAGTTAAATGACTAATGCAAAATTAAAAATAAAAAAACCCCCACCAGCAAACCTCCGAAGAAGTTCGCTGATGGGGGGAGAAAAATTATATTATTCTAAAGGGGTGTCCGAGTCTCAATTAAGAGAAATTCACTCTTCCGAAGAAAGGAGCGAATTAACGCTACCATCCCAAGAACCGTCCTTAAACGACTTTGAGAGGGAGTTTCGCATTCTCTTCACAACAGAAGCGGCGTATTCCGAATCATCTTCGTAAAGGCCACCGCCCGATTTGTTGTGCTTGAAGAGAATTTGAGCCATAATTGGGTCGTGGTTGTAGAAACCACTTGCGGCTTCTTCAACAACGCCACAAATGCGGTCAATTGCGACTCTAACCGACGCAGGGACGGCAGATTTTTGACCACGACGGAACGGGGTTCCATCACGACCTCGCAAAAGAGCCTTAAGTGCGTTAGCGGCGGCTTCTCTCTCATTTTCATTGTCTTGTCCAACTTGGAGGTGCAATTCCACAACTTGCTTCAAAGCACCGTCCAAACTGTCATCGGCTTCTAGGTATTCGTTAATCTCGATAACGAGACTTTCCCATTTTACATTATCCATGTTTCTCAATCCTGCCCGTAGGCAAACTCCCTAGAAGTTATCCATATATAAGGCACAACAACGATTAAAATTCATCTTAACCCTCTTGATGCTTGAAAACATATGAGTCATAACCAAAGCATAGTTAGATAGTTATATGCACCACTATGAGCCTTAACATTGAATCTTTAACATTTTTAACACCAAAATAGAATCGTGAAAACTATCGTAGGTGTCGCCGTTGATAAATTACCGAATCTTTAACATGGATGATAAGAAGTTTTGAGGGGGGTTATGATACACAACCCCCCCCGAAACACTATCTTTGTCATTTTTGTCATGTTTAACATCATTTTCATTTTATCAAGGGGGTGGGTATTAAAAATTAGGGGGTTATAACCCCTAAGAAATAAGGGGTATGTGGATGGATGGATGGATGGTATGGTATGGTATGTTAATAATGTTAAAATGATAATAATATTAAAACAATATACTTGTGGGTCATAACCCTCTCATAATCGTCTGGATATTTATCGTGGGCATGACAATAATATGACAAAGATTAGAACTCTTACATATAATATAATATTGTTATTCATATTGGTATATGGTCAATTGGATTATACCCATACAAAACCTATCAATTTTAGTGTAGGTTTTATTACTACCATATTATGTTGTAGAATGGGTATTGATATTAGGACGCCCTGCGCTTAAAGGCATTAATTCACCATACCATATGGTTCGTTGCTACTTTAGTAAAAAAAATGAAATGAAGAACCCCGCCACCCGAAAAAGCCGTTTTACGGGCTAATTCGGGCTTTGGGGCTAAATGCATGATGCACCGACTAGCCAATGTCGGTGTGCGTGTCCAAAGGAGGAGGCCAAACCTACTCAAAAACCTCCATAAAATCGGGAGCGTCCAAAGAACGCTGTCCAAAGTGATTTGGCGCACTGTTGAAGGAGCCGTCCCAACCACCGCATTTGTAGGCTATTTTGAGCCTTCGCTCGATTGAGCGAAAAACTCGCATGGCCGCTTCATGGGCGATATGATGGGTTGAGTTCAATTCTTCAACATCAACCCTGATTGGCAAAAAGCCTACTCGGGTTTGAATGTTGAGGTATGATTGATACACTTCTTCACGGGTCGCATCAGCAATTCGGTAAATGCGTTGTTTGATGCTGAATGGGATTTGTCCCTTAATGTAGCGTTCAATTTCGGGCATAGATTTGACGATGGCCTTAATCATTGTCCAGTAGTTGGTTTGCATCACAGAATCCTCAAGGGACTCGTATTTGTTGTATTCCGCCAACATCATGCTAATGGCACTGTATTGGGGTTCTGGCACTCTTCCGTCAATCATGGCTTTTTCAAGCCGGATATGTTGATATTCTTTGCTCTTTGTCATGGTTTTTCACTTCCTTTGGTGGTTTGTTTCCTTTGGACGCTAAATTGGCTATTGTTTCTTATTAATCCGAGTTTACAAAAGAAAACCATATGGTTGCACATTACTTTTGTAATATTTCAGTATGAAATAACCCCAAGGGGGCAAGCCTCCCCCATCACCTTGAACCATTGACCCGCTTAACTCGTTTGGGTTTGGTGGTGATTTTTGGGGGAGGCCGCCGTTTTGCACATTTTGGGATTCACGGGTTTTCAACGCTTAAAGCCTCATTCTTGAGGCTCAACCTCCGTTTCAGCGTTTTCGGTGGTTTCAGCGGTCGGTGGCTCAATTGAGAGCGCACCGTCATTCAAGAGGCCATTCCAGCGACCCTCTCGAATTGCTCGCTTCATGTTGTTTTCTGCCTTGTCTGCCATGTGGTCAGCGTATGACTCAACATCAGCGTATTGACCTGCCTTCGTGGATTGAAGGAAAACCTGCTGAATGAGTTCAAATTCACCAATAGAGGCAAATGCAGTGTGAATGCGGTTGCGAACACCCGAAACAACGCCCTGCTGTTCGGGGGTGAGAGAAGAACCCTTTCCCCGCTTCACTGGGGATTTGTCTCCCAATGTGCGGAGCATTCCGGTAATGCTTCCCCAAATGTTCTTGATGTCGGTTTCATCGCTCAATGTCTCCATGTAGGTCAATTGTGCTTCAACCATGGGCGCAAGTGCGCCCGCTACTTCTCCGTTGTTTTCAAGCCATGCTCGCAGTTCTGCGGCCTTGACTGTTGCTTTCGTTTTGTCCATTTTTTTCATCTCCTATGCGTTTTGTGGGTGTGAATCCCGCTTAGGCACTAAACCCCCATGATAGCCAATATAATTCAAGTTTACAAAAGAAAACCATATGGTTGTGGTTCACTTTGAGAATATAATTATAAACAACCTTACAGGAACGGGAGAAAACCCACAATTACTAAATAAAACTACATTTAAACACAGGGAATAAAAAGACCGCCATGTGGTTTATCGTTCTGTTGTGGGTTTTCCCCCAAAGGAGAAAAAACCTCACCCGCTACTTATCGTTGCATTTCGTCAAAGATATCGAAAGCGTTAAGAAATCCCTCACCGACGGTTTATTGGAATAACTGATACTTTTCCCAAGATTGACATACTTTGTGAGTGTTCACGGGGTATTGGTTCTATGAGCCGCATTAACGCGTATTAGCGGCGAGAATGTAAAAGGGGGCGTGGTGGCCGTTCTCGGTTTTTTGCACATTGAGAAAAACTCACTCTTCCGAGCCGTCCTCCTCAATAACGCTGAAATCTTGGGATTTCAAACCTTCGCGGGTTCCGTCCCAAATTCCGAGATTGTATCGCTTAACCAGCGATTGCTTTACACGGTTCGCCATAGCGACACCAAAAGCGTCGTTATCCCACAGACCGTTGGCTTTCTTACCCATGCGGCAAAGGAGAACATTCATGTCTCCCGTGTTAATGAGCGTCAAATGCGCTGCGAGTGCTTCATTCTCCAATGCTTCAATAAGGACAGAAACCTCTGTCGGAAGGCTTGAAGCCTTTCCACGCTTAATTGGAGAGTTGGGGAGGGTTCGGCACATTTGGGCAATAGAACCCCAAATGTTTCCGATATCTTTTTCATCCGTCAAAGTGCGGCCATAATCCAGTTGTGCTTGAATCATTGGCTGGAGTGCTCCGATATCGTTTTCCTCCATCCAAATTTCAAGGTCTTTTGCTCTTGTTTCAAATTTTTGCTTGCTTACTTCCATTTTTTCACCTCAAATGTGTTTTTTTTGAGAAAGGCCACCACAGCCAATGAACCCACCCTCATCAGCATATAATTCGAGTTGGCAAAGCAAACCATATGGTAAGATAAATAGATAGCATTAAAGTAATGTAAATATATAGTCTATGCTTAAGATATATAGAAGTAATAGCGTTATCTACAACCATATGGCTTTGTTTCCGATTTTTTTTTCTAATTAATTTTTAATTTTTTATTGTTTTTTAGTTATTTTTTGTCTAAAATAGCCCTTTAGAACATATCTATTGCCCCCCTGTAGCGGTATGATTATACCACGAGAGGGGTTCCGATAAACAGGGGTTAGCATTGACTACTTTAGAAGATGTATTACCCGAAATTCAACGCATTAATGAATCTATTCAATCTATTTTGGCAGACATTAAATCAAATACAGGGAAAGCCAATATACAAACCAAAGAGGAAAATAAGGCTAAATTAAAAGAAATAGCCAAGAAATTAAAAGAATTACAAACAAATATGTTATCTTACTATCATCCAAAGAAAACTACACAATTAAATTTAAAAGATAAATTTTAATTAAATAAAAAAATACATTAAACAGTTTTTTATTCTGGAAATACAATAAAAAATAACAAAAAAATTTTGCTAGTCGTAAAAAAATTCCGGGCCAAATTTTGAGAAATTAAGGTGATATTATGTGGAAAGATGAAATTAAGAAACAAAGGTCAAATAAGCAACAACTTAGAATGGAGGCTTTAGATTTTGCTGACGACATTTTAGATATAATTAAAAAGAAATTAAGTAGAAGCCGCATTGATTTACCTAAAGATAGGCGCTTAGAATTTAGACAAACTTTAAGGGAACTTTTCTTAGAAGCGGCTGACTTAGAGTAAAAAATTCCGCCAGAAATTTTTGGAGAGATTTAGATGAAGTTTGAATATAGAGCAACATTACTAGCAAAACTAACGACCTTAGCGAAACATGCAAGGCATGTTGCTTCTTTATTGGCGCAAGAAAGAGGCGCAGATAAAGATGCTTATAAGAAAGAATTAGAGCGTCTTTTAGAAGGCGTTGAAAAAATTAAGCGCGAGTTTGATGCAGTTAAGTGATTAAAATGGCAGAGAATATTGATGATGTAGAAAGCCCATCCGGGCCTATAGATTTGAGGGGTATTGTTGATGGTGTTTTTCAAGGAAATGTTATTTCTAAAATGGCTCAAGGTTCTGCACTTAAAGCATTAGCCTATAAAACTGTTAAATTAACATATGAAGAAATAGTGCCACCTCTTGATGGACAGGAGGCATATTTCATTACTGAGCAATTTATGGGGGGTTGGCTTAGTCCCTTGCTTGAAAATATAAACAAGCAACCCGAGGAAAAGAAGGATAAAAAGAAAATTAAAGAGAATTCTGATTTTGATAAAGAGGAAGGTATTCCTGACAAAATTGGAGAATTTAATGTTTTAGAAATCGCTAAGTTAATTGGGCAAAGCCATGTTAGCGAGGTCGTCGCTGGAACTCCATTAGATAAAGAAGAAAGAGAACAATTGATAAAAATAAAAAAGAAGTTTATGGATAGCGGAAAGTCTATGACTTCTACATTAAGTGGTATTGTTGATTCTCCCGATTATACTAATTTTATTAAACACGCTATTACTTCTGCGGTATTATATCTAAGTGTTGTAGAACCCGATACTATTCGTGAGCAAGCAAAAACAGATGATGAAACGCCTATGTCTTTGGCTATGGAAGATTATTTGGCAGAAGTTGAAAGGGAAAATCGCCCAGAGATTGTTTTTGACGAAGAAGCAGCAGAAGCAAGTAGAGAAAGAATGTCGCAAAGAATAGGTCGTTCTGGCACAAGAGGAAAGGGCTATTTTGGTAAGAGCGAATGGTTTAATATCTTGAAACGAGATGATTAAATGTGGTTTAGCATTCTTAAATTGAACCTTGGTAATTTGACTGCCCAAATACAGGGTGATGTTGAAGGTGAAAATATCAATGTTCAAGGAAAAAAAACATGTGAAGAGAAATATTATAGATTTATTCAAAATATATATGATGAATTTGGAGATGACCCTTGGTTTAACTATTCTATATCAAATGCCAACGGCTGGGAGCAAATCCCCGAAGAACTTTTTTGTTTGCTAATAGAGAATTTAGATAAGTTTTTTAGAGGGTCTGAGCCAACGCCCCAATCTGCTGTTTTGAAAAATTGGCGCAATAGAGACCAATATCTTATGAAATTCGGGCCTTTTCAGTATAATACTTATTCTCTTGATATTGATGGTATTATAGCAAAAGGATTCAATTCTCCCTTTGTTATCACATTAAGAGGCCCATTCTTAGTCAAAGTGAAGCAACCAAAAAAGGTAGGGTTTGAAGATATATATTCTAAAGAGCATGCCAAAAAAACATATGACAAAATCAAATCATGTTGGGAGAGAGCATAATGTGGTTTAATATTCTTAAGTTAGACCTGTCTAATTTACAGCAGAATTTAAAAACTGTTGATGCAGATGCAGACGCAATCAACATTCAAAAACCCAATAAATGTAAAGAAAAATTATTGAAGATTATTGAAATAATGAAGGATGCAGATAAAAAGGCAAGACAGGCACTTCCAAATGCTTTAGAAGAAGCCTTAAAAGAATCAGAATATAAAGATAAAGACGGGAAAACAATAAAATTCTATATTCGTGATTGGGCGGGAGACGACAAAATATTTGCCGAAAATTCCCCGTATCGGTTTGGATTTTCGGTTAGTTCTAGCATGAGAAATTCTGATAACTTTAAAGAAATAGACGAAATGGTTGCTTGTCAGTTATTGGAAGCACTTAAAGTAGTATTGTCTAAGGGTCTTGATGAACCAGTAGACGAAAGAAAAGAGGTCAAAAATAGTGAAGGTAAAGAAATTGGTCGTGTTGAATATACCTTTTTATCAGGAAAAAATACTTATGTTAGAAATAAATTAGCAATATATGATACATCAAATTTATTCAATGTTGCCAGTATTTCGCATGGTGCAAGCGGATTCCCATATTCACATGAAACTTTTGAAGACCATGCAGAATTTGAAATGAAATTGGCTATTAAATTATATACTCAAGTTTATGAACCTGTGTTCAAGAAAATAAAGGGGATGCTTTGAATGTGGTTTAATCTCCTTAAGTTAGATTTATCTTCAATAAATATCCAAACACCGATTGATACAGAAGCCGGGAATATTAACATTGAAGAGAGCGATAAATGTAGGAAAAAATTGACTAATTTTCAAAAAAGAATTCTAAGGATGGGAAAAAGAAATAAAGGGACTTCCGCTGACGGAATAGAACTTTCAGATATGTCTGAAAAAATTGCTTGCGAACTTGTAGAAAAAATTGATAAGATGTTTAATTCAATAAACTATTGGGGGCTTGGCCCTGAAATTGATGAACGAGACAAATTAAGTGATGGTTCTGAATATGTTCTCGTCTATTCTCCTTCTGGGAAAAAAATACTTTTGGTTATTGCTTTTGGCTCCCTTGGACACGGATATTTTGTTAGAACTGTTATTCCTCAACAAGACTACTTGCTTATGTCGGCAGTTAGAAGACATTGGGAGGAATCGTAATGTGGTTTGATATTCTTAAGTGGGAAGAAATTCTCAAACTTCGTAGGATTTTTGAAGAGCCTGTCCCTAAATGGCTTGAAGAATATGCAGACATGGAAGAGAGTGATTCTGTTGAAATTGAAGGATTTATGGTTTTTGGTCATGCCATGAAAAGAATGATGGGCTTTGACGAAAGTAATGACCCAAGACCATTAGATGGTGCATTTTATTTTAAGAACATGTTAAGAAAATTTCAAACGGCCTTAAATCAGAGATATAAATTTTTTGATAAATTAAAAGAAGGCTATCAATTTAGTGTCATCGCTAATGGTTATGCTTGGGCTGCTCAAAAGGATTCGGAAGAAGACTACTCTATTGTTTCTTATCTTGGCAAGAAAAAAAATGTGAAAGGCAAAAAGAAAGTATTTGACCTCGGTTTAGTGGACAGCGATGGTGCAGAAACGGCAAGAAGCCGAGAGGAATTAATTGCGGATAAATCAGTTGAACTTCCCATTAAAGAGGATGATTATGACCCTACTAAAATAAAAGAAGCAATTGAAAACGATAAAGTCTTACAATACTATAAGGTTCCTTTGGATAAATTGATTGATAGGCTTACAGCGTATAACAATTATGAAGACTTGATGGAGATGTTGGATGCTTCAATTAAGCAAGAGGATAGGGATAAAATCAAAACTGCTTTGAGAAGAATTAGAGGCATTATTTCTGACATTAAGAAAGCAGAAGTGATATATACCGAGGACACTTTGAAGGAAGCAGGGGTGGCCTCCGCATTTGTGGGGGGTAAAAGAACCCTCATTGTGGGCGAACCAATTTATGGAGGAAAAAAGCGTGGCAAGAAGAGAGAAGAAGAGTATTGAGGTCATTAACGGCAATCCCGTTCAAATGGCTGGCTCTTTTGATTTTGAACAGGCTTTCAACGATTGGCAAACTAAATGTCGCAGTTATAAGACAAGCCAAATTAGCCCAAAGCCCCCACAGGATGAAAACGGTGGCACAAAGAATCCTAAGAGCAAATTTGTTCCAAAGGACTTACTAGGCCAAGTTAGAAACCATGTGAGCGCATCTGTCGCAAGACCAGATTCTCCAAATAAAGGAGATAGTGGATTATATAAGGCATTAGAAGAAATTGATTCTAAATTGAAAACTATCAAGATTTTTACTAAAATAGAAAAAAGTATTCTTGAATCGTTTAGAACAACCCTTAAAGAACTTTTAGACTCTCCTTCTCTTAATCCCCAAAACATTGTTTTCAAAAGACCCAAGAGATACCGAATGGTGGACGGGGAACTTAAGATTACTTCAAAGGCAAAAGAAAAGATTTATGGACACTACATTGATGACTATTTCATCAAGAGATACCCCAAGATGAAGCCCCCTCAAGGCTATGAGAAATGGAGTAGTAAATCCCCAAATACTGCTCAACCTCCGCTATATCAAGCAATATATGGCGGAGATATGTTTCCTAAAGGTGGGCTTATTGAAGTGATTGAGTCTGCTATTGAGCAAATTGAAAAACCAATTGAGCCAGTCTTGACTAAAATCAATTCAGACCTTTTGGCTCAAATTCCACAGGTTAGGTCATGGGTGATTAAAAATGCGAAGAGATTTTACAAGGATGGCAAATATAATTTGTCTGCGTTTAGAAGTGAATTAAATTCACAGACTTATCAAGGAGCAGATTCTCTTCTGTTTAGAAGATTAATGACGGCCAATCTCACAGGGAAAAAATTATCTTCTATTAATGCAAAGAATGTTTTGGCTCATCCTGTTCCTAAATTTAGAATTGATATGAAAACGAATAAGGCTATGCAAAACCTTATTAGAAACAGTTATGCTCGTAGTCCAAGGGCAAAGGCTCCTGCACCGAAAAAAGAAGAAGTCAAGAAATGGTTTGAGATGGTATTATGACGATAGATTGGTTTAACATTGTAAAGGCAAAAGGCCCAGAAAAATTTGATAAGGACAGATATGATAGAGAACAGGTATTAGAAGGCCATGAAAAACTTATGAGGAATTTGTCCGAAGGAAATTATGGGGGAGTAAAATTACCCCCTGAAGATTTAAAGGGTTTTAATGAAATTGTAAATAATATGAGAAAAAATATTGAATCAAAAGAAAAGTTTGATGCACATCGCAACTATTTTTACAGGAAGACTAGAGAATTTAATAATGACCCTGAGAGAGTTAAAAGATTCGGATATTTTGTTGGCTTATCAGGCGCACACTATCATTTTGATACTACCTACTACAAAAGGATGATGGATTGATTATTATGACATGGAAAGAGATTTTAAAGATTGATATGGATGAAGCCCGTAGATTGGGTCGTAAATATGCGAAAGAAGACATGGAAATGGACGATAGAAGAAAAGCAAAGGAACGAAAAGATTTTTTGACTGAAAGGCAAACTAAAAAATATGAAGCCGCTAAAGAAAAAATTGAATCAAAAAAAGACAAAATTATTGAAAAGGAACCTGAGGTTTATAAGCCTATGCAAACAATATTAGAATTAATGGAAGAAACAATCGGAACTGATGATTTTACACAATACTATAATTCGCTTAGACATATTGCGACAGGACATGACATTTTCTTT
>Ga0160423_10002399_pt1 | contig 15653 bp, 15 predicted proteins | sample CRUFie14St8metaG_FD_108191 | JGI IMG/M metagenome (GOLD analysis project Ga0160423, IMG submission 108191) | Marine microbial communities from the Costa Rica Dome - CRUD Field 142mm St8 metaG | ecosystem: Environmental > Aquatic > Marine > Oceanic > Photic zone | place: Costa Rica: the Eastern... | reverse complement strand
TAGCGGGGGTTATTGATCGCGGCGACTAGAAGTTGCCGCTGCTTCAGGTACTCAAAAAAGTCGCTGTCAGCATCGATCTCTCTCGCTGCTAGCGCCCGGGATAGTTGCTGCGGCGCGGAGCCTGACCCTGAGTCACCCGGAAGCCATTGCTGCGCGGCGGCGGCATCCAGCGCAGCCAGCTCCGGGCCCAGTTGCTGTTCCCGCTCGATAATACCCAGCACGTTGGCGGCCACGCGGGCGTTAAATTGATCGCGTCCGGATAGCGTGGGCACCGCGCTGTCCATCAGGAAGCCTTTGACCGCCCCCAGTAACTCCGAGATGGTGACGTCAGAAGCGGTTGTTTGCTCGTCGGCCTGACTCATGCATTTTCCCATTCTTCTATTAATAGCAGGATATCGAGTTCTGCTTCCGACCGCCGGCGCGCCACCGCGGCACGCTCCACGTCGCCATTGCCGCTGTGCCATAGTGCGCCCATGGTCTGGCAGACCAAACCCCAACTGAGTGCCGCGAAGATTTCCCAATAGCGGATGGTAGACAGCTCGGGCGTCCACCCTGCGGTCGACGCATAGCCAGCGATCAAATCGTCGTAGCCACCAAAGCCACCCACGGGGTTCTGTAAGTGCCCGAATCGCCAGACATTGGCGCAGAGATATCCCAGATCTTCCTCTGCCGGGCCTTGGTGTGTCAGCTCCCAGTCGAGCACACCTGCCAGACCCTGTTCATCCACCAGCAGGTTGCCCGTGCGGAAATCACCGTGCAGGAGGACACAGGGTGCCTCGGTTGGCGCGTGATCAATGAGCCAGTTCAACCCGAACTGCATCACAGGAGAGATATCGCCAAATGCGTGCAGTCGCTTTTGCGCCGCGGTAAAGCGCTTGTCCAGTGTAGTGGGGCCAATATTGGCCGGGAGGAGTGAGCAGTCGATGCTATGAATGCGCCCGAGTGCCTCGCCACATTGAAATGCCAGCCGGCTTCGCGCGACTTCATAAGCGTCGTCCACCAGCCATTTCTGCGGGATGCTTTCACCGGGGATAAAGCCCATCAGAAAGGCCTCGCCGATGGGGTGCGTGGCGTTAAAGACCGCGTGGATGTCGGGAACCGGTACCGACGTCGAGGTCGCCAGTTGTATGACGGCTGCCTCATCTACCAGAGATAGTCCGAGAATATTGCCCTCGAGCTGATCGATAGAGTCAACCGAGAACGGTCGTCGCCGCAATATCAGTGGCGTGCTGCCCCACGTCAGCCGCCAGGTCTCGTTATTGGCACCGCCCGACAATCTTTCAAGTTGCAGCACCTCCTCTCCGGGCATTTGCCCTGAGAAGTGCTCGGTCAAAGCAGTATTGAGTAGCGCCGTCAGTTGATCAGGTGACATGGGTGAAAACGTTCCGGGCGGCGGGGCAGCGGTCAGCCCTTTTCGATCTGGAAGGTCAGCCCAGCGTGCTCCTGCAGCCGCGCCATCAGCGCGTCACCCATCGCTGCTGCAGGCGTCCATAGCCCTCCAGAAGCCATATCCGGGTTGACCAATAAACACATCGCCGCCTCGGCCAGCATTTTGGATGTCGAGCCGTAGCCGGGGTCCCGGTCTCCCTGCACGCTGCTGATCATGAGCTCGCCATCACTCGTCTCGCCTGCAAAGATCGCGTCGTAATTACCGTTCTCGCGCTCCTCTTTGGTGGGACCCTCGCCCGGTTGGAGGTCGCTCTTCGCGACCGAGTCATCTTTGGCCACATAGTCAGCCGCGGCTTTGCCCTGATCGCCGTCGCCGGTCAGGAGCATTTCGTCGTAGCGGAAATCTTCACCATACTGGTGGCCCAGTAAAAAATTGGAGCGGTGGATATTCTTGGTATTGATCGGCGCCATGATAAATGGCGCGCTCCAGCTCTTAAGTTCTTCATCGTATTGCGGCGCCATGCCAGGGGGTTGCTCGGGCCCTGTGAACCCTTCGGTCAGAGCAAAGGGGTTGGTCAGGACCTGAATGATGGTGGGGTCAGCCTTGGCCGAGGCCATTGTCGCGCGCATGGACGCGATGGTGCCGCCCGAGAAGGTGCCATTCATGGCGCGGACCCGGCCTTTGACCGTGCTGATCGGCTGGCCCGTTTTGGCGATGGCGTGTTGCTGTAGCCGGTACACGCCCAAGTCAAACGGAATGGAGTCGAAGCCGCAGCTGTGAACGACGCGTGCGCCCGATGCTTTGGCCGCGCTGCTGTATTGCGTGATCGTCTCGTGCATCCAGCTAGGCTCTCCCGTCAGATCTACATAGTCGGTGCCCCGCTCGGCACACTGCTTGACCAGTTCGTCACCATAAAGCTGATAGGGTCCGACGGTGGTAATGACGACCCGGCAGGCGTCGACCATTTGTGTCACCGAGTCGGAGTTGTCTACATCCACAGCAAGGAGCTCGACGGCGTCACTAATGCCCATCTCTGCGCGGACAGCGGCGAGCTTGTCCAGAGATCGTCCCGCCATGGCCCAAGTTAGATCTGAACCGCGATACTCTGCGGCGAGGTACTCGGCGACCAGTCGGCCGGTGTACCCCGAGGCCCCAAAAACAACAATATCGAATGGTTTATCTGCATTGGGCATAACGAAGCGAGCTCCTCAGTGGTCGCAGTGATAGGTGGACAAGGTTAACCGTTCGCATCGACCACGGGGAAAATTTTATGGTGGCCCGTACCTCGCCGTTCAATCACAGCATCGCTGTGATTATCATCGGTGCATGGGAGAGGACGCATTGGTTAAAGAGACGATCGAGCGGTTGTTTGCGGCAATCGAGACGCGTGATTTGCGCGTGATCGGACCACTCTTGCACCCCGACGTTTCGTGGCAAAACGTGCCGCACCGGCCGGCACAGGGCAGGGAGGCCGTGCTGCAGTTGCTTGGTAACATACTGTGCTGGTCGGATCGGGTGCAGTGGGATGTCATTTCCAAGTCGGTCTCCGAGACTGCAGGGTGGTATGAGCGCTTGGATCGCTTTTGGTTGGCCGGCGAGGAGCACGCTGTGGCCTGCAATGGTGTCTTTGAGGTGGATGTGGCTTCAAAGACGGTGATTGCCGTTCGGGATTACGTGGATCTCAGTGAATGGCGGCTCAGAGTGGATCCTGTGATGGCGCTGCTTGCTAGACGCAGGGCCGTGGAAGTTGTCGCGCATCATATTGAGGCGGTTGAGACGCAGGACGCGGTGGCAATGTGTTCGGACTATGCGCTTGATGCTGTGTTGGAAAGACCCACCGCCACTTATCGAGGCTGGTCTGCCATCGCAGATTATTTCGATACGGTGCCGCCGCGACTGGGTACCCAACGCGTGAGTTTTTCACCGATCGAATCACTCTATAGCGATCAAGCCAGGGTCAGTTGGCATATCGACCGCGAAGGGGAATCTCCCGTGTCTGGCTCCGATATTTTCACTGTCATCGGCGGGCGGATTGTCCGCCAGGTGACCGAGCTCGAGGGTGCTGACTTTTGAGGCGTCTTGTGTCTACTGCGATGCGGCCCAGTCCGCCATGGTCTCTTTAAGAATGTCGAGGGGCATGGCGCCGTTCATGAGCACGGCTTCGTGAAAGTCTCGTAGCCTGAATCGTTCCCCCAGCATGTCCTCTGTGTCTTTGCGCATCTCCAGCAGTGCCAATTGCCCGGTCTTATAGGCGGTGGCTTGTCCCGGCCAGACCACATAGCGCTCAATTTCTCGAGTGACTTCCTCGTTAGTCATGCCCGTTTTGGCTGTCATGTACTCGATCGCCTGTTCTCGAGTCCAGCGTTTGGCGTGCATGCCGGTATCCACCACCAACCGGACAGCGCGAAACATCTCTGCCTGGAGTCGGCCCAGATTACCGAGCGGGTCGTCGTCGTAGAGTCCCATGTCGGTTTTAGCAATGCGCTCGGAATAGAGTGCCCAGCCTTCCGAGAAGGCATTGAAAGGCGATAGTCGTCGCAAAAGTGGCACGCCCTCGATCAATTGCGAGGTTGAAATCTGAAAATGGTGCCCGGGTGACCCCTCGTGAATCATGAGCGTTGGCAGTGTCCAGCGTGGGTTATCTGCCGTGTCTTTTTGGTTGATGTAAAAACGTCCTGGCCGGGACCCGTCGAGCGCAGGTCCATTGTAATAGCCGCCCGGCGACGAATCTTGAGAGTATTCGGGGACCCTGACGATCTCTAAGGGTTGCGGTGGGATGGTCACAAAATAGTCAGCGGCGATGGCCATGACCTTTTGGTCAAACGCCTCGAGATACGCAATCATCTCTTCCCGGCCCTCGTCAGTATTTGGGAACTGGTGGGCGGGGTCATCCATGAGTACTCGGATACGCTCTGCAAAGCTGTCGCCTATGACGCCTTGACTGTCGAGAATATCGAGCATCTCACCCTCAATGCGATCCACTTCTGTCAGTCCGGTTGCGTGAATCTCCTCAGGTGAATACTGCGTTGTCGTATTTGAGCGCAGATTGGCGGCATAGATCGCCTCGCCATTGGGCAATCGCCAGATGCCCGCGTCGTGCGTCGCCTCGGGTAGCATGGACTCAAACAAACCGATGATGGCTTCGTAGCCCGGAACCACCTCGCTGGAAACGAGCTGTTTTGCCTCATTGATAAACGCAGCGGCGGCGGCCTCGTCGACATCCTCCAGGTCGTCGAGCTTTGGTCCCAGTGTCGTCACCAGCGGGCTGTTGTCTGCACCCCCTTCGATGAATTTGTTCATGCCAACCAGTGCTTTTTCAATGACAAAGTCTGGCGGAATCACGCCGTTTGCCCGGTCGTCTATCACCCTCGCGTGGGTCTCTCTCAAGACGCGGCCAAATTCCCGGAGACGGGAGAGATAGCGGCGAACGCTTTTCTCATTTTTGATGACATGCGTGTCGGTCAAAAATTGCGGCATGTTCACCGTGACGCCGGAGATCTGATTCACGCGATATCCGCTGTAGCGCAGGTCCGCTTGTCGTAGCAGGTCATCAAAGAACCAGGCAGCGATTTTCCAGGTAAGCAGTTCCTGGCCAGTGAGGCCCTCAGGTCCGTACGCATTGAGGCCGGCTCGCGCGTCGCGCAGCTTTGCAATGCTCCGTTCCTCCTCTTCACGGGTGTAGTCGGCGAGCTTACCGCTATGAAAATCGAGAGGGGTATTGTCGATCGCACCCAGATAGGTGAGCAGCTCGGGGGAGTCGATGGCCAGCTGGAAAGTGACCTTATTAATGTAGTTGTTGACGCCGACGGGTGTGAACCAGAACCACATTGAGGCCCCCGCTGAGGCGACAATTAACGTGGCCACCAGACCCATCACCACTCGTTTTAGCCATTTCATGCCATCTGCCTCACTGCTTAGGAGGCGCATTGTATGTCATTGGTGTTGTCCCATACCCGCCGGGATGTGACGCTGACTGTGATGACGTGTAAATGATTCGGCTAGCGCAACCACGCTCCGCTAGCGTCAACGGTTTCGATGTTCAGTTGGCCCGCCAAACCTGCGCTACGGTGCACGCTGATCTCGGCGTATTCAGGTAGCTGGATCATCTCGAACATGGCCGTCCGTGACGGGTACATGGCGATCGCCACCTGGTCCCAAAGTTCTTCGACTTCGCCGAGCATCAGGCGCTCGACCTCGGCGCCAAAACAGAGCCGCCCCCCCACTTGCTGAATGACCTCGGCCACCCCGCGCGCGTAGATGTGATAGGCCTCACGGCCGGTCAATTCAGTTTGCCGACCATCCTCGTACTCCGCGAGCGTCTTAAATTTCAGGAGGTTGACCATGAAAATGGGGCCCTCGGCTGCCGGGGTGAGAAACCCCTCCACTTGCTCGGAGGTCGGTGCGACTGCGTTCTGGTATTCCATGAAACACTCCTTATCGGGGTAATCGTATCAGCGTCTGGTGGCAAGCTCGTCCTCAAAGCTCGACAGCAACCCTGCGAGAGGGGTCGAACGGCCGTGGCTGAAGTTCACGATCGCGGTCGCACATTATGGCATAATATATGCCATTATATGGTGCCAGATGGTAAGGCAGTAGAACAGCATGCAGATACTTCGGACGCCGGACACGCGATTTGAGGGGCTTAGCGATTACCCGTTCGAGCCGCATTACACTGACATTGATGCTGGCGATCAGACGCCATTGCGTATTCATCACATTGATGAGGGTGATCCCCACGCGCCGATTGTCCTGTGCCTGCACGGCCAGCCGAGTTGGAGCTACCTTTATCGAAAGATGGTGCCGCTACTCACTGCATCGGGATTGCGGGTGATCGCCCCGGATCTGCCGGGATACGGTAAATCAGACAAGCCCGCCGCGCGCGAAGATTACAGCTATCAGCGGCAGGTCGATTGGATGGGCCGCTGGCTGGAGGCCAACGATTTCGGCGACATCACCTTTTTTGGTCAGGACTGGGGCGGCCTGATTGGTTTGCGGCTGGTGGTCGATCACCCCGACCGTTTTGCTCGGGTCGCAGTTGGTAACACCGGGCTACCTTTGAGCGCCGACCTTGAGCAAAATATTGTCGACAAGGTCATGGCGTTCCGGCAGGACGGGCAGCGGCTGAGCTTCCGCGATATGGCCTTCGCCTTATCACGTCTGGGGAGTGTGGTTGATGAGCCCGACGCTTTCCCTATGGGTTTCGCTCACTGGCAAAAATTCTGCTGGAACTCAGCAGACATGCCTGCCGGCTTTCTCATGGAGATGATGATCAATCGGCCTGCAACCTGGAAGGTCGCGCCGCGCGTGCTACTGAATCAGCATCTCGGAACTGCGCTGCGTCCCATCACGCCACTAGGTCGTGCCTATGAGGCGCCTTTCCCCGATGCCTCCTATAAAATGGGTCCGCGCGCCATGCCCAGCCAGGTGCCGACGTTACCCACCGATCCTTCGCTTGAGGCGCAAAAAAAGGCCTGGGAGTTTTTCCTGCAGTTCAACAAGCCGTTTCTCTGCCTGTTTACCGAGGACGACCCGGTGACACGCGGGGCGGAGAGGAGCTTTATCGGGCGTGTGCCAGGCACGACGGGGCTGCCACATCAGGTGTTCCCCCGGGGCGGCCATTTTCTTCAGGAGTCTCGTCACCGCGAGCTGAGCGCGGCGATCAGTGAGTTGATCAGCTCGACCTAGGCGGCCGACGTCAGAGCATCGTCACGCCCCGAAGGGGGTTGTCTCCGCTGATCAAGTTGTGAAAAGCCTCCGCCAGCCGTTCGCTCTCGCGAACACAGGTCTCCCAATACGCGATTCGCTCCGCGGGTGCCATCACCCGAAAGTCGCCGCGGTCAGGAATCTTGCCGTGTGGCAGTTGCGCAAGAAATGCGTCGCTCGGACACATCAGCACCAGCTGGTCGATCACCGATCGCTGGGGGGTTCGCCAGCGGAGCATCTTGTCGAACCAGCCCGGTGTCAGCCGGTCGCGAAAGTGGGGGTAGAGTACCAACCCCGCTGTTTGGTGGGCCTTCAGCGTGAAGTGGTAGTCAATGATGCCCCCGTCCCAGAAAGGCCCGCCGGAGGCGCCGGGAATGCTGGGTTCGCACCGCATCAAAAAGGGGATGGCGCCGCTCGCTTTGAGCGCCGGGATTAAATTCAGCTCGTTAATGGCTGTCAGCTGGGTGTTAAACCCATCGGTAAAAGGCAATGAACTGAGCTCGCCATGACAAAAGACGATGCGATCGAACAACAACCCCAGCCCCTTGCGACTCACAGCGTTGCCGAGGGTCGCAGTCGCCATGCCCATACCCAGTTTCCAGCCGTTCTCTCCTCGCGCAACGCCCTTAGCGCGTGCGGTGACGATCGCATTGTGTAATGTCGGGTGGTTACTAATCTGGCGCGCGCCCTCTGGCCCAAGCGCTTCCCGCAGCATCTGCTCTGCGACCTCGCTGACCTCAATAGGCGAAGGCCTCGCGCAGCTGTATTCCTGATAGAGGTAGGCGTGCTGTAGTCGTGAGATCGCTGCGCCGGGATCATTGATACTGAGGCACGCGTGGCGCCAGGTGCCGATCGAAGACCCCAACAACGTCATCGGTTCGCCTAGCCCCGACAACAGCGCTTGACTCAACACCTTGTCCAGTTCTGAGAGGATGAGCCATTTGGGGCCGCCCGATGCACCAATCAGCGTGCTGAAGGGGGCGGCTTGCCAACCCCGCTCGCCGATGGATTTGGCGGCCTCACTGCCCATGAACACAGATAGGGCGCTTTGCATGGTTCCTGACCTCTGCCCACCGCACCCAAAGTGCGATTGTTGGCCTTTTGTCCACTTCAGTCTAACGAATTACGGTTGTTTGCCCGTTTTTCGTCAAAATAGGCACGGTGTTTGCACTGTTAACGCTTGGGGCGCAATGCGGCGAGATAAATCCGCGGTGTCCTTACGGGCAAAGGTGCACACTGTGCGCAAAAAAAGGGGGCGCGTTATTAGGATGGATAGCGTGACAAGAGAAACACTGGTTTAACAAAGTGGACGGCAAATATTATGGATGATGAACAAAACACCCGTGCGGCACTGCAATCAGCGCTGGCACGATTTCTTCAGGAGGCGTCGTTGCCCGACAGCTTCGCCTTCAACTTTATGAGGTGGTATGCCGGCGTTACCTATAGCCTGGCGCAACGCGCGAAAGCTGCTGAAACCGCACCACTAGTTGGGTTTAGCGGCTGTCAGGGCTCTGGAAAAAGTACGCTGGTGGCGCTCATGGCCAAGGTGATGCGCGAGGTCCATGGCGTCTCGACAGTGGTGCTGTCTTTGGATGATTTTTACCTCACCAAAGCCGCGAGAGCCGCGTTGGCGGTGGCGATTCACCCCTTGTTTGCCACCCGAGGGGTGCCGGGCACCCATGATCTGGCCCTGTTGAATGAGACGATTGCCGCGCTTCGCCAACCCTCACCCGGAGGTGCGGTGCTCCTGCCGGCGTTTAGTAAAGCCCTTGATGATCGCACCGAAATGGTGCACTGGCACCAAGTGAGTGCGCCTGTGCAGCTGATTTTCCTTGAAGGGTGGTGCGTTGGGCTCTCGCCTCAACAGGAAAGTGAGCTGGCGGCGCCGATTAATCCGATGGAGGCTGAACAGGATCCATCACTGGTGTGGCGACGCGAGGTTAACCGGCAGCTCGCTGCTGAGTACTCGGATGTGTTTGGGAACTTGGATGCGCTGCTGCTACTGCAGGCTCCCAGCTTTGATGCAGTATCCGAGTGGCGCTGGCAGCAAGAGCAGCGCCTATCCAAGCAGTTTCAGCGGGATCACCCTGACAGGTCCGACCCCACCATGAGTCGCTCGGAGGTGGCGGAGTTCATCCTGCACTACCAGCGCTTGACCGAGCATGGGTTGCAGACACTCCCTGATCGAGCTGACTTTGTGTGGGAACTGGCGACGGATCGCTCGGTAGAGCGCATGTGGTTGACGGAGGTCGCGGCATGAGCAGTGCAGTGATCTATACCGACCTCGATGGCACCTTGTTGGATCATCACACCTACGCCTTTGATGAGGCGCTGGAAACCATCACAGCACTCAAGGATCGCGGCATCCCGATTATTCCCTGCACGAGCAAAACCCGCGCAGAGACGATGAGCCTGATGCAGGCCATGGACATCGATGGCCCGATAATCGTTGAGAACGGCGCAGCGATCTGGGTGCCGCAGGATTGGGGGCTCGAGCGCCCCGCGGGTTCAGACGGTGATGCCGATGCCTGGTGCCATAGTTTTGGTCCCTCTCGCGGCATGATCCGCCGTCAGCTGGCCATTTTGAGCATCGAGTGGGGAAACCGGTACCGGTCGCTTTGCGACCTGTCCGATAAGCAGGTCGCTGCGGTGACGGGTTTGGATCGTGAGAGCGCGGCGCGGGCAAAGCAGCGCGAGCATTGCGAGACGCTGATCTGGTTGGGAACCCCCGCGGATCGAAGAGCATTTGCCGAGCAGGTCGAGACTTTGGACATGCGGTGCCTGCAGGGCGGTCGCTTTGTTCATGTGCTGGCTTCTGGCGGTAAGGCGGAGGCAGTCAGCTGGCTGCATCGCAAGATCTGCACAGAACGACCCGGGTTCGGTGAGGCGATCAGCCTCTCGGCGGGCGACGCCGAGAATGATGTGGAGATGCTCGAAGTGACCGATCTCGCGCTGTTGGTGCGATCCCCCGTGAACGAGCCGCCGACCGTGCGCCGCCAGGGTGGGCTGGTGATCAGCGATATAGAGGGTCCTGCAGGTTGGGCCGAAGGAATGGAAGCGCTCATCGAGCGAGTGGAAGAGGAGGAAGACCGTGGCCGACTTTTATCAAAACGGCACGATCACAACGCTGCATAACCTGGGGGAGCGTTCCACCGCAGAGTTGGACCAAGACCTGCTGCAGTTCAGTGAACGACGCCCTCTGGGTTTGATACTGCCGTCGCTGTACTCAGAGATTGAGACACCCGCGCTGCCCGCCATCATTCAGGAGCTGAAGTCGGTTCCTTATCTCTCGCAGATCGTGATTGGCCTCGATCGGGCGACCCGGGATGAGTACCAGCACGCCCTCAGCTTTTTTGCCGATCTGCCCCAGCACCATCGCGTACTGTGGAACGACGGCCCCCGCTTGAAAGCCATTGATGCGCGGCTGCGGGAGGCGGGTCTCGCGCCACAGGAACTCGGCAAGGGGCGCAACGTCTGGTACTGCATGGGCTATGCATTGGCCACCGGCCGGGCGGAGGCGATTGCGCTGCATGACTGCGACATCCTGACCTACGACCGCAGCTTGCTGGCGCGGCTGATTTACCCGGTTGCCCATCCGCTCTTCGGTTATGAGTTCTGCAAGGGCTATTACCCTCGGGTCTCCGAAAACAAAATCAACGGCAGGGTGTGCAGGCTATTGGTGACGCCGATGATCCGCGCGCTAAAGCGCATTGTCGGCGAGTCGCCGTACCTCAATTATCTGGACAGCTACCGGTACATCCTCGCGGGTGAGTTTGCGTTCCGAAAGCGTCTGCTCGGTGATCTGAGAATCCCCACCGACTGGGGTCTCGAGATCGGCGTGGTCTCGGAGGTCTATCGCAGCAACAGCAACAAGCAGATTTGCCAGGTCGACATCGCCGACAACTACGACCACAAGCATCAGCCTCTGTCGTTGGATGATCAGAACGCCGGCCTGTCGCGCATGTCACTCGATATCGCACGATCGCTCTATCGCAAGCTGGCGATTCAGGGCACGGTGTTCAATCAGGAAACGTTCCGGACCTTGAAAGCCACCTACTATCGGATGGCGCTCGATTTGATCGAGACGTATCGCAACGACGCGATCATGAATGGATTGAATTTTGACATTCACAGGGAAGAGGAGGCGATCGAGCTGTTCGCCGAAAACATTCTCGAGGCCGGCGTGCAGTTTTTGGAGCGCTCCTCCGAGGCGCCCTTCATCCCCACTTGGAACCGGGTGTTCAGCGCCATGCCCGACATCTTTGACGAACTGATCGCAGCGGTAGAGGCCGATCACGAGGAATTCTCTGCCGCTCCCGAGCTGCCAAAAGCCGCCCGGGGATGATCAGCACGCTACTCCAGCGGCTGCGGGAGCACCTCGTCGCGGTCTACGGCGATGCTGTGTCGGATGGCGCGCTGGATGGTTGGGTTGATCGACTACTGGACGCCGCACAGCTGAGTGCAGCACAGTCGCCGCCGCCGGCGCATCGCAACCTGTGGGACGAGACCGATGTGGCGGTGATCACCTATGGCGACTCCTTATTGAATGGTGAAGAGGCGCCGCTCAAGACCCTCCACGGCTTTTTGACGCAACGATTGGGCGCACTGGTGAGCTGGGTACACGTGTTGCCCTTCCATCCCTGGACCTCGGATGACGGCTTTGCGGTACTCGATTATTCGAGCGTCAACGAGGCGCTCGGCACCTGGTCGGACATCACCCGCTTGGGCGTCGACTATCGGCTGATGGCGGACCTTGTGCTCAACCACTGCTCGAGTCGCTCGGCCTGGTTTGAGAACTTTCGGAAGGGTGAAGCCCCCGGCGATGATTACTTCTTCGCTCCGGATAAGACCTTCGATACCAGTCACGTGGTCAGACCGCGGACCTCGCCGCTCCTGAATGTTGTGGGCACCGAGCAGGGCGAGCGGGCCGTGTGGTGCACTTTCAGTCCCGATCAGGTCGACTTTAATTTCGCAAACCCCGCGGTGGTCGTGGAGTTCGTCAGCATCATCCGCGACTTACTCGATGCCGGCGTGCGGGTGTTCAGGCTCGATGCCGTGGCGTTCCTTTGGAAGGAGAGTGGCACCACCTGCATGAACCTGCCCCAGACACATGAACTGATCAGACTGTTTCGCCTGATCATCGAGTGCGCGCAGCCCGACGCGATCGTTATTACCGAGACCAACGTGCCCAACCGCGAGAACCTGTCTTACTTTGGCAACGCCAATGAGGCGCACGGCATTTACAACTTCTCCCTGCCGCCGCTGTTGGTGCACGCGCTGGTCACAGGCACCAGTCGCTACCTGTCGACCTGGATGATGAGCATGCCGCCGGCACAGGACGGCACCATCTACTTCAATTTCATCGCCTCCCATGACGGCATTGGGCTGCGCCCGGTAGAGGGCCTGCTGGAGCAGGCTGAGGTCGATGAGCTTTTGGCCACCATGGAGCAATTCGGGGGTCGTGTCTCCTGGCGGCAGGCCGCCGGCAGTGAAGCGAAACCCTATGAGATCAACATTGCACTGCGAGACGCGCTTCAGGGCACCACCCGCGGCAAGGACGAGTGGGGGGTCGAGCGCTTCCTGTGCGCGCACGCCATCATGCTGGGGCTCGAGGGTGTGCCCGCTTTTTATATCCACTCCCTGCTGGGTACCCGTAATGACCTCGAGCGTCTGGCGCACACCAGCCATAACCGGTCGATCAACCGGCATCAGTGGGAGTCAAGCGCGCTGTCTAGCGCGCTGGATTGCAGCGCGTCGGACCACCACGCCGTCTTTGAGGCGCTGAAGCACCTCATCGCCCTGCGCAAGGCGCAGCCGGCATTCCACCCCAACGCAACCCAATTCACCCTGCACCTGGGTGATGAGCTGTTCGGGTTCTGGCGACAATCGCTTGACCGACGTCAGAGCCTGTTCTGTGTGCACAACCTTACTGATGAGGAGCAGGTCCTGCCGTTGAGCCGCCTGAACCTCGTGGTCAATCACCGTTGGCGGGAGCTCATTTCCGGGGCGCCCGTCGAGGAGGGATTACCCGAGTGGACCCTGGCTCCCTACCAGACGCTCTGGATCACCAACGCCTGACATCCGCCGCTTGAATCGCTCACGCGAACCGTGTCAGCCTGCTCCCATGAACAGGATGCTCATTCGACTGGTGCGCACCGCGCTGAATCAGGCTAAAGCAACCGCTCTGTTGTGCGTCATGTTGGTGCCGCCCGCCTGGGCGTGGTCCGACCACGCGAGCCTGGTCTGGCCCTTGCTCAGGAGTCAGCCGGAGCTCATTCAGCAAAGTGTGACGGCCGAGTCACTTCGGTGCGCACTGGAGCCTGCGAATGGCTGATCCATTCGAGCTCGACCCGCGGTTGGCGTCCGACACGGTGTTAGTTGGCGTGACGCCACTCAATCAGGTGTTGCTGATGAGAGATGCCCGCTACCCCTGGTTGATTCTGGTACCCCGGCGCAGTGACGTCACCGAGCCTTTTGAACTCGGCGAGACCGATCAGTCACAGCTGTGGCAAGAGTCGATGCGGCTGGGCGAGGCGATGAAAGCGCACTTTGCTGCCGACAAAATCAACATTGCTGCGTTAGGCAATCAGGTGGCGCAGTTGCATGTGCACCACATCGCGCGATTTCACACGGATGATGCGTGGCCGGGCCCGGTCTGGGGTGTCGGTAGCGCAGTCCCCTACAGCGGCACCGCCCTCGATACGCTCATGGGCGAACTCCGCAGTCTGCTCCGGCAGCCACTGGGCCTGACCGGGGCAACCGGCGAATGAGTGTTCGCGTGCTTTTTGTTTGTATGGGGAACATTTGCCGGTCTCCGACTGCACACGCCTTGTTTCGCGAGGCAGTCACTGCGGCGGGGTTAGACGACAAGATCACGACAGATTCAGCGGGCACTCATGCTTACCACATCGGCAACCCGCCCGACGGGAGGGCCACTGCGACGGCGCTTGCGCGGGATATTGAAATGGCAGATTTGCGCGCGCGGCAGGTCTGCGAGGCAGACTTTGCACAGTTTGATTACGTCGTTGCGATGGATCGAGACAACTTCGCTTTGCTGCAGGCGTCCTGTCCTCCCGCGGCGCAGGACCGACTGAGCCTCATGCTAGATTGGGCGGAGGGCTGGGGCGATGAAGTGCCGGACCCTTACTATGGCGGCGACGAGGGATTTGTTCGGGTGTTCGATATGCTGACCGAGGCGTCGCAAGGGTTGTTGGCGCATATCGCCTCAAGCCATGGTCTGGCGGAGCGTTCTTGACGCGCCTATACGATCAGTAATCGCATCAAACAGTGCCAGTGCTCACCTAATGAAATGTTTACTACAACGCGTTACCCAGGCATCGGTCACCGTGGCGGGCAAGGTCGTGGGCGAGATAGATCGCGGGCTGTTGGTGCTGGTAGGCGTGCAGCCCGTAGACACCGAGCAGACCGTCACCCGCATGGCGGAGCGCTTGCTGCGGTATCGCGTGTTTGCCGATGCCGAGGGCAAAATGAACCTAAACGTTTTACAAGCCCAAGGCGCCATCCTGCTGGTATCACAATTTACGCTGGCCGCCGACACCTCCAGCGGCAACCGGCCCGGGTTTTCGACCGCCGCACCACCCGAGCAGGCATCCAAGCTGTGTGATGCGCTTGCAGAGACGCTGCGCAACGGCGATATTCCCGTCGAGACAGGCCGCTTCGGCGCCGACATGCAGGTGGCGCTGGTGAACGATGGTCCGGTGACCTTTCTGCTCGAGGTCTGACGGCCAGGGCCGCTCTCTTCGGCGAGGCAGACCTGTCAGGTGTGCAGCACGACTGGCAGTGACGAGTACCCCCGCACGAAGTTCGACAGCACCCGCTCAGGTTGGCCAACTACTTCCGCGTTAGAGAAGCGTCTGAGGATTTCCTCCCACAGGACGCGGAGCTGCATCTCACCGAGCCGGTTGCCCATGCAGCGGTGGATGTCAAAACCGATGGAGAGGTGGTAGCGAGGATTTTTGCGGTCAATGATGAACTCATTTGGGCGCTCGATTGCTGTCTCGTCATGATTGCCCGACAAATAACACATCACCACCTTGTCGCCTTTGCGTATCGTTTTTCCGCCGAGCTCGATGTCTCTGGTGGCGATACGGCGCATGTGCATGAGCGGGGTCTGCCAGCGAATGATTTCAGACACCATGCTGGGTATCAGCGACGGGTCCGCTTTGAGCTTGGCATATTCATCTGGGTTCTGATTGAGCGCGAGTACGCCACCGGTGATCGAATTGCGGGTGGTGTCGTTGCCACCCACGATCAGTAGCACCAGGTTGCCGAGGTACTCCAGCGGGTCGTCCACCATCTCCCGCGTTTTGGGATTGGTCGCCAACAGGCTGATCAGGTCCATGGTGTCAGGCGGGTTATTTTTACGCTGGTGCCACAGCTCGGTGAAGTAGGCCAGGCACTCGTGCAAGGCGGCGGTGCGTTCGTCCACATCGCCATCACTCCCCGCGATCTCGGGTAGGGAGGTCGCCATGTCTGACCAATAGGGCAGCTTGTGCCGATCCTTGAAGGGGAAATCAAAGATCGTTGCCAGCATCTGCGT
>Ga0160423_10002397_pt1 | contig 15659 bp, 15 predicted proteins | sample CRUFie14St8metaG_FD_108191 | JGI IMG/M metagenome (GOLD analysis project Ga0160423, IMG submission 108191) | Marine microbial communities from the Costa Rica Dome - CRUD Field 142mm St8 metaG | ecosystem: Environmental > Aquatic > Marine > Oceanic > Photic zone | place: Costa Rica: the Eastern... | reverse complement strand
CAGTTGCCGGTAGACTGCTGGCAGATCCACAAGTCAATCCACCACCCGAGCAGCGCTCTATCGGCCTGGTTTTCCAAGACCACGTGCTGTTTCCCCACCAAACTGTGGCGGAGAATGTGGCCTTCGGTCTTAGCGACATGCAAAGCAAGGAGCGGGAACACACGGTAGCGTTGCAGCTAGCCAACGTCGGCATTAGCACTCTCGCCGACCGTTATCCCCATACGTTGTCTGGCGGTCAACAACAGAGAGTCGCCCTTGCCAGAGCATTGGCAACAGAGCCTGATGTACTACTGCTCGACGAGCCGTTTGCAAGCGCTGACGCGCCTTTGCGCAAAAGCCTCAGAGAGGATGCCCGGCGACGGCTGAAGAAAGCCAAAACCACGACGCTTATGGTTACCCACGATCCTGCAGAGGCGATGTCCATGGCCGATCGAATCGCAGTTTTGGTCGACGGTGATCTGGTTCAATTTGGAACCCCGGAGGAACTCTGGCAGCGCCCACAGCATTCCTTTGTGGCCGCCACCATTGCCAATCTACAGGCACTGAAAGGTCGCATTGAAGGCAACCACTGCATCACCGCGTTCGGCAAGCTACCACTGCGACTGCTAACCCTGACCCAACAACTTGAAGACCATGCCACAATAACGTTCGGCGTCCGCGCGAGCAGTCTTACGGTCAGCAGTGGCGGTGCCTGCAGTGTCCAAGATATACGCTTCCTCGGCGATCGATATACCTTATTGGTTAGCGCTGAAAATCAAGAACTGGAGATATCCACTGCATTAAAACCTACAGCTCAGATCGGTGATGCTGTAAGCGTTAATTTCGCGTCGGCAGAAGCACTGATGTTGAGTTGATTGAGTACTTGGGCGGTCGAAAATTCAATAGTAATAATTCTCATTTAGATTAAACTCCCCCGCTCACCAACCAAGGTAGCCCCCATGACCGTATCGCGAATTATAAGTTTACTAGTCTTAATCAGCTGGGCCCAAACCAGCATCGCCGAGAACGTGGTAAACGTTTACTCGGCAAGGCACTACGACACCGACATGGCGCTGTATGAACGCTTTACCGAGGAAACCGGGATCAAAGTGAACCTTATTGAGGGCGGCAGCGACGCGCTGATCCAACGGATCGTCAACGAAGGTGAATTCAGTCCAGCGGACATGATGATTACTGTGGACGCCGGTCGTCTGTGGCGAGCTGCTGAGAAGGATCTATTCCAATCGATAGAATCCCCGATACTCAACGCGCGGGTACCTGCGCATTTGCGCCATCCCTCCGGACTCTGGTTCGGCCTGTCGAAACGCGCACGAGTCATTGCTTACAACAAAGCCAAAGGCTTGCCTGCTGGACTGACTCGCTATGAGGACCTCGCCAGACCCGACCTAAGAGACCAGGTCTGCATGCGCAGTTCAGGCAATATCTATAACTTGTCACTACTGGCCTCAATAATCGAGGCCCATGGTGCTGAGCAGGCACAGGATTGGGCAAGCGGCGTGGTGGCAAATTTTGCACGCAAGCCGCAAAGCAACGACACCGGTCAATTACGCGCAGTCGCGGCGGGCGAATGCAGTATCACAGTAGCCAATACTTATTATCTGGGCCGTTTACTTGGCTCCGCAAAAGCGGCTGACCAAGCGGTGGTGGAAAACCTCGGTGTATTGTTCCCTAATCAAGCTGGGCGCGGCAGCCATATCAACATCAGTGGCGCGGGGATTACCAAATACGCACCGAACAAGGCTAATGCCGTGCTCTTTCTCGAATACCTAACCAGTGACTTCGCACAACGTCTTTTTGCTGAGGGCAATAACGAGTACCCTATCGTTGGCGAAGTTACCGGACCCGTTGCTGAGCTGGGGGCTTTTGCCGAAGACAACGTTTCGGCATCTGTATTGGGCCAACGCCAGACCGAAGCTGTAAAGATCTTTGATCGCGCGGGCTGGCTCTAATTCGTCGGGAACGGATAACCATATATGAATACCCTTAACCCTATATTGGGGGCTTTAGGCCGTTGCCTTTTAGGCCTGTATTTTTTGATCCCGGGTATCAGCAAAGTTACGGGGTTTGAGGCGAACTCGGCATATATGGAGCTGCACGGCATGGTATTCGTGCCATTTTTCCTAGTCGTCACTCTAGTGCTACAAATAGGCGGCGGATTGTTTTTAATCGCCGGCTATAAGGTTCGCCTAACGGCACTGATGTTCGCTGCCATGACGTTGGTGATAAACATCGTCATGCACGACTTTTGGAACGTCTACGAGGGCTTAAGCCAAGGTCATGAAACCCAGAATTTTGTAAAGAACCTCGCCATCATGGCAGGCCTTTTGGTGTTGGGATCGGTGCAAGGCGATCAACCTTTGAGCCTCGACAAACGTCTAAGCCAACAGTCTGGGGAGTAAAAAAGCGAACTTGCTGGGACCCATTAGCGGTCTCGCAAAAACGCACCACTTCAGGTCAGATATTTGGCGTTATCCTGGCCGCTGATGCGTGGCGCCTGCTGCGGCTGCAGGCTGTCGCCATTCAAACGAAAGCCAATACCAGGAAGACTGACTGGAGTGCCACGGGTTCCAACCGTCAGCTCTCGCAGCAAATCTCGAGCTTCGGGCTGGCCCTCGGCAAGCACCTCGCCAACCGAGCGCACTCGACTAGCCGGCACGCCGGCCTGATCGCATAGAGTCTCCCACTCTGCTGCACTGCGGTGGCGGAATGCATTTTCCATTACCGCTCGCAGAGCCGATTGATTTTCTGCCCGCTGTTGGGGTTGCTGCCAACGCGCGTCTTCGGCCCATTCAGGGTGACCCAGCACGGCACAGAGGGCCACAAACTGCCGCTCATTGTTCGCCGCCAACATAATCAGCACCCCGTCACTGGCCTCGAAGCAACCCGAGGACGGCGCTCGGCTCGCCGCCTCATTACCCAACTTGGGTATTTCATTACCAGTAGTTGCCGTCGTAACTAGGTTATTGGCCATCAGATTCAAGGCGGTATCGAGCATCGCAACATTCACCGTCTGAGGTTCATCAGTACGGTCACGCTCACGCAGCGCCGCCATGAGTGCAAACGCTGCATTCAAACCAGTCGCATAGTCGACATAGGGAGCACCGACTTTCACTGGCCCCATGTCATCAGTGCCGGTGGTTTGCATAATCCCACTCATCGCCTGCACGACATGATCGTAGGCGGGTCTGTGACCCACCGGCCCCTCACCCCCATAGGCCGAGATCGAACAATAAATAATATTGGCATTGGCGCCGCGTACAGCGTCTTCACCCAGTCCCAAGCGCGTCGCGACACCAGGCCGATAATTCTGTACAAAGATATCGGCATCGGCAGTCAACTCCAGCACCTTGGCAATTCCCGCGGGCTGTTTGAGATCAATCTCTACGCAGTCTTTGTCAGCATTTTGTGTACAAAAAGCGAGCCCCAAACCCTCACCCACCAGATCCTTGAGCGCGCCGCCATAGCGCGTCAGTTCACCGCCCGGCGGCTCAATCTTTATCACCTTAGCGCCAAGTAAGGCCAGTTGGTAAGTGCAATACGGGCCGGCAAAAACCTGAGTTAAATCGATAACAGTGATGCCTACTAGAGGCGCTGGACGACTCATGGGCAATCCTCAGCAAAAATATTTGACTACAAGATCATAACGGAGACATCAGGCATCGGGCCATGGCAGCGCCCCAGGCTTTCGTGGTTGAATGCGGGCCTGCAATTACAAGGAAAGGCCATGACGTCTCCTGCATTAGACAGCAAAGTAGCTCTGATCACCGGCGGTTCCGGAGACATTGGCGGCGCCATCGCACGGCGGCTGGCTGAAGCTGGGGCCGAAGTCATCATTACCTACGTTGGTGCGCAAGACAGTGCCGAGACTGTTGTCCGCGATATTCAGCAAGCCGGCGGACGAGCGCATTGCCGACAATTGGATCAACGCGACCCGGCAGCAATTGAGTCTCTGATGCAGGATATTGCAGCAGAATGGCAACAACTCGATATCCTAGTGAACAACGCCGCGTGGAATATCGGCATTCCATTCCCCAATCTCGATGAGCTAACCGCTGACATTTGGGATCGGGTGCTGGAAACCAACCTTCGAGGACCGTTTCTACTGGCGCGTGCCGGCGCAAAGCTACTGCAGGCCGGCGATGGTGGACACATTGTCAACATATCGTCCGCTGGTGGCATCAGCCCAGGCAGCAGCAGTATTGCCTATTCCTCGAGTAAGGCAGGCCTGAACCATCTGACCCGCTGTCTTGCAGTAGCCATGGCTCCCAAGGTCGCCGTGAACTGCATTGCCCCCGGACTGGTGGAGAACACCCGCATGGCCCAGCGTCTGCCCGACAATGTTGCGGCCGGAGCGCGACGCCAGGCGGTACTCGGCGTGGTCGGTCAAACCGATGACATTGCCGAACAAACACTTGCTTTCGTTACCAGTCAATCTGTCTCAGGTCAGACCATTGTCATAGACGGCGGGATGCCAGGAGCAATGCGCTAACTATGAATACCAAATCCGAACGCCCCGCAGCAGCTTTGCCTCAAGCCGAGAGCAGTCACGCAAATTTATCGTTAGTCGAATTGATGCAGGTCAGTCCGACTGATGACGCGGATGTATTTGCCGCCAAAACCGAAACATATGGTCCTGTGGGCATTTATGGAGGGCACTTCCTCGGTCAGGCAATGGCTGCAGGCTTGGCTACCGTCGACGAGCACAAGCTCGCGCACTCCTATCACGCGTATTTCCTTCGAGCCGGGGACCCAACCCTGCCATTGCATTACGAGGTCACTAGACTTAGAGAAAGCCGCCATGGCGACACTCGTGCAATTACTGCAGTGCAAGATGAGCACAAAGTTTTCCATATGATCGCGTCGTTCAAAACCGCAGAATCCGGTGACGAACACCAACCTCAAGCGCCGGTAATAGAGCCTCCTGATGCTGTGATCGCCGCCCGCGAGGAGAGGGGCGAGTCACCATTTCCATTTCCTGTCGTACAGGCTGGACGGGTACAGATGGAATGGGCGTCCCCATCGTTTTTTGAATTCGATCGCAATGCGCCACCGGCGCTGCGGCTGTGGATGCGAGTTGCACCTCCAAGCACGGCACTGAGCTCGCGAGAACGCCAGATTGTTATGGCTTATCTTTCTGATGGTCCGCTGATGTTTAACTCAGTACTCCCTCATGGCATTCCATTTCAGAGTCATCGCCTCACCAGTCTCGACCAGAGCGCCTGGTTTCATCGCGATGCTGACCCCTTTGAATGGATGATTTTTGATCAACGCAGTACCGCAGCAGCGGCTGGACGTGGTATGAACGAGGGCCAAATCTACGGCCAAGATGGCCGCTTGCTGATGACCTGTGCCCAGGAATCGATGTTGCGAACGATGGCGCCTAGCAGCTAGTGGCTGAGGCTGAAGCAAATTTGTATGATATTTGCCTGCGTAAGGCCTAGAGGAATACATGCTAAATGAATTGTTGCTGAACTTGGCCCGCTGGCTAGACAGCCAAAGCTGGAGCACCAGCATTCACGAGTCCATTTATCTTTACTCGTGGATCGAAACCACCCATGTACTCACACTGATGGTTTTCCTTGGCATGCTATTTGTCATCGATTTGCGCATGCTGGGCAAAATATTTCCAAATGTACCCGCCTCCACCATCGCCCAACGACTGGACAAGCCGATGATGATCGGTTTTGTGGTTATGCTCATTACTGGGTTTCTGCTGTATTACGCCATTCCAGTGCGCACCACGCAGAGTTTGTGGTTTCGTATAAAGGTTGTTTTGTTGATCGCCGCCGGCATTAATGCCTTTTTGTTTCGCGCCAAAATGCAGGCCTCGAGCGACTCTTGGGACTTAGATCCGATACCGCCGAAGCGCATTCGCATTGGCGCGGCAGTGTCCTTGACGCTGTGGGCTGGTGTAGTAATCACCGGGCGCACGATTGCCTACGATTGGTTCGATTGCCATAAGCAACTGCCCTACTTTATGTATTGGGCTGCGGGCTGCGTCGACGAAATGGCAGCCCTGCAATAACACCGGCCCCGCGCAAGGAATAGACCATGGACTTATACCCCTTCTTTGATTGGTTAGATACGTCGCTGCTCGCGGACATCTCTAAAGCCTACGGCGGTGTTTTCGCTGTCGTGCAGATGTTTCACTTATTGGGCATTTCCATGCTCGGCGGCATGGTCTTAGTGGGCGACCTTCGGCTTCTGAATATCGTGATGAAAGATATTCCATCCGAGGTGGTCATCGAGAACACCCATAAATGGTTTAACGTAGCCCTGGTGATAATCGTAATCAGCGGAATCTTTATGAGCTCGGCGGTAGCCTTGAAGCTGTATTACAACAGCATGTTCTGGGCCAAAATGGCCAGTCTGGGCGCCGGCGTGCTCTTTGTTTACGCCATACGCCGCCCATTACTCAAATTTGACCACGCCACCATTAAGCCCTTGACCCTGCGCATGATGGCCATTACTTCAATCTTAATCTGGTTCACAGTTGCCGCTTCGGGCCGCTGGATTGGATTCTCTTAGAGGCGCGCCTGTATGAACAAGGAAACTTTAGAAAAAGCGGCTGTTGGATTCGCCGTTGTTACGTTGATCAGCCTCGCCTGGTTTTGGTCGGTACAAGTCGGCTGGGTCATTGAAACATTAGAGATGGCCTACGGCTGATACGCCCGATTGAGCGACCGCCCCACCGCAACAAGCGTGTATACTGCTTACTGATTCTGCAGGAGGGGAGTCTTGCACCCATTAGATCTCGTAGTCATCGTTGGCTACGTCTTACTTACCGTATTCGTCGGTCTTAGAGTCGCACGGCGGGTTAAAAACGCTCGCGATTTTTTTCTCGCTGGTCGCTCACTGACTTGGTGGGTCATTGGCCTATCTATTATTGGTTCGAATATCGATACCAATAGCTATGTGGGGGCCTCGGGCAATGCCTATACGATCGGCATCGCCCAAGCGAACTTTGAGTGGATCGGTGCTATTCCCGCCATGATCTTGGCGTCGCTGATATTTATTCCGCTGTACTGGCGCGCTGGTGTGTATTCAATACCCGAATACCTGGGCTTGCGTTACAACCAATCTGTGCGTGTAGTGACCGCACTGATCACCAGCCTGTTCGCAGTCTTTGCCATGGGCGTGGCCATGTGGGCGTTGGCTCTGGTATTAGAAACGTATCTTGGTTGGCCAATTTGGATGAGTATTCTCGTATCAGGCGCGGTTGTTGGCTTATATTCTATTACCGGCGGACTCGCGGCGGTGGCTTTCACGGACGCCTTACAGGTGAGCATTATGTTCATCTGCGGTCTGATCATTGTGGGATTGGGCATCTCCGAGTTAGGGGGCTTCACTAACTTCGCCGCAGAACTCACTAAGGACAACCCAGATCACTTGTCAGTGTACTTACCGGCAGACCATCCGCAGTCACCTTGGCCCGGCGTTATCCTTGGTCTTGGAATCGTCCTGTCGCCAGCCTACTGGATCGCCAGCCAAGCCATCTTACAACGTACTCTTGGCGCGAAAAGCCAATGGGATGCGAGCGCTTCGATGATGTTCGCGGCATTCGCTAAAACTTTTGTACCCCTGCTGATTATTTTCCCGGGTTTGCTGGCGCTGGTATTAAATGCGCCCATTGATGAGGCCGACAAAGCGTTGCCCTGGGTCATCAAAAACGTACTGCCGCCGGGCTTATCGGGGTTTATGTTTGTCGCAGTTATTGCTGCACTGCAATCGTCTTTGGATTCGAGCATCAATGCCACGTCACTGATGGTTACTCGCGACATCCGCCACGTATTGATAAAACAACACGACCCCGAACGAGACCTCGTAGTCGGTCGTTGGATTTCCCTGGTATTGCTTGTATCCGCCATGGCGATCGCGCCATTCATCAGTGATCTCGGCGGTATATTTATGTTTTTGCAGACCGGTTTGTCCCTGTTCCAAGGACCAATGCTGGCATTGCTGCTGATGGGCGCACTATCTCAACGGGCGACGCCCACCGCCGGTTTGTGGACCTTGATCAGCGGCGTCATCATCGCCGCAGGCTTGCAATTCACCGAGCTGAATTTTTATTACATTGCGTTTTTAAGCTTTGGCTATTCCATGACGGCATTATGGCTACTGAGTTATTTCACGCCTGGCCTGACTGAGGAGGAGCTGACAACGCTTACCTATCGACCCTTTATGCGCAGGAGCAACTCATGATTGAGTGGCTGCAAGGCTTGCCCGCCGAGTGGGGCAACTACGTATCGATACTGCTATTTGTCGGCTTGGGGGTGATGGTCTGGCTGATCCCGATCAAGGCCATTACCGCGGATCTGCAGTCACCAAAAAAGTGGCAGGACATTCGCTGGTGGGCTACAGCGCTCATTACCCTGCAGCTGGGCATCTATATCGTATTCTGATTCCGAGTGCCCGAGGCTGCAGGAGCAGTTGGGCTAGGCGACGAACCCAGCCCTAGACGTTACTCGCTCATGCCAAGCCCATAAATTTTTCAGCTCGGCATCAGGCTTTAGGCCGACTAAGGCGCTCGCAAAGTCCACAGCAATAGCCGCTGTGATATCCACCATGGTGTAACGGTCAACGGCGAGGTAATCCCGCTCGGCCAGCTCGTCATTCATGCGCCGATAATATGCACGAGTCAAACCATCACTGCGTTGCTTGGCCGCTTCAATCGGCTCCACTAAACCCATCTTGGCGACGATCGGGCCATTAACCCAGGAAGTGCCAATCTGCGACATCAATTCCAACTCAATCTGCCGATGCACCATTTCAATCAGTGCCGTTTCTCGAGCATTTTCGCCAAATAAATTCGGAGTGGGATACAGCGACTCTAAATAGCGACAGATCGCGATAGATTCGCCAATGCAAGTGCCGTCTTCGAGCTCCAAAACTGGAATCTTGCCGCTAGGGTTTTTTTCTATGAACTCTGGGGTCTTGTGTTCACGCTTGGTCATATCTACCGTAACGTAGTCCAGCTCAATGGCTTTTTCCGCAGCAACGACCCTGACCCGACGAGGGTTCGGCGCATTGGGGAAATCATAAAGTTTCATTTTGCTGGTCATTCGTTAGGCTCTATTTTAAATGGCCACTGACTATAGCTTGATAGAGCCTAACTTTGTTGCTGAACTCCCGTTAAATCACAACCATTAGCGAAAAATATGTCCTGCATTTCTCTTATCGGTATGCCTGCTGCAGGAAAAAGTACTATCGGAGTGCTGTTGGCGAAGGCCTTAGGGTATGACTTCCTGGACACTGACCTACTGATTCAGGTCACCACACAACGCACCCTACCCCAGATCATTGCCGAAGACGGGTTCCTTGGGCTTCGCAAAATCGAAGCCGATGTCATTGGGTCTGTTGACTGCGATCGGACCGTAATTGCTACTGGGGGCAGTGCGGTCTATGCGCCAGAGAGTATGACTCACCTGAGCAGTCTCGGCCGGATAGTCTACTTGCGGGCAGACGCAGATATTCTGCAAGAACGTATCGGTAATCTGGTATCTCGCGGAGTTTCGGCCGCCGCCGATGCGACTCTTGAGTCCATAATCGCTGAGCGCTTACCTATGTATGAACGCTTCAGTGATCTCACAATCAATGCGGGGCAGAATACGGAACTTGTGTTGGCCAATTTACTGCAAGCACTGACTGATAATAAAGACCTCAAATAGCCGCAACTGTTTAGTCAACAACCGACCCTGCCAGTCTTTAACAACTAAACTGGCGTCCCACCGGCACAAATGCGCGGGGGCCGCCTCACTGGCCACTGACGGATTATTCACTATTTCATGTACCATCGATGCTGGTAGCGAGCCGAGAAAGAGCCGCTTCACGCCCCTATATTATTGACGGCACTGGATACCAACATCATGACACCCAGACCTGAATACCCGCGCCCCATTTTGCAACGCGACCGCTGGCTTAACCTCAATGGCCAATGGTCATTCGCTGCAGATCCACACAATGCTGGGGCGCGCGAGCAGTGGTGGCAACGCAGTGATTGGCCACAAACCATCACCGTACCTTTCTGCCCCAATAGCCCAGCATCTGGCGTAACCATTGATCCTGCCGTCAGCACGGTATGGTATCAACGCAGCTTCACCGTCCCGGATTGGGGTACGCAAGAGGTGGCGTTAAACATCGGCGCCTGCGATTACGACACATGGATTTACATTAATGGCCAGCAAGTGTGCCAACACCGCGGTGGCTATACCCCTATTCATGTCATCATCGGTGACTACCTGCAACCCGGCCACAATACAATTACCGTGCGCGCAGCGGACTCTGATTCCTGGCAGCAACCCAGGGGTAAACAAGAAGGCACAACCCGTTGGCCCATTGACTATGACGCGGTAATTGGCATTTGGCAGAGCGTTTGGCTGGAGCCTGTGCACAGCGCCCATCTGCTGAGCATTGGCAGTCGCTATGGGATGGATGCTCAAGAATTGCAGCTGACCTGCGAACTCAGTGAGGCGTTTACAGGCACGCTTACAGCAACCCTTAAAACTGATACGACAGTGCTGGGCACCGTGCAAGCCGATGCTCAGGGTCGCAGCGAAATTCGCCTGACATTGGCGGTGGAAAATCCACAGCTTTGGTCGCCTGAAACACCCCAGCTCTACGATTTAGAACTGCAACTGGTAGATGCAAGCGCACAGGTAATAGACCAAGTTCACAGCTATACAGGACTGCGCGAACTTACCGTCTCGAGCGGTCAGCATTGCTTAAATGGCAAGCCCCTGTATTTGCGTGGAATACTCGATCAGGGATACTTCCCCGAAGGTTGGTATAGCCCAGCAGACGACCAAGCAATACAGCAAGACATTGAATTGACCAAAGCCATGGGCTTTAACTTTGCTCGCAAACACCAAAAGGCCGAAGATCCTCGCTATCTGTATTGGGCCGACAAAATGGGCTTATTGGTGTGGGCTGAAATGCCCTCCGGCAGAATATTTTCTACAGAGTTAATCACGTCGCTGACTACCCAGTGGTTGGATCTAATACGCAGAGATCGTGGCCATCCATGTGTTATTGGCTGGGTGCCCTTCAATGAGTCTTGGGGCGTGTGGCATCTTCAACAACGCCCGGAACAACGGGCGCTGGTGGATGGACTCGTGCAAATGACCAAGGCGCTCGACACCTCACGTCCGGTGATTGGCAATGACGGCTGGGAATACAGTAGCGGCGACCTGTGGACCCTGCACCTTTATTACGACGCCCAGCGCTCCTTGGACGACCGACTGGCTGCCCTGCTCGCAGACCCCAGTCAACCGGTCACTGAAGGCGACCGGCCTCGCAACGGCGCTTTGCCCGGCAGCGACCCCAGTCAGTTACCGGTGATGCTTACCGAATGCGGTGGCGTTGGCTTCGACGCAGGTGATCACACTCGGGAAGCATTCGCCTACGGTGATCTCCCTACAGATGCCGCAACACTCGAGCAGGAACTGCGTCAAATCATGGCCAGCATCAAGGCCAGCACAACCCTGCAGGGATTTGTCTGGACCCAACTTACCGACGTCCAGCAGGAGATCAATGGACTCTTATACTTTGACCGCAGACCTAAGTTGCCGTTGTCGACACTACGGGGCATTTTCGCCGAGTGAGACAGGCCAAGGGAGCTGGCGCGGTTATGTAATTGCCGGGGTGGCCGTTATACGAATAGCGGCGCGGCGAGGTAGGCAATGAATATGCCTATGGCCAGAAAGCTGGCGCGATCGAAGTAGGTGCGTAGTACTGTCATGGCGCCACATTAGTGCTTCGACTCATCAATGAAAAAGATCAAAAAACACTATCGTTATAAATATTATGTTGCGTGACCCTAGTGTCGCAGACCATGAACGGGGCCACCGGGCACAGCCCGAGCTCTTTGCACTATAGCCACAGCACCAGTAACAGGGCGGCCGGCGCTACCAAGATCCACAAACCCATGCCCAAGGCGATACTGCGCCAGGATATTTGGCTGAGCGTGGCACGATCAATTTCTAACCCAATCATGCCCAAGGCCACTACTAGCAGCGCCTTGCTGAGTACACTGATCCCGCCGAGCAACGCATCATTCATAGGTATGAAAGAGCCTAGGACTGCCGCCGCAATGAATAACAGAATGAATCCTGGCACCCGCAGTCGCGCCTCGCTGGAGCGATAAATCAGGCTCACAGCAAAGGCCAAGGGGATTAGCCACAGGGTTCGGCCTAACTTTACCGTAGTAGCGACGACGGCGGCTTCATCGCCATAAATCGCCGCCGTCGCCACCACCGAACTGGTGTCATGAATCGCCAAGGCGACCCAGGCACCAAAATCTTGCTGGCTCAGGTCTAGCGCATGGCCGATATATGGGAAGGTCAGCAATGCTACCGCATTGAACAAAAACACCAGCGCCATGGCCACGCCAACATGCTGGGGCTTCGCCTGAATAATCGGGGCCAATGTAGCGATGGCGGTACCGCCACAAATCGCTGTGCCGCCACTCAGCAATGTCGCCTCATTGGTTTCGCTGGCTAAGATCTTTGCCATGGCAAATCCCAACGCCAGGGTGCCCAAAACGAAAATAGCCACCACCACACCGTAATCGGCGGAAACTTGCATCAGCCGATCGAATCCTAGCGTGAAGCCCAGCAGCACGATCGCGGTTTGCAAACTCAACTTACCCCAGTTGGCTACCCGGTGGAGCGGGTTGATGCCCGTCAGCAGTCGAGTAGCCAGCCCCAGCAACAGTGCATATGCAGGGTTGCGGAAATACACCCCGACGAGCAAGGCTAATAAAGCCCCCGCCCAAGCCAAGTTATTTCGCGTAGTTGTCGCCATCACGGACCTCCCCATGACCTAAATCCAACGGCTCGCCATTACAGTAGTCGCGCCCCATATAGCTCGCGCGGCGACGTTCATGCAATGTCTCTAACAAGTCAGGATATTTCGGCGCAGTCATATATCGCGCAAACCAATCCGCAATGAGTGCGTCATTATCCAAAAGCTCCAGTAACTGCCGTTTAGCGTGTTTCACAAAAACTGTATCAATCTGCTGTTGCCCCAACGCAGGCACCAGAGCTGGATCACGATAATGCCGATCGAATCCTTGAGCAGAAAGTTCCACCGCCAGATCTGCCAGCATGTCTGCGAGCAGGGGCGAGCGAAAGCCAATGGAAAACGTCATACACGCGTCTTCGGCTACGCCCCAGTGCCCTACCCCAGGCGGCAGGTAGAGCAAATCACCAGGGCCGAGGAGCCATTCTTCAGTAGGCTGAAAGTTATCGATGATTTGTAATTCGGTGCCGGACAACAGGGGCGTCGAGGCATCACACCCGGTGCCAATCTGCCACCGCCGATACCCCTCGATCTGCACTAAAAAAACGTCGTACTGATCGAAATGCGGCCCCACGCTGCCACCCGGAGCCGCATAGCTGGCCATAATGTCATCGGTGCGCCAGCGCGGCAGAAAATCGAATCGATCGTACAATTCAGCCAGTTCCGGACACCAAAGATCCACCGCCTGCACCAATAGAGTCCAGTCACGAACCGGCAGCTGCGAAAAATCATCGGCGCTAAAGGGGCCAAGCCGTAACTGCCATGGGTGCGCCCTATCTCCGGTTGTAACCAGCCGCGATTCTACTTCTGGTTCCAGCGCCAACCCTGCCAATTCATCGCCATTTATCGGGGATGCAAAATCTGCCAGTGCACCGCGCACAAGTAACGGCTGTTGCTGCCAGTATTCGGCCAGAAACCGCTCCGGCGGCAAATCCCCCAACACACTCATAGTCGCTCTATTTCGTCATGCTAACGATGCCAGCCTAGCGCAAAATTCCAGCTTGGGGTTAACCCTGTAGTGCACTAAAGCAGTTAGCAAAACTTGACGCCGACGCCTTATCAGGACAAATTTGGGTGTTAGAAAAAATTAATATAGCAACAACAGCAAGCTTTTGGGGGCGAACATGGAATACGATCTCATTATTTCTGGCGGCCGTGTCATCGACGGCACGGGCGCTGAAGCCATTCAGGCCGACATCGCGGTCAGCAACGGACGTATTGCGCGCATCGGTGATTTGGGTACCGCGACGGCGGCGGAAACCATTGATGCCAAGGGCAAGGTGGTTACCCCCGGATTTATCGACCTGCATACCCATCTGGATGCCCAAATCGGTTGGGATCCACTGATGAGTTCTAGTTCTTATCACGGAGTCACAACAGCTCTAATCGGTAATTGCGGTGTTACCTTTGCTCCCTGCAGCCCAGACAATCGCCGTTATTTAGCCGAACTAATGGAGTCGGTAGAGGACATTGCCGCCGATGCAATTATGGACGGACTGCCCTGGGATTGGACCTCCTACGGGGAGTACCTGGATTCAGTCCAGGCATTAAAACCGGCGCTCAACATTGTCGGTCTTGCGGGACATTCTGCTATTCGCTATGAAGCTATGGGCGACCGCAGCATGGACGAAGGGGCCCAAGCTTCTGATAAGGAGCTAGAGCACATTACTAAAATGGTTAGGCAATCCGTAGAGGAAGGCGCTGTTGGGTTCTCTACCTCACGATTTTTACAGCACCTCGTGCCAGACGGCCGATGCACGCCGGGAACTTGGGCCGACCTGCGAGAAACAAAAGCAATTCAGGAAGCCGTGATTGCTGGCGGCGGTATAGGTGCCGTTTTTCAATCCGCTAATGATATGCAAACGCGTTATAAGACCGAATTGCAGATGTTTAGAGACGGTACCGAACTGGGTTGTCAGGTTCTATTTTCAGGCGGCACCGGCGCTGAGGGCGACGGAGGAGTAGCGCGTTGGACTGAATTTTTCGAGGAGCAAAACGAGGGTGGGAAGCGCTTGGCTAGCATCTGCCATACCCGTCCTTCAGGCTCTTTCTTTGGACTAGCTCAGTTATCACCTTTCACCCGCAAATCTAAAGCGTGGAAAGACCTCATGGCGCTTCCAACCATCGAGGATCGCGTAAACGCTCTGCGAAACGAAACAACCCGCGCAACGCTGATCTCAGAAGGAATAGCGGCTGGCGATATGAAAAATATTGCTTGGATGCTTCACCCTTTCGGTACGGACGCCACACCTGACCTTGATCTAACGAGACAGCAAAATCTGCAGCAAATAGCGGATGCTGAGGGTAAAGATCCTGTGGAGGTTTACGTTGACAGATTACTCGCATCAGAGGGCAAAGAGTTTTTCAATTTTTGGATGTTCGGCGGCAATCTTGAGAATCAATGGAACTACATGCGCTTGCCGCACGTAGTTCCGATGCTCGGGGATGCAGGAGCTCATGTGGGATTTTTTACCGACACTGACTCTCCTACAGTTTTACTTAGTGAGTTAACACGCAAACACGGAGTCTATACATTGCCGGAAGCAGTTCACCGTATTACTGGCAAATCCGCAGAGATTATCGGTCTTAAGGAACGTGGAGAATTGCGCGAGGGTTGGCATGCGGACATCAATATTATTGATTACGAAAATCTTTCGACCTGTCACCCCGAGTACGTTAATGACTTCCCCCACGGCGGTGGTCGATTTATCGTAAAGGGCAAAGGCTATGATGCAACGATCGTTGCTGGCAAAGTCATTATCAAAAACGGCAAGCATACGGGTGATCGGCCCGGGCAAGTTATCCGCGAATTCATTCGCGGCTAAACTTAAAATTAAAGCCCCGGTATGGGGCTTTTTTTT
>Ga0160423_10002395_pt1 | contig 15662 bp, 13 predicted proteins | sample CRUFie14St8metaG_FD_108191 | JGI IMG/M metagenome (GOLD analysis project Ga0160423, IMG submission 108191) | Marine microbial communities from the Costa Rica Dome - CRUD Field 142mm St8 metaG | ecosystem: Environmental > Aquatic > Marine > Oceanic > Photic zone | place: Costa Rica: the Eastern... | reverse complement strand
TTCGGCACAACGATGACTTTCTTTATCTCTTTTCCGGAAATAAATTGCTGCACTTTCTCGCATTCGAGAGCCAATTGCTCGATTTCCTCGCGCGGCGTGTCGGGGGCGATGACGATGTGGCCGCGGAGTTTGCCGTTCACCTGCACAGGAAATTCGATGGTGTGCTCCAACAAATAGGCGTCGTCATGCACCGGCCATGGTTGATAGGCCAACGTGCCAACGTGCGCAGTGTCCAAGCGGGCAGCCAAATCTTCGGCCAGATGTGGCGCGAAGGGGTTCAGCAGATTTAGGAACGTGCCCAACACCACGCGCGGACGCGTATCCCACTTGGAGGCTTCATTACTGAAAACCATGAGCGCGGAGATCGCCGTGTTGAACCGCATGCCTTCGAGGTCTTCGGTGACCTTCTTGATGCAGGCGTGCAGTGCCTTCAATTGTTCATCAGTCGGTTCCATATCCGAAATGGCCACGTGCAGTTTCAACTCCGCCAAACCAGCCTCGGCGGAATCCGGCGCGGCGGTGACGGCTTGTTCGTAATCCTTGTAGCTACTGTCATCGATGAACAACCGCCAAACGCGGCCGAGGAATCGGTACACGCCCTCGACACCCTGAGTGCTCCACGGCTTCATCATCTCCAGTGGGCCCATGAACATTTCGTACAGGCGGAAGGCGTCGGCGCCGTATTCGCAAATCACCACGTCGGGATTGATCACGTTGCCGCGGCTCTTGCTCATCTTCTGGCCGTCCTCGCCGAGAATGATGCCCTGATTCACCAGCCGCTGGAACGGTTCCGGCGTGGAGACATGCCCGAGATCAAACAGTACCTTGTGCCAGAACCGCGCGTACAGCAGGTGCAAAACCGCATGTTCCGTGCCGCCCACATAGAGGTCGACATTCATCCAGTATTTCTCAGCCGCCTCCCCGACAAAGCGCTCGTCGTTCTGCGCGTCGAGATACCGCAGGTAATACCAGCAACTGCCCGCCCATTGGGGCATGGTGTTGGTCTCGCGCAGAACGCCATCGGGTAGATTCACCCAATCGGCCGCGCGCGCCAGTGGCGGATCGCCCTCGGCGGTGGGCTTGTAATCATCCAGCTCAGGCGGCAGCAGCGGCAGTTCGCTCTCGGCAATCGCCTCGTGCCGGCCATCGCGCCAGACGATCGGGAATGGCTCGCCCCAGTAACGCTGCCGACTGAACAGCCAGTCGCGCAGCTTGAAATTAATCGTGCGCCTACCTTTGCCGTTTTCCTGCAGCCAATCGGTGATCTTCGCCTTGGCTTCCGGCGTTGGCAGGCCAGTGAGAAATCCGCTCTCCACGCTCGTCCCGTTGCCGGTGAATCCCAGCGATTCCCCTTCCGGCGCCTCCACCACCACGCGTACGGGCAGTTCAAATTTCTGCGCAAACTCCAGATCGCGCTCATCATGTGCCGGCACGGCCATGATCGCGCCGGTGCCATAGCTGGAGAGTACGTAATCCGCGATCCAAATTGGCACGGGCTCGTCGTTCACCGGATTAATCGCGTACGCGCCGGTGAACACGCCGGTCTTGTCCTTCGCCAATTCCGTGCGCTCCAGATCGCTCTTGCGCGCGGCCGCCTCACGATACGCCGCCACCGCTTCGCGCTGCGCCTCGGTGGTGAGCGCGTCCACCAATTCATGCTCCGGCGACAACACCATGTACGTCGCCCCAAACAACGTGTCCGGACGCGTGGTAAACACCACAATCTCTCCGCCGGAATCCTGAACCGTGAACGTAACCTCCGCCCCTTCACTACGACCGATCCAGTTCCGTTGCATTTCCTTCAACGAATCACTCCAGTCGATCGTGTCCAAATCATCCAGCAACCGCTGGGCAAACGCCGTGATCCGCAGCATCCATTGGCGCATTGGCTTGCGCACCACCGGATGTCCGCCCACCTCGCTCTTCCCATCGATCACCTCCTCATTGGCCAGCACCGTACCCAGTTCCGGACACCAGTTCACCGGCGCATGGGAAACATACGCGAGCCGATGCTCATCCCGATACGCACGCTTGGCTTCGTCGCTAGTGACTTCGGCCGGATACTCCAGGGTCTCGATTGGCTCGGCCTTATTGGTGGCGGAGTTAAACCAAGAATTGTACAACTGCAGGAAAATCCATTGGCTCCATTTGAAATACCCCGGCTCGGTAGTGTTCGCCTCACGGCTCCAATCATAGCTGAAGCCGAGGCTCTTGATCTGTCGCTTGAAGTTAGCGACATTTTCCTCGGTCGTCTGGCGCGGATGCTGGCCGGTCTTAATTGCGTACTGCTCAGCCGGCAGCCCGAAGGCATCCCAACCCATCGGATGCAGCACATGCTTGCCACGCATGCGTTCAAAGCGCGCGAGGATATCGGTGGCCGTGTAGCCTTCCGGATGTCCCACGTGCAGACCTGCACCCGAAGGGTACGGAAACATGTCGAGGATGTAGTATTTCTCGAGGCTCTCCGGCACCGCCTCGCCATGACGCCCGACAAAGGGATGCTCGGCCGCCGGCGGTTGACCGGGGTTAAAGGCACGGAATGTTTCCTGCGCTTCCCATCGGTTCTGCCATTGGGGCTCGATGAGATGGAACGGATATTGGCGGCGCATCTGCGGCATGGGGCGGGGATAATGGTGAAAACCGTCGCCCGCTGCAATGGCGGATTGTCAGTAACCCGTCATTGCCGATTTTTGATTTCATCCCAAAATTCGCCCTCCCGACGCCAAGGATACTTGTCATGGAATGGATTGCATCACCTGAGGCTTGGATTGCCCTGTTCACACTCACCGTGCTGGAGATTGTGCTAGGCATCGACAACATCATCTTCATTAGCATTCTCGTTGACCGGCTGCCCGAGCATCAACAAAAGAAAGCCCGCCTCACCGGCCTCGCCCTAGCCATGGTGCTGCGCATTCTCTTGCTGTTGTCTATCAGTTGGGTGATGGGACTGACCAAGGATTTGTTCGGCGTCGCCGGCCATGGATTTTCCGGGCGCGATTTAATTCTCCTCTTCGGCGGGTTATTCCTCATTTGGAAATCCACGCAAGAAATCCATCACTCGCTTTCCGGCAATAAGGAAGAAGAGCAATCCACCACCGTAGCAACATACGGCTCTGTGTTGGCTCAGATCGCCGTATTGGATCTGGTGTTCTCGCTGGACTCCGTCATCACCGCCGTCGGCATGGCCAAGCATATCCCGGTGATGGTCATCGCCATCGTCATCGCGGTGGGCGTGATGATGCTGGCCGCGGAGGCCATCGGTGAATTTGTCGAAAACAATCCCACCATCAAAATGCTCGCTCTGAGTTTCCTGATCCTAGTCGGCACCGCCCTGCTTGGCGAAGGCATGGGCTTTCACATTCCGAAAGGCTACATCTACTTTGCCATGGCCTTCGCAGTGGGAGTGGAATTGCTGAACCTGAAAATGCGCAAAAATGCCGAGAAACCCGTGAAGCTCAACCGGCATAACCCCTGATTGACACGTAGGCGGCATTAAATGAAATTATAGAGAAATGGATTGGTTAATTTGGATCATTATTGCAGCAGCATTAATCCTAGCGGAAATATTTTCCGTCAGCTTCTTTGCCGGCCCAATCGGCTTGGGTTGCCTGATAGCCGCTGTAATGGCCAAAGCCGGTTTTTCAACTTCTTGGCAACTAGTTTCATTCGGCACCAGCTCCTTACTACTTCTTTTGATCGTTCGTCCACTATGGAAGAAATTAATGGTCAACCCCAATAAGGAATTGGAGTCCGGCGTGGAACGTTACGAAGGCCAGCCGGGAACCATAACCGAGACCATCGATTCCAATTCCGGTCAAGGTCGGGTAAAAATCGGCGGTGAATCTTGGCGCGCTGTATCAGACAAAAATATCGTTATTGAAGAAGGTTCACGGGTCACCGTCCTCCGAGTGGAAGGCAGTAAGGCCGTGGTAAGCATTAGTGAAAACCCCTAAAATTATGGAAAACATGATTACTCCAATGTTCGGCAGTACGTTCTTAACAGCAATAGCCGGAATTTTCGCCCTAGTGGTCGTTGCTGCTATCGTAAGCTGTGTTAAAATTATTAAAGAGCAGGAATCAATGGTGATTGAACGCTTTGGGTCATATAAAGGAACCCTCACTAGCGGCATAAACTTCATCATCCCCGTAATGGATCGCCCCCGCCCGATCCACTGGCGTTACAAAAAAACAGATGTCAGTGGCATTGAGTACGTAATAACTGCCGAACGAACAACCATTGATCTGCGCGAACAAGTTTTCGATTTTGCCAAACAAAATGTGATCACTAAAGACAATGTGACCATCGAAATCGATGCCATGCTCTATTTCCAGATCACTAACACCCACGCCGCGGTCTACGAGATTGCGAACTTGCCTGACGCAATCGAAAAACTCTGCAAAACCAGCCTGCGTAATGTTGTCGGCAAACTCGACCTGGACGAGTGTCTCACTTCACGCGACAAGATTAATAGCGAACTTGGCCAAGTCATGGACGATGCCACCGACAAGTGGGGTGTGAAGGTCAACCGCGTTGAACTCAAGGATATCACCCCACCGCACGACATTCAGCAGGCGATGGAAAAACAAATGCGCGCCGAGCGCGATCGACGTGCCGCCATTCTCAATGCGGAAGGCGAAAAGAAATCTGCCATTCTTGAGGCCGAAGGTATTCGCGAGTCTCAAATCAAACGTGCCGAAGGTGAACGCGAAGCTGCGATTCTCGAAGCCGATGGCGAAGCACAGGCTCGTATTCGGGTAGCAGAAGCAGAACGTAACGCGATTCAACTTGTACAAGAAGGCCTCTCAGCCACCGGCAGCGACCCTGCCCAATATCTGGTGGCTGTGCGCTATCTCGAAAGCCTTAAAGAAATGACTTCAGGTAAGGACAATAAGGTCGTGTATGTACCATACGAGGCTACCGGCGTGCTTGGGTCCTTGGGCGGCATCAAAGATCTGCTCAACGGCGTGACCAAAGGTTGATGCCCACGCGCATTGTCATCGCCAGTGGCAACACCCACAAGGCGGAGGAAATACAGGCGCTGCTCGGCGACGACTTCGATTGTCGTACACTTAAGGACTATCCCGACGCGCCTGGGGTCGAGGAAGACGCCGCCACTTTTGCCGGCAATGCTGTAAAGAAGGCCTTGTCACTCATCGATTGGCTCAAGCATCACGAAGACTTTGCCGAGGGCTGGGTATTGGCCGATGATTCCGGGCTAGAGGTGGACGCGCTAGACGGCGCACCCGGCGTGCGAAGCGCCCGCTACGCCAGCGACACCACTGAAGGCAACAGCCCCGATGAAGCCAACAACGCCAAACTGCTGACCGCGCTTGACGGCAGGCCAGAACATCAACGCACAGCGCGTTTCCGATGCGTTTTGGCATTAGCTCGCGCGGGAGCGTATGGACAACCAGAATTGTTCGAAGGCGCCTGCGAAGGCCACATCGCCAAGGCACCCGCAGGCAGTGAAGGATTCGGCTATGACCCGCTGTTTGTGCCAGAGAATTTCGTGGACACCTTCGGCACACTCGGCGCAGAGATCAAAGGCATGCTCAGCCACCGCGCCGCCGCGCTACGAAAAATGAAGGACTGGCTGGAAGCGAACTAGCCGTCCAGCAAATCACCCAGGCTCGTGAGCCCATCGCCGCCGGGCTTGGGGTTCAGCATCTTCTTCAAATACTCAATGGCATCCGGAATGCGCTGAATGTGCTTAGGCAAACCGGCCCCGCAGGCGTTGGGGTGACCCCCACCCTGCAGCAGCTTGGCCACCGGCAACGCCTCGCCATTGCGACTGCGCAGACTCACGCTAACGGAACGATTAAAGGTGCTGGCGGTGAGGATCACCGGATGGGGCGTCAGCTCTTCCTCGAGGATGCGATGGACTACGGCGTTCGTATCGCCGATGGGCGATTCCACCATGGCCACGGCATCCGAAAGCGGCTCGAGGTGCGCCTTTGCGTATTCAAAGCCGATCGGGTTTTCCACTTCGCGCCGCGTTCGAATGACCTTCAGCAACGGGTGATCCACCAACGACTCCAAATCGCCATCGATCAGCTTGGCGATATTCCAAAACATATACTGCTTGATGAGGCTTCCGTAATCGATAGCCTCGGTGAAATCCGGATCATCAGTGATGTACAAATCGCCCACATTGGTGAGGTGCACCAAACGGTCGAGCTTTTCATTCCCCAGACCGTATTCCTTGCAGAGTTCATAGCACAGGAGACTAGCGGATTTGTCGTGGTCCAGAATCAAGCGCGCATACTGCGGATCGTGATCGGTACGGTGATGATCGACGATCAGCCAGTTGTCGCGGTCCATGCGCTTGCAGAAATTGAGATCGCACACCCACGCGCAGCTTTCGCGCAGAGGCCGCTTCTCGAAGTTGGTGTAATTCCACGCCTGCAGCTTGGTGTGGTCATCAAACAAATGGTTAGCCAAACGCTGCAGCAGATGCCCGGACACAAAGCCGTCCAAATCGCTTTCGTGGGTAATCACCACTTCCGGTCGGGGCAAATCGCTCATCGGCGGCAAGCTAACGGCCGCGCGCCCTGTCGCCAACCGTTATTTTCTTTAACCGACCAAACGCATCGCGCATGCTCGCCGGCTCATGAGCCTATTTGACCTGACTGATGAAGTAACCGTAGTGATCGGCGCCACTGGTGCCCTCGGCGGTGCCTGCGCAACCGCGATGGCCGAGGCCGGCGCGAAGATCGCTGTGGTGGGCCGCAACTCTGAACGCGGCGAAGCGCGCGTGATGGAAATAACCGACGCTGGCGGCACCGCACAGTTTTTCGGCTGCGACGCCATGGATCCCGCCAGCCTCAAGGCCTGCCACGAGGCAGTGACCGAGGCGCTCGGCGCACCGTCGGTGTTGCTCAATGCCGCCGGCGGCAATGATCCCGATGCCACCGTCACGCCGGAGATGCCGTTTGAAAACATTCCTCTACCCGCTTGGGCGAAGGTGTTTGATCTGAATCTCGTCGGCGGGCTGCTGTTGCCCTGCCAGGAATTTGGCCCGGCCATGTGCAAGCGCGGCAAGGGTAGCATTATCAACATCGCCAGCGTCACCTCGCATCTACCGCTCTCCAAGGTGATCGCCTATTCCGCCTCCAAGGCGGCCGTGTTGAGCGCCACCCAATTCCTCGCCCGCGAATGGGCGACCACCGGCGTGCGTGTGAACAGTATTACGCCCGGCTTCTTCCCCGCCGAACAAAACAAGAAACTTCTCTACAACGAGGACGGTACTCCGAGCGAACGCGCCAAGGCGATCTTCGGCCACACTCCAATGAACCGTTTCGGCGATCCCAGCGAACTCGCCGGAGCCGCGGTGTATCTCGCCAGTGAAAAGGCCGCCAGCTTTGTGACTGGATCGGACATTGTCGTGGATGGAGGATTTCTGTCGCAAACCATTTAACCAACGTGCCACCGCGGCTCTGCGTGAGATTAACATGAACACTCTGTCCCAAACCGCAACCGCCGACGCACCTCTGACCGATGAACAGGTCAATTCGCTTGTGGTCAAAGCACTGCCGGCAACCGAATACACCGGCAAGAAGGTATTGCTGATTGTACCGGACCACACGCGCACCGCCCCGGTGGGCCAGCTCTTCAAGGCCATTCATGCGCAGATTAGCGCGAGTGCGGCCAAGCTGGATGTGATGATCGCGCTCGGAACGCATCATGCCATGAGCGAGGAGGCGATTTGTGAACGGCTGGAAATTACGCTCGATGAACGGCGCGGCCAGTACGCGAACGTGGTGTTTCACAATCACGAGTGGGACAATCACGAGATGCTCCGCAACATCGGCACCATCCCCGCCTCCACCATCGGCGAACTGTCCGGTGGCCGGTTTGAGATGGAGGTCCCGGTGGAAATCAACAAGACGATTTATGACTACGACCAAGCGATGATCCTCGGGCCGGTGTTTCCGCATGAGGTCGTGGGCTTTTCCGGCGGCAACAAGTATCTCTTTCCCGGCATTAGTGGCCCCGACGTGCTAAATTTTTTCCACTGGCTCGGCGCGGTGGTAACCAACCCGATGATCATCGGCAGTAAATGGACGCCCGTGCGCAAAGTAGTGGATCACGCGGCCGCAATGGTGGATGTCGAAAGAACCTGCTTCTGCATGGTGGTGCGCCAAGACAAATCGCTCGCTGGCCTGTTCTTCGGCACACCCGAAGGCGCCTGGGATGCCGCCGGCGATCTTTCGGCTAGCGAGCATATCACTTACAAGGATCGCCCCTTTGACAAGATTGTTTCCTGTGCGCCAAAAATGTATGACGACCTTTGGGTCGGCGGCAAATGCATGTACAAGCTCGAACCCGTGTTGGCCGAGGGCGGTGAGCTGATCATCTACGCGCCGCACATTACCGAGGTGAGTTTTTCGCACGGCGACATCATCAAACAAATAGGCTACCACTGCTCCGCCTATCTCCTGCATCACTGGGATCGCTTCAAGGATTTCCCGTGGGGCCTACTCGCCCACAGCGGCCATGTAAAGGGCATCGGCACGGTGGACGCCGACGGCAACGAGCAACCGCGCGCCACCGTCACGCTGGCCACCGGCATTCCCGAAGAGGTGTGCCACCAGATCAATCTCGGCTATGTCGATCATCGCACGATCAATATTGAGGACTACGCCGATCGCGAGGATGAAGGCGTGTACCTCGAGCGTAAAGCCGGCGAGCGGTTGTATCACCTGCGCCAACGCCCCGACTGGGCCGGCGGCACGGACGATTGACAGCCGGCGGACCGCTCGGCATCGTGGGCGCATGCCTTCGGTTTCCGCCGATCAAATCGCGTCCTTTCAGGAGGACGGTTACCTCATTATCCGCGGCCTGTTTGATGCCGAGGAAGCGGGCATCCTTCGCGCCGCCGCGCAGGCCGATCAATCATTTCAGGACCACACCTACGATCTCGAGGATGGCGAAGGCGGCAAGGCCCAGCTTGTCCTGTGGAATTCCGCCGGCGAAGACCTCTGGGGAGCCATCGCCCGCAGCGAACGCGTCGTCAACGCCATGGAAGACCTCCTCGGCGATGAGGTCTACCATTACCACAGCAAGATGAGCATCAAGCAGCCGCGCACCGGCGGCGCGTGGAGCTGGCATCAGGACTACGGTTACTGGTATCAAAACGGTTGCCTATTTCCCGACATGGGCTCGGCCTTCATCGCCGTCGACCCCAACACCCGGGCCAATGGCTGCCTGCAGGCACTCAAGGGCTCACACAAAATGGGCCGCATCGAGCACGGTCGATACGGCGACCAAACCGGTGCCGATCCCGAACGCACCGACGAAGCCACCAAGGTCATGGAACTGGTTTACGTTGAACTCAACCCGGGCGACACGCTTTTCTTCCATAGCAACCTCCTCCATCGTTCCGACCAAAACACCTCGCCCGATCCGCGCTGGTCACTGATCTGCTGCTACAACACCAAGCACAATGATCCCTACAAGGATTCCCATCACCCGCGCTACGCCCCGCTCGAAAAATTGCCCGACACCGCCATCAAGGAAATGGGCGCCAAACTGTTCGAAAGCAAAACCGATTTCTGGGACCCCGCCGCCGATGCCACCACCGGCGCGGGCGAAAAAGCCTCCACATGAATCTCAACATTCATTCCCCTCTCCCAGAGCGCAAGGACTGGCGCATCGGCTGCGTCGGCAGCGGCTTCATCATGAGCGACTGCCACCTAGTTGCCTACGGCAAAGCCGGTTTCAACCCCGCCGCCATCGCCAGCCGCACGGCCGCCAATGCCGCCGCCTGCGCCGAGCGCCACAAAATTGGCACGGTCTACGATTCTATCGATCAATTGCTTGATGATGAATCCATTGAAGTGCTCGACCTTGCCGTGCCGCCGGATTATCAACTAGAGATCATAAAGGCCGCCTGCGCACACGGCACGGCCAAAGGAATTCTCGCGCAGAAACCGCTGGGATCGAATTACGCCGAGACCGTCAAGGCCGTGGAAGCGTGCGAAGCCGCCGGCATCGTCCTGGCCGTGAACCAAAACATGCGCTACGACCAATCCGTGCGCGCCGCCAAGACGCTGCTCGAGAACGGTACCATCGGCGATCCCGTGCTCGCCACCATCGACATGCGCGGCATCCCCCACTGGATGCCGTGGCAGGAACGTCAGGGTTGGGCGACCCTGCGCATCATGTCCATTCATCACATGGACACGTTCCGCTACTGGTTCGGCGATCCCGAGCGCATATATTGCTCCACCCGACCCGATCCGCGCACCAACTTTGCGCACACCGACGGCATCGCAAGCTACATACTCGAATATAAAAACGGCCTGCGAGCAATCGCCATTGACGACACTTGGACAGGCCCCGCTCGCGAAGGCGCCCCAGCTGACATCGGCCTCGAATGGCGCATCGAGGGCATGGAAGGCCTCGCCATCGGCGATATCGGCTGGTGTCAGGATCCCTACACGACGCCCTCAACCATTCGCTATGCTACCAAGGGTGACGCGGATTTCACCGCACCTGCGTGGGAAGAAAGCTGGTTCCCTGACGCCTTTATTGGCACCATGGCCCAGCTGTTGATGGCTCTGGAAACCGGCAACAAACCGGCCATCGACGGCCGCGATAATTTAAATACTATGGCCCTGGTGGAAGCAGCATATCAAAGCGCCGAACAACACCGGGCTATTGAACTGAAGGAAATCACGGGAGCATAAAATGAAACTCGGAATGATTAACTCCGCCTGGGAACAGCACGGCATCGGGCTGGTGGACGGGCTCCATAAGACCAAGGAACTCGGCTTTGATTGCGTGGATATTTTTCAGGATCCACTCGATGACAACGCCGACGATCGCATCGCCACAATAAAGCAGACCTGCGACGAGCTGCAGCTGCCGATCATCAGCGTGGTGGGCGTAAGCGTCGGGCTCGTGGATTTCAATCCATCGGTGCAACAGTTTCACGTCGAGCGCTGCAAACGCTACCTCGACATGGCCGCCACGCTCGGCGCGAAGAATTATCTTCTCGTGATCGGCGAATACATTTGGCAGAAGGAAGTCATCCCGCCCGAGGAACAATGGCGCTTCGCCGTGGAGAATGTGCAGGTGCTGGGTGATTACGCCGCGGAACGCGATCTAGAAATCGTCATCGAACTCGAGCCCTTTCATATGTCTCTGGTCAACACCATCGCCGAAATGGACCGTTACCTGACCGATGTAGATCGCCCCGCCGTGAAGGCCAATATCGACATCAGCCATATGCTCTTGAGCGACAGTCCACCCGAAAGCCTCGCCGCTCTCAAGGGGCGCGCCGGTCATGTGCATATTTCCGATTGCGACGGCAAAGTGCATGGCGACCTCCCGCCAGGGCACGGTGTGGTGCCCTTCCAGCCCTACCTGCAGGCGATCAAGGATCTCGATTTTGACGGTGCCATCAGCCTCGAGCTGGAATATGCCCCCGACCCCAGCAAAATTGTGGAGTGGGTCACCGAAGCCTATAACTCCACTGATAAACTCATGACCGAGGTCGATCTGCGCGGCTGATGAAAACTGATTGGAAAACCCAATTTCGCGACCTCTTCTATCGGGGTGTCGAACGCTATCAGGCAGGTCGTCGAAGCCCCGAGACTATGTTCGAGGGCGACGAACCCGCCTTTCTCGAATCTATTGGCTGCAGCACACAGGAAATGTTTGATTTCTGTGATGACTACGTCCGCTGGGGCGATGTCATTTATGAACACGTTGAGGAGATTCAAGCTGTGCGGTTCGATTATTTTGCAAACGATCTAAACGGCCAACCGGCCGCACGCCGGTTGGAGATGCATGAGTTTCCTGCCAAGACCGATGAAATCGCTGGCATCGCTTGGCTTCCTCGCCTGATCGTGAAAGCTCGCGCCAAACTGGAGGGCGCTTTGCCCGCTGACCTGATGTACGGCTGAGGTGGCGATCGCCAGTTCTTCCGTGAGAAGAAAGTCGACCCAGCAGAATTCTTACGCGTAACCATTACAGCAGCCGATAAGGATCAGCCAATCATTGATTACATTAAAAAATGTATTAGAAATTAATCAGACACAAAATCACACCACTCGATTTTTCCTGATACAGGCGTGCGATTACCTTTAGGCATATTCTCATTAGACTTCAGCCAACCTATATAAAAAAGACCTAAACAGAGATCCTCATTTCCAAGCCTTAGAAATTCTTTGATGGCATTAGTTTCCAAGATTTTAGGAGTAGACCAAAACCCGCCTAATCCAACGGCTGAAGCTGTTAGGTGAATGTTTTGAACTGAACAAGCAACCGACTCAATTTCCTCCACTAATGGTATGTTACCATTCCTATCTCTATGCAAACATACAGCCATTATAACTGGAGCAAGAAGAGGATTGCGGCCAAGTTTATCCATTTTAGCCTGACTGAAGGCATTCTCTGGCGTATTTTCTAGATAAGTACACATCAGTTTTTCAGCTAAAATCTTACGACTTTTACCAGTAAATATCTTGAATCTCCAAGGCTCTGTTAATCCATGCGTTGGTGCCCAATTAGCGTTTTCCATTATCTGATGCAAAATCTCCTTTGGCACTTCCCTTTCACTATCCATTTGCCGTGGTTTTATTGTGCGTCTGGATTTTATAATTTGACTGATTATTTCAAGTTTTTCCATTTAGATTCTCGGATAAATTGTTTTTCTTCACCTTCTTTTAAACCCAAGCCTAGTAAATTCTTTTTTAGATCTTCCATAAAACAATTGGAATAAATAAAAGATAGAAGGTCAAAGTGAGGCACCTTTCTCTTGCCAATAAACAAAACTAATCTACCCTTCAACAATGAAATTTACGGCAATCTTTTTATTACTATTTGCACCTCATACCTTTGCCGACAACTGGCCTATGTGGCGCGGGGCCTCGGGCGTGGGCATCACCACAGAGAAAAACCTACCGCTTAAATGGAGCGCCACCGAAAACATCGCGTGGAAAATTGAGCTTCCCTATCGCGGCAACAGCACGCCCATCCTGTGGGGCGAAAAGATTTTCCTGACTCAACCGCTGGAAGAGGAAAAGGAGCGAGCCCTCATTTGCCTCGATCGCCTCGACGGCAAAGAGCTTTGGCGACGCACTGTGAAATATGCAGACCCCGAAAACTCCCATCGCACCAACCCATACTGCAGCGAATCCCCCGCTACCGATGGCGAACGCGTGGTGGCCGTGTACGGCTCCGCCGGGGCCGTGTGTTATGATCTTTCCGGAAAACTTCTATGGCAACGCGATCTGGGCAAGATTCAGTTCACGTGGGGCTCCGCCGCCTCGCCGGTTATTCATGGCAATCTGGTTTACATTTACCGTGGCCCCGATCCCAAGGCCCATCTTATCGCCCTCGACAAGCGCAACGGCAAAACCGTGTGGCAGCTCAACGACCCCGCTGTCAGCATAGAGGGACGCACCGATGGTTTCCGCGGCAACAAAGATTCCAAATGGATCTGTAGCTTCAGCACGCCCATTCTGGTGCCCACCAAAAAGGGGCCGGAACTGGTGATGAATTACCCCGGCAGCCTCGCCGGCATTGATCCGCGCACCGGCAAACGCCTGTGGATTTGTGAAGGCCTCAACCCGCTCATCTACACCTCCCCCATCGCGGGGGAAAACGTAGTCGTCGGCATGGGCGGTTACTTCGGCACCTCCGTCGCCGTGACCGCCGGAGGCCGGGGCGATGTGACCCCACAAACCTTATGGCGCACCGAGCGCACCCCTAATCGCCTAGGCAGCGGCGTCATTTATCAGGGCCACATTTACGTGCTAAACACCAACGGCATCATGGAATGTCTCGACCTGAAAACCGGTGAAGCGCAGTTTTCCGAACGCGTGCGTGGCCGCGGCCCCAAACAGGAATCCTGGAGCTCGATGATTCTCGCCGGCGACCGGATCTACATTCCGAACCAATCCGGCGAAACCATTGTCGTGCGCGCCAACCCGAAGTTTGAACTGCTCAGCATCAACGCCCTGGACGGCATCCTCACCAACAGCTCCCTCGCCGCCTCCGACGGCCAGCTGTTTCTGCGCACCCACCAGCATTTGTGGTGCATCGGCAAACGCCGGTAGCTACTCCCCGGTGCCCCAAAAAATCCTTCGCGGCTGCCGAACGCCGGGGCGATTGGTCGTGCCAGGTAGAATTGAAATCGGCTGGGCATTCGGAACCAACTGCGTGTGGTGAATGATTTCAGTGAAGTATGAACCCACCACCGGCGCCATTTGCTGGATGGTGAAAGCGTTATTCGCAAAGTTCGTATCCCCGGTGGGCACACCCCAAACATTAACATTTGGATTGGAAAAATAGCCAAGCCGTCGCCCCATTCCATAAGACATCAACGTGCGCATCGGATAAGTGTTTCCGTTTGTAGTGATGCCGAATTTCCAGCCATGTGAATTGGTAAACGCGCCGTGCATAAACCCGCCCACATCGTTGGTCGCATGTGAACACCCTAGATTATGGCCAATCTCATGCACAAACACCGACGTCGGCGCGTAGATCGCCTCCACCACATTAAACCCATAAGCCGGTGCGCCGTTCTTACTGTTGAGCATCCAACTACTGCCATGCATAATATTTTGAGGGCTTGCGCCAGTGAAAAGCGTCACCAAATCAGCACGATGGCGCTGCCGGTGTTCGTGAATTTTCATCAATCCCGGCGTCTCTGCAAACGTCATGTTCACTAGGTCCGTAGTACTGTTCCCAGATGTCACATGACTAACCTTCTCTGTTCCAAGCAACACCAGTCGCGCCGTCACCGCGCTCCGACGAAAGGCGTTGTTCACTTGCGCCACGGAAATTCGCACACGGGTTTCCACACCGCGTTTGCCCCCGCATTGTTTCTCAGCCAACCCCGTGTAACACGCCAACACCCCGACTATCGGCGGGCCCATCACCGGTGCCAGCGGCACAGGCCATAAATTGGTGGAGAGCGTATTGGTCAGTGTCAGCACGTGGGTAAACTGTGGGAACCCCGGCACCCGATACACCACGCCGGGCCGATACCGAAACTGCGGCATGGAAACCACCCCTCCTTCGCGCGGCTGAAACAGGCTCAAGGTTTCCGGATGCCCCCCCGGCGGCACCCCGCGCTGCGGCGCGTGCAGAGCCACTGGATTAATCTCCACAATCGAGTGCGCCTCTTCGTCTGCATAGTTGATGAGGAAATGCCGCCCGTCGGGATACTCAATACTGCCAGCTAAGACCCCTTCGTAAGTAATCAGACTCACGGCCGCCCCAGGCATCCCCACCACCTCCCCATGCACCTCCGTGCTCATCGGGTCGGTTGACGTCGCTTTCTCCAAACGTACCTTGATTGATTCGCCCGGGAACAACTCTAGCGTGATCAATTGATTCCCCACCTGAACAGCCGACAAGATATCCGTGTTTAGCCGCACATGCCGGTAGCGTTTGGCTACGGGAGCCTCAGGTAATTGCTCCTTGGCTCGCATCGGCAACACCTCCATCACCAAAGATGGCACTGACTTAGGCAGCCACCACACCCAACCGGCGGCCATTAACAGCCCCAACAAAACCAGAAATAGTTTGCGCCGTTTTTTCAAAAAGTGTCCCTCAAAGTACCACGACTCACGCCAAAAACCAGCAAAGAAAACTAACGATAGCGCGACACGACTTCCGCCCCAGCATTCAACACCCGCACGTT
>Ga0160423_10002394_pt1 | contig 15664 bp, 9 predicted proteins | sample CRUFie14St8metaG_FD_108191 | JGI IMG/M metagenome (GOLD analysis project Ga0160423, IMG submission 108191) | Marine microbial communities from the Costa Rica Dome - CRUD Field 142mm St8 metaG | ecosystem: Environmental > Aquatic > Marine > Oceanic > Photic zone | place: Costa Rica: the Eastern... | reverse complement strand
TATGAGGGCTGTTACTTCGAGTCTGAAATTACATTTGATGATGGATTAAAAATTAGTGTAGACGGAAAGACTATACTTAGTTTTAATCAGTACCACTGGGATGTTGGGAGAGGTAAGGCAAACTCTGCGACAACAAGAGAATTTAGAGCTGGAGGTATATTTAGTGGGTGGGTACCATGGGACGAAAAAACTAAAATACTTTTAGTCATAAGAGATGGAAGTATAAAATTATTGTCAGAGACGCTTGACGGAAAAATGGTTGATGTAATTCCTTACATGGATAACACTGTGGAAGGTTGGGTATTGGATAAAAACTTTGATTTTTCTTGTCTAGAAGGGGTTTCTTTGTCTATAGAAAATACAAATCATGACGGCCCGTCACGAATTAAATCAAGACATACTGTATATGCCTATGTATGTAATGATACAGATTCAGATTTATCTCTAAACAATAGAGATTTAGATAGCGACGAGGATGAATGCTACGACGTCATTGAAGCAGGTTTTACAGACTCGGATGAGAACGGGTTTTTAGGTATTGACCCAACTTTTGTTGATTCAACTGGAAAAGTAATCTCCGGTGGTGGTTATGAAGTTCCTCTTGATAACGACAGAAATGGAATTATGGATTACCTTGAAGCTGGATTTAGTATAAATGTCACGTCTACTCCTGAAAGTTCATACCTAATCCAGGAAGGTGACACCTTCAGCATCTCCTTCGAAGTCGATTTTGAGGAAAGGTTTATATACCAGTGGCAAGTTCAAGAGTTTGGCAGCCTCTTCTGGGAAAACATTCTTGATACAGTCACAGATAGAGTTACCTACAGTGGAACAAATACAAACACGTTAAAAGTTAAAGGGGTAAGGTTTGATGACATGCAGGTTGACAATGTTTTACTCAAATATAGACTTGTGATATCAACTCCATCTTTCATATGTCAGGATGATATATTTACCTCTCCAATAGATTTTGAGATCTATCACAGGGATCTTCACATCCCAAACGCATTCTCTCCAAATAATGACGGAATAAATGATTTCTGGGTAATTAGAGGTATAGAGGGCTATCCTAATAATAAATTGAGGGTATACAACAGGTGGAATAATAGGGTTTATGAGCGTGAAGGGTATAGAAATAACTGGGACGGCAAGAATCAGATGCAAATCTATTTTGGGGACGGAGAACTTCCTGAAGCTACTTATTTCTATGTATTAGACCTTGGAGATGGCTCTAAACCTCTAACAGGGTTTGTTTATATTAAGAGAGAATAAAATTTTAATAAGCTAATTACGTTATTTAAGAGTTAATTTATTTATATGCCCCATCTAAATCTTTATATTTGTGTTCAGTCAATTTAAGATGAAAAGATTTTTTACGTTTTTTCTATTTCTTTTTTCTCTCCATTATACTGGCTACTCTAGTGGCTGTGGTACAGCAAAACAGGCACTCAACGCTGACGGATCATTTGAGTCTTTAGCTGGTGTCGCTTCAGGTTTCTCACTAAATGGAGGTGCTGGAGGTGTAACAGGTGGTGGTTGGACTAATGGCTCTGGTTCTGCTGATTCTTGGATAACCCCTCTTCCTAATGTTACGGGTGGAAATTATGCTGCTGGAATGACTGCTTCTCCAGACGGAGGTATCTTTGCTGGTATTTGGTCTAGTGGTGGTACTTTTTATGAATCTTTTTTCTCTACTGTCACAGGCTTGACAATTGGTAAAAAATATACACTTAAATTCTACCTTGCGAACGCGGGAATGAATAGTGTTGTTTTAGGCGATTCAGCTCAGATATCAGTCACTTTTGGTAGTGAGACTAAGCTGACGGAGAAGTTGGTGTTCTCTGGTATTGGTAATCAGACATGGAAAGAGATAACCATAGAATTCTTTCCAACTTCAACCACTCAACAACTTATTTTTGAATCAATTAATGTTCCAGGTAAAAAAAGTTACATGGGAATTGACGGAATCAGAATGACTTATGAGTCAGATTCAAATAATCATGGTCCAGTTGCTGCTGATGATGGAAACATTCTAAATGAAGGTGGGATAACTGCTGGGAATGTTCTTATAAATGACACAGATATTGATGGAGATCTTTTGCAGTTGTTAAGTATTATTAAGCTTCCTGATAACGGATCTATAACTACTGAAACTAATGGTGACTATGTGTATCAGCACAATGGAAGTGAGACCTTTTCAGACCTTTTCACATATGTTGTTACAGATGGAGAGTGTTACGATACTGCAGATGTTGTACTGAGTATAAACCCTGTAAATGACCCTCCAGTTATTGTAAAAGATACATTCTATGTGAATGAGGGTGATACACTAACAGTATTAAACTCTGATGTAGATTTGATTATTAATAACGATATTGATCCAGATAATCTAACAAGTGAGCTAAGTGCTCAGCTGATGATACCACCATCATACAATTCAGGAATATTTGCAATTGGTAGTAAGGGTGCTTTCCAGTACATTCACAACTGTAATGATGCCGATATTGATGTATTCCAGTACCTTGTTAGTGATGGGACTGCTACATCCTCCTTTCAGGATAGTGTAATAATATTTATATTAAATGAAGCTCCCTTCGGTGAACCTGACTTTTACAGTGTGCAGAATGGTGAGACGTTGACAGTCGATGAGCTCAGTGGTGCTTTGTCAAATGATCTTGATTCAAATTCCTGTGATGTGCTTAGAGTAAAACTAGTTCAGCCGCCAAGTCATCATCTCGGTAGTTTCACTCTTGACTCAACAGGCGCATTCTCATATATTCATGACGGAACATTGACACCTACACAAGACTATTTTGTATATCAACTATCCGATGGAGAAGATTCTGCAATCGAGACGGACACTGTTTACATAACAATTAATAACAATGGACCGAACACACAGAGCTACTCATTTGCTGTTGATGAGGGTAAGGAACTTATAGTAGACTCTATCCAAGGAATTCTTAGTGCATCATCTGGAAATCTTGGTTTACCTATAACAGCTGAGATTCACCAACTTCCCCTCAGGGGTACACTTCTCCCGTCAAATGATATAAATCCAAATGGGTCATTTGTTTACAGGCACGACTGCTCCGATACACCTAATGAAGATTATTTCCTATTTAAGGTAAAGGATTCAATTACTGAAACTATAGATACTGTATTTATAACTATTAATAATATCTGTCCTACGGGTCAAAATGACTTCTACAAAATTTCAGAGGGACAAACTATTGATATCAGTTCGATGTTAGGTGTATTATTTAATGATACAGACGATAACTCTTGCGATCCTCTTACTGCAAGTATCGTAACACCACCACTTTATCACGTAGGTGGATTTAATTTAAATTCGGATGGTTCATTTATTTACACACACGACGACAGTGAGAACTTCACAGATCAGTTTTCATATAGGCTATCAGATGGTGAATGTAGTGGAGCTGTTTACACTGTTATATTATCTGTCGACTCAGTGGATGATCAACCGCCAATAGCAGTTGACGATAGTTATATACCTTGTATCAAAGAGGGGGAAACCCTAGACATTACCACTTATGGTGATGGAGTTCTTGGAAATGACACAGACCCTGATGTGAAAGACGACACTCTCCAGGCATTTCTTGTTGAAGATGTATCACACGGAAGCTTAACATTTAATGATGACGGAACTTTCTCTTACACACATAACGGAAATGAGGAGACAGTTGATTATTTTAGATATGTAGCATTTGACGGTGATTTTTACAGCCTAGATACAGCTCTTGTAACTCTATGTATTGATCAAGTAAATGACTGTCCTGTTGCTGTAGATGATATATTCTTTATTAATGAAGGTTTTGTATTAGATTCTACTGTAGCTAGAAATGATACAGACGGAGATATTAATACTGATGATAATAACTATACTGTGATAACTCCTCCTGCTGTTGGTACATTAGAGCTTAGATCCGATGGTTCATTTACCTACATTCCACCAACCCAGATAGCTGCACCAGGACCAGAGATGGTAACATTCCAGTACGAAATTACAGATCCTGATCCTTCGACTGCTTGTTCAACTACCGCAACAGTTACTATCAGAGTCAATTCAATTAATGACTGTCCAGTAGCAGTAGACGATACAATTTTTGTTGATGCACTTAGTAACGATCTTATAATTAAGGATCTTATATCGAATGATTACGATATAGATAATCCTCTTGACTCTTCAAGTATTTTTATTCTTGATCAACCACTTTATGGAGATTTAACTGTAAATAATGATGGAACCATAACATACGATTATATAGGGTCACCAAGTAAGAGGGATAGTATAACGTACGCTGTCCAAGACTCTGTTGGATGTATATCAAACTACGCTAAAGTTATGATTAATATTGAAAACATTCAGTTTCCTGAGTACGAGTTGCCTTCTTACTTTACACCAAACTCTGACAGGTTTAATGACTTTTTTACTATAAAGTGTAAGAATATAACTATTGAAAACGTTAAATTTGAGGTTAAGATAGTAGATAGGTATCAGAGAATAGTCTACGAATCAATATCAAGTACTGATATTATTTGGGATGGATCTGATAAATCTACTGGTGGAGAAGCTGACAAGGGTATATATTTTTATGAAATTACACCCGTAGAATATGATGATGTCAGGGCGAGAACAATTGTTGGAGTATTATTTTTAGATAGATAATGAGAAAAGTTTTATTACTACTTATTGGATTAGCTTATTCAAACCTTTCACTATCTCAAGAGTATATTGAGGTATTGCGTGCAGCTGATAATAATATACTTGTAAATCCTGCACTAGCTGGTATAGACGGACGGAACTCATTAACGATACTTGATACTAGGTCAATAAGAGGTTCGAGGTTTAATTCTTCTCTTTCCTACGCATCAGCAAGTTTTAGGATGACAGATAATTTGATTTACTGTCCTGCTCCAGGGTACTTTTCAAATAATAGTGGAAGAAGAAGCTCACAAAGAATTACAAATAATCATTTCCAGACCAGTATTGACCTTTTAAATTACTCAAACGATATATTTAGAAGATTATCAGCAGGTCTTACCTTGGGCTACAGACAGCAGCTCAATAGAGAGATGAATGTTATGTTTGCCATGAAGGCATCTTTCTCTCAAGATAAGTTTGATTTATTAGCTTGGGATACTTCCGATCCCCTTTATCAAAATTGGTCTTCAAATGGATTTAAGCAGTCAATTTTTGGGCTTACACCAGGTGTCACCCTTTACACTAGAAATTTCCTTATTGGGTTATCAACAAAAATAGGTCTTGTCAGTGAGGAGAAGTTTAGCTACCAAGAAGGAAAGTTTGATCCATTTGGAAACGCAACCATTGCAACAGTATCATATGATATACCTGTTGGAGGAAGTATTCTTTCAGTAAGTGGTAATTACGTTTTAATCGATAGTGAGCCTAATTTTTATTCTTTTGGAGCAAAGATTCCACTATCTGAAAACATTTCAATTATGGGTGGTTCGAGAGATTTAGTTGAGGTATTTGGTGGAATTAGTCTTAATTTTTATCAAAGAACTTCATTAGAAATTTATATCAATAATTTTATAGGTGATAACGTAAGGAATAACGTACCTATATACTCAATAAGACTAAAAGCCTTCGATATTTTTTAGTTAAAGAATGCATTTATTGTAATCAATTCTTATATTTAATTCCTTAATGGAAAACAAGAAAAATACGTATACTGAAGATAGTATTCGGTCTCTGGATTGGAAGGAGCATATACGTACTAGGCCTGGAATGTACATTGGAAAGTTGGGTGATGGTTCTGCAAAAGATGATGGTATATACGTTCTTATAAAAGAGGTTATTGACAATTCGATTGATGAACACCTCATGGGACATGGAAGGCAAATCAGAATTAAAGTAAAAGACCACAGGGTAGAGGTAAGGGATTATGGTAGAGGTATTCCCCTTGGTAAAGTTATAGACTGTGTTTCTAAAATTAATACTGGAGGAAAATATGATTCAGAAGCCTTTCAGAAATCAGTAGGCCTTAACGGTGTAGGACTGAAGGCGGTAAATGCACTCTCTACTAAATTCCAGATTGAGTCTTATAGAGAGGGTGAAATTAAACAAGCTGAGTTCAAGAAAGGAGAGAACACCTCTGATAGTCCGGTGTCACAAACTGAACAAAAAAATGGTACATTGATAAGGTTTGAGCCTGACAATTCAATATTTAAAAATTATAATTATATACCTGAATACTTAGAGGACCAGATATGGAATTATGCTTATCTCAACTCCGGTCTTACCCTTAATTACAATGGAAAAAAATACCATTCAGAAAACGGTCTATTAGACTTATTAGAGAATAAAACCGATCAGGAATCTATTAGATATCCAATCATACATTTTAAAGGTAAAGAAATAGAGTGTGCAATGACACATACTAACAATTATGGTGAAGAATACTACTCATTTGTAAATGGTCAGTACACTACTCAGGGTGGAACCCATCTTGCAGCATTTAGAGAGGCTGTTGTGAAGACGATTAGAGAGTTTTTTAAGAAGGATTACGATGCTACTGATATTAGAGCAAGTATATCTGGTGCTGTAGCTATAAGGGTTCAGGAGCCTGTTTTTGAATCGCAAACAAAGACAAAACTTGGTTCACTCAACGTCAGTCCAAAAGGTCAGACCGTCAGAGCTTTTGTAAATGAATTTGTGAAGAAAGAATTAGATAATTTTTTACATAAAAATAGTGAGACAGCTCAGGCCATTCAGAAAAGGATTATCCAGTCCGAAAGAGAGAGAAAGGAAATTGCTGGCATTAAGAAGTTAGCTAATGAAAGAGCTAAGAAGGCTAAACTTCATAATAAAAAATTAAGGGATTGTAGGATCCACTATAACGATAAAAGGGGGGATGAGGAGCTAAAAAATAATTCAATGATATTTATAACTGAGGGGGATTCAGCAAGTGGTTCAATAACAAAATCAAGGGATGTACAAACTCAGGCTGTATTTAGCCTTAGAGGGAAACCTTTTAATTGTTTTGGTCATACTAAAAAAATTGTATATGAAAACGAAGAATTTAATTTATTGCAGCATGCGCTAAATATTGAGGATGGACTTGAAGGTCTTCGATATAAAAAAATTGTAATTGCAACGGATGCGGATGTTGACGGCATGCATATTAGATTATTGTTACTAACCTATTTTCTACAGTTTTTTCCTGATTTAGTTAAGATGGGCCATGTCTATATTCTTGAGACACCGTTATTTAGGGTAAGAAATAAAAAGAAGACCCTATACTGTTATGATGACGAGGAAAGAAATGCCGCTGTCGAAGAGGTAGGAAAAAATCCAGAGATAACTAGATTTAAGGGATTAGGAGAGATTTCACCATCAGAATTTAAAAACTTTATTGGTGATCAAATTAGGCTTGAACCCATTATCTTAAATAAAAAATCAAAGATTCAAGATTTACTTACCTTCTACATGGGTAAAAATACACCTGACAGACAAGAATTTATAATTGATAAGTTAAGAGTAGAAAAGGACTTAATTGAGACATAGAAATGAGTGAATTAGATAAGAATTTAGAGGAAATTCAACCAAAATCTGATAATCCGGTATCTGACCTTTATGAGGATTGGTTTCTTGACTATGCCTCATATGTGATTTTAGAAAGGGCAATTCCATCCATTGATGACGGTCTAAAACCAGTACAGAGAAGAATATTACATTCAATGAATATGATTGAGGATGGGAGATATAACAAGTGTGCTAATATTATTGGAAGTAGTATGCAATATCATCCTCACGGGGATGCGTCAATTGAAGACGCTCTGGTTAATATGGGTCAGAAGGACCTTCTTATTGATACTCAAGGAAACTGGGGAGATGTCAGAACTGGAGACAAGGCAGCAGCATCAAGGTATATAGAGGCTAGATTATCAAAATTTGCTATTGAAACAGTTTTTAATGATAAAACAACTGAGTGGAAGTTATCTTATGACGGGAGAAAGAAAGAACCAGTTAATCTTCCAGTAAAATTTCCAATGTTATTAACCTCTGGAGCTGAGGGTATTGCTGTAGGATTATCCACTAAAATAATGCCTCATAACTTTAATGAACTTATTAAATCATCAATTTCATATCTGAAGGGAAAGTCATTTAAGTTGTATCCAGATTTTCTAACTGGAGGAATGGTTGATATTTCTGATTATAATGATGGTAAAAGAGGTGGTAAGATAAGGGTCCGATCAAGAATACTAGAATTAGACAAAACAACCCTAGTGATCAAAGATATTCCCTATAACGTAACTACGACAAGTATTATAGAATCAATTCTTAAAGCAAATGACAAGGGAAAAATTAAGATAAAAAAGGTTGTTGATAATACGGCTGAAGATGTTGAGATATTAGTTCATTTGAATAAGAATCAGTCTCCAAGCATAACAATTGATGCCCTCTACGCTTTCACAGACTGCGAAGTTTCTATATCACCTAATGCTTGTGTTATTGTTAACGAAAAACCTCAGTTTTTAGGCGTTAAAGATATCTTAAAATATTCTGCAGAATCAACTAAAAATCTACTAAAAAAAGAACTTGAAATTAAAAGAGATGAATTAAAAGAAAAGATACTTTTTTCAACACTTGAAAAAATATTTATAGATAAGAAAATTTATCAAAAAATAGAGATATGCGAGACCTGGGAAGAAGTTCTTGATACAATAGATAAAGCCTTAAATCCATATAAGAAGGATTTTTATAGAGAAGTAGAAAGAGACGATATCATTAGGCTTACTGAAATTAAGATTAAAAGAATTTCTAAGTTTGATAAAAATAGATTGGATGATACTATTCTTAAATTTGAGAACGACTTATCCAAAACCTTAAAAAATTTAAAAAACTTAACTGATTATACTATTGACTACTATTATAATATCCTGAATAATTTTGGAAAGGGAAGAGAAAGAAAGACTGAGATAGTAAAGTTTGAGAATATCAAGGTCAAATCTGTTGCAGCTAATAATGTAAAATTATACGTAAATCGAAAAGAAGGATTTATTGGATATGGTATTAAGAAAGATGAATTCGTTTGCAATTGTTCAGACATTGACGATATTATATCATTTTGTGCTGATGGATCATATAAAATTGTAAAGATTCAGGATAAAGTTTTTGTTGGTAAAAACGTTATTCTTACTCAGATTTGGAAGAAAAGTGATAAAAGAATGGTTTTTAACTGTGCTTATCTAGACGGTAAATCAGGATACAGTTATGTTAAGAGGTTTCAAGTAACTTCTGCCACAAAAGAAAGAGTTTATAATGTATCTAAATCCGAAAAAGGCTCGAAACTTCTATATATTGAATCTAGACCTAATGGTGAATCTGAAGTTGTAACAGCTCATATTCATGCTTCCCAAAAAGCAAGAAAAAAAGTATTTGACTATGATTTTGGAGATATTGAGATAAAAGGTAAAGCATCTAGAGGAAATATTCTTTCTAAATATAGGTTGAGAGCAGTTAAACATAAACATTTAGGATTATCAACTCTCTCAGGAATTAAAATTTATTATGATAATTCTATCGGAAGATTAAACAGTGATGGAAGAGGGGAGTTTGTTGGAAAGTTTAATGGAGAAGATATGATTGTCGTATTTTTTAAGGATGGAAACTATGAACTTACCTCATTTGAAATAACAAATAGATATGATTGGAGCAACATCTTGTCATTAAATAAATTTGAGAGTGATGGTGTTGTATCATCAATTTATTTCGATGGTAGGAGTAAGAACTATTATGTGAAAAGATTTAAGATTGAAACTATCACAATGAATAAAAAGTTTTGTTTTATTTCTCAAGAAAAGGGTTCAAAACTTGAGTTTGTCACATATAATTTAGGAGAAATTGTAACATATAAATATTTTTCTAATAAAAAATTGAAACCATTAGATCTGGATTTAGATAGTTTTATTGATGTTAAAGGATGGAAATCAATTGGTAATAAGATATTAACAGAAAAGATAAGATCAGGTTCTTTTAAATTCAAAGAAAGACTTGAAGCTAAAAAACTAGATGATGAAAAAGTTAATGAAAGTGATTCAAAAGAAAATGAAGAAAATTTTGAGGTAGGAGAATCAATAGAGTTGGATCTAGATTCTGATCAACTAAATTTATTTAATGAAAAAGATTAAAATAGCTGTTGATATAGGAAATTCAAATGTTGTAATAGGATTGTACACTAATGGGAAATGGGAGAAAATATATAGATTAAGTACAAAAAAAAATTTCACATACTGGTCATTTCAAAAAAAACTTAAAAAAATTATTTCTTTGAATGATTTTAATCCTTCAAATGTTAATGCTGTTATAATTAGTAGTGTAGTTCCAACACTGACTGATATTGTTAAAATTTCATGTAATGACATGTTATGTGAAAATATTCATATAGTTAGAGCTTCTTCAGTCAAAAAGGTAAAGGTATCTATTGATAATATAAATGAGATTGGTACAGATTTATTATCAAATGCTGTAGAGGGTTCAAGTTTGTATGACAGCAATGTAATAATTGTAGATTTTGGTACTGCACTTACATTTACAGTAGTTTCAAAAAATAATGAGGTTTTAGGTGTAAATATTGTCCCAGGACTGAAGACAGCAATTAACTCACTTTATAAGAATACAGCTAATTTACCAGTTATTGATTTGCAAATACCAGATAAGGTAATAGGTAAGAATACTATTCATTCTATCCAAAGTGGAATAATGTATGGATATATTGGTTTAGTTAAAGAAATGATATTTAAAATTAAAAGTGAGCTAATTGGTCAAACAAAAGTTATAGCAACTGGTGGACTATCAAAATTTGCAAAGCCATTAAAATCTGAATTTAACGATATAATTCCATCCTTAACTTTAGATGGAATGCTTAAAATCTTAGATGACTATGAAAAAGAATGAATTAAGAGCTAAAAACATTAAACAAAAACATAATCTTAGAGTATATATATATAGATTAGCACAAAAAAATAATATTAGATGAAAAGAAGCGTAATTACTTGTGATATGGAAGGTAGAGTACTTACCATGAATAGAGGAGCTGAAGAGATTTTTGGTTATAAAAAAGATGAAATTATTGGAAAAAAAAGAGTTTCTATTTTTTCACCAGGCGAGATTGTTATCCAGAATGTAGCAACTTGGTTATCTACAGCAGATAAAATGGGTGAATTTATTGGTAAAACTTACTTTTTGAAAAAAGATGGATCCAAAATAAATGCTAAGATTAGAATTACACCTTTATTTGGAAATGGAAAAGATAAGCCACAAACAGGATACTGTGGTGAAACAACTGTAATCGATGAGTCTGTTGAAGTTCCTATCAATTTTCTTACTAAAATTATTAAAGGAGTAGCAATAACAAGAATACCTTTCACATCTGCATCAATTTTCCCCATGCTTGCTATTGCCTCATACTATGCTGGTCTTGGTGATGGTCTATTTAGTATTTTAAATCTTATCTTAGCAGTTTTTGGTGTTCTTATGTTACATCTTTCATCAAATGTCTTCAACGATTATTTTGATGTCAGTGATGGAACTGATGAGGCTAATAACGAATATTTTCAGCCAGGTGGTGCTGCAATAACTGGCGGAAGCAGGGCAATAGAACTTGGTATTATTACGCTTGAGAAAACAAAAACTGTTGCAACCTTATTATTAATGACATCTTTAATAATAGCTGGTGGTTTATTCTACAACATATACACCACAACAGGATCATTATACAATGTTTACGGTGCACTTTTAATTGGTTTAACAGGTCTTTTCTTAGGATATTTTTATACAGGTAGACCGTTGAGATTAGTTGCTAGAAGGGGTCTGGGTGAACTTGCTATATTTTTAGCTTTTGGTCCGATGCTAACATTAGGAACAGGTTACGCTATTTCGGTTGAAACTATTACTATGTATTCTCAAGAATTTTACTTGTTATTATCATTAGGAGTTCCCTTTGGTTTGTTAACTACTAATATATTATTTATAAATCAATTTCCTGATGCTGAAAGCGATGCTCAGACAGAAAAAAATCATTTGGTTGTGACTTTTGGAAAAAAAGCTTCAAGATGGGGTTATTTACTAATTTTATCTTTAGCATTTTACTCTTCAGTATATCTAACTAGTCTTTTAGATGTCCATCAATACTTTAGCTCTCAGTTCTTTATTATTGGTAACAGCGTGTTGTATCTATTTGGACTATATATATTTAGTAATCTTTACAGAAACTATGATAAAAGAGAGTTAGTTAATTCAAATATCAATACGATTGTATTGCAGTCATTATTTTCAATATTTTACATCTTATCCCTTAATCTCTTCTTTATTTGATGAGGTTATATATTATAAGACACGCAGAGACAGAATATAATAAACTAGGATTGATACAAGGTTCTGAGGTAGACAGCGAGCTTAATGATATAGGAATAAAACAGTCAGAGCTATTTTATAACTTCTATAAAAAATTAAATATAGAAAAAATTTACGTTTCTGGATTGAAGAGAACTTTACAGACAGTAAAGAGATTCATTGAAAATGGTATTCCTCATGAAAAAATTAATGATTTTAATGAAATTAGTTGGGGAGATAATCAAGGTAAAAATGATGATTTAGAAGAATACAAGTCTTTAACTGACTCTTGGAAAAATGGAGAATTGGATAATAAGTTTAATGGTGGAGAATCACCTAACGAGATGGTGGTTAGAGTTATGAGAGGAGTTGACAAGATAATCAAAGAAAATTTAAATAGTGTTCTTATTTGTATTCACGGAAGAGCTTTGAGAGTTATGCTCTCAAAAATTATCGATAATGATTTAACTAAAATGGATAGGTATGTTCATTCTAATACAGGAATGTACGTATTAGAATATGTTAGTGAGAGGTTTACTATAATTGATAGGAACCTAAGAAAACATTTGTAGATAAATAAATCTATTTTTTTACTGTTGCTTTTTTCTTAGTTGTAGTTTTTCTTTTAGTCCTTTTCTTTGGTTTATCTTCAACAACTTCAACAATTACATCAGCTAGTATTCTACCACAATACTCACATAAAATGATTTTTTTCTTTTCCTTTATTTCTGCTTGTCTTTGTGGAGGTACTACATTAAAACATCCACCACATGCACTTCTTTTAACCTTAACAACTGCGAGTCCATTTCTTTGTCTTTCAACAAGTTTTTCGTAGGATAAAAGTAAGCTTGATTCAATCTTTTTTGAAGCCTTCTTTTTGAGAGCATCTAACTTTTTTTCTTCATCTTGACTTTCTCCAGAAAGAACATCTAGATCAGCTTTCTTTGATTTTAAGACTTCATTTCTTTCTTTGATGAGCTTTTTGGTTTCTTTTATCTTAACCTTAATTTCCTCAATATTTTCTTCGTTTTCTGCTGATTTTTTTACGAAAATTTTAGTGTCTAATTCCTGTGATTCAACTTCCTTTGATATAGCATCATATTCTCTATTATTCCTAACATTCATCTGCTGATCCTTATATTTTTTAATCAACTTTTTTGCTTCTGAAGTTTTATTTTTTAAGTCTTCGATGTCTTTGGTTTTATTTTCAATATCATCATTAAACTTCTCTAATCTTTTATTATACCCAACCAATTCATCTTCAAGGTCCTCAATCTCATCAGGAAGTGCACCTCTTACTTGTTTTAATTCAAAAATTTTGGAATCAATTTCTTGAAGCTTTAATAAGTTGTCAAGTTTTTTTTCAATGTTGTTTTCCATCTTAGTTGTAGTAATTTATAGGATTAGTATTCACATTCGATAAATGAAGTGCAATATTAAGAAATTTTTTACTTAAATATTCAAAAATCAAGTCTTTTGTAAATTGTTCTCCTTCGAAATGACCTATGTCAATTATTGTTATTTTATTATCGGCCATAAAATAATCGTGATATTTCATGTCTGAGGTTATAAACACATCGGCATTAGCGGATATAGCATCTTTTATTAGAAATGATCCAGAACCTCCACATACTGCTATTGTATTAATTTTATTTTTTATGACATTAGTATGTCTAATGGATTTTGCATTAAAAAGTTTTACTATTTCCTTGATTAAAATTTTAAAATCAACTTTTCTTTTTCCTATCATTCCTGATCCAATATTTTTTGATGTGTTTAAAGTATTATTAATACTGTAGGTTGGTTCATCGTATGGGTGATATTGGTGAATACAATGCTTAATATTCTCTATATAATTTTTATCGAAAAATATTTCTAATTTAATTTCATCGATACTTTCTTTTTTATTTTTTTCTCCAATATGAGGTTTTGCTTGATCATTTGGCAAAAAAGTACCCCTTCCTTGTATTTGGAATGAGCATTCATTGTAGTTACCAATAATTCCTCCTCCTGTTTCAAATATTTTTTTAAGAAATTCATCTTTATTTTTTTCAGGAATATATACATCAAGTCTACAAGATATATTTTCTTTTTTTCTTAATATCTCAGTATTATCCATTTGAAGTATGTCACATATTTTTTTGTTTACACCATTTGAGACATTATCTAGGTTTGTATGTAAAGCATATATGTTTATATCATTTTTAATGGACTTTTTTATTACCCTTGACTCCCAATTGTTAAAATTTATTTTATTGATACTTTTAAATAATATTGGATGGTGTGATATAATAAGATTACAATTTTTTTTTATTGCTTCCTCAACAACTTTTTCAGTACAGTCAAGAGTTATCAGACAACCACTAATTTCTGAATTAATATTGCCAATAATTAATCCTGAATTATCGTAGGATTCTTGATAAATTGATGGAGCCCATTCCTCTAAAGATTGAATAATTTTATTTAATTTCATGTAGGATGATATATTTTCTTACAAAAGTAATAATGTTTCCTTTCTCTGTTATATACGGACTCATTATAATTATTCGGAACATATTATTTGATTATAGTATTATCAAATCAAAAAAGTTTAATACCAAAATAATTTCAGTAGGTAATTTAATAATGGGTGGTTCAGGAAAAACACCTCACGTAGAATTCATCGTCAGATTACTTTTAGATAATAATCTATCAATCTCGATAATAAGTAGAGGATATAAAAGAGATACAAAAGGTTTAATTTCTTTATCAGAAAAGGATAATTTTATGACTGTAGGCGACGAACCTATGCAGTACTTCAAAAAATTTAAAGGGAAGTTAGATGTAATTGTTTCTGAGGATAGACAAAAAGCAATTCAGCTATCTGAAAAAAAAAATGTAGAATATGTTGTTATGGATGATGCTTACCAGCAAAGATCTATTGACTCAGATTGTAATTTATTAATTTCATCAATAAAAAGACCTTTTTATGATGATAAACTATTTCCTGTGGGAAGGTTAAGAGAGTTCAGATGTAATGCAAATAGGGCAGATGTACTTATATTTTCTGGTTGTGATATAGGTATTACTGAAATGGAAAAAAGAAATTTTGAATCTAAAGCAAAAAAATATTTGAAAAAAAATACACCCATACTATTTTCATGTATTACCTATGATAAACCAAAAAAAATATTTGGAGAACAAATAAAAAAAAATGTAGTTGCTATATCTTCAATTGCTTATCCTGATGATTTTTTTAAGTATGTTGATGATCATTTTAAATTAATTGAAACATATGAT
>Ga0160423_10002392_pt1 | contig 15670 bp, 4 predicted proteins | sample CRUFie14St8metaG_FD_108191 | JGI IMG/M metagenome (GOLD analysis project Ga0160423, IMG submission 108191) | Marine microbial communities from the Costa Rica Dome - CRUD Field 142mm St8 metaG | ecosystem: Environmental > Aquatic > Marine > Oceanic > Photic zone | place: Costa Rica: the Eastern... | reverse complement strand
TGGCCATCGTTGTACCATTCAGAATAAAGACCGTCTTTGACACCGTTTGCCCAAGTGCCCTGCATCTTTTTATTACCATCAGGATACCAGGCAGCACCATCACCATTTGGTCGACCAAGGGTATATGAAATCTGAGAGACCATTTGCCCATTATCCGCCCACTTGTTATGAATGCCCTCACGCTGGCCTTGACTCCAGAGACCCTCAGAGCGCTTCTGGCTGTTTGGGTGCCAAAAAGTTGTAAGACCGTGTTGTGCCCCAAAAGCATATGCACTTTCAGCCTTCAATTCTCCATCTGGATACCAAAGAGAAGTGAGATCATGCTGTACACCATTGCGATACATGGCTTTGAGCTTCTTTGCCCCAGTATCATACCACATTGTGGTTGGTCCATGCTGAGCACCATAGCTTAGCGCAACACTTGCTTCGAGGGTGTCGTCAACAAATTTTGAAACCAACACACCGGTGTGAGGAAGATCAGATCCAATTTTAAAGTAGGTGCCATCTCTAATTTCAGCTTCGGATTCATCTAGTTCAGGACCTTCAGCTTCCTGAGGAGGACTCGGTTCCCAATTCCTGATGTATTCTTGGTCTTCAAGTGAAAATACTTCAATGGTGGTCTTAAAACCCTGTCCATCCTCTGTTTCAAGTAGGACGGTCTGGCCATCAGTGTTGTGAATACGGGCTTTGATTTCGCGACCTTCAGCATCGGTGAAAGTGCGGATCGGTTCCTTTGCCTCCATGCACAAGGACGCAAGACACACGAAGGTAATGAGCCCTGAAGACGGTAGTTTCATCAACGAGGAAGCTATGGAAAGGCAGTTTTGAATCAAGATTATTAGAACCAGACTGCTATGGAATAGAATTGGGCACGAAATTAGGATCAGCGAAGTCTTCCGGGGAAGCGGGGTCGGTGGGGTCGTAACCGCGGACGACTTCCCATCCGTCTGTGAATCCATCCCCATCGCTATCTGGGTGGTTTCCAATAGTTCCGAGCCTGTACTCTTGGAGGTCAATTAATGCATCGCGGTCGAAGTCTCCGGTTCCATTTCGGCTCATATCACCAAAGGTACGGATTTCCCAGATATCAAGCATACCATCATTGTCAGCATCTTCATAACCCAGAACCGTCCAATCGCGTGTCGAATAATCATGAAACCAGCGTGGATCATCAGTACCAATAACGTAGTAGTACCAGACTCCAGGATCGGAACGGTAGATCTGAGGATACATTTCCTTTCCAGTCCATATCCAGCCCATATCAGAGTCGTAGAACCAAATCTCTGTCTCGTCGAAGCCTAGTCCGTAAAGATAACCATGCTGCTCGTGATAAATCCACTTGTCCCCGAAGTCGTAGATACGTCCGAACCATGGAATATTTTTCCAGCCCGTCTCGTCGGCTTCGTAGGGTGCCCATAGATCAGCCCAATCACGAATGGTGAGCAGGCCGCTAGCATACTGGAAGACATACTGGTCATCGTAGCCACCTTCGATGTATATTGGATAGGTTCCTTCGGGATCTTCGGCGCCAGCTTCGCAGAAAGTAAATGGGCGCTCGTTTAATACATCCTCAATTGGTAGATGCTTATCCCACTCGGCGAGATTCTCATACACTATGCGAAATTCAGGATTAGTAGTTCCGGGTAGACGGCTTGCACTCTGAGCGATTGCCTTCAGGGGGCGCTTACTGATTGTTATAGTACGAACAACTGGGGGCGCAGAATTGTATTCAGATGTGGGACCGGCAAGAGCGGCTACTTGGATTTCCCCTACAGATTGTAGGGAAAGAAAACCGAAAGTATCTATGACGGCCAAACCATCATTTAAAACAGTGAAACGGAGATTACCAGGAACAGTTTCATTAAGCCCCTCTAGAAAGATTCGGTCGCCGTAGACAAGACCTTCCAAACTCTGCTCCCATATTATGGACTGCGGCGGATTATCAGTAGCCTCCAGTATGAGGAAGCCATCTTGATATTTAATTTGGTATAGTTCGGAATAGCCAGTATGAAGCTTAATAGGATATGTGTCTGCTGGACTGGTGGAAGTGGCTGCGGTGTAGGGAACGGGCGGAATATCAATAACTGATTCGTCATCGTCGAGAGCAAAGCCCTCATAGCTTACAGTCAACTCAGGGATAGGCTGATCAGTTCGGCCACTTTTGCCATCAGCTATGCAAAGCAGAGGGGCTTTACCAGCGATAAAAGTCTGCACTACAGGATCAGCAGAGGCATATAGAGCATCCCCCGATTGTTTAGCGACGATAGAAATGGAACCCGGTCGGGTAATAGTAAGTTGGTCACCTGAGATGATGGCAGACCCTTCAAGTACCTCGTAAACTACATCAAGCTCTGAAGAAGTTTCTGCAAGAAGATCGATGATGTTGCCATATGCGACACCAGCAAAGCCTTGGCGCCAAGTGATTTCCTGAGTTAATTTCTCGATAGAGATAATACGGACGAGAGAAGCAGGATTGTAGGTTTCGTTACCAGACTGGTGGACGCGAATGGAAATCTGTCCAGCGGTAAGAATCTGGAGAGTAGAGCCCTCAAGCTTAGCCACGGTATTACCATCGATCAACTCATAGACTACAGGCAGATTGGAGGTGGCTGTAGCGTTTAAAGCTACAGTGTCACTTGGGCGGACTTCAGAAAAATCTTGGTTGAAGTTGATCTTTTGTGTGCGCTTGCCTTCGGCAAGACGTGTAAGAGTTCCATCATGGAATTTAAAGTGGTAGTTGGCTGCAGAGCCTCCAGAAAGGGTAATCGGATATTGTCCGGGTGGGCTTTCAAGAGTCGCGGTTGTGCCTATTTCTGGAGGGACATCGATGGAGCTATTCTTGTCATTCATTAGCAAGCCATCGTATGAGAAGGAGAGCTTGGGCATCTTAGTTGCATTTGCCTTGAGACTTATATCCTTAGCGAAAACGTGCAGAGGAGCCTTGCTAACACGGAAGTTTCTGAGCAAGCTTGCAGCAGGGGCAAAGCGATTATTGCCGACTTGACGAGCCTGAATAACCACATCCTGAGAAGCGGATAAGAGCGTGAGCCGATTCCCCGCCAAGGAGGCATCCCCTTGGAGCAGGCTGTAATCAACTGGGAGCCCAGACGAGGCTGAAGCATCCAGTTCCAAAGTGTCGCCATAGACAACGTTGGAAAAGTTTTGGTCCCAGATGATTTCTTGGTCGAGACCCTGTATGGAGAATGTTCGGATGACGGAGGAAGCTGGATAATACTCGGAGTTTCCAATTTGAGTAGCACGAACCATAACCAAACCAGTCTCGAGAAGATTCAGCGCATCGGGTTCAGGTAGGTCAATAAGATGACGACCCTCTATAATCTCAAAGGTAACGGCGAGGCCTGAACTGGTGCGCGCTTCGAGGCGTAGGAAGTCATCAGGACGAAAACCATCAAGGTTCTGGTCAAAGTAAATCCACTGCGCCTTTTTTCCCGGCTCAACAACATGGAGAGCACCCTCGAGATATTTGAAAGTGTAATTTAGAGAAAGGCCCCCGTAAAGGTTGACTGGATACTCGCCGAGTTCACTATCGACTGTTGCAGGGGTTTCGGCACGAGGGATACGATCCAGAAGGTTTTCGTCGTCTCCGAAGAGAAAACCATCGTAAAGAATTTTAAAAAGTGGATTCTCCTTGCCAGCGTAGCGGTAGGTTTCTTGAGGCCAAGCAAGCAGAGTAGCGGGACGAATTTGGAAAATTCGCTCAACGGGATCAGCCTGAGCATAGACAAGATCTCCATTCTGAATAGTTTCGAGGACAATACGCCCAGCGCCTGTAAAGGTTATCTGGTTGCCATCGATTTTAGCATTTCCCTCTTTGACTAGGTAACGTACAGGGAGGGAAGAAGAGGCAGACGCATCCAAGATAGCAGTGTCACCGTAATGAAAACCATCCAATTCCTGCTCCCAGAAAATAGTCTGGGGAGCCTTGGGGACGGTGAACGTACGAACAATGGGGCCAGCGGGTTCAAACTCAGCATTGCCGGGTTGGAATGCCTCGATGGAGAAAGTGCCAGGAGCGGTGATTCGGAGCCGACTAGGAGCCTCCCACTCCGCCATCGCAGTACCGGCTAAGATTCGATACTCGACCTCGAGTTTGGAGGAAGCCTTGGCGGAGAAGCTGACGATATCGCCCACACTAACCGAGTCTAGCTTCTGATTGAATGTGATTTCCTGAGGGTCACCGGTCGTGATCGTGAAGACGCCTTCAACGTAGCTAAGTTCATATTTAGTGGATTCGCCGGGTCGGATCTGTATAGCATACTGGCCGACAGGTGAGCCGGGGTTAGCGGTAGTGTAGGCTTCAGGAAGCTTTTCAAGATCGTCGATGGTGTCACCAAGACGGAAACTATCGTAATAGAGGTGAAGCTCGGGATTAGCGAGGAAGACTTTACGGTCGACATCGCCTGCGCGAACAATCAACGGAGCCTTGCTAACGGAGAAAGTCTTCGAAACGACATTGGAAACGGAGAAGATCTCGTCACCGGACTGATAGGCCTCGATGGTGAGCTGACCGACACCGATAGGAGTGAGGAATCCGTTTTCATAGCTGGCTTCACCTGTTACGACGCGGAACTGTACAGGCAAACCTGAAGAAGATGTGCCGATGAGTTCAATGGAACTCCCGTACTGCAGCTCAGGTAAGTTCTGACTCCAGAACACGGTCTGCGGCATAGGATCAATAGTGAGAACACGATCAACGTTAAGCGCTGGATTGTAGGTCTCGTTACCAAGCTGAGTCGCCCGAAGGACGACCTCCCCTACTCCTACAATGCGAAGCTTATTACCAGTAAGCCGTGCTATGTTGCTACCAGAAACAATCTGGTAGAAAACTTCGAGGCCCGAGGAGGCGGTTGCCTCGAGTTCAATGCTAGAATCGTATCTTAGGGAAGACAGATCCTGCGTGAACTCAATGGCTTGATCCAGCTTGTTACTATCTAGGACAGTGAGCATACCATCGTAGAGACTAAACCGATAATTCCCGTCAAATCCGCCGTCTATTTCAATGGGGTATTCGCCACTGGGGCTAGTTTGCGTGGCCGGGGTGGATGCACGAGGTAGCGCGTCGAGTACGTTTTCGTCATCACCGGATACAAAACCGGAGTATGTGAAAGTGAAATCGGGGTTAGCCTCACCTTCCTTACGGGCTACGGACTCAGCAAAGATCTGCAGGACTCGCTTGCCTACGGGTATTTTCCGAACAACATCGGTGGCAGGATAAAATTTGGTATTGCCAGACTGGGTGGCACGCACAACAACCTCACCTGCAGCGCCGAGCAGGAGTTGACTTCCCTGAAGCGTCCCCACACCACCTTCGATGGCGTATTGAACCGGCAGACCGGCATCGGTAAAAGCAGTCAAGTCAACTGTATCGCCATAGGTAAGGCCAGAGAAGTCTTGATCGAAGTAGAGAGTCTGCGTCTGCTGTTCAGTAACCACCATAACAGCGTTTATGAGCTCATAGGAATAGTTATCGTCGGAGCCGTCCCTGAGGAGGATATCATATCTTCCGGGGACGGTGGTGGAATCGGTCAAGGTGTATGCCGTAGGCTCCTCATCAAGCACAGAGACATCGTCCTGTAGCTTGAATCCGGTGTAATTTAGGGTGAAAACAGGATCTTCCTCGCCAACCATCCTAACGGTGTCAGTTGGCCGCACACTCAGCTTGGCCTTAGCCACTTCGATAACGTGCTCCACTGGAGGCGCGGCTTCCCATATGAAGGTACCTGATTGAGTAGCTTCAAGAATGAGTGTACCAGCAGCGGTCAAGGTGACGCGGTTGCCATCAAAATTAGCTGAACCCTGCTTGACGGTGTAAGAAATACGCAGTCCTGAGGTAGTCTGGGCGAGCAGATCGAAGGTGTCACCGTAGACTTTGCCCTCGTAGTTCTGTTCCCAGGTGATGGTCTGTTTAGCCTGGGGAACGAGGATCTCGCGAGTGACTGGAAGGGCGGGCAGATAGTTTTTGTTTCCCGGCTGTTCGGCTTGTAGGCGGATCGGTCCAACGCCCTCAATCTGCAATGTGCTTGCATCTGAAAGGAAGGCAATCTCTCTGCCTGATACGATATTATAGCTGACGTCGAGCCCAGACGTGGCGACGGCAGTCAGGGGTACGACGTTCTTGTATTGCACATTGGAGAAGTCTTGATAGAAATTGATGGCCTGTGCGGCTTTGACTACGGTGAAGGTACCGGCAGTAAAGTCGAATGCGTAATTGTCATCTTTGCCGCCTGTAAAATAGATAGGAAATTCGCTGCCGGCATCGTCTTCGGGGGTGGCGTCAACGCTTGCCACAGGGAGCTCGTCAAGTACGGAGGCATCCTCCCCTTCTAGAAAACCCTCGTAACTAATGGGAATCAACGGGATATCGCGCCGTAGTTGGGCCAAGAAGGCGGCACGGGGAGCCAAGGTAGATTCAGTCTTGTTACCAAGAGAAAGAGTCTGCTGGAGGCTTCCAGCCAGATAGGTGTGAGCTTTGCTATCAACGACGAGGTCGGCCAGACGGTTATCTCCGTCACCTAGGCTTTGGCGCGCCCACAAGACTGCACCCGTGGCGTCCATCTTGGCCACAAAGACATCCCCGGCCCCCTGAGGGAGGAGCGGAGTGCCTTCTTGACCGGGCAGTTCCATAGACTGCTGGAAGGTACCTGCGATGTAGGTCACGCCGCCTGATCCCTTAATGACGGAAGTACCCGAATCTGCCCCGGCGCTTCCGAAGGTGTCCACATGCACCAGATCGCCATGGGAGTCGTAGATGGTGTAGAAGATATCGGAGTCCCCAGCGGAAGCATAGGAGGTCTCACCGAAGATAAGATCGGTATGGAATCTACCGGTTACGCCTATCGCTCCGCTTGGACCGGTATTGAGGTCGGCTGGTTCGATGGTGGAAGTTGAGCCGCCGCCGACCTGGCGGGACCAGATTAGTTCTCCTGTGGTATCGTACTTGGCCACAAACATTTCTCGGGAAGCAGTGGCATTCAAGGTGATGGCCGCATCAAGCTTGGTCGAGCCCTGAAAGGTGCCGGCGATAACAGGCTGTCCGTCCAAGTCTAGAGTGATACCTCCACCAAAGTCTTCGGTGTAGCCGCCTATCTGCTTCACCCAGTCGGGTGAACCATTTACAGTGAACCGTGCCAGAAACAGATCTGTGGTACCGAACTCGCTGGCTAGAGCCGTACCACCGCCAAAACCGATACTTCCCTTGAATTCGCCCAGCACATAGGTATTACCTACCGAGTCAACAGCGGCACCAACGGCACGTATTTGGTCCTCGGCGTTGATGCCGGAGGTCTGGGCGGCCCAAAGGAAGGCTCCCGTTTCCCCATATTTCAGAAGAAATACATCTTGAGTTGACTGGCTCTCGGAAACTTGACCGCCCAGCTCGACCTTACCAGAGAAAGTCCCCACTACGTAGACGTTGCCGTTTACGTCGGAGGCGATAGACGATGGCGCCACCGAACCATTACCGTCAACGACGCCTTTGCCCGCGTGCTGCGCCCAGACCAAGGAGCCATCGGATGTATACCGGGCGAGAAAGAGATCCGGGTTGCCTACAGACTGGAAAGTATCGTCACCGAAGGCCAAGATACCATCAAAGGTACCGGTCCAGTATAGGTCGCCGGAGCGCCCCACCGCCACGCCGGTGGACTGGGTCTCAGCAGCAACCCCAGTGTCCTCCATGCCTATCAGCCAGCCGAAATCGGGATTGGACTCGGCGAAAGGCCGGATGGAATCGGCGGCAGTGACCTGTAGGGTACGCTTAGTAATGGTGAAGATCTTGTCGACGGGTGAGGCAGCATTGTAAGTAGCATTCCCATTTTGGGTAGCGCGAACGGTGACTTCGCCGACACGGGTTGCGGTGAGCACGTTCTTATTGAGGGTTCCCTCTCCAATGCTCTGTTCAGGGAGAATTTCATATTCGACCTCCAACCCTGAGCTAGAGGTGGCGGCGAGGTCCACGGAATCACCATAAGGAACGTCCGTAAAATCGGGAAAGTTAATAGTCTGATCAAGTAGATCATTGATGGTGAGAGTGCCCTCAACGTAAGTGAAGTCATAATTCTTATCAGTACCACCGGTGAGGATGATGGAATAATCGCCGGCAGGTGAAGCTGCAGTGGCGGTAGTGTTTGCAATGGGTGAGGTGTCAATGTCCGAAGGCGTATCCTCGAGGAGAAAGCCGGAGTAAGCGTAGGTGAAGCTGGGATTGGCGCCGTTGAGTCCACGAACGGCATCATCAGCCGTCACGGTAAGCATGGCCTTGCCGGCGGTGAATTCGATTTCGACTGGATTGGCGGGATGGAAGTTGGGGTTGCCTAACTGAGTGGCCCGAAGGGTGATTTTGCCCGCACCGGTGATGGTAAGCTGATTGCCAGCCAGCACGCCGGAGCCCTCACTCTTGTCGGCAACAACCTCAAAAGACACGATCAGGTCAGAGGAGGCGGTGGCACTCAAATCAAGAGTGTCCCCATAGACTTTGCCGTTGAAAGACTGGTCCTCCACGACGAAGGTGACCGACTGTGGGTCGGGCTGACGGGCACCAATGTTGGAAATCCCGTCTGAAGCAGAGCCAGCTGCTGGAGAGCCGTCCTGGAGAGCATACTTTGCCAAGACACCTCCTGACAATTTTAGGAAGAGAGGATCACCAGCAACATTGTCTTCCTCCAGGACATGGGACGAGTCCACGTCATTCTGAAAGAATAGGTTATTACTGACTTTTGCAGTGGCTGGAACAATAAGTCCGTGTCCCTGCCAACCTCTCCCCAGCTTAAGGGTTACTTTGCCAGTCTCATCGAGCAGGTCATAGCCGGACTTTTCGTCCAAGGGCCAGTAGGCGGCCAAATCGTTGCCAAAAGTTGAAATATGGGGGGCAACTGTATCTTCGCGGATGAGGCCGAGTTCCCCAACATTGAGTGCCTTACTAAAGATTGCCAAGTCGTCGATGCGTCCGTAGAGGTAGCGGTTCTTGTCAGGGTTACCGGCTTCAGCGTCTTTTGGGTCGCGACCGATATAGAAGAGTCCGTTGGCAGTAATAGCTGCATTGAGCCACTTTTCGGAGAGGTCGTTGTCGTATCTGTAAGCCGGCGGGTCAGCTGAACTGATCTTGTACTCAACCTCAAAGCCGTCGAGATAGATTCGGCCCTCCCCCCCGTTCGCCTGCTTGTCCCACGTGTAGGCTAGGTGACGCCACTCCTCAGATACTTCGATGGCGGTATCGCTGAGTACGAGGGCTTCGCCGCCGGAAATGTGGTCACTGTAATTGGGGTAGAAGAAGGCCTTGCCGCTGTCGTTAATCTGAAACTCAAAAGATTTATCATTAGCGGTACGCTCGTTACGCGCCGCATAGCCTTCGCCCTGGGGACCAAGCAACAGAGTATTACGCTTTCCAGTATCATAAAGGTAGACCCAGAAGGCCAACGTGCCCTGTTCGCCAAATACTAATTCTGGATGGGTAAAAGTGGCAAAATCATCCTCGCCATCAAAATCAAGTGCTCCACCGTGCTTGCCCTCTATGTTTAGTAGCGGTGCCTTCTTGTTGTCATCATCTTTCTCCACAGTTTGGTAACCATAGAAGATGTTATCCATAATTTTTAGGTTGTCGCCCTTGAGTCCGGGAAACTCTTTAACATGTATAGCGGCAGTCTGAGCCCGATTGTCGTAATCGTTAATAGCGTCCACGCTCTCCCACGCGAAGGTATTGTGATGGATAAGCAACTCCCCGGGGAGCTTAGAGGTAATTAATCCAATGGCATCGAAGCCAAGTCCTGACTGATTGAAATCATCGACTTTACTGGAAGACCCGGGGCTGTAGGTGAAGAAGTTGTAGCGAATCTTCCCGCTAACTGGGTGACGATCATCGATCTGTATAGGGCCGCCATACCAGTGCCGCTCCTCGAAAATATTGTTTTCGACGAGCATATCAGTTGTACTACCACGTACTGCTGACTCATAATACCCTCCGCTAAAAGTGCAGTTGCGGAGGGTCAATCCGGAGACCTCGGCAAAAACAACAACGGCGTTGCGCACGTTCTCCCCAGGGAAGCTTATGGAATCAAGGGTTAAATCAGAAGCTCCCACACCCAATACCCATCCGAAGCTAGCCCTTTCCCGTTCCCAACCTCCAAAGGTCACATTTTTGAAGGTCACGCCAGCGGAGGTTACCCGAACCGAGTAGTCATACTGTTCTGGGTCGTACCAAACCGTACTTTTGGCAGTCTTCGAAACCTTCCTTGGCTGATTGGCGTGCTCCAGAATGACCTCCCCAGTGCCATCACCTTGGATGGTTAAGGCTTTATTTAAGACCAATTCGGTTTCGTGAACATAATTGCCTGGACGGAGTGTAAGGGTGTCTCCACCAGACACTTTGTCACTAGCAATTGCATCCTCTAGGCTGATAAATAAATCATCAGCTGCAGAATCCCCATTAGGATCGACCAGCCAATCGGCGGGATGTGCGCGTGCGCACGCGAGTAGTATAAAAACCAGAAGGTTGATTCGCGCACGAGTGGGAAAAAAAGGTGGCACGATAAATTATCTGCTAAGGGTGGTACACATTGCGAGGGGTGGGTTCTTGGTGCCGCATCCAATGGAGCAATAAAGGATGAAGTATTGAGCATAAACGTTATAAAGTGTCAACGAAGGAGCAGCTATAAACTGTGAGGATTCGGCATGGCCTTAACCATCCTTTATGACTTGCCAAAAAAGCATAAATCTACATCTTCTTGGCCCAATTAAACGGAAACTCCCTCCGCTAAAGACGGATCCGTGATTAACCTAACCTGCACGAATATGAGCGACACAAAACTAGGAAACTCCGAACCCGATATGAAGCTCTTCTGGGGCTGCTTCATCGCGCTGATCACAACAGCCTTCGCCTTTATCACCCGGGCATTTCTCGTCAATGACCCAGCTTTTTGGCAAACTACATTTGCCTTGGACCAAGTGAAAGCTGGTGAACTTTTTGGAGCCGGTATCTGGCCATTTGCGATAAGCATAATCCTCTTCAGCCTGATCATCGATAAGGTCGGTTATAGAGCGGCAATGTACTTCAGCTTTATTTGCTACGCACTCTATGCGTTCCTAGCATTCCAAGCATATGGAATTGTTAATGCAACAGGTCTGGAAGGCGCTAAACTGGAAGCTGCGCAAAATAATGCATACAGCAAACTTTACTGGGGCTCGGTAATCCTCGGATTGGGTAACGGCACCGTAGAGGCGTTTATCAACCCAGTGGTTGCTACTATGTTTAAAAAAGACAAAACAAAGTGGCTAAATATCCTTCACGCTGGCTGGCCAGGTGGTCTTGTTCTAGGAGGCATCCTAACAATTCTACTTGGTGAACAAGCGGCTCAAGACTGGAGAATCCTCATCTACTTGATCGCCATACCCGCAGTGATATATCTGGCAATGCTCATTAAGGCGGAGTTCCCAGTTAATGAGAGAGTCTCTTCAGGGACCAGTTACAGGGAGATGCTTGCAGAGTTTGGTGCGATTGGGGCCCTAATTGCTGGCTACCTAGTTTTCAAACAACTTGGCATGGTCTTTGGTTGGGGAGATAATGCAGTGTATGGACTTACCGCGGTTGCCACTGTCGGTTACGGTTTCTATTGCAAATCTCTGGGACGCCCAATCCTAATCTTCTTATGCATCATCATGATGCCACTTGCCACAACAGAACTTGGCACGGACGGAGCGATCTCAGGTTTGATGGAAGAGCCACTTAAGGCAGCGGGACAGCACCCACTCTTGGTTCTTATCTACACCTCCGCGATCATGATGATCCTTCGCTTCTGGTTTGCAGGGCCAATCCTACAAAAGCTCGGCCCCCTGGGACTCTTGGTTACATCCTCTGTCCTGGCAATCGCCGGTTTGTTCCTCCTAAGCTCTGCTTCAGGCCTCTTCATGATTTTCGCTTGTGCAACCCTCTATGGCTTCGGTAAGACCTTCTTCTGGCCGACCATGCTTGGAGTCGTTTCTGAGCAGTGCCCTAAAGGTGGAGCCCTCACCCTCAACGCAATCGCTGGTATTGGAATGCTTGCCGTGGGGATTCTTGGTGGCCCAGTCATCGGTAAGCTAACCGAAGACAGCATCAAGGATACCATCGAGAAAAGCACCCCTGGAACCTATGAAACCATCTCCAAGGAGGACACTTACTTCCTTGGTAAATATAACGCAGTTGATAGTGACAAAGTCGCGACCCTCGATGATGCCAAACAGGGAGAAGTCGGTGAATTGATCAAAACGGGTAAACAATCCTCACTTGCACGGATCACCATCTTCCCGATTTTCATGCTCGCATGCTATGTTGGCATGATTTTCTATTACAAAAGCCGCGGGGGTTACAAGCCCGTCGAACTTGACAGCGGCAATGGTGGTGGCGGCCATTGACGGTCACCCTCCCCTCTGATAACTTACAAACTTGGCTTCCCGGAAGGCCCTGCGCCTTCCGGGAAGTTTTTCTCCCGCACCCTCACCTACACAAAATTACAATACCCAACACTGAAACAATCCCCACCCACTATGGCAGAGAAAAAGGAACTCCGAATCGGTCTCATCGGCTACGGCTTCATGGGCCGCACCCACACCAACGGCTACAAGCGCGTCAGCGACTTCTTCCCCGATCTTGGGCACACGCCCGTACTGCAGGCAGTCTGCGGCCGCACGGAGGACCGCACCAAAGCATTTGCCGACCAATGGGGCTACGCCAGTTACGAGACTGACTGGCGGGAACTCATCAAGCGGGACGACATCGACGCCATCGACATCTGCACTCCCAATGACCAACACGCAGAAGTCGCCATAGCCGCCGCCGAAGCCGGCAAGATGGTCCTTTGTGAAAAGCCACTCGCGCGCACCGCCGAGGAAAGCCAACCCATGGTGGATGCCGTAGAAAAAGCCGGAGTTGCTAACACCGTCTGGTACAACTACCGCCGCGTGCCAGCGGTTTCCCTAGCCAAGCAAATCATTGATTCCGGCAAGCTGGGCCAAATCTTCCACTACCGCGCCAACTTTCTTCAAGACTGGACAATCAGTGCCGAACTGCCCCAGGGCGGAGAAGGCCTGTGGCGTCTGGACGCCGCCGCTGCTGGGAGTGGCGTGACCGGGGACCTACTAGCCCACTGCATCGACACCGCAATCTGGCTCAATGGCTCCGTCAAGGACGTCTCCGCGGTCACCGAGACCTTCATCAAAGAGCGCATCCACACAGCCACCGGCGAGAAGCAGCAAGTCACCATCGACGACGCCTGTCTCTTCCACTGTCACTTCGACAATGGCTCACTTGGCCTCTTCGAGTCCACTCGCTACGCCCGCGGACACAAAGCGCTGTACACCCTCGAAATCAATGGAGCTAACGCCTCCATCCGCTGGGATCTGCACGACCTCAACCGACTTGAATTCTTCGATCACTCAGACGATTCCAACGTCCGCGGTTGGCGCAGCATCCACATCACCGACGGCGACATGCCCTACATGGACAAGTGGTGGGTTCCCGGGCTCTGTATAGGCTACGAGCACACCTTCGTTCACCAGGTTGCCGACTTCCTCGACAGTCTCGACAAGGGCACGCCCTGCAACCCCACCTTCCGAGACGCCCTCGAAACAGCCAAGGTCTGCGACGCGGTCCTAGCCTCCGCCAAGGACCGGGCTTGGAAAGAAGTCTGACCCCCCTGCCTTTAACACAACTCGCCACAACGGCGGAGGAGCTTCAAGTTCCTCCGCCTTTCAGTCTAGCAGGACTTGACTTCCCTACCCTAGATAGTTCATTTCTGACCCCAACTCAAATAAGAAACACCACACATATCATGAGTGAAGACACCCAAAACACCCCGGAGCCAGCTAGTGTGAAGCTACTAAAGCCCCACCATCACTTCATTCACATTGCGCTTACACTTGCATTCTACCTCTACATGGCTGGCGTATTGCGAAATCATGCCCTTGTTCAGGATGAGTCTTCGATCACCGCGGCTATCATGGGCTTTTTTGCAGCAGTACCTCTAGGTGGTACATTCTGGCTTGCATGCGTTATGTTTCATGCCGTGCTTGCAGATCACTTGCGCCGCAGGCGCAATGAGGCAGCAGCCTAATTTTTAGGCATCCAATACTCTTGCAGTGGACCGATGCTGTGAAGGTCCAAAAAGTCTAGCAGACCAGCAGATCAGTCACCTTCCGACTGCGATTCTTTGCCTTTTTCGCGAGAACCATCTACCGCCTTAGCCGCTGTCTGCTTGGCAGCCCTTCGGGCAGCCATGCGCTGCTTGCGTTTCTCCTCAATTCGCGCCTCACGCCGAGCCTTGGAACGCTCAACGTAGGCAACCATTAAGATCGAGCCCTCAAAGAGCATATACAGTGGGACAGTAAGAAGAACTAGGGCAACAATTACATCTCCAGGGGTAAGCAGAGCGGCTACGATCATGATAATGACAAAGACCACCTTCCGTCCCTTCTTAAGCTTGTCTGAAGGTAAGATTCCCAAATAGCCCATAATCACAAGCAACAGCGGGAATTGAAAAAGAGCCCCGACCGCCAATGTGACCATTACTACAAGGCTGTAGTAATCATTTACGTCCCAGAGAAGCTCGATACCCATCCAATCGTTAAGCACAGCTGAGAAACGAAGAGAAACAGGGATGATGAAAAAGAAGGCTAATGCGGCGCCAGCAAGGAACAGCCCAACGCCAGCTAGACTTCCAGGCAGGAGCATGCGTTTCTCGCGAGGTGTTAAACCTGGGGCAATGAAGCCACTAGCGAAAAGTAGTATGAAAGGCATTGAAATTGCCAGCCCTCCAAAAAACACAACCTGCATCAAGACCATCAGCACACCCAAGGGTTGGCGAGTGCGCAGTTCGATGTCGTCATCGCTTGGCGGCAGAAGGAGAGGATTATCAATTCCTTCAGCGATTTCACTTTCCCATTTCACTTTGCCATTAGCTGAGTTGACTGCGAGAACCTTTTCATCACCGGCAGGAAGGTACAGAAAACCTTTCCCGTCCATCACTGGCGGCGCACGAACTGGTCCGCTTATATCCAGCTTCGGATCTAGCAGATCCAGAATCCATTTCGAATTGCCGGTACGGCCATTTAAGGCCATCAGTTTGGTTTCTGAGGCAACCACATAAAGTGTGCCTTCATCGTCAATGAGGGGCTTGTAGAGAGAGTCTGCCTCCCAGACAAAATCCCCAGAATTACGCTCCAGGGCTTGGAGCTTGTTCTCATCGGTGACGGCATAAACAAGACCGCCGCTTCCCTTTGCTACGTATTCGATCGGAGCCTGAAGCCAGTCAGCAAACAATTTCAGGTTGATACCAACCAATACGCATCCCAAGATGAGCGCGGCTAAGCTCTTGAAGATAGTCCACCGAAGTTCCTCTAGGTGGTCAAGGAATGACATCTCCCCTTCCGGAGTGAGCTGATCATCTTCATCTTCTTCATCCTCCTCCCACCAGTCATCTTCTGGGTTGTGTTCCTCTACATGGTGGTCGTGGTGATAATCATCCTCGTAGTGTGCAGGGTCATGATAATCGTCGTGATCGTGGTGGTATGGATCATGATCCTCGTTGTGCTCGGAATGGTCATTAGGCAGAACAGTATCCTTTGGGCTCTCATCATCTGAGGTAGATTTTTGTTCTGTTGCATCCGAAACAGGTTGTTCATCATC
>Ga0160423_10002391_pt1 | contig 15671 bp, 15 predicted proteins | sample CRUFie14St8metaG_FD_108191 | JGI IMG/M metagenome (GOLD analysis project Ga0160423, IMG submission 108191) | Marine microbial communities from the Costa Rica Dome - CRUD Field 142mm St8 metaG | ecosystem: Environmental > Aquatic > Marine > Oceanic > Photic zone | place: Costa Rica: the Eastern... | reverse complement strand
AGAAGACCACCAATGCGATCATGAATACTAATAGTTTTTTCATAATTTATTTAGTTTTCAGAAGCTCAATCTCTGCGGATTGATCTGAAATTGTTTTTAATGCATCACGAGTAAATTCTGGAACATGTTCCCAAGCTTTATCAATTTGAGGGTGAGTCATCAACCTCTGGACAATATCTTGGGGAACTTGAGGGATGGAAATATTACTATTCGCTTTTGCTGTCTTGCATCCTGTTGCGAGACTTAGCAGCGCGAAAGGCACGATCAATTTCGTTTTGAGTATCTTTCCAATCATCTTTTATCTGTTCCTTCTTGTCTCTATTTATCTTATCTACTTTTTCCTCGTATGACAAAGTTTTTTTATCTATTACTTTGAACAGAGAGGCAAGTATACCTAAGATAGACTTGAGCCAAGACATTACTCTGCTGACTTTTCTTCTTCTGGAGTCGCGGACTTTTTAGCCTCGGAAGTAATTCCTTTTCTAAGGAAAATAGCCATTAACGATGCGAAAAGGGCAGATATAGTTGTCTGAAGATCTACCTCTCCAGCGAAATATGCGCCGAGAGCCGTTAAAACCGCTGCACCAGCGGTGAAATAAGTTTTTTTGCCTGAAAGTGCTTTCATACCGAAATCTATTACACAGTTTTTTGCTAATCTGTCACTCTAACTGAAGCTGAATAAAGAAAATCTACATTAACTCCAGAGAACAAATCTTCACTAAAAGTTAGAGTCGGATTGCCAGTTCCCGCTAAAGCATTAGACAAGCTATAATTAAAAGGCATTTGTAAAACACCTCCCACATAGCATTGAATTTGTTGTCTTTGTATCCCAGCAGATTCACCAGAAACCACTCCGTCAATATTAAAAATAGAACTTACCCCAGTTAATAAAAAAGAGCTAGTTGACGAATCAGTAGTTTTTCCTGTCTCATGGACTGAATTTATAACTGTTTGAAATATTCCGGTCTCACTAGATTTTACTAATCTGTCTCCGGTAACATGAGCCTCAAAATTGAAATCAAAAGCACCTGTGTAACCTACCCCAGTTAGAGTCTCATTAAATAGAAAAGAAGCGTCCTCGAGACTACCTCTTTCTATCAATATGCCACCAGATTGCAAAGTAATACCTGCTGAAGACTCGCCACTATTTAAAACAATTAAATTGTCCTTAATACTAGAATCTACCGTATTTAAAATAGTCTGAGTGCCAGTAACGGTTAGATTATTTATAGTTACTAGATCATTAAAAGTAGTAGCGTCAAAAAAGACTTTCGAGCCAGATATATTTTGAGCTTGATGGTTATCAATTAAGCTCCCAGTCATGGTCTCTAAAACCACGCCAGTCTGAACAACTTGCTGCCAAGAACCTGTTACCTTGATATATAAAGCATTATCTGTAGCATTTTCGCCAGAAGTAAATAAGACTGCTCCATCTGCTACATCCAGCGGAAAACCAGTTGGATTGCCAGTTGGGCCTGCGAATCTATCTCCTGCGTATCTTATGTATGACATCTTAAGTATAACTAAGTTCTATTTCGTAATATGCGCCGCCATTAAAAAGTTCTGTCACTGAATCAAACATTATGTCAACAGTTTGATTGCCACTTAGGCCGCTAAAAGTCTTTGTGTATTGGTAAGGACTATTATAATCTGGGGAGTCTAACGTCATGTCTAAGCCTCTATTATAAAATCCTGCATAGCTTTTTATATAATCATCGCCATAGGGGCTATAAACAGATTCACCATCAGGATAACCAGCACTATATTTATCACTAGAAATGTATCCAAAACCGTGTATTGGATTGCCACTTAAATAATTTCCGTTATCATCATAAACAGGTTTATTTGATCCTTGGTCAGAGTAAGCGCCATCAACATAATCAAATATTCTAACCGGCCCTTTGAATATATTATTATAATCTAAATAAGGACTGTCAAGCCCATCTCTCCAATATCCCAACATTGGAGCTATGCATTTTATCTGTTTATCTTGATTTAAAAATATTTCGCAAGATTGCAAATCTCCAATTCCTGAGTCTAGTACAGTTCTATTAAATTCTTTCTTTGCTTGAAAAGCCTTAAAAGCTAAATCAGCCATATTTGGCCCATTGTCATTGACTCCATCTGGATAATTGCCGTTTTGATCTCTGCCAAATCTTTGATGATCAGTTCCTAGCCCTTTAATTTTTATAGTTAAATTGTCGGCTTTGAATCTTATTGAGACTTTAGCTCTTTGTCGATAGAAGTAATGGATAAGATCGGGTTCATCTTGTCCATCAGCGCCTCCATTAAATCCATTAAATCCTCTATTTTCAACAAAGTCCTTAATTTCCGGACTAAAAGCGCTCCACCAATCCACTTCCTGAGCCAGTGCTTGATCAGCTGGGCTTAATAGATGCAAATCATCACCCAGCTCAATAAGTTTCTGTGACGCATCTTTTTGGAAATAACATTTTACTGTAGCTGTTTTGCAATCTTCTGAAATAGCCGTGGTAACTGGATTTGTTTTATGGGCAGAATTGCTTCTCCAAATATTAAGATAATTTCTTAAGACGAAATTAGCTAACTCTTTTTCACTTCCGGAGCCTGCTCCTAAACCTGCCTCTTCGACAAAATTACTCCAGCCTGTAAAATTATCAATGTCATCATTAAAATTACCTCTATAATTAAGATTTGCTGCCTTGAACCCTTCATCCCTTTTTGCATGAACCATCGGAAACCCGTCTGAGGTCAGCAGTTCTGATTCTTTGAAGTCTTTATGTAGACCTACCGCAAGATCACCAAGCGATATTGCATTTTGTGTATTATTTGAGTTAACTAAAGAATCTTGTAAAATATAAAGTGCGTCACCACTTGGATCTATTCCAGCTGCTTCTGAGTTTACAGCAGAAAAACATTCAGTTTCTTCTAAAGTAGATTCTGCGGTTTTCTTCCAAAATGCTGTAGGAAAAGGTTGCATTATCTGTAGTCATATCCAGTTACGTAACTAGTAAATATACCCGTATGGATTCTTACAAAAGTATATACGTTAGTTCTATGAGCTGTTATTTTTGGAGCAGTGTTACTACCATCTGCATCAGCTGGCATCATAACTGCATTTGGTGTACCAGAGACAAAGTTCACTGACTGATCAGAAGCAGTTGTATTTTTTACATATAAAGTGAGAGTTTGTCCGTCTTTAGCGTTTAAGAAATCAAAACTGGAGACAGCTGAACTATTATCTTGAAATTGTATATTACCACTAGACCAGTCTATCTTTTCTCCATTGCCAGTCGCAACTACAGAGTGATAAGATACTCCACTTTGTATCTGAATGTCTCCAGAAACATACAAGCCAGAGGATCCTAAAACGCTGACATCACCGCTTATATCTCCACCTAATCTTGGATAAAAAGCGCCTGTGTCATGGTTGCCTATAACAAAGCCGGTCATAGTATTATCGACCAAGCTTCCAGTCATGCCAGTCCCTACTAAAGAACCTGTGTTGTCCCAAATTTTTATAGTGCTGCCCATGTTAGAATGAGCGCCACATGCATAGTACAATCTTTCTGGAGCATTCTGAGGTACCTTAAAGTAGAGATTCTCTCCTTCTCCAGCTGCTCTTGAATTTGTTACGCCGCTTGTATACTCGTACGTATATGCCCCACCAACACCTTGAGTTACGATAATAAACGGGTGACTGGCTGCAGAGGTACTACTTCTGAATTTGTAAGTATGACCTCTATGAAGATTGATTGTCGGCTGTTGGACTTGACTCGTAGTTATATGACTACCCGCAGTTATTTCGCTGAGGTAGAATTTGCCTCCAGCTGCAGTTATATCAAATTGCGTTCCATAAGTTCCGCTTTCGCTTAGCTCTGTCAAGAAGTTGCCTGTTTCGTGATCACCTACGAAAGTTCCGCTAGTGTGAATATCTACAAATATCCCAGTTTCATGATCTCCAACAAACTGCCCAGATATTCCCGTGCCTACAAATTGGCCTGTCATGCGAATATCTATAAAATCTCCAGTTGCATTTACGCCAACTAGAACACCCGTAGTCGATTCATCAACAAAAATTCCAGTTTGAGATCTGAGAACAAAATTTCCTGTATCGCCTGTGTGAACTAGTATTCCTGTCATATCTTGATCAACAAGATTTCCAGTCATGTTCACGCCAACTAACAAATTGCCCGACTTGTGAATGTCTACAAACTCTCCCGTTTCAGCAGCTCCTACAAAATCTCCCGTGTTAAAAAATTCTAATCCATTTGCAGAGGAGTTAACCACAACTACTTTACCTGCATCTCCAGCATAATTGTTATCAACATCATCCAAATCTGTAAATGAAGTTGGAGAGCCGCCACCAGCAGCTTCTATCGCAGCGTATCCAGAATAAATTAAGCCGTCTCCATGCTGGTTTACTACTACTAGTTGACCTGCTGTTCCGTAACCGCCAGCAGGCGAACCGTCCACACCAGTATTAACATCTCTTAAACCAGTAAAACTGTCTGCAAAATGCCCAGTCATATGCTGCCCGACTAGATCGCCCGTTTCGCTTGCTCCTATAAAATGACCCGTGTCGAAAAATTCTAAAGCATTCGCAGCACTATTTACTGACACTATCTTATTCGCAGAAGAAGTAAAGTTAGCTGGCGTATCAGTGAGTCCTACAAAAGTTGCAGAAAGATCTCCATCGGAGACATTGCTCCAAGTCACGTTACCCGCTCCATCTGTTTTTAAAAATTGATTACTAGATCCGTCGCCTGTCGGCATAGTGAAGGCTTCACTGAAAGTCACTAATCCGCTAGTGTGTATTTTTAAAGCTGAAGGATTCTGCCTACCCGGACGAGATTCGCTGTCAGAAACAGATATTCCTGTATTAGCAAAAAATAAAATATCATGATTATTTCCAATGACTAATTGTTTTCCACTTCCTCCTCCGCCTCTCAAATAATAATTTCCGCTACCTATATTATTTGAAAGTACTCCTGTTGAAGAAATTCCTAATTCAAGAGTATCGGAATCGCTATTCATCGCTAGGAACTCAGCGTAAGCTGCTCCAGTAAAATCAGATTTTAAAGAAGCGTATGCATCCAGTCCGTCGCTAGTAGAACCAGTTGCATTCATTACAATTCTTTCTGAATGCACTGTTTTCCATCTATTTGAACTTTTGCCTAAACTTGTTACTCTAGTAGTATTAGGGAAAAAATCTTCTCCATTATCTATAGTTATGCCAGAAGTCAAAAGGCCGGTGCTTGTCCATTTAGCAGAAATATTATTAGGAACTCCACTGCCTACAACAAAGTCTCCTGTTTTTGCAGCCTCTGCAAATATGCCAGTTTCATGGTCTCCTACGAATGTACCAGACTCGTTCTTGCCAACTAAAATGCCTGTCTCGTGATCTCCTACAAAAGTACCCGATTCATTTTTGCCAACTAAAATTCCTGTATCTGAATTAGAAACAAAATCACCAATATCACTGCTTAATGCAAAATCACCTGTTTTTATTTCTTTGCCACTTTGAAATATTTTTCCTGAAATGTCTGTGTCGGAATGCAGCACATGATTAAGACCGGAAGAGATGTACTGGCCTGTTGTGGTTTCTATAACGTGAACTTTATGTGCATCCGCAAAACCAGTAAAATAGTTTATTTTAGCAGTCGATCCTCCTATTTGATAAATATTAGTGCCAGAAGCAGACCTCATTTTAATAAAGCCATCTGTTCTAATAGCTATATTATCTCCGGCCGAATTTATAAAATTGTTAGAATTGGCGAACTGAATTTTTTCTCCAGTGGCCATAGTTACATCGCCACTAATTGTGCCGCCTACCGTCTTATCTAAATAGTTTCCAGTGCCTAAATGTAGATTCTTCGAAAAGGTTAGCCCTGTTCCATCAGGGTGACCAACAACAAACATATCGCCGCTAATTCCATCCGGGGTATCTGTAAGTCCTGAAAAAGTAGTATTAGTAGAAGCGACAGCATTCGCTATATCCTTCACGCTAGCGCTTCGGCTAACTCCGGAGTTAGCTACTATCATTAAACCTCCAGTAGGCACCGGGGATATCTGAGAAAGCTGAGATATTTTTTTATTGGCCATGCCTTATTCCTTCTATATTATACACTTTTTTAATGCAGTGGTATGTAGTTATCGACTAAGAGTCCATCTGATTCTTCTAGCTCTAAATGAAATCTTTCAAAATCTCCTGTTCCTCCATCCATTGCTCCAGTAGTCTCCAATAGATGAAACTCTTCTAATTTTTGATCTGCTAAAAAACCGCTTATAAACAAACCTTTAGATAAATCATCTGGATCTATCTCCGTACTAAAACTCGCTGTAAACTGTTTGTTTTCGCCTATTGAAGTATCATAATTAAATCCGTCTAATTTAGCCTTATTAAAAGAATATCTAATTAATTCATCTTCTCTTGTCTCAAAAGGAGTGACTCCGGCATGAATTGGCTCCCCTGTATTTGGGGTATCGCAAGTTTGTGGCATGTCCAACGTTATAGTAAAGTTATAGTCTTGATTTAAATTAACTAAGTCTATTAAAGATCCGGAGCTCATTTTTTCCACAGTCCCTGCAATATTTATAGTTACAGGCGCAGTGAAATTTACTTTTCTGCTAATAGGAAATTTATACCCTAAATTACTTTCAGTCTCTCTAGGTATGTCAAAAGATATTACATATGATTCTAAATGAAGGTTTGCAAAGTCTATTCCTAGTCCAGAAAAAGAGTCGACTGTAAAATTTATATCTCCCGGGCGAACTACTGATATTGGATTCCTTTCTATTCTTTTAGGTATGACGGAATTCATACCTTCAAATTGGTTTCCGCTCTTAGGGTTTATCATTGGAGATAAAAAACCGCTCCCGCTAGTTTCAAACATTATGTTTTCTCCAACATAGCTCAGATCTGCCCTTGGAAAGCTCCCTACAGATGCCTCTGTAGAATAAGAAGTCATATAACACCTTCCGAAAGATACAACATTATATCCAGTTGCATTTGGATCGGAAGGTTGTTGCGGATCTCTCTTAGTTAAGTCCTCTATTTTTTCTCCCGTGTAAATGTCAGCATGGTCTGAGCGCAAGGCTAAGTAAAAATTCTTTCTGTCTTTATAAGTTTTAGAGGGGAAGAACGGGTCGTAACTACCACTTTGATAATAAAATTCTTTATGCTCCTCCTCATCAACAAAACCAGAAAGTAAAGTGTGGCCTGTATTACTTTCGTAAAATGGCGCGCCACTAAAAGGCTCTTCGTACTGGGGATAGTTTACATATAGTCCAAGCTTAGCTTCGTTTGAAACATCCGCCACTAAATAACTAAAAGTAAAGTTTACTTCTGGAGGATTAATAATTGGCCTACCTAATACTGATCTAGTATTCAGTTGATTTATTTGAGTGTGAGGTATACTAATATCATAAGATAGATTCTGTACTCTATCTAGTTGTTTAATTAGATTATGAGTCTGTAAAGGATTTGAATAATCGCTATTAGGACTGCCTCCGATATAGCTTAAAAAGTTATGACCAGATGGGCCTACAAAAAGCGCCTCTACATTGTAAATAACTCTTGACATTATTCTCCATCATACTTACTGCAGTAAAGTATACCAGCAAGAAAATCATCTACTTGATGCTCATAAGCTATAGATTGAATTTCTTTTACTCTGTCCTCATTTCTGTCTATTGGCTCTGCTGCATATCTTCCTGCTTTAGCTAGCCAATTTTCTGGATCCTCATTATGGATTACGATATTAGAAATCTGTTGGGCAATTTCTTTTTGAGTTTTATTTAGGCGCTTTCTATTGTGAAGCTGCCTTAAAGCAGACTCTACTTCTAAATTTAATTTATCAGCTAATCCAAGGTTATCTTGAATTTTTGTCAAACTAAATCTTGTCTGCTTATTTGCTTTTAGGCCTATTGGATTTTTCGTATCAGTTTCTTTTGGAACTCCAGTGCCCTCCGGCCTTCCTTTTTGTTGAGGGACAGGCTTAGCTTTTTGATTAGGTACATCTCTGGGGGGTTTATTTCCTAAGACTGGCTCATACAATCCATCATCTTTATAACTTTTGAGCTTCTGCTGAGACTCCAAAGACTCTTCAACTGTCGGCATGCGGCCAGACTCGATAGCTTGTATACCTTCTTCTGGAGTAAGCACGCCCAACTCTATGAGCCTGCTATATACTCTAGCATAAATAGAATTATCTCTTAAGTCTAAATCTTCGAAGTGCGGAGTAGGATAGTTTTTAAAGCCCATCTCTTTAGACAGTCGTTTTATTTCCGGAATTAGAAAATCATTAATAAAGACTTTTCTGCCTTCATTCAGCCTTTCCATAAATACCTGAACTTTTATACTGGAGTTAGCAAACTTCTCGTCGCTCAGAAGAATATTATTTAATCCCATTTGTATGTCGTGATTACATACTTCATATTTTTTAGGGTCAAGTATCCCTGCAATGTCAGGTATAACAAATTGAGCTTTTGTAGTATAATCAGAAATCAAGACTCTGCCTACTGATTCGTTCTCGAAAAGCTTTTGCATTGCCAGAAGATTCTTTTGGTTAACCCCGCCTTTCTCAGGCTCAGCGCCCATCGTCACTAACAAGATGGCTTGGTTCGTGGTTCTAGTAAGAGCCATATCCATCTTCTTCATTTCTTGCTTCCAGTTTATATCCTCTAGGACTGGATATCCCATAGGGACAGCAAATGGCTCATAATCCTGCTTTTTATAAAAAACAGCGGTCATTTTTTCCATCGGCAAACGAATGGACACGGCATTGTAACCGGGCTTCTTGCCGCCTTGGCCCTTAATCTGCTTTACAGCTTCTGGATCTAAGCTTTCTAAGACTTGTCTATCTTCTTCGGTTTTAGGGTTCCTTAATCTTTCTAATTCATAATCAGAAAGTATTTTCCTAAACTCTCCTGTGGCGAAAGTAATATTTCCTGATATTTGTATGTCGGCAGGATTTAAAATAATATATCTAGCAGGCAAAGAAAAAGAAGCTTCGGAGGTTAGCCCAAACGTTTGCGTCATTTTAGTAACGTCAGCTTGAGAAACATTTGCGTCAAACCTGTGAATGAAAACATTTCCTGATCTGTAATATTCTCTAAAAAATTTACTCTGAAGGTTATTTATGTTAACTTTTTTTAGCAGAGCTTCAAAAAACTCTTTGGACTTCCTACTGCCTCCAGTGAAATATATTTCACTCATCGAAAACTCTGTCATTAAGTCAATAGTGTTTCTGAATACAGAGAAGTTGTAATAAGCTTTTTGGCAAAGGACTATAGTGTCCCTTATATCTAAGCTAGAATTATTTGTTATACCCTGAGAATATCTAAACGGAATTATCCCGTCATCAATATTACGGTATCTATCTGTACGTTCTATAGACCCAGCTTTATTACGCCGCGATCTGGTAGAGGCGACAGTCTCAATAAAATCTCCACCTGCCATTAAAGGCTCGTTAACGGAGTTTTCGTTCTTAGCTTTTCTTTTAACTGCCATTTTAACTTTAAATTACACTTAATCAATCATCCTTGGAACAAAAGTCGTATTAACTTCTTCGACTTTTTGCTTTTTCATATCATTATAGGCTTTGACGGCCCAGTTTCCCAACATTAATGTTGTATAGTTATCTTTTCTTGCTCTGTTAGCAGAGTTGCTTCTTCTTAAATGTTGTGGTAAATCAAAACTCTGAGTCCCTTTCGCAGTTGATTTTACTTCTACTAGCGCACACTGCTTCTTTGTTTGATAGACTAAATCGTCTTGAGTCTCTATCATTTCGCCGATATCTTCAAAATGAGTAAGCTTTAATGGAATTTTACTAGAAGAAACTTTTGAAAAGAAACTGCCGTATGCTGCGGTTCTGGACGCGAAAAATATTTTTTTATGATCTATGCAAGACTGCAAATACTCATTGGCATTTCTTAAAAATTCAGAACTAAATACTTGCTTAAAACAAACTATATCATCTTTAGGGCTATAAACTCTCTTAACTCTTTTAAGTTCATTGTCGTATGCTACTCCCTGCTTTTCCGTATTGAAATCAAAAAACTTTATTGCAAGACCAGCTTCTCTAAATAACTCTGATTCATTTGCACTGTCAATAAACTGATAACCAGCATTATCTATAATTATCATTTTTATATTGAAATGCTTGTAAAGATAAAATAAATATTTGATATGATTTTTTAAATCTCCACCAGCCACAGCGTAAGAATGAACTAGGGTATACGATCCTTCATCTAGCTCTAAAAGCGACATCGCGAAATAATCAGAGCTAGGGCTGTTACTGAAACTGGGGTCTATGCCAAGTATATACTCCTTCTCCGGATTACCAACAAGTAAAGTATGAGGAGACTCTCCATCTGGGATCGTACACTCATGCATCTTCTTTGCGCTAAAATAGCTATCACTCCCGTCTGTGAACTGAGCGCAATACTCTCGCTGAAAAGAAGAGTTAGACGAGCCTCCTGACTGAGCCTCTTCAATGACAGTTTTGTCAATCATGTCCGGAGGCACAGAATCAAATCCCATTTGAGATATGAAATACTTAGAGTCTAACACATCATCAGAGTAAATATTTCCCATCCATTCTTTGTATGTTTTGTATAAATTTTCAAAGCTATAACTAGCAGAGGACAATGCTATCATTTTTGATTTATTCTCGAACACCATCCTATCTTTTTCTTGCATCTTTCCGTTTTTGATTAAACCATCTTCTATCTCTCTAACTCTAATTCTTTCAGCCATATCTTGCGGCGCAACCAAAAACGGCATAAGGACAGTCTTAATAGTTTCTTCAGGTAGCAGTAAGTACTCGTCAAGGACTAGAATATTTGCGCGAAAACCACGAATCTTTTCACCGCTTAAAGGAATAGCTGTAATGCTTCCGCCGTTTATTCTCCACTCGAACTGATCGTTGCGTTTAGACTTAGCGCCAAATGCCTGAGCTAATAACTCTGCCCCTTTGCTCTCTACTATTTTTTCTAAGTTTTGAAATATAAATCTAGCAGTACGAAATGTCGGACCAGCTATAAGAATTTTTGTATTTGGTTCGAATATGCATTGGAGAAAGCAGTACACGGATGCGATAAAAGTCTTACCGCATCCGCGCCCCCAGACACACATGTTAAAGTTCCTATTAAAGAATCCTTTTAAAGTTACCTCTTGAAAAGGCGCTAGTTTTATTCCAGATATTAACTCTACTGTAAATCCTAGATTTGATCTAAGAAACTTCGCTAAAGATATTTTAGCTTGTTTAGAATCTAGCTCTCCTTTTAGGTCTAAGAGCTCTAAATTCGTGTCTTTAACATCTCTTTTGTATTTTTCGTGAGCGTACCACATTAATCTAAATATGCAATTAAAATTATAAAAAATAAAACAAGTAAAGCTTGCTCGTAAGTTAATTCAATTTTACCTCTCATAATAATTTTAAATCGTAAGCATACTGCAAATCTATTTCTTTATATCTGCAGTTGCTAAAAAATATCCTTTTCATAACTCTTACAGATTCACTTCTATCTTTGACGAATAGAAATTGAACGTTTGGATACTCTTGTATTATAGTCCTGATGTTATGAAAAATATGCTGAGGGTTCGTTCTAATTTTTTTATAAGTTCTTTTTAGTTTATGAAATCTCAAACTTGAATTGTAATCGCTTTCAACCAAAACTATTAGATTCGCGTCTTCTGTTTCAGCTCTTTCTATTTCGTCGCAAAACCTTTCGTAACCTCCGCTTAAAGTTCCTACTAAATCTTGAATAGACTTTCTTTCTATGTAGCAATTGCAAGTTTTGTCTTTGTTACTAAGAGCATAGTCTCCATATTTTAAACCTTTTATTTCTGTTGGATAATCTTCTATCTCTAAAGGATTTTGTTCTCGAGTATCTATGTAAATTTTTTCCTCTTCATAGTTTTCCGGCGAATAACTAAGAGGCTCTGATATTGTCTCATATTTAGTCACGAGTCCAACTTCATTGCATATTTCGTTATAGCCCCCAAAAACTTTTTCGTAGTAGGACACGGAAGGACTCATTAAAGACCTGAGCTCAACTTGACAAGGCGCGAACTCTAAATCTTTCTTCTTTTTTCTACCTGAAAGAAAATTTTTAAAATACTCTTTTGCTTCAGACGGCTCGACATGAGACATCCATTTTTTTAAATTGTTTTTATTATTAAAGTCGGTTGAGAAGTAACTTTCTTTATTTATAAAATTAATTAATTGGTTGTCATATTTATCTCTTCTGGGAAAATGCTTGTAGTAATAATCTTTTACTTTTAGCTTATGACTTTTTAGATGAGCATGAAGACTTCTTTCGGATGGAAATTCTTTACCACACTCTTCACACTTAACCATTCAAGACTTCCTCCTCAGTTAAGCCCATAATTCTACATTTTATTTCATCCATGGAGGACAAGCGCTCTACTTCTTCTTCCAAAGCCTTCTTTCTGATTTCGGCAAGTTTAATCATTTTATGACGAGACTCTTCATCTTTCCACATCTCAACTAAATTTAGAATAGAAGCGTTTTCTTTTATCTGCTTACTAAGCCTCTGACTTCTTTTTTCTTTTAGCTCGTTTAGGAGTTTAGTCTGCCTGTTAACACATTGATTATATTCTGTTTGAGCGGTGTTGATAGATTCCACCAAGCTCATTGCCATTTTTTTACCTTCGGTTTCTTCCGCGGACTGATCAAGAAGTTCTTGTAGTCTCTCTACTCTAACTTGAATATTAGATGCTATTACAACTTCAGCCGACAACACAATGTACTGATCAACTTCTTCTTGGGTTAAGTCCGGCTTGTCGTGAGTGTATCTAACAAAGCTACTTTCAAAAAGCTCTCTATTATTTTGAGATGTATAATTAGATATTTGATGCAAAAACCTATAGGTGTGCATATAAGCAATTAGTCTAGAAATATTTTTTTTATCTGAGGCTTTTAAATTCGTCTTATCTATTCCTTCGTGAACATACTTATTAATTCTAGCTATAGCTTTTGATTCATTTTTAGGAGGAAGATAATCGCTTGGGGAAACTTCTTTAACTATTTCAGAAAGCACAACTTTACCGTCTATTCCTTTAACAAATTCGCTGCAAGCCTTATATCTTCTGTCTAATGGAGCTACTCTTTCTTCGTATAAAGTCTCGCACATGTCAGTTATCTTCATAGTGGAGCAGTTGTTATAAAGAAAGTCTCGCTCCTCCTGAGAAAGCTCGTATTCTTTTTTCACATAGTCTGAAGTGGCTATAGTTTTCTTTCCTCTGGAAGCCAAATATTCTTTTATAGCTTTACCGTATGCACTTCGACCGTCTCTGTACTTTTCTTCTATATCAGGAAAAACTTTTTCTACTAGTTCTTTGATGGCAGTAACTCCGTCTACATCGTATAACTTGTCTACTAAAGACATCTGCTCCTTAGTCAATACTATTACTTTCTTCTTCATATGCTAATATTTTCAGAGATAATTTCTTTTGCTTTCTCTATTATTGATTTTTTAATATTTTTTATTTGTTTGTAGCCCGGGCTTCTATTCTTTTCCGAAGTTTTGTACCCTAAAATTTTCGCCACTTCCTGTTCTGTTTTATTTTCTAAATATAAATTTTCATAGACTATCCACTCATTTGGTTTTAATTTTGATTTGAGCTGAGCGTTTAGCCTTGATAATACCGAATCGAAATTGAATTCTTGTAGTTCTATCTTTTCTGTTTCATGCTCAACTGTCTCTAGCGGCGTAGGTAATTTAGTAAGATACGCTGCTTTTTTCGTTCTCTCCCATTGCGCAAATAAAGGACACGAAGAACTTTGAGTTCCGTAAATGTAACATAAAGAATCTGATTCCGCCGCAGCACATTTTAAACAAGGTCTACAATAATTTCCGTAATTATTTCTGATTAAATTTTTTATCTGATTTGAAATCAGAGTATTTACCCAAGGAGCTAAAGATTTAGACTGATCGTATAAATGCCATTTTTTAAAAATATGTATTCTAATTATTTGAGAAACATCATCAAAGTCCATCCATGATAAAGCAGTTAAGTTCCATCTGCTTCTCCTTTTACTTATTTCAGTATCAATAGACTCAATACAATCTTCAAACTTAAGCTTCTTTTTTCTCGGCATACTAGGACTTCTTTATGCTTCCAGCATCATTTAAAAAGTCCTGTTCTATGTTTCTTTTCGAATAAGACGCATCTCTCTCCCTAGATTCGTCTACATTATCTTCTGAAGAGCTACCGACTATATCTCCTAACTTGTGTACATTTGATTCAAAGGTTCTAAGTTCAAACTCAAGAGCATCAATCTCAATCTCAAAGTTATCTTCTTCATCGTAGTCTTCATTTACTTTTTTTGCTATAACTGTTTTGGATTCACTAGCACTCGCACTAGAAGCAATGTAAGGCTTACCGCAACTTCCACAAAATTTAGGCTTTTGCATTGAGTAAGAAGCCCCTGCTCCACAGCTAGTACAGTATATTTTCATAAAACAGTTTACACTATATATTTTATAAGTTTTTCTAAAATATACAAAAAAAAGTGTAAGAATTATTATGGAAAATATAAAGTTTTCCAACTGTGAAGGTGTGGAATATGAAATTAAATGGAGGAAACCCCATCGTAGCTATAACGCTGATGGCCTCTGTTGCAACCCTTTAGTTAAAGATCCAAAAATTCTCATAGATCCAACTCTTAAGGAAAACAGGTCTTTGAGCGTCTTAATAGAAGAAGTGACTCACGCCTTCTTCTGGGATATTCCAGAAAAAGATGTAAGAAAGTACGCTCCTAGATTGGCTAAAATAATTAAAAAAGCTGGGTGGTCTAAACAGGGATTTGATTGACTTTCGTAACTATAAACTTAGTTAGTTCGGACCTTACGATATCACTTTCGTCGAATTCGAAAGTATGAATACCCATGGACTTACTATCCTCATCGTTAAAAGCTCCGTAAAGCTTCTCAAATCCCCCTCTGTTGCCATTTTTTAAATCTGTCTGCATTGGGTCTGCCATAATAAAACAACGTGAGTATTTGCCTATCCTCGTGAGAACTGTGACTATCTCTCGAAAAGAACTGTTCTGAGCTTCGTCAAGAAGTATAGCTTTACTATTCCAGCTCATGCCTCTAGCGAAATTTACAGGGTGAATAGATACTCTTTTTTCTTTTTGTAGTTTTTTTACAGTTTCTTCACTTAACAATTCATCTAACTTATCCATGAACGGCAAGTTGTAGTAGTGAAGTTTTTCATCTGCATCTCCGGGAAGAAAACCTAAACGAGAATCCGAGCTTTCTACAGCAGAGCGCATGTAAATAACATCTGATACTTTAGAGTTATTCAATAATTGCAGCGCAGAATAAACCGCAGTTAAAGTTTTAGAACTTCCTGCTGGCCCTTTGCATAATATTAATCTAGTATTCTTATCAAGAGATAGTCCTATAAATCGTTTTTGTTTTTCTGTCCAAGGGAGCTCATCTATATAAAAATTATCTTTTGGCTTAATAGGTTCTCTTTGATGAATTTTGACCTTACCGTCCGTTACCTCAAGAGACTCAAAGTCTCCCGTACGTTTAACTTTTGCCATCGTCTATATTTTACACTTAATTTGGTGTAATTACTATAAAAGTTATGAATGAGGTCACTAACATTTCGCCTTCGGATGTCGTTAACGTTATAGGAGAAGGGATTT
>Ga0160423_10002390_pt1 | contig 15681 bp, 8 predicted proteins | sample CRUFie14St8metaG_FD_108191 | JGI IMG/M metagenome (GOLD analysis project Ga0160423, IMG submission 108191) | Marine microbial communities from the Costa Rica Dome - CRUD Field 142mm St8 metaG | ecosystem: Environmental > Aquatic > Marine > Oceanic > Photic zone | place: Costa Rica: the Eastern... | reverse complement strand
GGAGATGCACAATCTAGTTCTTATATCCTAAGATGCACAACCACAGATGCTACATTTACTACAGCACAAAATAATGGAGCTGATATAGTAGTGCCTAATGATACTAGTATTATGTTTATAGCTAATATTACTGGTAGAAGAACTGATCAAGTTAATGCCTCCACTAACGACAATGCTAGTTATACACTTATAGGATTATTACATAATGATGGAGGAGGTATAGCCCTATTGGGTAGTGTTTCAAAAACAGTAATAGCAGAAACTGATAGTGATTGGGATGTTCAAGCTACTGTTACAGGAAGTGGTTCTTCTGGCAGCGATAAGCTAAATATACAATGTAAAGGAGCTGCATCTAAAACTGTAAACTGGGTAGTTAAACTAGAAACGGTAGAGGTTAAGGGTGGAGAACATGTTGCAGGTTCTGCATTGTTTACTAGTAGTCAAAGTAGTAGTGGAGCAGGAACAGTAGCGGATCCATTTATTGTTGCCAGTGATCAAATAGCTAATGCTAGTGTGTTTACTCTTAGTGATGTGACAGATAAGGTTTATGTAGTTATACAGGCTGATTGTGGAGTTAATGACCAGAGTGGTCAAGACGACAATGCATTCTTCGACTTTAAGAAGGGTGGTACTAAAGTACATAATGAGATAGCTCCTGAAAGTGCTCATACTCATATTTATAGTCTTGTTGGTGCATTGAATGATGTTTATGGATTTGGAACAACGGACAATCCTGGAGATATGGATATAATTAGTTGCCGAGCAACTGTGGTACAATCGGTGCAAAGTTTTACTATTACTAAAGTTAACGATGGTCAAAACTCCAGTAATCCTTGGCTTAGAATACGATTACCCGGAACTTTACCTTATGGTTTAGGAGCCCAAGGGGTAATGGTAAAACTATCTGGAAATGTAGTTAGAGGAGGTAGCAATAGAGCTTTTACAGGTGCTCAGGTAACTCTGCTTCGAAATAGTAGTACTACTACTAGAAATTTAGCTGAGAATATATCAACTAGTACGAAAACTTCTAGTAATGCAGGCAACGGAAGTCAAAATGGTACAGAAACTGTCGCTGGTAATTCAGTTATAATTCAAGCTAAGGGTGTGAGTGGTAGTTCTACTGATATAGACATTAGAGGTGGTAGTGGATATGCTCTGAATAGTCTTAATGTAATTGTAGAAGCATTAACAGATGAACTTGAATCAGGTTGTGGTGTTAGTAATACTTTAACTGGTGCAAGTATCCATGCATGGGGAGATGATGACTAATGGATGATAGGTCTTTATCTGTTAAGCCATTAAGAGGTAATAAGGGCTGTCGTCGTGCGGATATTCCAGATTTTTTGGCAGAAAATAGAAACATAACAGGCGGCTTTGAATATGGTCCTGGAGATCAACAACAATGGCACACTAATTGGAGTATGCCTGGAGCAAGATGTTATCTTGTTTGGTCTGAAGATGGCAATAGTGGTATGAGGTTTATAATAAATGGTGAAATTGTAACATCCAAAGACGTAGTAGGATGGCAATATAGAATATTCAATGTTCCTCAACCTCATTGTGTATTTGCAGACTGTAAAAGATTTAGTTATGGATGGTATTTAGAAGAAACAGATAATGAAATTATTTTTCCTATAGGACTTAAAAATGCTGAAGCTGTATTACAATTTGCCTAATGGTAAAAGTTTTGCTCACGTTAGCAGGAGCTGTACAAGCACACTTTCCGCACATGCTTTAGCTAATTTTTATCCTGATAAATATGTTGAATGGCAAAACGGTAGAGGATCTCCTCAAACATATTTAAAAGAAATTTGGGCTAATAGATTAGCTCCTCACTGTTTAGTTATGGTAAGAGATCCTATAGAAAGACTTACTAGTTTAATATCTAGAAACGGATATCATTATGATATAGTGGAAGCTGTTTTATCAGCTTGTCATAGACGAGCAATAATGCCTAGAGATATATCTAGAGAATTAACGATACTAACGTTTCATCATATAGCACCCCTATCATCGATAGCAGATAATGATTCTCAGTTTTGTTTGTTTCCGGATGTTAAACAAGCTTGCGAAATTTTAGATATGCCATATGATCCAGAAATAAAAGAAAATGTTTTAAAAAACCCAAGAATAGATGATTTACCACTAGATAGATTTTACGACTATTTGCAAGATAGTATTGGCATCTACAATGCTTTAAATGTCTAAGGTGTAATTAATAGTTATGAAAAGCATAATATTACAAACAAATGATACAGCCATAACAGCTGATGACCAACTAGGACAGATACAGTTTGCTGCTTCCTCAGAATCTGATGGGAGTGCGGCAACAGACGTATCTGCTAAAATAGAGGCTGTAGCAGAAGCTGCCTTTGCTGCTGCTTCTCATTCCACAGCGATTACTTTTTCTACCGCAACTACGAACGCTAACGCCCCATCTGAGAAAGTTAGAGTTAGTAATGATGGGTCTTTAGGTATTGGCACAACTAGTTCTTCATATAAGGTGCATGTAAATGGAGATATAGGTCTTACAAATGAAGGCTTTTATGGTTCTTCTAGTGGAGTAATATTAGGTGTTGATGCTTTTTTATATAATGATGGTCAAATGATATTATCTCATGGCAAATTTAGTACAGATGGCGATGCACAAAATAGCACATATGTTTTAAAAGGCACTACAACAGATGCTACTTTTACAACCATTCAAAATAATGGAGCCAATGTTAAATTAGCTTCTAATAGAAGTATGATGTTTACAGCACATATAATAGGTAGAAGAACAGACACAATTAATGGATCTACAAATGATAATGCAGCTTACATTTTAAAGGGATCTATATTTAATGACGGTTACGGTGCTGCTATAGTCGGCAGTGTAACAAAGACCGTTATAGCTGAAACTGATAGTAACTGGGATGTCCAAGCCACTATTACTGGTGGAGGAGCTGGTGCCACAGATCAAATTAATATACAGTGTAAAGGTGCTAGTTCTAAAACTGTGAATTGGGTAATTAAACTAGAACTATTAGAAGTTGGTGGAAGTATTACTGGTTACACAGAAGCAAATATTTTAGGAAATATAAGTTCTACAATTATACCATAAAGGAGAAATAATATGCCACATGTAGTAGCTGAACCCTGTTTCGCATGCAAGTACACAGATTGTGTTGTTGTTTGCCCGGTTGAATGTTTTTATGAAGGACAACAGATGGTTTATATTCACCCAGATGAATGTATTGACTGTGAAGCGTGTGTTCCAGAGTGTCCTGTTGAAGCTATTTTTAGTGAACAAGATTTACCAGAAGAATGGAAGCCATTTGCAGAATTAAATCGTGAAATGGCACCACAAATGCCTGTTATTACAGACAAAAAAGATCCATTATGCTAGTACATAAAATAGACCCAGTAAATATTATTAATAATTTAAATACCGAGACTTTTTTAGATTGGGAAGATAAATATTCTTTTGATAATCTATTTAAAAAACCAAACTTAGATTTAGAAGAATATAAAGCTACAGATCGTAAAAGATATAAGCCAAAGAATAATATTGGAAAAGACTTGCTAGGAGATAAATTAACTAATATCATAGTTTATCCCCCGTATGGTGGAATGGGTTGGCACACAAATGGTCCACGACCATCTAAAAGAATGTATGCTAGTTGGAGTGAAACTGGCGATAGTGGAATGAATTGGTATGATATAGACACCGATGAGGTTATAATAGATAAAGATAATATAGGATGGAATATTAGAATTTTTGATATACCATCATGGCACTGTGTTTGGACTAAATGTAATAGGCTTTCTATAGGATATAATATTTCTTAAAAGGATAAATCATGGTTGCTGAAGATATTAAATCTATTATAAGACAACAAATTAGTCTGCAAACTAGACTACCTACTGAAGCAGATATAGTTCCTTACTCAGTATTATTTAGGGTTGATGATAAAGGAGAAGTAACCGTAGCTTCACATGAGATTAATCATGAAAAAAGAATAGATAACTTTGTAGAAATCCTACAAGAAAAAATTCCTTTACCTAATAATTTTAGCTTTATGTTGCTGGCTGAAGATTATGCTAATCCAAAATGTTATACTAACAATACAAATTTTTCTGTCACATATAATAAATTTGATAATCAGCCCTTTATACTTATTCCTAACGAACATTTATTTATAGGTAAAGTACATGCTCTCCTTCAGTCTGTAGATTTATTAGATCAGTCATTTGATTTAAAAAAGAAACAAAGTATATTTTGTGGTACAACAAATGGATTGTATGATGGTCCGCGTAGTCGTTATGTTAGTAATCAATATGATCAAAAAATACATCATGTACTTTTATCTAATGTCTTCCAGATGACGCTGGAACAGCAATTATCTTATCTTTTTAATATTAATATAGATGGTAATGCTATGTGTTATGACAGACTATATTGGCAAATGAAGAGTCAGTCTGTTCCAGTTTACATTAATAGAAATCCAAAATTCCAACAACTGCACGACATGCTTCTTGAGCCAAATGTGCATTTTATAGATTCTACAGTAGATACTTGGGCAGAGGACTTTAAAGATTTGATCTCTACACCGGAAAAAATAGAATATTGTCGCACAATATCTAAAAATGGCCAAGTTTTCGTTGCTGAGCATTTCGCCCCTGATTCAAGAGAAAAAGCCATAGAAATCTTACGATATACGATAGAACAGATGTCTTTAGCTCAATTAAATTTAGGCTTAGGTGTATAGAATAACTAGAATTCTATATTTGCAAATATTACTTTAATGATGGGCCTAAATTATGTCATGGAATGTAGAAATGCCTCTGATCGTAAGATCATGGATTAATGATCTTTCTGACACTCCTACCTTTAGTGATGAGCGAGTTCAGCAGCTCATAGTGGTAGCAGCTCAGTATGTTATCAGAGAAATAGATTTACCTATAGATTATACAATTAATATTGTCAATCCTGAGATTACTCCTGACCCTGTTTTAGCTGAAGTAAAAGATTTAGATTTTATCAGCTTGACTTCTTTAAAAGCTGCATGCATTTTGGACCAAAGTTCTTTAAGGACTAGAGCTGCTACAGATGGTATTAGAGCTTCTCTAGGACCTGCACAGCTTGCTGTAGGAGGTGGTCTGAGAGGTTATGAGGTTATTTTAAACCAAGGCCCTTGTGCGATGTATCAGAAATTAGTAGAAGATTACCAGATTGGTAATGTTCAGGCATTGCATGCTATACTCAGTCCTTTTGTTGGAAATAAATTTGATCCTAGATATTTGCAAGACAGTTCAGACAGATCTAGAAATTTTTATTCCTAACATTTAATTAGAGGATATAATTATGCCAGCAGCAAATTATAATTTTACCATTGAAAAGGGTACGGCTTTTGTTATTAGTTTTGAGTATAAAGATAATGATAATAATATTATTAATTTAACTAATTGGGTAGCAAGATTAAGATGGAAAGATAATACAGATGCTATTACGACATTTGTAACCAATACTCGAAACAGTGACTATGAGTTTATTATTACTCCTGAAGATGGTAAGATAACTTTAAAAATACCAGCATCAAAAACAGCAGCATACGGATTTACTTCTGCCACATATGATTTGGAGCTACAAGAGCCTAATGATTTATACAGTGGTGGAGGTAAAAAAGTTTTTAGAATTTTGGCAGGTACTATAACCGTATTAGCTAGGAACGTATCAGATACTGAAGTCTTTACTGGAGTATTTGATGTACAGGATAACTGCGGAACTTGCACATGACAAAAGTTACAGTAGATCAACAATTTCAAACTAATAAATTTCTTATAGTTTCTCGTAGAGACGAAGATGATAATGTAACTACTACTAGAGTGTTGATTTCTGATCAAAACACTAATCAAATCAAAGTAGTTAATATTTCTCAAGGTCCTCAAGGAGATAAGGGAGATGTTGGACCACAAGGAGCTGCTGGTCAAGATGCCAATCAATTTGACGTATTATCCATAGCAAGTGGAGGTACAAATAATACTACCTACTCAAGTGGTAATATTATATTCTTTGATGGAGAAAAACTATCATCTTCAACTCATACTGTACAAGATATCTTAAATGAAGCTGCTTTAGCTTCTAATGCTGTTACAGGAATTCTTGTTGGTTCTGGATTATCTAAAAGTGATGGAGCTAATAATGTAACAGTCAATGTAGAATTAGGCGAAGGTCTTGAAATTTCCAATAGTAATGAAATTAAAATAGATAGTACAATCGCTAGAGTTGCTGAATTGGATTTAGGAGCTATTCAAGGTCAAGTTCCTATTAGTAAAGGTGGTACGAATAACGATTTTTTCACACAAAATAAATTAGTTTATTATGATGGCTCTAAAATAAAAACTTTTCCTATTGCTACAGGTAATTTTGTTTTTAGTGGTGTGAATGTTGATATTGTCGCAGGTTCTGGTTTAGTTGGAGGAGGTAGCTTAGAAGTACCTAATGGATCAGTAGTTTTAAATATCCCATCCTCATCAGATATTCTTGTAGAAGATAATAATGTTTCTTTAAGTGTTACAGGCACAGCTGGAACATATTCTAAAGTTACAACAGATAGCAAGGGTCGTGTTATAGAGGGCTCATCTTTAACAGAATCTGATATACTAGCTATTCTAGGCTATACGCCTTTTCATTTTGGTAATTCTGGACCTGGATCTCTTCTGGATGCTGACAGACTAGATAATCAAGAAGGTTCATACTATACAGACTCATCCAATTTAACAGGAACAATTAATCTTGATGTTTTACCATCTGCTGTAGTGCCAGGAAATTATACTAAAGTAGGTGTTGATGCTAACGGCTTAGTGACAAATGTTTTATATGCAGATCAAGCTGATATTATAAGTTCTCTAGGATATACTCCTGTACCGAATGATGGAGATAAAACTATTGCTGGTAAAACTAGTTTTGCCAATGACGTAAATATTGAAGGAGAACTTTCTGTCTATGATAATTTACCTTTATTAGCTACTAATAATGCTAATGTACTTCCTGATACTCCTAGAGGTGTTAGCTTCATCTACGGAGGGTCGTTCTCCAATAAAACAGGTTTGTTAGCATATTATCCAGCTGCTGATGAACTTAAACTTGTCACCAACATATTTGCTTCAGGTGCAGATATTGATGGGGATGGAACTTATGGAGATGATTTTAATGGTGGAGATGCTAATTCAGTTTTTGTTTTACAAAATCTTGATGGCGATCAATCTACTGTATTATTAAAACATATCGCAGATGGTCTGTATGTAAAGAAAACTACAGATGAAAGTATTAATGGACTAAAAACTTTTGTAGATGGTATAACCGTAAAAGGCACAATTAATGTTTCTCCTAACTTAGGGGCTAGCGAGTCACCATTTGAATTGTATGGCAATACTAATTTAGTGCCTAGTTTAAATGCAGATCTTCTAGATGGTAAAGATGGTACCGATTACAGAGATGCTGCTCAAATGACAGGAGCATTTTCTTACAACAATGTAACTTTTGATCACATACAAGGGACACATAATTATCTCCCTAAGTTTAATGATACGGTAAATGATCCAGCAGGACGTATAGATAGCACAGTCGTTAGGCAAGATTCTAATAATGATATAGTTGTTGATAGTCCTCATAATTTATCTATAGGTACAGGTAATCTTACAAATGGATCTACATCTATTAATGTCGGTCCTAATATTATTTCCGGTACTAACACGCTCGCTGTAGGCACACATAATGTAACTCTTGGAGAAAATTCTGTAGCATTAAATAAAAATTCTGTAGCTCGTGCTGATAATTCTATAGCTATGGGTGATTACGGTATAACTACAATGCCTAATCAAATTGCTGTAGGTGCTTTTAATGTTACTGACAGTAGCGGAGTAGTGCTAGAGCATGCACAATACAGCACAGTAAATATGCATTTAGAAGGGAGAGAGGTCGGTAACTCGTATACGACACTATCTCCTACAGTTACCATACCTAATAATAAAACTATTGCATATAATGCTGAAGTCTTAGTTACACAAGCATTTGGCACAGGGGTAGCACATTATAAAATTGAAAGTGGTATATTCAAAAATGCTACTTTTAGAAATTCTAATAATTTAATACAAATTTTAAATCGTACTATTCATCCTCAAGAAGGTAAAAAATTAGAGCTATTTAATAATTCTCAAATTAAAAATCACTATCATACTTTTTCACATGTAGATTCCGCCAGCGTACCACAAGATGTAAAGGTCAGAAAGACCTTACTTAATAATGCAGTAAGAACAGAAAATGTTAAAGATCATTACAAATATACAAAAGAGCATAAATCTGTCAGTGGAGTTTACACTAAGACCAATGATGGAAATCTTGTATTAGACATTGATAAACCTGTTTATTCCGGTAATGTTAGTACTGATCTTCAGAGCAGAGGCATAAAAGTAATGCTGCCCAATCATGGTGCTGCTGTAAATTCTTTTATCGATTTAAGTTTTAGTAATTTAGATTATTCACAATATGATTTAACGGATGGTAGATATAGAATATATAGCGTAATTGATAAAGATACATTTTTTGTAGAAAGACCATTATACACAGGGTATCTTTCATATTATAATCATAATAGTAGCGATTTTGCTAAGATTATGATAGACAGAGATAGTTATAATGATGATGTTATAGTATCTAATTTATTAGATGGTGCATCAAAAATTTATGTTGATATACCTTCACAAGGTGTGCAGTTATTGGATATGGGAACAAAAATTACAGAAGACGATTATACTGGCACCAGTTCTTTTTCTATAACAAATATTCCTGTACCAACTAGGCAGTCATATCCATCAGGTATGTTTGTAACCCTAATTCCATTAGTTAATAATAGTGGATCAGTGTTATCTGCTCATAAGATTAATGAATCAGGTAATTTTTTAAGTACTAGTACTAAATTTAATAGTGTTAAAGGTGTTTATGTAAGAAGACAAAATCCTGATAAGTCATGTGAATTAGAAATATATACTAAAGGTTCAGATCCAATTTTATTACCTCATACTCCTGTAAGTTATGAGTTTGTGTCTGGATTCCATGATGATGATAATGATCAATTTGAAATTGTTAATTTACGAGATCAACATCTATTAAGACCTAGATATAAGTTTGATTACGAAACTAAAAATATTTATTATATTAGAGTAAAGGCTATTGATAGATCTTTAAATAAATTTAAAGTGCAAAATTTTACTATTACTATCAATGATACTAAAGATCCATATAGTTTAGCTTCTATTCCAAATCAAACAATAGACATAAGTGAAACTTTTAACTTTACTATTCCATCAGATGTTTTTAATGAAGAAGATAACGAAGGAGCTTTAACTTATACAGCTACACAACAAAATGGCAATGCTTTACCCTCTTGGTTATCTTTCAACGCTGCTACATTAAATTTTACTGGTAATCCTGATGGTTGTGATATAGGGACATATAACATAAGAGTGTTTGCAGAAAATAATCACTCTGAAATATTTGCTGATTTCTTTTTAGTTGTTACAGACGCAGAGTATCAATCTCTTGAAGCAAAACCACTCGATAGTTTAGAGATAGAATCTATTGTATTATCCTCAGATAATCTTAATGAAAATTTACCTAGTGGTACTAGCTTTGCTAATTTTAGTGTTGTAGGTTCTTATAATCCTTATTTTGAATTTAAGTCTGCTTCTAACAATTTTAGTGGCGTATTAGTTAGTGGTTTAGATGCCTTTGAAGCACTTACTATTAAATATAGTTTTCCGATAGTTAATATTTCTGGAGATGTCAATCTTTTACCAGTTAGTGGTTTGTTAGAACATAATGATTTACCGGATGATTCTAGAGTGGTTAACGTATTCAAACCGTTTATATTATCTGGTACTCCAGGATTAGTTGATAAAAACATATATTTAAGCAATGGATATAATGATAATAATCAGATATTCTTTTCTGGAATGAAAGTAAATACTCCTCGAACAGATAGGCTGCCTCCGGTCTTCACTGTAGAATCTATCGAAGATTACTTTTTTGAAAGTCAAGAAGGTTTGACTGATATTTTAGCATCAACAGAAGATGATGATATTCTTGTTAGAGAAATACATACGACTGAAGCTCCAGAAAGATTGCTGACTGCTGATAAGTTAAGTGTTAATGTTATATGGGCTAGTGGTTACCCAAATTGTAATGATTTAGATCTTATTGGTAATGATACTGTTTCGTTTACACCAAGAGATGGAAACCCAGAATATGTTACTAGTTTAGATTTTCTAGACAATCTGAATGCTCCTCCTACAGGCAATTTAAAACGCAGCAATATTAAATATGGTAGTGATACTTTTTCTATAAGAAATGGAATAATAAATCCTGTATTAGCATTATATGGTATAGGCTCGTCTGATTTTTGTACGTTGCTTTTTGAAAATGGTGACTCTTTTATAACTGAAGACTCTGATCATGTAATATCAAATAATGACACAGATCATGGGACCAGAATTAACTTAACAAAAGACTATGAATTATTTGATTCAAATAATATATTTAAAAATAATGGTAGATTAATGCTTACTCCATTCGATGCGTTTACTGCAGAAAATGGAGATGGCATTGTAAATGATTATGCTATATCTGCTAGAAGTGGTGATGGATGTTTATTATTTACAGGGACAAGAGAAGGAGAGATTCAACTTGATTATCCTGATACTATAGACCTATCCGACACAGTACATCACTACTATTACACTTGGGGTAAATTAAAATTATTTGATCTTACTAATGACAAAACTTTTGTAAAAATTAATAAAATTTATGAAGGTGATGATCAGACCGTTAAAATTAGTCACAACCAACCTACCCCTCAAGCATCTAATTATAATATTAGTGGATTAAAGCAACACGCTTATCCAGAAGAATCTGGAAATTGTCCAGTTAATATTGAGGTAAGTGGTATTAAAGGTTTTGTGACAACAGACTTAACATCTAATGCTACTTATTCCACAGGTTTAGTCACTATGTACAATACAGCTGGTACTGGTGATATAACACTTAACTTTGCTAAAGACATAAATCTAGATGAAAGATTTGTTAACGAAGTTAACTTACACACAGCAGCTTCGACAAATGAATCTTTGGATTTACCTATTACAAGATCTTATAATGATATATCTATATTAGCACCTAACTCTGTTAAGATCAAAAATTATTTCTACATGCCAGAATCAGGTATTAATGGAAATGGCACATTCACAGCTAATATCGATGCTAATCACGGATATATAGAAGAAAGTTCTAGCTACATTAACAGACTGCCTATAGAATTTAAAAATAGCATTACCACTCTTAGTGGCCTAAATAATGTTATGGGTAATAGACCTAAGGATTATGTTTTTGATATACAGGGCATTAGTGGTAATAAAATTACTGTTAGAGATGATAAAAACTATTTCCTGAAAGAAAATAATAGACAAGATTATTTTGAGCAAGCACTGAAAGGTAAATACCTGACAAATGGTATAGCATTTAGTGGATCGTTATTTCACAATGATTCTAATATTTATGATGTTAGATATGATTTTAACAACATACTTAATAAAAACTTGGCAACATTTGAATATAGTTATGATAGTAAAATATTATCATTTTTAGCTCCTTCTGGATTTATTAAAGAGTTTGATGAAATTACTATTACTTTTCCATCAGGATTTAAATATAGTAATACTGTATTAAATTCTTTAATTACACACGACAATATTAAATCTGCTGACAGTTTAAATGATCTAGAACCAAATAAAGATTCTATACTTTTAGAAACATCTAAGAGCATAGATCCTAATATAGGCTTATCTTTAATACATATAACGGGATTATTATTGGATAATACTTTTGATATTAACGGTACATGCTTTATCAATAATAATATACCTAATAGATTAGATCCTGGATTTTCGGTTAATCATTCCGGTAGCACAATTCCTGGTTATCAAATTGATACTTTTATATCAGGCTTTAGTTTTACGGGTGTTATACCTAAAGATAATAATGTACTCTCTACAAATATTGATGCAGAACTTAGCACTGAGCATATTGGTAAGGCATCAATTTTTGCAACAGGCAGTCCATTGTTTTATAGTGGAGCTAGATTACTTAGAAAAGCAACAGTTAATGATATAGGTTTTTCTGAGTATTATGTTATTAATAAATCTCATGACATTGTAGGAGGTCTTGGCAATTCTGATCTTCCATACACCGGGCTATTATCGGCTAAAGGCTCCAACAATAATCAGAATAAAAGTATTGAATTTTTGTATTTAGGTCAAAATAGTAATGCAATTAGGTTAAGTGGAAATTATAGTGTTTCTGGAACTAATTTTAAAATATATAAGACAACATTCGCAGAACAAGTAGAGATATTTAGATCAGGATTAAAGACTGCACAAGATATTCCAGATGTATTATTTGCTAGTTATGGAAGTTTTGGCTCTACAGAGCAAGGGAATCTTAATTTATCCATTCCTGTAAATAGATATGATAAAATTAAAATAGAAATGGATATTCCTAATCATAATAATGTTACTAATTCATTCGCATTCGGAACCTATCCTGAATCAAGTATCGATGTTAAACCTTTTGTTTTAGAAAGCAGTGGTGTTTTAAATACAGGTTTAGATTACTTACCATATATCAATCCAGAACCGGCATCACTAATCTATACTCCTAATTCTACTTTAGATGCAAATGACTGTGTAGATTGTACAACTAATTTGCCTCAGTATGTACCTAATATTGATAGTAATTACTCCATATTAAATAAAAATAATTATCATATTCTTCCTGTAATTAAAACAAACAATAAGTATTGTGGATTGACTTATGATAAAAATAAACAAGTATTCTTTAATGGTAACATAGTAAAAATTAATAATTTAGATACTGTAAAGTCTTATTTAACAAAAGATGCAGAATTACAAATTCTAAAATGGAATGATGAGGAAATTTCTAGTAGTGATGTAACACATAGATTTCATAAATATAATTCTACAGAAGAAAATTTCTTGGTCAGCGGTATATCTATAGAAGGTCTAAAAAATGTGCCTCCACAACAGGATCCCAAATATAAGATACTATTTCAAAATGAGCACAGGTTTAATAAACATTTTGGTATTACTACCAATGAATTGTTAGAAAAAGAAGGTGTAGTAGAATTTATTAAATCTACATCTGGTCAATTTAATTTATATGATTATAACAACATACACTATCATACATATGGAGGTATAAGTTCTAATTTCCCATTAGACATTAATGGTAAACTAGTCACACCTCCTCAAACAGGAACCTATACAGTTGCACATAATGAAAGATTATGTGAGTCAGGAACTTTATGTGTAATAATATCAGGCTTTAATATCACTGCTTTCACCGGTATACCTGAATTAAGAGATAGAAGAACATTTGGGGAAAGTCCAAATAATATTAATGTTGATGGGGTCAAGGGACGAATTAGACCATTTGGCGTAGATAAAAAAATGTATTTTGATTTTATTGATGGTTTTTCAGAAATAAATGATGATTACTATATCGAAGATTTGATAGCTCCAGATGTTATATCTATTAATATTCCGTTTAATCCTAATTATGTTGGTAAATCAGGATTAGTATATGTAATTGATAGCGATCAAAACATTAAGAGTCATTTAAATCCTAATTTAGATAATTCATTTGTAATGTCTAATGGAGATGTGGAAAACTTTGGTGCTGCCAATACAAAAATATTTGATTATTTTGATCATAACACCAAGAGATGGAAACATACTGTTCATTTCAAGGGTGATCAAATGGACTACAAGACTTACGATATTAAACTTAATAATACAGATACGACATTTTTATCAATTAATCCTAATCCTATTAGAATATCTGGTATAGAATATTCTTTTGACACACTAGATCCTATAACTTTTACGACATTAACGAATGATTCATTAACAATACCTGACAACATAAATGAAGTTAAGTTTAAAATAACTACGTTAGATGGAGATCAGAATTACTTTAATAATTCGGATGGTACTCCGAGAATTTCTATGTCGGGTATAGCTAGCTATCAAACTATTTTAGATCAACCGACTACATATGGTTATCATGGTAGTGGTTGGTCTGTAGGAGTAAGATGGACACCTCCAGCTGAAAACTTCACTAATAGAGACATGACAGTTAAAGTTGCAGATTTTTCTGGCTCATCAGATCAAAAAATTAGTATATCTAAATTTATAACTCCTGTAATTACACCGTCATACACAGGCTATGTTGCTAAAAATACCACTTGGTCTCTTACTTTCGATATATCTAATATAGATGTAGATAATAAGCTTGCTAGTAATGAAATTGATTTAACTTTATCTGATACTCCATCTAGTCATACTGTTGCATACACAGATGACAGTACTATAGTTTATACAGGCCCGGCTGGTACAACAGAGGGAACATATTTCCCTAAACTTGTAATGAGAGATCTTACAACTAGTCCATTTACAACATTAGCTAGCGGCACAGGATCGCTTGTTGTATTAGATAGTCTTGCAAGTCAACCAGCATATGATGTACAGCTCAACAATAAAGAAGAAACATACTATTTGGATATAGACCAATCACAGAATATAAAGTTCCAAATTCCTGCTATACTTGGTCCTGACTCTTCGCAAGTATTAAATAATTTGAATATTACCTTGACACATGATCCTAATTACGAACTAGTAGTACTTTCTTCTGTTTATAATCACAACACGAAACGTTTCGATGTAGACGTTATGCCTAATAATACAGGTAATAGCAATTATTATTCTGATACAGCTAAATACACAAATCAATCTATTTCTATATCTCTTAAGCAGCCTGTTTATGATACATTTGGTAATTATAGTTATCAAACTTATACAAAGAGTTTTGGTTTTAATACCATATTCTATCGACCTGTACAATTTGAACCTATTATCGGTCCTAAAACTGGAGAATTTAGAATTGATTCACCGTGGACTACAGACTTTTTTGTGGTAAGTGGTATTACTGAGCATGATGAAAATGCTAGACCTAATATTAGAATTTTCAATACACCTAATATAGGTAGATATGGCAATGATCCTATAGAGTATAGTACGAAATATGATTATGATAGTACTTTGAAAAAATGGAAAGTACAAGTCATTTCTACAGATGATATGTTTGATGACTATGTAGCTTCTACAGGATTATACCCTATATCTATATATGTCGAAGATGGATTAACAAGTCATGCTACAAATGATGAATATGTCATAAAATATATTGGTATTAAAGAGCTTGCAAATGTTATACCTGATGTTTACGCTACTCCTGACAATATATATTTTACTAAAGCAGATAGTTTAGATCCTAATGAAAACAATTTGTCCTCAGATATAAGTTTTCCTTCTTCTCTTAAAGAGAGTAGTATTCAATTATCTAGCGCAGTCAAAAAATATGATAGAGATTTAAGATTGTGGCAATATGCTTGGGTTGGAAATAATATGGACGATAAATATGATGTTAGATTAAATACTAATGGTAATCAGCTATCTTTACAATGCAAAGGTATCGGTAAAGATAAAATTATCGCAGTTGCAAAATTT